>Ga0208671_10000031_pt1 | contig 112420 bp, 125 predicted proteins | sample ColrivemetaGS759_FD_187606 | JGI IMG/M metagenome (GOLD analysis project Ga0208671, IMG submission 187606) | Estuarine microbial communities from the Columbia River estuary - Ebb tide ETM metaG S.759 (SPAdes) (version 2) | ecosystem: Environmental > Aquatic > Marine > Intertidal zone >...
GCGCACATCTCGATCGAAATTATATCCAAAAGTGAGATGCGTTAAGCTTTGAGGAAGTACACCGTCACTCACATCTCGATCGAAATGATTTCCAAAAGTGAGATGCGTCAAGCTTTGTGGTAACGCATCGCGCACATCTCGATCGAAATTACTTCCAAAAGTGAGATGCGTCAAGCTTTCAGGCAACACATCGCTCACATTTTGATTGAAACCATTCCCAAAAGTTATTTTACGGATGTTTGGCGCCAGTTCTTTCAAAGTTATCAAGTCTGCTCTATTTAATCTATCAATAAACACATTTTGAATGTATGGCGCAATAGACTTAAAAAATGGGTCGTTCAATACGTCTCTTGAAATTCTATATGTTTGAGATTGAAACATTGCTTTTCTCATAGCTTCGTTTAAGTATTTAGACACACCAGATACATTTTTAACATCGCTGGCGCTTAAAAAAGTTTGAAGAACTTGTAAAGGATTTCTAAATCTGCGATCGGTCAGATCGATATACTCTTTAGACTTTTTGGTGTCTCTGGGATCTTTTAGCTCTGCATCTTCAATCTCACGTTCTCTCTTTTCTCTTCCCTGTATAAACACACATTCCAATTTGTGCTCCATGTTCCACGCCTTTTTGTGACAAGCTTCTCCGCAAAACGCTACCTGCATACAGCCCCCACAGAGGTATGAAGAATTTTGGTTTTTACAATGGGAGCATTTAGAAGCATCTTTTCCCAAGGAAGAAGAGATGAAGTTGAAGAATTGTTCCGTATTCATTCTTATTTATTCGAAAAAACGTTTTATAACTTACAAAAATAATTGTTTTTCTCAATTGCGCTTTTTTCTTAAAATGTTCTTAATATCTGGATTGCTTTTTATTTTTATAAGTACTTATAATAACCATCAATCATTTCTCGCGGCTCCGGAATTTCCACAGTCACATGAGCACCCTTTCGTTGCTTCTTCATAACGTAATCGGAATCTCTCTTTCGGGTCTCAATAAACCGGTCCATATCTCGATGTTCGTAAATCTCATCTTGAAGTTCTGTCTTTGCGGAGTAATATTTTCTCCTTATCGCGGCTTCTGAGGCTTTATACATTTCATCCAATTCAACCAACTCACGCATCTCTTCGTTTTCAAGATCGTTCAATTCTTCTTTCTTATCCTCCAATATCTCAGCGCGTTCGCTCTTGGTTTTTTTGTATCTCACTTGGATACTAACAGCAGAAGGAAAAGTCATAAACAGTCGCTTTTCCTCGGAGCCTGCCTTATTCGTTGGTTTTGTTTCAGTAGTTCTGCCCATTTTTTTTTTGTTTCTAAAAAAAATTAAATTATTAATAAAGATAAATTATTTGGCAAGGGGAGGGGTGGGAAAGTGTTTTCTGACCCGCCCCGATGCCAACAAGTATACTTAAGGCATATAAAATTAAAAATATTTTTTCTTTTTTTAGGAAAAAAAGCGAACGACCGCAAAAAAATATGTGAACCACTCGGGACAGAGCACAATGTGTTTGTCTTGAGGTGAGAACACTCATAAGGCATATACAAAAACTTGGGATACGCCACTCCTTACCAATAAAAAAGTAAAAAAAAAATTGAAGAAAAACTTTTTGTTTGAAAAAAATAAATTGTCATTAAAAAAAATAAAAAATATGAAAAGCAAATCGATTGACCACGGAACCTACCTTTAATCAAAAAATATCTATGGGATTGTGTTAGTTTCGTGGTAAGGTGTGTGTTGTTGTATATAAGCAATATGTTTGTTTGCGTTGTTGTATGAAAAGAAAAATTATTTTTGTTTTATTTTCTTCGTTGAATTTCCCAAGCAATAATAAAATCATCCTTTTCTTGATTGGATTCCATAGTTGAGACAATTGCGCTCAAGTTCTCGTCCAAAGCATCTTGTGGCCCTTGTAATTGCTTGGCTTCAATCATATTATAAAGCTTATCCTGACATTTTTCGGAACAATATCCAATATGCAACCGATCTGCTTCATAAAGCGCTGCTGGCTTTGAAACGCACCAAGAGCAGGTAATAGAACGCGAAATGGGAGAAGCAACCATCAGCTTGGTTTCTTCGACAATGCGAGGTGGTCTGGTAAGGATACTCCAATCAGGAAAAGGTACATAATCAAAGATGTTCATATTGGAAACGTCTGATGCATCAATAATTGAAATGCTTTTATCAATAACTGCGTGCAATATTTCAGCATACCAATTTACTGCTTGACCAGTCATTCGAGGAAAAAATGTATTCAGAAAACTCACATATGGACTATCTCTTTTAAAAAACATTCTGACTTCCAAATACCACAGATCTCCATATTGCCACTTTGGAAGTGGATAGGAAGATCTATAATATTGGGAGTGCGGTGCAAATCTAGGAAACTGTTTTCGAAAATCCAACATAATTGTTGATTTCCCAAAAACAGTAAGCTCCAACTCGTTGAGTCGTATAAGTCTAAGTGCAGAACCCGGTGGATACACTGATAATATTTTCTCCGTAAAATAATTGATAGCAATCCATTGATAACAAGTCATTGCAAGACGCATCCACAAGTAATATGTTTTCCATTCAGGTGCTTCAATTTCAAGCCCCCTTTTCTCTTTCCACGGCATTATTGGCTTGAAAATTTCCAAATCTCTTTGAAACCAAAATTCCCAAATGGCATTTTCTCTCAAAACATTGATAATCTGTTGAAAACGGGAATCAACACCAACAGCAGCAGCAAACTTCATGGCATCTTGAACGTCTACATTGCTTAAAAGCACCCAAGCAAGACCTCTGTCAATAATTTTATATTCACCAGAAGAAACAAGCTCTTCTAACGTCCGTTTGCGTTTAGATGCCATTTTACTTTTTAAATCAAAAAAGTTGATAGCCTTTATATTTATTTATTCTTATCGATTATAAACTCTGCCAGCCGATAAATTAGTATAGGCATCCAAATTAAACAAAAAATTGGTTGTAGCATTAAATCTTTTAAAAGCATCAAATCTTCATAAAATAAGTCGCTTGTAAAGTAATCTGGCACTCTTATATCTGCTGGTATGATATTGTTCCAAATTACTTGCAGAAAACATTTTACAAATTCGTATAGGGGCGCTACAATGTATTCGCATATAAAGCACTCTGTCTTCATTTTATTTTTTCTTATTCGAATTTCTCTGGCTTTTATTCCTACGACTGAGGAGCGTATTCAAAATGCTCTTCAGTCTGGGTTTAGTCACGAACCCTGGCGGAATGATAGTGTGGTGATTCACTGGGACTTTTCGTTTCCTCGCCAAGAGCTTGAAACGCTGGTAGAAGTTCATCGCTGGAATATGCATATGGATTGGGGCAGAGATGTATATCAGAGAATGCAATCGCTTTACAGTGCTTATAAAGCTTATGCAGATAATATGCTTTGGTGCCAAGAAGCTTACAAAGCTTGCCAGAAAAAATGCAAAGAAACACTAACTTCTTCTTCGTGGGATAAAGTCATTCTTACTACTGGTAGTTTGGCTTATGATTGCTTTCATAGTCAATGCAACTCTTGTTTTGGAAACGTTATGGGCGAAGAAGTAAAAGAGTATCTGCGACTAAAAGATATGAATGTTCCACTTTATGACAGAATGATTATTGGGAATTGGAAAGAATAAAAGCTTTGATATATTAAAGTAAAATAAGAATGTATTTTATATTTATATATATTTGAATTATGAGTTGTTCTTGGTGTTTTAAACGTGCCAACTTGTATGAAAAACATCGTTTGTATGTCGGATACTGCCAGGAATCCTGTCAAAACTCACTCTATGCTTTTGTTGAATCAAAAAGAGCACGTGACGGAGCTGGAGATGATAAATGGGATGTAGATTTTGAAAATCTTTTGTCGCGATATAGCGAGTCTGAAAAACTCAATGATGATTTACGGTTAGTTTGGGTATCATCACGCAAACAAAACCCAAAATTACATGGCGAAGACTTGATATCTGTTTTTGATAACTATTTACAAGGGTTAGAGGAAGGATTTACAGATGAAGCATACGCAAGCAATGAAGAGTTTGATCCAGTATATGTACAAATGGAAGATTTGGATACCAGTATTACACTTGAAATTAATAATCCAAAGAATTTCGCTTCGCTTTTGATAAAAGTTAAAAAAATTCTGCCCATTCCTGAACAAGAAGAGTATGTAAAAGCATTTAGCGACAATTACTTGCAGAAAATAGCAGAGTTTAAAAAGTTGGGCGAAGAAAAATTTGCTGAAATGTATCCTGATGATGATGGAAACACCGAATATTATTTGGATTTAGAAGAAGACGGAGATTTAGAAGAAAGTTTGCGTGATACTGCTTATGATATGTATACAGAAACATATATGGATGAAGCTGGTGGTTATGCGTATCCCAAAGAAAATTTATCCGCCGATGAAAGTTTGCCGCCAATCCTTCAAGCTCTTTCTCGTCAGTTTTCTTTAAAAAGAAAGGATGGAAATGTTCTTTATCAAAGTATCATGTCGCAATTGGAAGCGTCAGAAAGAAAGAGAGTTGAGATTGCCACCTATTTTTCCGTAGCAATTTTTTTGATTCAAAATAAATTTGATTTTTAATTATTTTTTTATCCAAGAATTTCAATCAAAATCAACATGGCCGTATGTGCATCATTCAATAAGCGCTTACAATCTTGTTTACTATTGCTGTCTTGCATTTTTATCTTCATGGCATATTGAAGCAAATCACCTAGCTCTTGTCTTGCATCTTCATATCCGTTTCTACCATCTTTGCTCATAAGATGCTGTCCGTACTTTGAAAATCCAAATGCGTCTCGCGCCTCAATTAGAGTGATAAGATTTTCAATATAAATAGGATTTGATGATCGCGCTTTTAAATCATTCATAATATTCAAAAGCTTTGGGGTGACCGCATCTCCTTTATTAATTGGATCGGGTTCCGGAATAGACCCCTTATTATTATTCATAATGTTTTCTCATTCAGATGATATTAAACTTCCCATTAAAGTAACTGGCGAACGCGGAGAAGGCGTGATTTGTACCATCGCTTTAGAACCTATAGAATCTGGAAAGCCGGTAGAAGAAGTCATTATGTATGCTTGTTCTTTAATTGGTGGTGATATCAATCCAGCAGTTTTGGGGCTTAAATACGATAATGGACAGATTCTTTCTAATAATGCGCTTATTGGTGCCGGCGAAAAAGTCCGACTGTATAGCTTAAAGGGCGGAGGAGATATAGAGTCTTTTTGTAGAGTAAGATGCAAAGATCATTATTATCAAGCTCCTTTTGATAAGCATGAAATTGAACACATTCGTAAATGGTTAATTGGGTTTCCCGGAATCTTAACTGAACCAGAATCAAAAGCTGTTCATATTGTTCCGAATAATGACGACGACTGTGATTTATATGTTGAATTTGAGACCCAATTTGTTGATGTAGAAGGACCTCCTGATATAAGCACTACTATAACGCTGCCCAATGTCTACATTGATTTGCTTGAAGAAGCTCCTGATTCTTATACAGCTCATTTATATTCGGACGAATATACAAACATTCCCAAGCGCACATTTGTTTTTAATCCTGCTGGCGAAGAAAGCTCTAGGGTTTTAAAGCGCCATTGTACGCATTTAAATATAGATTTTGAGACGCATTTAATTGTGGATCAGCAAGGCTTGGAATGTGAAAAGGTTATTCCACTGGGAAAGTATTTTTTAATACATAAAATTTGATTTATTTATTTTATCGGCGTTTTTTATATTTAACTTCTCCTAATAATGGCTCGTTTGATTCTTTATCTTCTTCTTTACTTTCGAACCACTGCAAATTGAGAATCATGGCATAAAATAACCAAAGTGTGTAAAGGCCAAAAAATGCCATTAGCATATACTTGAAATTATCTGGAGTTGTTACATCTGCTCCAATATTATTTCCCACTGGAGTTACAATAGTAATGGTAATTGATAATACAAACATTACAAACACTATAAATAGCGCTAATCCGATATTACGCGATTTAAAAAAGACAAAGGGCCAAGTTTTTTTCAGCAGTTCTTGAATTATAAAGAGTATTACTACGGTTAAAAACGACCAATGGTTTACATCAATGGACCATTCAACAAAGATAAAGATGAAAACTAAGCGCAGCACATCTAGTACAATCCATACAGGCCCAAATAACCACTTGGGTGGGCGACAGCATTTGATTTTGGAAGCGGAATTATTTTTAAAATAATCATAACCTTTGCTTCCTACACGTAAAACATCTGTTAAAAAAACAAATATAATCCACACCACTAGGCGTCCTAGCACATCTTTATCAAAAAGCATCTTTTTATTATTTATAAATGGGGTTAATAAAAATAAATAAATATTTAATGGCACTTAAAACGCAAAGTTGCAAAAACAAATTATGCAATTAGACCCAGAAGAAGAAGGAAACAATCTTCATTTTGCTGCAGAGCGTAAATATTTAGAAGAAAGACATGTTTACATCCATTTGCTGGTAGGTACTCAATTTGGTCAGCATTGGAATAATATTAAAGAAGAAAATCGCGTTTGTTGTATTTGTTCCAAAGCGCTAATACACAAAAAACAAAATATTTTCCAATTATGGATGCGGGTAATGGGTGGATTAAACGGTACCAAGTGGGAATATGCCATCACGCTAGTTCCAGTCTGCCATCAATGTAAGCCGTCGCGAATAAGACGCTTTTCGCTACTAGTAATTGAAGACGAAAAACACTTTGAAATTATTTATACTTTTATCCACAACCACGCTTTTAAAGATCGACAAATTGAAATGGAAAACTTTTTGGCAGGAGACCGAAACTCTAGAGATGCTATATTTTCAGCGCTAGTAGACAATTATCTTTACCGGTTCACTTTAATTGATTCCAATGTAGCTGCCATGTGTCTAGCTTTATTTGGCTCTCAGACGTGTTTTTATTGTAAAAAAGAAAGCGAACAAGTGTGTCAGAATTGCAAAAGCCTTTATTTTTGTAAGAGCTGCAAATCAAACAAACACCATTTTGAAATCTGCCAAGCACTGCAAAGAAATAGATTGATTCACTGTGATACGCATATAGATCCAATCTATTTTATAGATCGAACAATAGAAGGAAGGTGTTTACGATTCAGTCCAGTTCAAGTAGAAACATTTCTTCTATAAAAAAATATAATACCAAAAAAAAAAAAACAAATGGCGGATTTATCACAGAAAGTTGTGGCCGAATATGCCTCTTATGCGTTAAATGTTCGTAATAGACCAGACGTTTATAATGCTTGTGTTATTTTGATCCAAGACTGGCATAGATACGCCGGAAGCAAAGAGCGCCGTGCTATTTTTGAAAAGATTAGCAGAGAAAGTGTTGGTAATCCCAGACTAAAAGTAAACGCACCCAACCAGTTGAATAGAGTTTATCAAGGCTGGAAGCAAGAAAATGTGCTGGGTAATAGCGATGCTGTATCGGATGCTTATGAAAGGGAATTAAATAAAAAATAAATGATGAGAGGGGTTGTTTCTTTGCAGCATGAAGTTGTACGATCTATCATCGATAATAGTTCCTTTGATGAAGTGATGGCGTTTTATGAGCACGTGGATACAAGAAGGATAGATTTAAAACAAGAGTTGGAAACAAATCTTTCTAAATATGTAGAACAAATTGGAACAGAAACTAATATAATGTGGCAAGTAACTGCAGATAAAGTTTCTCTATATTTGAATACCGGTATTAAATTATATGTAAAATTCTATATAGAAGGACATATGATACAATTAGCTCGCGGGAACAGTGTAGGTATATTTATAGATATTGGCTCTGAAGATAAAGATACTGATATAAGCCAATATGATAAAAACATTCAAGATGTTTTAAAAATTTGGCTTCCTCTTGCCAGAAAAATTTCCGACAAAAGAAAAGAATTGGGAAGAAGAGGAGGTGTTGCATAGAAAAATAAATGAGTGAGCTTTCAAAGCTTTAATAAAATATAAAAATGCGCAAGCGCATAATATAGGCCCACATCCACACTGTTAGCGCCATAAATACCATAACAACACCTGCCCACCCCAGATGCGCGTTATACCAAGCTAATACCGGTGGTAGAAACGATACAAGGTAAAATATGCCCCCAAACGCCCATCCCATTTCTACCAGAGAGGTTCTTGTTTCTGGATATAGATCTTTCATGCGGTATTCTTGCATATTTGGGTCGTCGTATCCAAAGCATAGAGCCGGGCAATTATAACCAATTATGAGCGCCAAAATGGAAAAGAGCGACCAGAAATCATTGTAATGGAAACAAGCAAAAAATATTAATATAAATCCAATTAATATGAAGAATACAAACAAAAAAACACTAGCAAAATGAACCCCTCGTTGCATGATTTTGATTTATTTTTAATTTGGTGTTTCCGAAAAGATGTTTGCAGATTCCAAACTTTCATCTTCATATTCTTCTATAATGACAGGTTCTCTTTTTGTCCGTCTTCTAACTTTCTCTGGTTTGTTCTTTCTAAATTCACGTTTTTTAGCTACTTCTTGTTCCAAAATAATCTCTGGAGTTTCCAAGACATCAAATTTAGGAACGTTTTCTTGGATATCTTGATCAGACAATTTGATTTTTGGATTACTGTTATCCAACCAAAAGGAAATGGGCAGCAACAAAAACACCAAATCAAAGGCTAAAAACACTACACTAGTTGCAAAAAGCCAAAGAAAATCAACATTATTTGATAATTGGGCTAGTGAAATTGCCGGCATCCAACTTGTCTGATAGGTACATCCACTATCTAAATTGTTATACACTTCAGGCACATGACAGTAACGCAAGTCATTGCAAGGATTGTTTGCGTTTCCCGGTACATTACAGCCACTAAAAAAAGATCCCAAAAGTGTCACCACAATAACGTCAAAAGTTAGACATATTCCCAGCATAAAAATCCAAAATAAAGAACAGCCACGATTGCCTCTTTTCCCACAACAGCATTGCGTTTTCCGATAAGTAATGAGCGAACAAACAGTAATAAAAAGAAAGATGCGCAAACAAGAAAAACACAGTGCAAACCACCAAGAACTATTTTCACGCTCAGTATACAAGGTCCCGGGGTTATTTTGGTAGTTGTATGTATGAGCAACTGTAGCGTTTTGAATAAGTACTAAATGTCCCAGAAACCCCACAATATAAATAACCAGCATAATTTGAAAGATAAAATATGGCGCTTGTGTCATGGAAAAGACATCATTTCCTTTGGAATCTACCCAAAGGCCAGAAGGTGATGGGGCTGCCGCATCCATTTTTATTTTCTCTCTTAAGAGTTAAAGATATATATTAAATTTGTAAATATAATAGAGTTTTTAATGCAGTATTTTTTTAAAAAAACTTTGCCAAGAAATCCCAATTGATCTGTCTACAAAATTTGTTGCATCTCCCAATATATTCCATTTAAAAACTCTTTGTGCAATTGTATCTTTTTTACCCACTTGGTTTTATTTTGTTTGCCATACTATGCATCCAATCTTTAAGCAGACGAACCTCTCCCAGCAATGCATCGTGAGACGCCTTTAGGAGCTCGTGCTCTTTTTGCAATACTCGCTTTTCCAAGTGTAATTGCTTAACAGCTCCTACCAAATGAGGCACCATCCGATCCAAGTGCATAGTGCGGAAATCAGTGTGGGTAATACCACCTACTGTTCTATTCATTAGGGAAACAGTTCGGGGTAAAATGTGTTCAATTTCTTGGGCAATGAATCCGTGATGGACATAGTTTTTAACGGTGCGGTCAATGTCTTGGTATTCTTTTTTAAACTGATAAGAAACTCGTCGCGGAATCTTTAAGATGGTATTCAAATCGCTTTGGGGCGAAATGTCGGTAATATTTTTCTTGACTCGCAAATCCGAAGTACAGCAAGAACCGGTGGCACTAATCATACCCGTGGCAAAAATGTCACCATTCACTGTAAGCGTTCCGCCGCCAGGCGTTACTACGGACGCACCGAGCACACCAGTCACGTCTAGATTATTTGAAACTGAAATAGTGGTAGCGCTAAGAGTTATAGAAGTTCCTGATTCGGGGACAATTTGGTTGACTTCTAGCTGGGTACCAGTAACTCTTAATCCTTCAGCATCGTCTACAATGAGCGGCTCTGCTGGCGCATCATTTCTTAACGGTGTACTTTGAAAATTGATTCCTTCCAAATCTAAAATCGTGATGGGCATAGCTGCTTCAGCGTTGGTAACAGTTCCTTCCAAGCTAATGATTTTTGTAGCGGTATTATCTTGCAGCCTCAAGGTACTGGCAACAGATTTGATGCCGGGTCCACATAATTTAAATCCAGAAGCTTCAATTAATCCATCAGCAGCATTGGTCATCAGCTTCTTGGTATCAGCAATAATAACGTCTTCCGAGTGAGTTACAGAAAATCCCGGTGTACTTGCAAATGGAAGAGCAATTGGCGAACATACTAATGTTTCGGTAGAAGACGATTCAATCCAAGGCATGCCCACACCACGCTGTAATCTAAAATCAGTAGCAGTCATTTCCACCAACGTTCCAGTTATGAAATGGTTTCCGGTAGCTTGGTCCATAACTGTAGTTGCTGCTCCTACATTGACGGAATATTGTCCCGAAGATCCTCCAGACACACTAATTGCCATTCCTAGCTGCGTTTGCATGGTAATCATACCTGCAGGAGCTCTAATGGTTAGTTGCGCTGCCGCGGAAGACGCTTCAATCAAAACATTATTTAACAGGGAGCGGAAAGATGCCATGCCCTCAGAGTCTAATGCCATTTGGTTGGAAACATACGATGCAAACCCAGAAATGGGATAAGATCCAGAACCAAACGCTACCACACCGGTACCCACATCTCCCATAATTCCACCCACCCGCAATTGAGAAACAAAAGTCACATTATCGTTAAAAAGCTGTAAACCGCGTTGTTGCAAATAACACTCTGAAAAATCCGGACAAGCACCACTCAACCCAAAACAAGAAGCATCTAAAGAACCGCCCGGACAGGTAGCGCCGCCAGACAAAATGAGCTGTGTGGTCACATTAAGGGTTTGAATTTCAGCAATTGGAAGCATACAAACATCACAGATTCCTGGAATACCCTGAGGGCCTGTAGGTCCGGTAATTCCTATAGGACCGACAGATCCTGTAGGACCTACAAAACCTTGAATTCCCTGCGGACCAATACTACCGGTAGCACCCGGAATTCCTGCAGGACCAGTGGGACCGGGTATTCCCTGCATTCCTGTAGGACCAGTGGCTCCTTGCAAACACGCCGGATTGTTGTTCAAACACATTCCCATGGGCCCTGTAGGTCCTGGCATACCCATCTGCCCCTGTGGTCCTGTATTGCCTGGAATACCCTGAACACCTTGTGGTCCAATGGGCCCCACATTTCCTTGTGGTCCGCTGGGTCCGCTGGGTCCTGGCGGACAAGTAGTGCAATTTGCACCGGGTGGTAAATAGCCAGTATTGAGAGCAAACCCCGCACGCGGCACAATTACAAACAGCAAAACAAAAAATGCAATAATAACAATTACAGCCATAATCCTAACAAACACATCCACAGAGCTCGTCGGCGCGGAGGTCTCTGGCGATTGCATCCGAAAATCATCTTTTAATGCTGATATATCATCTAATGAATTAGACATGGGTGCATACTATATATTTTTATTTAGGACTTTAAATGGAAATCTTAATATAAATTAGTTTTTATATCATGTTTTACTAATCAAATTCGTTTTCTCCTGCAATCATTGAAGGGGCTGCAAGAAAAGATTTTTGCGCACAAATTTAGATATATAAAACCATATTTAAAAAAATCCATTTAAAAATAAGGGGCGTTTTACGAAAAAAAGTTTCTTTGAAAATGGCTATTAAAATAACACGTCAAAATGGAGCAGTGGTTGAAAAGGGTGTAATGGAACAAAACCAAAATGCTTTCTTGATTGAGGCATTAAAAGATAATCTAATATTCCTATCTGAAATGATACCACTGACTTTTATTGGGGCAAGTTTGCATATAATATTCACAAATTACTCAGAAAATTGTAAACTCAGTATTGCATGTATGTTTGGTATAATAATTTGGGCTCCATTCCATTCAATCATAAATCGATTGTACACCCATTTTGTGTTTAAAAAGAAATTCACTTTTACTATATGTCTTGGTTATGGTGTTGTTCTTTTATTTGGTTTTTATATATTTTCTTATATAAAATGTGATAATACGCATTCTGTTCCTAAATCATCTATAAAAGAGATGACAGTGGCTGCTGGCATGGTACATATTTTCTGTCTTATTGGAACAGCGGCATTGAAAAAAAATCTACTTAAAAATAAACAAGATTAGAATCTCTTTTTTATTTATTCAGTTTTTTCTTTACGTTTGGGTGGTCCAAAAACGTTTTTGAAATTCATCAACTTTCCCATTAACGAATTTGGTTCTTCGCTTTTCTTCTTCTTTCTTTTTCTGGGTTTGGGCGTGGATTCTGGCTCTGGCCCAACCCATGCAGAATCATCTACTCCGGGAATAACACCACCCACCGGACTAGCGGTAAACGCTTCAATAAGACTGTTAAACAACAACACTAACGGAACCACCAAAACAATGCCCACTAATCCAAACAAAAACAAAAAGAGTACTGGCGTAATCATTGCCGGTATCGTAGCATAGAAACAAAACCACTGTCTATCTATTTGTGTTGGTGAAGAGTTTCTAAAGTCTTCCAGCGTTAAAACAAAATAACGTTCTGCGCCCGGAATGATTGGTCGCAAAAGGGCTCCTGCCAGCTGAAGGACGATATCACAAAAGCCGGTTCCAAACCACCGAACTCCCAAAAACAATACATGCTGAATACCATCACTGACACCAACATCTCTACAATTCAAAAAGTCTATCCGCTCATTTGGTGGACACAAATCACCTGCAATCATATAAGGAGGCCATAAAAGCGGAGAATAGCAGTCTGTAATCCATTTGTTTCCAAATTCAATAATAGCATCGACCGCACATTCGGGTATAGCTATTCCAACAGGAATGGGCCAAGATGGAAAGATGAACAAACAAGATGCGGGTGCGTGAAACGCAATAGCCATGAAAATCAAAAGAGCTGCCAATCCATATCCAAAGATTTGAAACGGCACTGTGATGATGGGAAACACATAGGCACCAATAATGATTGAACCCACCAACACGACAATAGTCCACAAAAGAGCAGTTTCCACTCCTTCTCCGATAGAACAGTTGAGATTCTCCGGAAAGTTGCAGACAAAAGAAAAGCGCACCCAATAAAATAATCCCACATTTGGATAATCTGAAATTTCTGTAGCTGGGTTCACTAAAAACTCTTGAATTGCATTAAACCATGCATCTGTTTCCGCACCAATCGCAAAATCGAAAAGATCTTCCACAATACGCGTTAACCAACTGAAAAAATTGAAATTGGCCGGTCCATGCGCATAGGGATCGGTCAAATTGGATCTGGGTGAATGATGATGAACATTGGGGTCCATACTTCTGCGATACACTCTGTAATCGATATCTAATGCTGGATCGCGCGTTTTGTTGGGCAAAATTAAACGCGGGCGAATCCAAGACTTGGGATCACCAGGTGTATAACGCTTCTCTTCAAAGCGGGGTCGGTTTTTCCAGCCATAGTACGTATTGTTTCTATAGATGGACGTTGTTCTCACATATCTAAAAAGACCATTATCTTCCGTATCAAAACGCTTCATGTTGGGCATGGCTTGGTTGAGACAATAATCCACCACCTTGGTTGTCAACTCAATCGTTCGGTCCAGAAGGATACAATTACTCAAGAAGAGAAAACGTTCTTGAATATCTCGCGTCAAATGTCCCGGCCAAACACGGTTGTATATCTGATAATATATCTTTGTCGCACTTTCCCACGCTGCCAGCTTCTTGGCTGTCCAAACTGGCTTTTGCCAGCGCTTAAGCAAAATATCGGAAGCGCTCCAAAAGTGTAAGTCAACGTTAAAAAAGTTGACCGACCTATTTTGCCAATGGGTTCGTTGAAACTCAAATGTGCGGGTCATGTGATCTCTAAACGCTGCAAAGTAACGAGTTTCTTGCTCAGGCGGATGAGGCTGCCAAGTATAATTCATAAGCTTAAAGAGCGGGCCTTGCTGAAATTTGTCAACCCACTGATCGTTAAAGCGTTGCTCTTTGGCATGGAATCTAGACTTTCTCCAGCTGGTATAGCGTGTAAACTGGTTACGGGCATGATTTAAAACGCCTTCTTCCATTACATCACCCACGTACTTGGAACCAACACGAACGGCTTCCATGGTTTGGGTATACATATGGGTATAGGGTTGATGCTTTACAATATGCGTCAAATCATTTACAGCATATCGCATCTGCGCTACCGCCATTGAAGTGGTGGGCATAAAATGCCTACCTTCCATAATATTTCTAGTAGCTAAACGCACCATGTGTCCATAGTAACCTCTATTGTACTTGTAATGAACTTGGTCCGCTTGAACGATGGCTCCATACATTAAATTGTGAGGCCGAATATTGTAATTGGTTTCCAATAGTTTTTGAGCTGATTTGCGTCTTTGAAACAATTCATCAGCAAAATTGGGAAACTTGCGATGAAGTGGCTCCAAATCATCATCTTCTTCCAGCTTGGGATCGCTAGGATCGCGCTTGGGCCGAATATTACGGGCTCTATTCGATCTAGAATCCTGAACTTGTCTGGCCAAATATCCTTTAACGCCATCATACATATTGTGCGACAGCTCAGAAATACTATGGGGATTGTAAACAAAATCTTTCGGGAAGATTTGGTTGATTTGATGCAATCGGTCTCCCTGAATCAATTTATCCAAGCAATTGATGTACTGATTCTTTTCATCGGCAGTAATGTTGGTGGCCCAATCTTTACCAGCACAATCACCAATAATATGATCACAAACTGTGGTACCACAAAACTTTTCTTCCTTCAACATCATGGTCAAATCAGAAGTAGTCATCGGGCCGTCACGCTTACGACCGTGAGTAACAGTGCCGTTAAGATGCCATGTACAATGATCAGGCATATCTAGATTACGACAAGCACAAGCAACTGGATCATCCCAACAATCACTGGTATCGTAATTGTAAAGAGCATCGCTAAATACTTCCATTAAATTGGGATAATCAGTTGTCAACCCGTAAATGAGTCCCGCATAACGCGAATTATGTTGATTCTGTGACAACTTTCTGTAAGCGCGTTTGTTAAATGCTTGGCGCGGCTCGCGAACGGCTGGTCCATAAGGACGCTGATCTTTTCTAAATATGTTGCGCAGCGGAGCTGAAACAGATCGTTTTGATCCACCACCATTAAACGCTGGAACAATTAACGGTTCGGTAAAAATGGCCAAAAATGCATCAAACACTTCCAAGAAATTTTGAATAATTTGCAAAGCACCACAAGTAACCAATGGTCTAAACGGGTAAGTACTACTAAACATGTTGTTACTACAATCCCACATTCCTACTGCGTTTGAAAGACCACAGGCCGGATAACCAGTAGATCCGTGCTGGCAAGAAGGAGCTTGGCAAGCATCGTTCTGGAACAAGTTCTGCCGCGCCAGTGCGTCGCCCCAAAAACTTCCAGACAATCCACAAGCCGGAGCAGATCCAGGAGCCGGATCAGGACTCGTAGAGCTTCCAGGGAAACAAAAATCCATCCCCTGTCTAACATCTTCAGAACATTGTTGCGTCGGATTATCAAAGTTGGTATAAGTACGGGGCTGAACGATACCAGTACAAGCTTCCATAGCCGTCAGAGTATTCATAATTTTACTAGCATTTGCATAAGCAGTAAGACAGCGCGATAACGCAGTTGGTGCATCAATAGTTGGCTCCAAAAGCCATTGATTAACTGGGCAGTAATCAGCACAAATTTTCTCAGATCTACAGTTTGGATTTCCCGATATAGAAAATGAAACACCACACTTATTTTCCAATGCTAAACACGGGTAACACAACCCAGCTACCCGTCTATAAAACCTGGTAAGGCGGACTTCTTCGCCGCCCATTCCAACAGCATTCTGCCAGGTAGATTCAACATGTTCCCAACAATCACACCCGTCTCCCTCAGGAGGAGAAAAGAGCGAAAAGAAGAAGAGAATCGCGGCCACTTGAAAGCGAATGACTCCGCCCAAAATCTGCCAAGAAAGCGAAAAAATGAGCATCGCCGGGTAAAAAATGAGTCCCAGAGGCGTACACATATTTCCCATGGAATCACAACCAATAATGTTACTGAGAATACATCTAAGATAACGGAGCAATCCCATCACCAATCCATCAATAGCACCAGTATATCCGGTAGATAAAAAGATGGGCGTAAACGGATCGTTGGCACATGAAGGTAATGCATCCGGCCGGCAAGCACCCAATGCAGCACAAGATCCTGGAGTTGGAAAGCCCAAGGAAGGCGTAGTGGTATTATAGACGGCATCTTCTGGCAGATCGGCATCATCCGGACTTTGGCAGGCCGGAAGCGGGCCCCTTGGCGGCTGTGTAAGCGCCAAGGCGTTTGCTTTCACTTTACAACAACCAGTAGTATTGGTAAACAGGGTCCCAACATGCTCAATAATTCCATCGCTATTTGTTCCGTCACATTCTGATGCAATGGTAGTCCATTCATAGGCGCCACCCATCAAATTGTTTCCATAGTTTGTCGCTCTATCCCAGCATCCACACGCTGTAGGCGCCGGCACCGCAAAAAAGGAAGGACAAATAGTCGTACAAGCCACTTCCGAATCACCAATTAACAAATCGATTGGTATAGATAAAAGAATCACCATCATCTTTCCTAAATCACTCTGCTTAATGCCTTTATAAGCCTGCTCTTTGGAATCCGGATCAGCTTCGCAATTTGGTCCGACACAAGTATTTTCCTCTTCAATGAAAGAGCGGACAAAAGCTTCAATAAATCCAATCACTCGAAAAATAATTTCCGTCACCCAACGCAACGTAGAACCCAAGAAACGCTGACCGACAAATGTACAACTTTGAGGAAGCAAAAACATACTTTGGGCAAAGCATTGAGTGTTTCCAATAGCAATACAAAGCGCATTAGCGGTAGGACCAAGAAACGAAAAGATCCAAGTTTCACTAATTTGGGTAATGGGGTCAAAGGGCTTCCAATAACAAGCCAATGGAAATTGTCGAATAAAATTGATAATAGCAGTTAAAGATGCTTGACCTACATATGCGACAGCGTTGAGGACACCACTACTGCCTTGATCAAATCCAGGAACGCATGGTCCGGCGGGTATCCAAGTACAAGAACCATCAGCGTCGTTACATTCATATCCACCATTAACCCGACAATCACCATTTGGTGTCAACCCACCACAGAAACAACAGGACCAACCAGCAAACGGCAAAATAACCTGTACCAATCTAAAGAGCAAAGCAATTAAACGATCCAAAAGACCAAAGAATTGACAAACGCATCTAGCCAAAAGTCCTTCAAACGGATCAGTTAAATCTTTGATGATGATATGCATTCTCCCACACAAAAATTCTCCGCATCTCATATGAATATTTCCCATGGCATCCATAACCGGATATGTTCCCGGACACTGAGGGATTTGATCATTAGCAACTTGCTCACAAAGAGTAGGCCGAGTATTTTGATAGGCCGAACCCGGGGCTTGGTTTGCCGCATCAAACGGGCAACGGGGTGGTTGTCCTTCAGAACAAAAGATATAGCTTAAAAAGAACTCGGGCAACCCACCACTCCACGGCTGCCATAAGGCCACAATTCCCCGATTAATAAATTTAAGAGAATCTGAAATTAAAAATCCAAGTTTGGAAAAAGGACAACAAAAATCAATCTCCTGGCAGTTGCGAGAATTTGGATCATCGTCACAATTTACTGGCATACCCGGGAAACGCCTGAAAGGGATAAGAGTGTTAAAGAGCTGACAGATGCATGGTACAATTCCACCAGATCCGTTATCATTAGCGCAGTTCTTGAAACAAGCACCACCATCCTCTCCGTGCATGGGCAAGAAAGAATCAATAATCACATCCAATTGAACAACAATACCAATATCATCAATCTTTCCACTGCATTGTCGATCAGCAGTACGATCCAAACGCCAATAGCAGACAGAATCGTCATCAATGGTAATGGTGGCTAGCGTAATGATAACTTGCAAGATACCGCGCAAAATCTCAACGACGGTAGTTAAAAGAGCTTGTGGGATACAACAAACATCAAAATCAACAGCAGCAGCAAATCCAGGGATGAAATTGAGAGGGAAAATGGCTTCCAAAAAGACACACAAACACTCAATAACTTCAAGGGTAATATCAAAAATAATATTGACATCATTGCGGAAACCACTTTCTCTAAAGTAGGCAAAATTGGTACTACTTCCTAGCGCCAAAGACTCGATAGTATTGAAAAGCACCTGAACAATACAAGCCAACCACTCAGAAATGCGCTGGACAGCGCAGCAAATATCAGGACGACCCATGGTAAAATTCATAGAGCCTGGCACGGGCGTAACTGGGATGATAAGATTTAATGCTTGGCAGAGACATTTGATGGGGCGAAAAATGGCTAAAATCAAATTGGTAATATCCGATTCAAAACATTCCTTGCCCAAATCGCATAATTCTCCGGTAAAATAAGGAAAATCTTGCATAGTTCCTTGCAAATCGGCACCGCCCTGAATCAAACCATTGAAGAAACGAGCAATAATGGAAACTAAAATCACAAATAAATCAATGAGCGTTCGAAAAACACAAGCCAAATCAAAACAAGGCGGAATAGGATCACATCCAGAAGTAACATTTTCTAGCGGAGCTAGCGTAAGACGTTCTTGCTGCTCTTTGAGAACCAACTCTTCATCAGTCAAAAGAATATGATCCATAGGATCTTGCCGACTTCCCACGCCACCCACATGAACACGACCAGCACCACAAGAAGAGAGTCCATAATCTACTGGCTTTCCGTAGGGCGGCATCATAGGAAGCATTTCTCCGTTCATATTTGCACATTCAAAGTCTCCGCGTTTCAAATGATACTGGTAAAGCTTGGGGTCGTCACGACGCATCTTCGCCGCTTTAGAGGTTTTTGCGTTGCATTTCTTGACTTTACCCCAACGTTTCATGAGCGATGCCTTTCCATCATCAACCATATTATTAATATCTTTGAGCGATAAAAAGGGACGATTGTCCTTTCCAGACCAAGCATCCGCATTCATCATAATCATATTTGCCAGCTTAATGGGATTGGTCGTATGGTTGCGATAGCGCAAAAGCGGTGTAATGCGGTATACGGGACTATCTGGAGACAATTCTCCCCAAATCTCCTGTAAGAGATTAACTGGTGAATTGACTTTTCCGTCCTTTTCAAACATTCTACGCTTTTTGGCTGCCGGAGGCGTAATAAACCCACCAGGCTCACAGGTGGGACAAGGAATGGGCGGGACAGGAAATCCTTCATTCAGAATTACAGTGAGACAATTTTTTACCGAGCTAGGAGTTTCAGCAATCAGCTTATTGTTTGCTGCTATAAAAAAATCCAACGCTTCATTAGCATTTTGCAGAAAATTTGGAATGCCTGGAAGCACAATAATGTAATAAGGAAGTGTAGCCAGTCCAACAGTTAATCGGATACCAAAGTCAATTAAGCACAATAAATACTCAATAACTCCAGTAATTAAATCGCGAATACACGTTCCCACTACCGGGATCAACGTAAAAACAGAGAGAATACATCTAACTACAAACACTAATTTGTCTTTGACATGAGTTGTAAACGGTTGTCCATCGATAAAAAGGAAAAAATCATCCGACCCACGAGCCAAAAAGAGGGTAAACTCAAAAAGACCCGGCACAATATCAGCCAACGCATTGAGCACAGTTGTTGTCAAACAACAAAAATCCAGTCCCATTAAAAGCTGTTGTGCGCCTTGCGAAAAACAACTAGTTGTTTGATCACTAGGATCACAAAGAGTTCGAGTAATGAAAATGCATACAGCTTCAGTAACTCTTTTACGGTTGTAAATAGGATTAGGATCGCCCAGCGGAGTAAATTCTGCGGCTTGATCGTATCTATAGGTAACAATAGAAAAGCGCACCGCGTTTGGAGGCTCGGGTATCAAAACAGGATCAAATTGAGTCGGCTCTGCAAATCGATTAATAATTTCCGTGACATCTTTTTTGATGACTGTTCCCCAAAAGGGATTAGTTGGGTAAAGGACGGCTTGATCAATGTTAATCAACAAACGAAGCACCAGGTCAATAGTCTTAATGTAAATACAACCCAAAGTATCTATGATGGAAAAGTAATCCATAAAGACAAAATCAAAGGGGATAAACGTATCCCAGAATCGCTGCCAGCCAGCTTCTTCTGCTCGGCTAAAGAAACGCAATGCTTCACATATAAAACTAGAAACATCTCTAAAGTCGGGACGAATAAAAGGATCTGAGGCCGTTGTTTGTCCGGTAATCAAAAGCAAAATTTGCTGAATAAGCCGAAACGCTTGCTGTAATAAAGCTAAGAAAGCATTGTAAATATTTTCCAATGCGTTCCAAAGATTTGGATCTGCCCAATCTTGCGAAAAAGGAACCAACACACCCCAAGCCGGGGGGATGATAATCAACGGATTGATAATGGGAAAAACACCAATAATTTCCGCCAAATCCATACAGGCACAAGAGTATAGATTAATCCAAGCATTGGCTAGAGCAACTCCATGTATTTTTGTATTGGTCCAAGTCGAATATTGAGTTAAAAATTGACCGGTAACCAGTGGTATAACAACCTCTTCAACCACAGCCAAAAGTAAACTACCAAGTTCAGTAGCAATTGCAGTCACACCACAATCCATAATGGTGGGCCAAATCACTTGGCGGGTCATACCATAACCCCACCAATTTGCAGCGTTCCACCAACAAACAATGGGATTATAAACGTCCCGAACCACATCAGCTATCGGACGAACAGTATCTCTCCACACTGGATAAACCTGTGTCCGCATAAAGAGATCAGCCTCTTCAAACACTTGGTCATGGTACTTGACATAAGGTAACATGACGGCAGTAATGGCTACAAATCCCAAGATGAGCGGCAAAGCCGTTACTAGCGTTGCCAGCAAAGACCCCAGAGCAGCCACCACAGAAAAAGCTGAAGTAACTACATAAATCAAAGAGATGAAAAATCCAGTTGTGGATTGCATAGCACCACCCCCCGCTATTTCGGGCGGGGGTTCCGGAATGTAAGTTTCCTCATCCAATTCCATCTTTTTTTTGCTTTCCTTATATAAAATTAGATTTCTTAGTATTGTAACTCTAAAGTTATAATTATGAAAAACCTTCCTTTTTTCTTTTGAATAAAAAAAAACAATGGGGGGAAAAGGAAATAATAAGTGGGCCCGAATTGGAAACGCCCCCTCTCCAGATGGAATAGTTGAAGAAAATAGCGATGAATGGATGGCAGCCGCAGTTGGCGATTATGCCGGAGCCACAACTTTTGCATTTGTTTCGGCCGCACTTTGTTTCTATTGGGCTGGATTTGTTCTTGTGAATACCATATACGTACACGAATACACATCTCTAAATATGTTCAACAGTGGAAGATATAATTGGGTAGATTGGTGGGGAGTTTGGATGCTAACATGGAACGTTTCTCTCCCCATGATGTTTGCACTAGCTATTACTTATTCAAACGTTAGAGTGTGGAGCCGTATCCATGCCACCCTTTCTTATTTAACAATTCTAGCCAGTATTTTATCACTTATTTTCCTATCTATTGGCTGGGTGTTTTTTTGCAATAATACTAGTAGTGGTATACATACAGCCTGCAACGATTATAGGTGGTGTGGTGTTTATTTTGCAGCGGATGGTGGGTTTTGCACCAACGGAATACCGTTTCCCGCGCTAGAATCATCACACTTAGGCCGAAATGCGGAAATGACTACCCACTGGATTTTTTGTTGGGTATATTTGGTTGTATCAGTACTACATACAATTATGAATAGAGAGTTTAGACAGTATGGAATTTTAAAATAAATAAAAATTAAAAATAAAAATGTGGGTCGCACCTGAAGAAATTCCCAGTCATTCAGTCATTTCAGCGTTTGCTGCGTATCTACAAGGAGGGATAGTAGTGACCAATTGGTTAAAGTTTTTAGACAAAAATCCATGGGTTGAGTTTGGTGCTTTATGTTTAAAAGATGGATCTTGGCAAATTGAAAGAGATGGTATACCATCATGGCTCTTGGATGGTTCAACTTTTATAGATTATGAAGGGGTGGAAAGAACAGTTTTGAAAGACCAAAGGCGAAAAGTTTTGTTAATAAAATAAATAAATGGAACATTGGAAAGACAAGTATACAGTTGAGCAAATTGTTTTGCTGTTAGATAATAAACCACCAAATGATATCGTTTGCCCATACAAGTATTGTTATAACAAAGTATATGCAGGAGAAGCGCAAGATTGGAATCTGTTTATAGATAATGGAAAAAGATTATATTTTTGTAGACCAAAATGTATGGTTTCACATGTTAGAGGAAAATAAAATTTATAAAGAAAGCGGTGATGATTTATATAAACCTTTTTTTTATAAATTATAATTTCTTGTCAAATTGCTTTTAAACGCATTCTCTGCTTCTGGTGTCATAGTTTTTGTACCAATTACATGTTCAAATAATATATTCATCATATGAGTATTAGATCTACTTATTACAAGAGATCGAGCTGCATGATCTTTCTTGGCTTCTTCTTCATCTTTTTCGCTTTGTGCCTTTAAACGCTTTTGTAAGCTATCAATCATTGTTTCTTGGTCTCTATCCCGCTTTTTGGTTTCTTCGCTTTGAGCTTTCGCCCGCTTTTGTAAATTATCAATTTCCGTTTTTTGATCGCCGTTACGCTTTTTAAGCGTTTTAATTTCTTCGTTTTGAGCATTTAACCATTGTTTTTGATCGCCGTTACGCTTTTTAAGCGTTTTAATTTCTTCGTCTTGAGCTTTTAACCATTGTTCTTGATCGCCGTTACGCTTTTTAAGCGTTTTAATTTCTTCGCTTTGAGCTTTTAACCATTGTTCTTGATCGCCGTTACGCTTTTTAAGCGTTTTAATTTCTTCGCTTTGCTTAAAAAAAGTAGTGACTTTTTCTGTGTTGGCAAGAATTAATTTCTTTTCCAGATCTCTCACTTCAATAGTCTTCTTATCCATTTCAGATTGATTTGCTTTTCGTAGTCTTTCATCAAGTGCGGTTTGCTTTTTTGCTTCTAAAAGTTTTTCTTCCGACTTTTTCACTTTTTCTTTTAAAACCGGTACTAGGTCAGCTTGTAAAAGCATATCACGTAATTGACGCACAGTAAATTTATCAGCCATAATAATATTCAAAACCACCACTCTTTCAAATTTTTAAATTTTATATTTTCTCCTCACAAGTTTGGCGATGTAATTTCCAATGTGCTTTTTGACATTCTGTTCCGCAATATCTAACAGCTTTGCAGATACCACAAGCTAAAAGCCCGGTGCGTTGTATGTTACATTTAGCACACGTAATGGCTAAATGTTTTCTAACGTTTTCAGCCATAAGCGGATCTTCAAGCGATATAGTTCCCATAATGTTTGCCAACATGGCTGGATCAGATTCCGGATTGGCTAAAAAGTTTTGCACATCTGGACTCTTTAAAAAATCCATAGCAGCATCAGCATCATCACCAGCAACTATTTTTGCCAGAGCTTCTTCTTGTTTTTCTGTAAATAGCGCTTCCTTTCTTCTCATGTAACAAATACGCTCTACTTCATGATTAAGCGTGGTCAGCATAATAGCACAGCCACCAATCCAAGCTTGTTCATCTCTTTTCTGATTGTTCAAATACTGTTCAAAGCTTCCAGCAGTCATTTGCTTAAATGCGACAGGGCATACTTTTCCACCACCATATTCCATTTCCCGATCCAGCAGCTTCGTGGCTTTGTGTTTGTCTTTTTCCATTAATATCTTAACGTAGGTAGGATAAGAGATGGCAAAAAAATGCATCCCCGTACTTTCTCTTCCCACACTGGATTCCATACACATTCTTCTAAAACGCGCAATACGTTCACCATTGTTGCCTGCAAGCTCTTCCAGCTTCTGCCCCAAAGATAGTTTCGCCCAATTAGGATAAGCCATTTCATAAGCTACTAGCTCTTTGATGCCGATTGATCTTAACTTTGTTAATGCTTTTACCCAACTGGCTTCATAGGTTACATCAGCTGTGCGTGGCATTTTAATTTGAAATTTGGTCTTGACATCACCAACCCCCTTCATTTTTTTTAGAAATTTGAAAGATAAAAAACTTTGATTATTCTCATTTTTTTGAAATCTATTCTATAGAAAAAAGAGATCCACCCCTCTCCCCAATAATTATTATTATGAGCACAGCTCGAGAGGCGGTAGAAAATGTTCGAAGCAGAATTTTCTGGGGAACAATTTTTCTCATTGTAATTACTGTGGTTTGGACAGGGTTCATTTCAGCAGCAAATGTACGTTTAAAGCATACTTACGAACAGCCATATAATGCGCCAGGAAATTTGGTGACAGAAAATGGTGGAAAAGATCATATTCTTTTTATTGGTCTCTATGTTACGCCCTGGATTATCAGTATCTTACTACTGACAACAATTGCTTACCCAGATAATAAGCTGGTTGTAAATTTGCATTTTTTTCTTTCCATGCTAATTTGGATTTTTTTCTTGATTTGTTTTATTATTTGGAGTTTGGATTGGAGCCGTGTTAATCTCCAGACAGCAGCTAACGCCCCCAACGCTTTTAATGATGATCGTTGGTGTTTGGTTAATTTCGCAATTGCTCCCGGTTACTGCGCCAACACTGTAGCTCCGCCTTCGGGCACCCAAAATTATTTGATTAATCAAGCCAGCCTGGGCGTCAATGGAGTAATGCTAACAGTATACTGGATGTTGTTTGCTTTTTGGGTTTTTACGGGAATACAATTGTTGTATGTGCGACGCAGATTTATTTCTGCGTTGGAAGTATTCTATTCTGAAAGGGGAAATGAACAACCTCTTTTGCAAACACCAACATCACCTCCCGCATATCAGGAGGAAAAAACATATGCTTCTGCACCTCCCTCATATCAGGAGGAACAAAAATATGCTTTTGCACCTCCCTCATATCAGGAGCAAAAAACATATGCTTATGGTAATAACAAGTTGTCTATGCCCGCTTGTATGAAAAAGACTCGAAATGCGCGCAAGTAAGTAAAATGCGAAACAATGTTAAAAGGCTTCAAATGTTTAAAAACTAGTAAAAATAAAACAAATTAAAAACATGGAAAATAAAGTTGCTTCAACGCTAAGGCGCTTTGCAAATCATACTGGCTTTAAAAATATTAAAGATGCTAGCCAAATCGCACGTGCGTATGTAGCGATGCATGTTCGTATGGTGCACCCATCAATAATCTATCCGTTTGTGGGATCTGATTATGAGCTAGTTCAGCGCCGAACACATTCTCCACCGCTTTCTGCTTATCAGTCTGATAGAGATATTGATTCTGATGCATTTATTTATTTGATGCAAAACGGGTATGAGAACCGTCCTCTATCTGAAGAAGAAGTGGAACGTTTTCCAGCGCTGCAGCATTTTATCGAAACCATGCTTCCTCGCCCGGTAGGTGAAGAGGCGTGGAAAAATTATGAACGCAAAGATCACTGGAAAGCTCGAGCTTATTTTTTAGGGCTGAATTGGAAAAATACTACTAGCTACAATGATATGATGCGCTCTATTTACGGAATAGATGGTAGCAGTAATCAAGTTGAGATTGCTGCTTGTACGGATTTTATATCTGCTATGCAAAAATACCAGCCCTACCAGGAAATGCGGGCCGAAGAGATTGGACACATGTTGCAAGCTTTGAATGTTAAGCTCCAATTAGTCGAACAGGATATGACTGCAGCAAAAGAAATTGAAAATGCACAGCTCGTTGGAGATGAGCTGACCCATGGTTTTTTGGAAGAGAAAGAGCCCATTGTTTTTATTGCTAGCGAGTCTGTTGATAATAATCAAAATGTTTGGAAAGACATTCAGGAGAATGAAATGGTTAAGAGCTATTTGGAGCGAGCTGGTCTCACTGCTTTTTTTTCGCCGAAAAAAGCAATCAAGCAGATGATTCTTTCGTCGCTTCATTTGCCCATCAAGGACGTGCCGGGTGCAGAGAATATTATTCCGGTATCACAATCTATTAACAAACCTTTGCCCCCCGTTCCCAAGGAAGCATGGCCTATGCTGGTAAACGCCATTGAATCACTGAATGTCCAAAAACACAAACTAGATCCAGAATCACCAGCGCTTAAAGATATGCTTGATGGCGGAGAAACCAACGCGTTAAGTACCATCCAAACAGTATTGTCTCTTTACAACCCAGATGTTGAATTGGAAGATTTCGATCCCCGCATCCAAGTTAAGATTCTGAAAAAACATCCCCAAGTAGATTCAAGTGTCGTCCAAAGCATTATTAAAATGTAAAAGAGAGAAAAATATATTTTGTTTAAAATAAAATAAGGGGTAGTTCAAAATTATGAGCGAAAAAGAAGAAAATGAAGAAGAATTTTTCATTCCGGATCAAAGTTCCATTCAAGAAGATGTTATCCGAGAAAGTAAAGCAAACATTAAACAAATTGATGAAGAAGCAGTGCGCTTAAAAGCACTTTTAGCCCAAAAACGACGCCTGCTGTCAAGTCTAAAAACACAACATAGTTTAATGAGAGGAGCAGAAGACGGATACATTCTTTACATTGAACAGATGAGAGCGAGAAAGCAACCTTGGTGGTGGTTTGTTTTGTTGATTATTTCCTACATTTGTATCTTGGGACAGTGGGATAAAAGCAACAAGATTCTAACTGTGCTAAACATTTTTGCCCACAAGCTTTTATGGAGAAGGATGTATGTAGATACAAACATAACGGCGCAGTTTATAGCCATTTGCATTGTAGCATATACGTTTCTATTTGGATAAATCAAAAATAAAATTCAAGGCTCTTTATATAAATTGTGACTTTCAGGATCGGTACATGTGCATTCCCCTGTTGATATAAATCTAGTTACATGCCACCCAGCATAAGAACATACCTTATTTAGTGTAAATGCGTATTGGTATCGTATTATAGCCACAAGGGATTCAACGACTAAAGGATCGGTTGCTGTGTTTATATCACTCAATACAAGTTCTGTTCTTTCTCTACGCGCGGGTCCCCAATGCTTTGGATCTTTGTCGTTTGGCCTTCTAAATCCGATATAATCACATATATTATAACCATTTATATGCTGATTATTGACAATCCACGCTAACAAATATGAATTTTTAAAAAAAAACAGAAACCCTTCATACGCATCTTCAGCGCTGAAAGGAAAGAGCTTATATTCAATAAAAAGATTCAAAGCTTCTGCTGATTGTACACTAGTGATATAATGATTTACACAACTTGCACCCTTTCCAAAACTAGAAAAGTATTGTTTTTCCAATAAATATTTCAATAGCTCCAAATGGTTACTACAAATTGAATACCACAACAAATGCGCATAACAAACCAAATTATGCCCTTTCAACCATATAATCGAATCCAAAGGAAAGTATTTATATGGATAGCGCAAACCACCAATGCGCGCCTTTGATTGTATACCCACACACAACCCAAGATCATACAGGTATTCCATACGGCCTATATCATACACACAAACATCAAAATTCACATCCAATATATTTTCTGCAGGAAATGTTTCTTTAAAAAACTTCCATTGCTTTGGACCAGCTCGGGCAAAAAAGAATCGGTCGGTAGCGCTTAGATAATCTTTCCAAAGCATCTTAGTGAATGAAACACTACCATTGCTGCCCATCCCAGATGTAAATGCATCAAAAAAATTAAAACACCCCTTCATCATAAAATTATTTTTTATTTTATTAACTCAAACTATCGTGTATTTTACTAAACAAATGACCAAAATAGGCCAAAGAGCCCGGACGCTGTGCTGCTATAGGGCTTTTGTTCATATAGGTAATGTATATGACCAAAGCAGCTTCTAAATCAGCCCACCAGCGCTGAATGCGGATAATAGTTTCTTCAAACCCAGCTCCATCTTTGACTCCTAGCCAGGCAGCGTCCTTTTCCCAAAATTTGGTAATGGTGTCAGTTTTAAGCGGATTTAACCCCAAACTTGCTGGCGTTTCCAAGCGAGAAAGCACGTTTTGTTGTTTTTTCTTTGTCGATGGATGCACAATATAAAGGTATTGTCGTGCAGTAGACCGAGTCCGGTCCATTTCTGAATAAACAAACACACCATCTTTAAAAGTGACTCTAAAAAATTCAGCTATATTAGATCCACCTTGCAAACTAAACTGCATAAAACTTTCAGGATTGCTATAAACGTTTATAGCGGAAATGTTCATATGCGGCAAATGCTTTTGAATTTGCGCCAGCGCGTGTTCACTGGCTTCTTCGCCAGCTTGCTTTTCAAGCGCCAAAAGTTCTTGTCGCGCTTGTTGCAAATCAGACATATTTATATAGAGCCCCCTTTTTTTTCTCCTAAAAATTAATTAATTTTATTTTTTTTTCAACAGAAGAGGGGTGAAGTTATTATTTTTTTTTAAAAAACAATGAATGCTTTTCAACAACTTTTACAGATCCAAAAAGCCAATGAGCAGGAAGCTCCAAACAGAAATGTAGATATTCCAAAAGAGTTTACAGACGAACAATCTTTATGTGCTCAAATAGCTCTAAATGGAGATTCAATTTGTATTACCGGTCCTGCCGGAACTGGAAAATCGTTTTTGCTGAGCTACCTCATTCCGGCTCTTCGAAAGAAATATGGCGCTAAAAAAGTACATGTTAGTGCAGCAACAGGACTGGCAGCAACTCATCTGGATGGGGGAACAACAATGCATTCTACCGCTGGAATAGGAGTAGACATTTCAGATATGAATCATTGTCTAAAAAAAGCAGGAAGAGCTCCATTTTGGAAAGATGCCAAAGTATGGATTATTGATGAAATATCAATGGTTAGTCCAGAATATTTTACAGCGCTTAATTCCATTGGAAAACGCGTTAGAAACAAACACAATCTCCCTTTTGGGGGTATCCAGATTATTGTATTGGGAGATTTTATGCAGCTTCCTTACATTGATAGCAAATATGCCGATAAGCGCAAGAAAAATCCATCGCTCCCAGTAAACCCGCCTGCTTTGTTTGATTGTAAGGCTTGGAAAGAAACATTTAAAAAGATTGTTCTCTTGACCAAAGTACAACGTCAACAAAATCAAGTATTTGTAGAGCTTTTACAGCGGGTTCGAATGGGAGAAATTACAGATGCTGATGATGTAACGCTTATATTGCGTATGGGCGCATCTTTTCCAGACAATGGAATCAAGGCCACACACATTTACACGCATAAAGCAAATGTGGAAGCGGAAAACAATTCTAATCTAGCCAAGCTTGATGGTGAAGTGCGTGTTTTTCTGGCAGAAGATGGTGGTTCAAACAAATATGCTCTAGAAAACTTACAAAAGAACTGTATGGCACCAACAAAGCTAGAGCTCAAGCTGGATGCTCAAGTTATGTTGGTAAAAAATATCCAGCCTCCTCATTTGGTTAATGGGTCGCGCGGACGCGTTGTAGGATTTAGAGCTTTGGAAGCAGGAGAGCCAGAATACCCAGACGTTGAATTTGAAAGCGGAATTACCATGAATATGGGTAGAAAACTCTGGGAAGTGAAAAAAGGAGATGTTAAACAAGCATTTAGAAATCAAGTACCACTTTGCCTGGCCTGGGCCATTACGGTGCATAAATGCCAAGGTATGTCGATCGATAAAGCTTGCTTAGACATTTCTAGATGTTTTGTGCCTGGACAAGCGTATACGGGATTATCTCGTGTCAGAACTCTTGAAGGATTGTCACTTGTGGGCTATTCAAGAGCAAATATCAAAGTTAATCCTCGAGGCGTTGAATGGTATGCCAGCTTGGGAGATGTTAACGCCCAGAGAAAAGATGAAGAGCTTAAAGAAGAACTCTTAAAGAGCGCCAAGAAGAAGCAAAAAGTTGTGAAAGAAAAAGAAAAGGGAAACCAGTGGTGGAATGAATACGAAGAAAAATAAAATGTTTTAATAATTTTTTATTAATTGTTTTTCTCCAAATTTAAATCTCTTTTCTGGTAGAGTATATTTTTTGATTGCTTTTTGAATCACATTTATAAGCGCTGTATTTTTTTTAAACGTTATTGCGTAATCAAGTAATACATTCAAATCAACACCAGCAGCCGCTCGTTCATTCTCTAGAAAAATCTTTACGGCACGAGTATTTTTGTTTTTGATGAAACTCATAATTAACATATTTTCGCTCCTATTGGGATCAAATCGGTAGTCGGAAAGAATCTCTTTCAGTATCAGCGCCTCATTTGAATCATTTAAAGAAATGAAAAATTGACCGGACGCTAAAACGTCCATTGTACTGCTTATATCCACAATCGCATTTTGAAGCAAATATTTAAAAACTTCAAAACGTCCATACAAGATAGCGCTGTTCAGCGCTGCAGAAGCGTCTGGCGCATATGTCTTCACAATGAACTGAATTGTTTTTAAGCGATCATATCTGGCTGAATTTTTTAAAATAAGTTCCATATTTTTAAAAATATTTTGGTTTGCGGCAACAATTTTTGACAATATACGAGGATTATTGTCGCTTTTTAACACATTCTTAATGATATCTTTGATATTAACGTTTTCTACTTTCCAATCAATGCGCTTATCATCAAGCAACAATAACGTTACATCATCGTTTCCATTTCTTGTAGAAATTTCCAAAGCTGCAAATGGTTGATCTGCTGCAAGTTTTGGGGCTGATAAGATATAATCTACTCCCTTAATGAAAGAAATACGAGATGATTCCCGCAATGCAACACCAAATAATTCAGTTTTGGTTCTTGGATCAGTCATTATTAATTTCAGCATATCTATATTTTTGGTTCTTACAGCATCCAATACAATACCTGTTGTGTTTGGATTTGATCTTCTATCGCGCAAAAATAACGCTACAATTTCAATATGATTTCTGCGAATAGCTATATGCAATGCTTGTGAATTCGTTAGCGTTGGATCAAAACGCAAATCATCAAGAAGCAATTTGACAATATCCGCATGACCCGAGTCAGCCGCAGCACTAAGAGTACTCATACGGTTAGGTATAGGATCTGGTGTTATATCCTTTGCTTTTGATAATAAAAACTTCAATGCGATACTATTACCAACTACTGCAGCGTAAGTCATTGACTCACTTAATACTCTATCACTGAATCTGAAAGATCGAAATTGATAAAATAATCGTTGATATTTTTTCGTAATACTATGATTAAACACATGTGTCATTCTACGGTCGTTTTCTTGTATATAGGAAGCAAACCATTTTGCTATTGTTCTTGTTTGTTCATTGCTTAAACTGCCTCCAGGAGTTAAAATTTCTTCATAGACCGCTGCTAAATCAGCATCATTCAATTCGCTAATGATTTTAATGAAAACATCAGGACCAATTTCAAACTCGGGATCTTTGTTTTTAAAGTAATAATCAAAAAATCCACTTATCGGCTGAGGAGTATCACAAGTGTATTTATGAGATTGGTCCCATCCCTTTTCAGAACATACTTCTCCACAATAAAAAACATTTAAACATTCGCCACATGCATTTGGAGCATTTTTAGCTTGGCAATAATCACAAGTTTTGGCGCTCATAATTTTCTGTGCTGATATACAATTATAAATTAAAAAACTTTAATAAAATCTAAAATTTATTTCTCGATAAAGATGGAGGGGTCGGATCTTCTTATTCCTTGTTCCGTTAGAAAAAGTATTATTTCTCTTACATCCTGGTTGGAACTTAACCGCGATGTACTTGCAAAAGATGGATTGAACCCAGAGCAGCTTCAAGCTTTGTTGCTTCCATACACCAAATTACGTTCGCTCGAAAAGAGTAAAAATCCCTATGTTGTGGTCGAACTTAGATGGAACGGACCATATTCCAACATTGACGAAGATTATCTTTGCAAACTTAGTGATTGGCTGTTTGTTGGATCCTGTGTAGACAGTTTCTGTTTAGGCAACCGAGCGGGAAAACACTCTGAAGTAGATTGTATCATTTCAGAACACTACAAAATTCGGTGGGCCACTGACACGGAAATTGAATACATGTCTAGAGATGAAGACTATTGGTCTTTATTTAAAGGCGAAGAGACACCTTGTTATGACGATGATGCAAAAGAAGCTCTTAAAAAAGCCTTCAAAGAATGGGCAAAAGAAGAATTTGACCCAGAACACGATGCTGTTCCAGCATATAACGCTTTCAAAGAGACGTTTGATGAAACGATGAAGAGTATCCCGCATAGAGGCGTACTAACCGTTAAGGACTGCCTTGATTATGGAGCAAAAAAATACGACAAGACACCAATTTTGGAAGATGCCGAAATTGAATTTGAAGATATGCGCCAAGCAGCGCTTATGGTCGCTACAAACGCCAAGATTATGTACCCAAAAGACTGCTACAAGAAACCAAATATCAACAAGGAGGTTGATTTTGGAAAGGGATACAAGTTTGAAACGCATTTTGACGACAATTATTGGGGCAGAAGCGATATTGATTGGAAGCCAGATGCACGTCAGTGGTCCCAAATGCAAGAAGAATGCCCACCCAGATGCTCTTGGGAAAAAATGCTAGAATATGCCCAAGGCGTTGCAAAGCAAAAGAGACTGAAAAAAGATTTGAGTTTGGAATAAAGATTTTTTATTTTTCATTACTGCAATATTTTTGCCTTCCCAATTCCATTTCTTCGAGTGCTTGTTGTATGCATAAAGCCTCTTCGCTTTCAAAGCGAGAATACATTCTGTGTCCCCGAGGTGGCTCGCTCCATTCAAGGAAAATGTGTTTAAATCTTTCTTTTTGTTGTACCGGATTCTCACAAAGAGAACTCACTTCCTCTACTTTCTGCTTTTCATTGCTATATCCAACAATGTTTGGATTTACCAATAAATACATATCGTCTCTGTTACGTATTGCACAGACTCTGTATAGTTTATCTGTATGTATTTCCAGTTGGTGCATACATAAGCATCCAAATTGAGTTCCAGTTTTCAAATGAAACTCAAACGAGGGCTCTAAAGAGTTTACCAACGGACGAGCAATCAGATTGTTAAAGTTTAGATTATAAAAATGCACATCTTTTGGATTGTATTTGGATACAACTGGATACACTCTGCCCGATATCTGACGAGGAGGAATCTTTTTAAGATGCATTAAATGCAGCCCACCGTCAATCAAAGAAACATCATGTGATAAAGAAACGGATAGCATGCCATAAAAAAGAATGCCGGCAAGCATAGAGGCGCTATAAGCCAAGAGGCGGAGCAAGAAAAAAGACTTCTTTCGTAATGGTTTTTTCAAAGTTTCTTTGCTTTGATTTCTTTTCAACGCTTCAATGCCTTGTCGCAACATCGTATTTTCATTTTGTAGTGCATCTTCTTCTTCTTTTTTCAACGCTTCGGGGGGTTGCAGCGCCTCTTCTTCTTCTATAGGCGCTGAACGCTTATTATTCATCGTTACTTCAATTCTTGAAAAGGCATTCTGTTTTCTTTCCATAATTTTTTAAAAAGATGAAGAGGGGGCGCTCTTTTTCTTTAGACGCCACCACTATTGCAGATTTAGAAACAATTATCCTTAAAAAACAATTAAAACAAAATAAATCTACACCGACAAAAACTCGGGGCCGGCACGTAAAATGGGACCCCAGTATGTATACACTTATAAGAAAGGGCCAAGCATTACAAAATACAGCGAATATAGATGTACTCTTTTCCGAAAAAAATGTTGAGGAAAGGTTATTCTATATTTTTAGGCATAAAAACGCTACCATGGAAAGAAACGAAACCATTCCATTATATGAAGCGGTTTACTATTGTGATGGATTTTATGTTCGGGTGCAAAAAAAACACCTGACCATGGCCTATCGCAAAGCCGGAAAGTGCAGAAAAGCACGCATGTGGGATATAGAAGAAGATGGGACGCCATTTTGTGTAGATAGACATTGCTTTAGTATGATTGGACAACGAGAAAGCAAAAAAAGATACGAATCCCAAAAGAAGAAAGAATAAAGATATTTTTAATGAATTAGTGTCCATATCCAAGCTTCATAAGCTTTAAAGGTCATTTCTACACACACTTTTCGCACATACAATCTTCCACCCCGTTCTTCATCTAGTGTAAGAATTATTTTACTTTCTGCCAAACCATAAGCGACACCTGGCGCATGAGCAACAAATGTAAAAGGAGTTTTAGAACACAACAAGCCTTCAGACAACAGAGTTTGTATATGCCTTTTAGTAAAAGAGCGCTTACAAAGATCTCGAGCAAAAACGCCCTTGTGTTTGTTGACACTTTTAAGAATGAAAGTCATTCCTCCCTTTTCATGGGATTCAATGGGAATTCTAAAGGCAGGATGCGTATCAGGATTAAAAGCGCCCTCAAAAAGGATTACACCCCGTTCTTCATCAACACGAGTCTGCACGTTAACCTGTCCAATTTTGTCATTATGCTCTGCGGCAGCAGTCAATTGACCAGACTCATCATCAATAGGAGCGTATAAAAGTTTTCCTAAAAAATGTTTAGGATCTGTGGGTACCGGAATGGGATTTAAAGCGCTTTCTAGCGCTTCAGGAAGTGAAGTACTTCTAGCCCTCTCAACCATTTTAAAAAAAATAATGGGTTTTGAATCCATTTATATTTTTTGAGAAAAAAAAATGCCCAGAGAAATTTAAAATCAAGTGAAAGCGAGTGTAGCAAAAATGATAGTTGCTCTACCGACTGAGCTACGCGAGCAAAATACAAAGCTCACGATAGGGATCGAACCTATGACCAACTGCTTAAAAGGCATATAGTAAAAATAGCTACCACTCTAAGCACTAAAACAAAAAAAATCTCTAAACTATAAATTGATTTGCTCTGCCAATTTGAGCTAACTTGGAATGGAAAAATTCCTCCCCCAAATACGGGACTCGAACCACGTAACCAATCAAAATAAATAGATAAGCACAAGATCGGGATTGAACCGACGACCTCCTGATTAACAGTCAGGCGCTCTAACCAGCTGAGCTACTCGTGCCAAAAAAACCGCAGGAGAGGTTCGAACTCCCGAACCCGAAGGAGAGCATCTTAAGTGCCCCGCGTTTGACCACTTCGCTACCGCGGCTTTTTTTGAAAAATAAAGAAACTTTTTTTACACCCCTTCACTTTTTAAAAATAAATTATGCAAAAAATAAATTTTGGCTTTTTGTTCAATTTTTTTAATAATTTATGATAAAAAAAAAATAATAATGTTGAGCGTCTTATTTTTCTTTCCTTTGCCCAATCTAGGCATATGAACTCTTAGTTTTCCAGAAATAAAAAATATATGTTATATTATAAACGGAAGATAGAGTTTTTATCAAACTTCTACAAATATGGAACAGGATGATATAAATAAATTTATTCACGATCTTGATTTGACACGCGCATATTTTGAGAAAGGCAATGGAAACATATCTGTTAACGAAGCATTAATGTATGCAGTAATTTTTTCGCGTTATGATGTAGCAAAATATCTTATTAAAAAGGGAGCTGACCCGAATTGGAAACCGACAAAAAAGGACGAATTTTATGAGAACCCTCTTTTAAACCTTATACTTAGTGTTAACGTATTTTGGGGAGAAGAAGCTAATTTAGAATTGATCAAAACATTATTATTGGCCGGAGCTGATCCACACATGAAGGATAAACAAGGTCATGATGCGTATTATTATGCTTCAATTAATTATCCAAAAAGAAAAAGGCGTATCATAGATATGCTGAATCTCCATGCTGGTTCCTTGCAAAATTTAGCAAGAGCAAAGGTCCCCCAGAAGACATTGAAAAAATACCCTCATTTACAAGATGAATGCAAATATTGTGGTACAGAATATGCAGAATACAGATGTGGGAACTGTTTGGTAACAACATATTGTGGTGAAGAGTGTGCTTCAAAGGATTGGAAACATAATCATCATAAAATTTGTTTTTAAAATAAAATGCAGAAGGGGTGCTTTTTACTTATTGGTATTTTTATAGTTGTAAGTAATTGTAGACATCAAAAAGATATTTTGCAGCTTGATTTGCAGCTCAACCACACTGCCTGCAAACAAATCATTGCTCAAATACCCCCAAGCGCCGACCGCATCCACATTTCCACGTCTCCAAGCTGGAAAGCGTGGGATAGTTTACTCTTTAATGTATTTAGCAACGCTTTAAAAGCTTATGTAGCGCCCTATCCGCTTAATCCACAGGCTACCCAAGATAAAGGCTATACTCTTTTTATAAGAGACCAAAAGAATGAAAGCTTTTTGTTTAATGAATCACCAAGAGAATTTGAATTTGCCATGGTCCTGTTTTTAAATGACGATATTGGCGGTGGAGAGTGGAGCTTTCCAGAACAACAGATGCGTATAGAACCTAGATGCGGAAAGTTGGTGATTTATCCCGTGTGCTTTACCCATCCGCATAAAATTGAAAAGATACGGATTGGAAAAGAGTTTTTTATTATGACTTGGTTTTTTTGAAAAAATAAAATGGAAAAAAGGGGTTTGGATAATGAAATGCCTATTGGTAGAATTAAGATCCGAAATGTGGAAAGAGGAGTATCGTATCCTGAAGAAGAGAACTTTTTAAATATACCAGCTTGGTCACGAGGAGCGAAACCGTATGACCAATTGTCTCCATTTAAAATCGGGCCAGTAACGTTTGGGGATAAAGAATGTCCAACTTTTGAAACGTTTTGGCAAGCGCAAAAAGTATGGAAAAAAGTATCCGCACAAAAAAGTTGGCAATGGACTTGGAAAAGCGAAACTCATGTAGATGAAGAAGAAAATCCCAATGAGAACTGGCATATATGGCACGAAGCGCTTTTGAAGAACAAACACGCTGTTAGACGTCCCAATGGGAGAAATATCCCGCTTTATGCTTGGTGGCACGGCAAAAAGTTGGGAATTGTTGAAGCCAGAAAAGAAATCTACATTCCCTATTTGCAAACACTTTACAGAGCGCATCCAGTCTATAAGAAGTTATACAAACTGGTTGTTGAAGAAGGAAAAAATATCTGCATTCTAGAACCAGACGGCCCCAAACATTGGTTGTTTGAAAATGGAGCAGAATTAGATTTAGAGACGCTATATGCGCTTCAAAACGTTACCGAACTAAAGGATTTTCCAGGGTTGACAGATGATCAAACAAAGACGTTAGAATCGGGGAAAAGATACGTTCCGTATGGCCATGGTTATGTACTGGCGTTAACTTTATTGGAAGATTCACAAAAAAGCCACAAAAAAATAAAAATTATAGATGCTTAAGCTTTTTTTACAAAAACTACCACTTTATTATATAGCTTCCCACTGTCAGTGTTGGTTGAATGTTTGGATGGGCGGAGCCCGAGCCTGCAGATCCGGTAGCGCCTCCATGATTATGATTGCCGCCGGCTTCGGCACCGTTTGTGTTGTAAGGAGCACCATTAGTAAAGTCTGGAGCAAACCTCATTGTTCTTCCAGAACTTGACAATGTATTACACCCACCTGGTGGATAAGCTTGAAATCCATCCATTGCAAAAATACTTTGCCCAACCGCAGTTGCGGTCGAATCATCCCTTCCAATTCCAGTACTACAATGTGATGGGGATGTGCTTGGTGCAGCAGTATAGTGTTCAGCTTGTCCCAACATGACTGAATGCTGATGCGTTCCGCTACTAGAAATTGTATGATCATGTGCCGGAATATGAGTAACAGAAAGTGTTTCCATTTCATTTCCCACCCTTGTTCCCCGCATAGTAAACGTAGCGCCATTTTGCGCTGCAGGCACGCGTCCGCGCATATCCGGAAGTGCAAAAAATCCTACCGGACAAGAAGCTATACAAAAATCATTTCCTACCAGCGCAAATAATTCGGGGTAAACAGAAGTTTGTACCAGCGTTCCATCACAAAGCAGATATCCTGTAGGAGCTGCGAGTCCGCCGTACGGAATAATAGATCCCCGAGGCACATAAGTATTATTGGCCTGAGAAATGATATTTTCCAAATTAGTTACTTGCATTTGCAAAATCATAACTTGGGTAATGAGTTGATTGAGCGTCATATTAACGCCTTCTAAATCCATGCCAGTCATATTGGCAATAATTTCACCAGACATTGTGAGGGCATCAATTTGCATTTGCAAGTTTACATCAGTAGCGTTGAGCGTCATAATTTGCATACCCTGATTCATCACCGTCATATCGATATTATTAATGTCATTTGCTAGCGCACAAGCATCAAACGTCACTTCATGAGACATGGGTCCAGCAGTAATATTTAAACCACACTGCGGTACAAAATGAATATTCCCAGCAGACGCAGTTTGACCCAATACAGTAATTACACCCGTATTACTTATTTCCAATGTATTTGGTGAAGCGCTTGGTGCGATTGCCACGCCAGCTAGCGGTGTTAAAAAAAAATCTCCGTCAGGCACACTAGCGTTCACTCCGTTAATACTTTTCATTCGCATTTGAATCATAGTGCTCAAATTGTTGTTAATTGTAGTAACTAAATTTTCCAAAGTAGTTACATCATTAGTTATTGTTGTTACATTATCCATTAGTGTCATATCTTTGCTTTGCAATAGAGTAATTTCATTATTAACCATGGTAAAGTTGTTAATTACAACTTCTGAAAAGCTTTGTGCGCCAGTGCCAGAAACGTTGAGAATGTCTTCAAGCAAATCTATATCCATTTGCAGTCTAGTGAGATTGGTATGCGTTTCTACCCGCAAAGATTGAATCTTGTCCATATTGGCCATATTGACCTCACTAATATTCATCAAGAGAATATCGTCTTGAGTATTTAACTGGCTTACATTTGCTGTAAGCATGGAAATTTGTTGATTTTGAAGATCTTGACTCTGATATAAAAAAACCGCTTGCACAATACCCAACACAATAACAGCTACAAGTGCCAATAAAAATAAATCCATGATCCATCGAAAAGAAGATTTTTTTGCATTCTCTATAGCTTCTGACGGCACATATTTACTCATCTTTTTACTTTTTTGGTTTTAAAAATTAAAAAAAGATTAATATAACTTCATATTTATTTCTTTACTCGCTTCTTATTTCTTTTTGCGTCTTTGACCTTATAAGAAACTACGTCATGCAAACACCACTCAGCATTGCAAGTAGCACACTTTGCAAAGGTCTTATTTTCTTCTTGGGAGAAGAAGTGATCCGAAAGACATTCCAAGTGATAGAATGTAATTACACAGCCGCATGTATGCCCTTCGCAGGGTGCGGCTTTGGGAAATGGATACTTATTACAGCGACGCTGAAACCCATAAGCGATGGCTCTATCGCTGAAATCGTCTTGACAAATAACACAATTCGAATCGTCGGCAACTTTGACGTTCTTTGGTGCCGGAACAGAAATATAATTCGCCATATCATACCGCAACCACTCTTTGCTAATTTTCTGTCCTACCAAATATCGATTGGTGTGAAAATGCGTCATAAAAGTAGATACCAAGCGCAAAAACCACGCCAGCGGCGACCCGTTATCGCTATCAAGCTCTGGATGCGTTTCAAAATCGTCATTACATACTTGCTTGATTAGCTGGCAAGTACTCGTGCAATTCATCATCATACATAAATCATCCGGATTTCTAAAAATCTCCTCCAAATAGCCGAAATAAAAGGAAAGCTTTAACATTCCGTCGCGAGCAAAATCCAACAATCTATTATCCAATTCAGCAATAGACATGGCTGTTTTTTCGGTATTTGAACTCACCGATCCACACATACAACGCAAATGATCAATTCGACCAAGTGTATCTTCCGATACCTTTCCAGTATAAGTAAATCGAAACTTTGACAAATCTTTTTGTCTTGCATGATCTTCAAACAATTGCGTTTCCAAATCACCGTCAGGAAATCGCACAACGCGTCTGGCTGTTCTAGGTGCTCTTAGTAAATCTACAACTCTTGGTCCTTCTATCATATCCACAAATTCTTCTTCTTCTTCCATAGCAGCAAGTTCTTCATCTATTCCTTGAGGCGCCCATTCATTAACTACTTCGTTCGACATTTTTTTTTCAACTATAATTTGTTTTAAAAAATAAATTAAATTAAATTTAAATTTGCCGGCAACGGGGAGGGGTGGGAAAGTGTTTCCTGGCCTGCCCCGATGCCAACAAGCATACTTGAGCCATATAAAATTAAAAATATTTTTCTTTTTTTTAGGAAAAAAAGCGAACGACCCCATAGAAATATGTGAACCGCCCAGGAGATAGCACATCGTGCCGCTCTCGGGGTGAAATCACTCATAAGGTATAGATATAAAGTTTGAAAGCGACCCGTCTTACCAATAAAAAAATTGAAAAAAAAACTGAAGAAAAACTTTTTGTTTGAAAAAAATAATATTTTGTTTTTAAAATTTTAAAATATGTTTGTGGTGGTTGATAGACGAGACTTCCCTTTAATTAGTTCAGCGGACCTTGTAAAGTTTGAGCATCGGCGTAAATTTTATGATGCAATCAAAAATGAAACGCCCAAACTTTTTGCCGGCGAAATTGATACTCCTATATCACCAACACCACAAAATGATTTTAGTGATCTTGATGCTTTATTTGAAGAAGAAGAAGAACAACAAGTAAACAAAAAGAGACCCAATCTTGAAGATTTGCAGATTGTTGGATCTGATGCAGTCAATTATAAAAGCACATTTCAAAAGCAATGTGATGTTGTAAATAAGAAGATTAAAACAGGATTTGAACAAGCAGAGATGCGGGCCCAAAAATACGACAAAAAAAGAAATAAGCAGAACCCATTTAAAAACGATCGTTGCAACGAAATTTATGAGCAAATCTGCAAAGACCACAAATCGGGACAACTCGGTAAAGTTCCCGAATGTTTGCATATACAATCTGGCAAATCACCATTTATAACCAAGAATAAGGTTGAAATGATTGATTTTTTCGCCGAAAAACTTTTAAAATAAATAATTAAATTTTTAAATTGAACAAATTATTTTTTGTTGGGTAATTATATGGACACAAGTTGGGTGTTAAAAAAAAATAAATTTTTTCTGAGATAGTGGTCATCCAACTAGTATCCATCAACTATATCCGTCATGAAATTTTTCGCGGGTAGATTTTTTTGGAAAATTGAAAGTTGATCTATGCTAAACCTCCTTTTTTCGACACATTTTTTGACGCAAAACCGGAGGTCACTGTCAAAATGTGTTGGCATGTTTTTTCAATTTGTCACCATAAATTAATTTTCAACAAAAATATTTTTTTCCGAGGTGGATGACAAATTGAAAAAACATGCCATGATAATTTGACAATGACCTCCGGTTTTGCGTCAAAAAATGTGTCGAAAAAAGGAGGTTTAGCATAGATCAACTTTCAATTTTCTAAAAATTTCTACCCGCAGAAAATTTCATGACGGATATAGTTGATGGATACTAGTTGGATGACCACTATCTCAGAAAAAATTTATTTTTTTTTGAACACCCAACTAGTATCCATCAACTATATCCGTCATGAAATTTTTCACGGGTAGAAATTTTTGGAAAATTGAAAGTTGATCTATGCTAAACCTCCTTTTTTCGACACATTTTTTGACGCAAAACCGGAGGTCACTGTCAAATTATCATGTCATGTTTTTTCAATTTGTCACCATGAATTAATTTTCAACAAAAATATTTTTTTCCGAGTGGATGACAAATTGAAAAAACATGCCAACACATTTTGATAGTGACCTCCGGTTTTGCGTCAAAAAATGTGTCGAAAAAAGGAGGTTTAGCATAGATCAACTTTCAATTTTCCAAAAAATTCTACCCGCGAAAAATTTCATGCCAATACTAGTTGGTGGATACTAGTTGGATGTTCAAAAAAAAAATAATTTTTTCTGAGGTAGGTAGTGTTCATCAAATGGTAATAATTTTTTTTATTTTTTAAAAAACATAAAACTTTTTGGTTTTTATTTTTATAATCCTGTATAGGGTCGAAAGAAATGAGGGGAAATGACACATCTTTTAGAGTTTGCTTAAGGGTTTTGCTTTTTAAAAAAAAATGGAGATTAACTCAAAGTTTAAGAATATGATTTCTGGCAGTAGTGCTATTATTTCTAGCCGCCAAAAGGAAGTAGCGCCCAAGACGGGAGAGCTATCTGTTCAAGTTCGACTTAAAAATTACGTGGGTATTACTGAAGAAACGGGAGCGTCGTATCCATCTGATACAGTTCCGGGTATTCGCAAAACAACTTCTAAAGATAAGAAGAGTACTTGGAACAAAGATATTGATGCATGGACAGAGCTCATGTCTGCTATTGCCACAAAAGACAAATGTGAAATTACAGTTGACGAAAAGACTGGAGAAAAACTTTTTAATTTCCAAGTTGATATCAAGCACTGGGGCCAAAAGGAAAAGGATTACCTGAAAGAGAAAGCCGAACATGTGTGGTCGCATGAAGATCCTGACAGCATGTGGCTAAGAAACTTTGTCAATGAAGATGGTTCGCTGCCCTCTTCTTACACTCGTAGCTTCAAAGCTGGGTCCATGATCAAGGTGGGAATGCCGGACCGCCAAAACAATGTATTGCGTGACAAGGCTGGAGATGGTGGAGCGTTATACAAAGTTCAGCCTGATGCGCCTTTGCGTCTCTATAAGGTGTTTCCTGAATCGTACTTGCAGCTCCGAACAGAAGAAGTCAAAGAGGAAGGAGAAGCAGCCGACAATGGAGAAAAGAAGGCCATGGACACTACTGATGAACCTGTTTTCGAACAAAGACGGATGGAAGTTCGTCTTAGTGTATCGTTCAAGCTCAAATGCAAAGGTTATGTAACTCTCGACCAAGAGAATTATAATCCTTTGTTGGAACGCAGTGAACGTATGCATTATATGCACAAGAAGGATGTCCACAACTTGGTACCAGTAGACGAGTTGCGTGTCAACACAAAGGCTGTCGCCCGCTCAGCATATTATTACATATCTAGCGGTTACCAAACAGAAAGTAATGGCAGCGATGATCAAGTTGGTGTTTGCATCATGCGTGATGGCCCTACTGAGGGAGAGACGCATTTAGACGTTAAAAACTTTATGCAAGAAAGAGACGGAGAAGCTCCGGTATCCAAGCTCCGCTTTTCTGCCAGTATTATCCAATACAAGGGGGAGCCTAATCTTGATGCTGCTGATATGTACAATGCTACATTCATTAGCAAGTCCACAAACGAAGATATGTCTCTCAAGTTGGGAATAATGGGAAAAACTCCAGTACTCCGTTATGCGTCCATCATGTCTGCAAATTGGGACCTTCCGATGCATGTTGAAGCAGAGCCTTGGGTTAAAAGTATTCTCGACAACCCCGCCAACGATCCCAAGGATATGAACGACAAACCAGAGCTGGAAAGATTGCGGGGACTTTATACGCTGGGAGCCAAAACTGTAATCTTTGATTTATTGCGTTACTTTAAAGGTAGCGGTATCAAAGTGTCTCCCGAATGGGTAGAGCAAGACTTTGCAGCTTCAGAGCAGGAAAATAGAAAAACGGGCAAGCGTTCTATCAGCTTAAAGCCGTACAATTCCGAGAAGCGCAATCCCATCAACGCCGGAGGCATTCAAGGCGCCATCCTTTCTGTTGGAAACGGAAAAATGTATACCTGTGACATTACAGGAGAGGAGAAGCCGATCAATCATGCGTGGGACGGTAACTTGTTGACCATTCTCCAAGGTGGAAAGCATGATTTCTTTGTCCTGACATCACATGCCATGACACTGGAAGAACGCCAACAACATGCCAGAGGAGTGTATGGAGATTTTGCCGATGAATGGGTTGATTCACTGACGCATGGCGATAACGGCGCTTTTTACAACATTTACGCAGTGTTGCGCGACGCTAAAATGGCCCCGGACTTGAAGAAGACGCCCATTCTCAGAAGAAAGGCTCAAACAGCATCCCCCAAGCGAGAACGTGACTCTGAAGAAGAAGAAGAGGAAGAATCGCCAGTAAAAAAAAATAAGGAAGAACAAAGTGAATAAAAATAATTATTATGAAGAGTAGTTCTTGTTACAAGCTTAAAGCAGTCAAAAATCTAAGTGATCGACCAGATTGTTTGCAGGATAACTGTAATGCTCCCTGTTCATTTGTTTTATTTGGAAAATTTACAGTCTGGAGTCCGTTTTGCCCAGAACATCAATTGTTTTGTTATATATGCCAACATATAGTTAATCGCCGGCCAGAGATTCAAGAAGAAGTTGAAAAAAAGTTTCCAGTAAATTATAGCAGATTATGCAACTTTTGTCTAGCACTGGAAGTTGAAGAAATGGAAGAAAGAAAGAAGGAACATGTTTCCAAATTCAATGACCTAGTGCACACATTTGAAAAGGCAGAATACATGACGCTACAAGTAAGGATAGCAGCTATAAAATATATGCTCAAAAAAAATACAATGGAACATTTATGCCAAGAAGCTAAAAAGCACCTATCAAAGACAAACAAGAAGAAGATCCAGAAGCTATATATGTTGTGGAAGAAAGAGCCCAAAGATAGAGATGTAGATATTCTCCGCTTTATTATTAAACATTATCGAATTTAAGAAATATGGACGAGGAGTTGCTGGAAAAAATAAGAAATAATGATGCATCTATTACACATATGAACTTGGAAGGGACACAACTTAACAGGCGGTGTAACAAATTTGAAAAATTTATAGAAGCTTTAAAGACAAACACAACAATTACACATTTAAATTTAAAAGAGAATTCAATTGATTTCGATGATATATTATTGATTGAAAACGCTTTAAAATATAACAAAACAATTACATATGTTAATTTAATGAATAATTGGATTGAGAGCACGACAGTACCGCATCTTATAAGAATATTTGAAACTAATGGAATGCTTGTACGTATTGATTTGAACCGTATTGATATGCACTATAATATGTTGTCATCTGGTGACATACATTTAATTAAGCAATGTACACAAAGAAATCGTAACATGCATAATAACGCACGACAGTGCATTATTCAATTTCTATGTATAAAGAAATTTAGACACCACGAATGCGTCTATTTGAACCAAATTGATAAAAACATTGTGCTTGTGATTGTTAAAGAGGTGTGGAAAACAAGAGGTGATTTTATCTGGGATTTTATTGGCAAAAAAGCAAATAAAAGAATTAAAAGATAGTTTTTAAATGCATGAAAACATGTGGCTATCCATCCAATCCTTTTTGGCACAGTTATCAGAGCAGAAAAATCGGCTTTCGCAGCGACTACAGGCATATTCAGCAATATCGGCACAAACAACACATTCTTGCCCCACATAAATGTTCTCTTTCATAATATTTGTGTCCAAAGTATACTTGTTTGCCAGAAGCAGGTATATGAACTGTAATAAGTTTGTTGTTATTGAATTTATGGCGTCAATATTTACTATTTTTGAGGCATAATATGTATCCAAACTATAACAAATATATTTTGCTTCTGTTTCTGTAATTAAATTAGCTGCTACAGCGGCATTCGTGGTACGCTTGGCTTCTCGATCTCCAGTAAACACTATTGAGTATCCAAATTCATTCATTCTGATGCTTAGAATTGTTCCAAAAAAAACATCCTTTTTAAACGACCATTTTTGATCATATAATGCGCCTTTTATATCGGTGCCTAATGTAAATCCTTTTTTAAAAACTCTAAACGTCAATAATCTTAGTAATTTAAAATTATTCACAACTGCTGCATCTTTTAAAAATGTTTTGACTTTTAAAAACGCCTTGACATTTTCAGATAAATATTCACGTTGTTGCTCTTGTTGAAACACTTCTTCTCCAAATTGTCTAATAAAAATCTTATCCCAAATGTTTCCAGAAGCGCATAGTTGCTGAAACGTTTTGTTGACGCTACACATGCGATTAATATCTTGAACAGACAATTCTGGATTGCCACTTAAAATCTTAATCCAAACATCTTTAGGTAAAATTGGATTTCCCAAAAGAAAAGAATCTATATATGCTTTAGCTTCTTCATCCGTTTTAAAATCACTTGTTTTTAAAAGCTTTGTAGAGCGTTCCATGACTCTCTGTTTTTAAAGAATGAGTTTTATTTTTAAACATTTACAATTTTAATTTTTTAAATTGATTTGACGCTAATCTGCTTTTCGTCTTCTTCTGTGGGGCATTTTATAGTGACTGTTGTTACCCACTGTTTCGTTTTGCCATTTTCCAGAATCCATTTCAATGATAAAGTAAGCTCCTTCGTCTGGTGGGTTTTGAATGTAAAGCTTTTTGACTCTAGTCAGGTGATGGTGTCTATCTGTTCCTTTGAAGGTGAGCACAAACGCTTCCAAGTCAATCAAACTCTTATAGCCCTTGACGGTAATCATGTAGCGCTCTCCTTCAGGGTTTACAGCAATTTTAAGCGGATGTAGCGTACTTTCTTGCAACGCTACTTCTACTAAAACAGCAACTAAATAGGGTCGATCAATTTCGGGAATTTTCAACTCATTGACTACTTTTTCGGCCCACTCATTTGCTTCGTTGCGGTCTTCCATATAATTTCTACTGTGTTTGTTTTGTGATGATGAAGCTGCTGTTGATTGGGTATCGTGCTGCCATTGTCCCGAGTCCATTTCAAAAACAAAGTAAGCTCCCTCATCTGAAGGGTTTTGGCAGAAAAGATGCTTAACTCTACTCAAATAATGATGTCTGTCAGCGCCTTTAAAAGTCAGCACAAACTCTTCTAAATCAATCAAGGTTTTGTATCCTTTAGCGGTGATCATATACCGAGTACCGTCGAGATTGACAGCAATTTTTAGTGGATGTATTGGAGTTTCTTGAAGAGCAGCTTCTACCAAAACAGCAGTCATATAAGGACGATCAATTTCCACTGTCTTTAATTCATTGACAACTTCTTCTGCCCATTCAGTGGCATCTGCTCGTTCTTCCATCTTTTGTTTTTTGTATATATATATTAATAATTAAAACTTTTTATTTTTATTGCTTAATATTTAAGTTCTTCAATTATGCGTTTTGTAGCATGTAATACAAAGCGCCTAAAAACAGCAAAAGTGTCAAAAAGTAAATGATAACTGCCTGAAAAGAAGGTCTGTTGGCGCCGCGATTGCTGTATGTAGAACCAACGGTCTTCCACTTATCAGTGTTGATGATGATGTAAGTAATATATCCATCACCATCTCCGCGCATTTCTGGTTTGACCCGGGCACCGGCTCCGTAAAGGCGTGCAAGTTGCTTATCCACATCATGAAAATCAGCATTCATAATTCCCTTGATGGGTATGTAATACCAGGCGCCTTCCATAGTACATTTTTCAAATTGAAAAATTTCAGCGTTTCCGTTATTTTTCATACCCAGAATCCGGTCATTACTAAAAGCAACCAATTCTTTATACAATTGTTGGCGCTCTTCAAAACTAATATTAGACTTCATTTCTCTCCCCCTCTTTTTAATTTTATTTTAATTTATTTTTCATATTGGTTGTAAACATAATATACATAACCACCATAAATAACCAAGCGACAATAACTAACAAAACCTTCACAGGTTTTCCGCGCTTAGAGTACCAAGAAATTCCTGCGGATAGGCTACTTAGAACATCGTGTTCGTCTTTGCGCTTTTCGGGTCTGGGACGCCGTTTCATTTGTTGGTGCCTCATTATTTTTGTTTAAATTAAAGGGGATTCTTTTACACCCTTCTTTAAAAGTTAGATTCTCCAAAATTACCGAGATGGCATACAATATTACGGCTATTGACGCTTTAGAGCTCACATTTAACGAACAGACGACTGTCATTGCCATTAGTTTTGTCGCGTCTTTAATGAGCAGCATTATGCTGGCTGGTTGTTTATTTGGTGTCTGTAAGAATGTAGAAATTGGCTTACCCGAAATGGAAGCTCCTGAATGGGAAGAATGGAGCTGTTGTATCTTTTGCAATTATATTGGGATGCGATACTGTAGAGGATGTTGTTGTACCAATTGGAGGAAGCGCTGGAAAGATCAAATCAGTAAAATGCAACAAGAGCTGTATGACCAAGAACTAGAAGAAACTAAAGCTTTGGAAGCAAGAGAAACAGAAGAGCGCGAAGAAAAAGAACGTAAATGGCTGGATAAAGAAAAGGAGCAAACTAAAAATAAATGATTTGTTTTTTAATAAACATCTTCTACAGGATCAAGCATAACTGTAAAATAAGCCCAAGAGCATTTATCGCTACACAATAAAGTCCATTTGTAATTTAATTGCGTCACCCAGCTCAATAACGTGGTAAATTTATCTTTTAAACTCCAATCAGGCATTGGGTTTAATAATTCCATAGTTAAATGATCTCTGGGGTTAAGCACATTATATTCGTTTCTAATAGGCAAATTATTCTTATTGTTTTTAGGTGTATCTTCGTAATCCGATTCCAAATATAGAGTACATATAACGCAATGCGCTGCGCCCGTTCTAAATGCTGACAACAAACGCTTATTCCATTCGCCAATCATACTTTGATCCAAACATTTAATGGTATAAACACCGTTCCAAAGAGATAGTAGCATTCCGGTTTTTTCGCGAATATCTGTATCTTCTGGAATTAAATAAGCTTCTATATGAACGAAATTTGCTAACGGCTTATTGTTAAAACTTGTGGTATTACTCATCTGATGGGTGGTTAAATAAAAATGAACGCCTTGTTCCCTTAACCAATCAAAAAGTGGTTTGGTATATTCTTTGTTCAATTTAACCCGTGCTGTTGTATCAGCTATGGGTTTCAGCGTATGTATGTGGTAAATTGTATGAGTTGTATCGTCATCTTTTCTGTTATAAGTATAACTAAACGCACCGGGCATTCGAAGCGTTTGTAGGCGAAAATGTGTCTTTCCACACAACATGGCATTTCTACAAACACTATGCAAAATCTTATTGACATCATAAGTTATTTTTCCTTTTGCCAGTGTAAATGCTTCAAAGCGTTCTTTTTGGAAGCGTGCAAAATCTACCGGCATGTCAGCGCTGACCATTGTATTATCTCTGGGAGAAGGAGAGGGAGATCCACTGCTTTTCCTACCAATTGGATGTCTGATTCCCCGGGGAGTTTGAAGAATTTCAAAATTGTTATTATCATTCATTGTTTCTCTTTTAATTAAAATATATTTCCCAATTTGAATTCCATTTTTATATATTATATGTTAAGGAAGATTTTCGTCCTATTCCTACTTTTAATATTTACAGCAGTCTCGGCGTTTTTGTGTGAAACACTCCAAGCATGATAACCATAATAAATTATACCCACAAATAAAATAGAAAGCTGATAGACACCAATTCCATAAAGAACAAACTCATAGAGTGGATGCATCATGGGACGGTTTGCAGAATATAAACCCACATTTAAAACAGTAAAGAGACCATTTACTAGCTGCATAGCAAAAAGAGGAATCAAAAAGCGCCAGCGCAGCTTGGATACATGATCATAAGCGGCAGCCCATACAGCAAGAACAGTACCAGCATGAAAAAAGAAAGCGCCTACTTCCGCTCTAATAAACCGACCAGCATCATCATCTCCGGTTGCTGCAAAGCTCCAAATGCGTCCTGTTAAAAATAAACAGAGCCAGATTGCTTGTAGTCCGGCAAAGATGTAGTTGGCAGTTTCAATCTGCTTCATTTTTATTTTTAAAAGCTTAAATATTTGTTTATTTACGTTTAAAGTTATTAATATTTATTTGCTGACAATCAAAACACATATTTATCCAAGTTTATAAAATAAATATTGGCAGGAATTAGATTGTTTTTGTTCAAGTTGGTAAACGCCCGTTTTTTGTTTGAAATGCAAGTGACGCAGTTGGGAAAGTTTGTTACGAGCCAGTCAGCAATTAACAGTTTGCTTTTATCTATAGATCCATAAGGCATAGCAGCTGAAAATGTTGTTTCTTCTACTGTTCCGTCCGCAATTTTATCCAAATTATCTTCAACCTTACCAACAACATAATCTATAAGCTCTTGTTGTTTGTAAGCCATAGCTTCTTTCAAATCAAATTAAAATTTTTAATCTTTTTTGCGGTGATTGTTGCGTCTCCTCACTATTATCAAAGTTGTTGCTTGTTTGCATAATACTTATAGAAATCGTTTGGTTCCTCAATGGAGCTTGCTTATGCCGGGGACAAAAAAGCGCAATCTTGCCATCCTTTGCATTAATGCCATAACGCCATCCAAAATTGTTGTAAGACCGGATACAAGAGCTGCAAATTGCTGTACTCTGATCAAGTTTGTGATTGGTACATTTTGGATACTCGCAAAGTAATACCAGCGGACAGCAAACGGCGTCACAGCCTTTAATTTTAAAACACCACAAACAATAATTTGGAGTGGTATGTGCGTCATCACACTGGCAATATTCTTCAAGCGCAACGTCTAAAAGAGCGCTAAAACGTTCATTTTGCGTTTCAGTGCTGTTGTTATCACCACCACCCTTCATGAAATAAAAATTTTTATTTTTAATATAGCGGTGCTCGCTCCATAAAATAAACCCCAATATCAGAACTTGATCCATTATCACCATATAATAACCACAAATGACCATCGTTATCAAATTGCATGGCAGACCACCATCCATCTACGTATTCGGTACAACCTTCCGTCACAACGCCCGTATCCGTATTTAAATGACCAATTTTTCGCTTACTGGGTCCAGAATCTTGATAAATGCAATACACTTCTTGGGTGATTGGGTCCCACGACATTCCGAATATTTTTGCTGAATTACCGCTTCCCGAAAAAGTAAAAGGGATAGTGTCGCTAATAACATCTCCGGTAATGGGGTTAAATTCATACAGCAGATTAGATTGAATACGACTAGCAAACAATCTTGTTCTATTCACTACAGCAAATCCTTTCAATGCTCCGGGGACTATATAAGGTGTAATTTGTCTATAAGTAGCAACATAACCAGAAACTTTTACTGCATTGATTTCTACGGCAGTACCCCCAATCACAATAAATTCGCCTTTGTAAAATCCACAAGCAGCAATACTTTGACTAGGTGTTTCATCAACCAATGACATTTGTGGTAAAAATTTGGCATAGGGTGTGGATGTATTTCCAATTGTAGCCCCAACCAAAGGATACATTAAGTGAGGACTATTGCCGTACCATACATACATTACTTCGTGTATATCATCATAAGCGATACATCTTCCGCTAAAATATTGTCCCGGGTCAGGAAATTCAACAATATGCACAATACTTGGACAAACAGGTGTAGGCGTAGTAGTGGGCGCAAGCGTCGTAGTAGTAGAAAGCGTAGTAGTGGGCGCAAGTGTCGTAGTAGTAGAAAGCGTAGTAGTGGGTGCAAGCGTCGTAGTAGTAGAAAGCGTAGTAGTGGGCGCAAGCGTCGTAGTAGTAGAAAGCGTAGTAGTGGGCGCAAGTGTCGTAGTAGTAGAAAGCGTCGTAGTGGGTGTTTCAATTACAAGCAATCGATCCGAATTTTTATGTATAAGATTATAAGTATTTACTGTTGTTGCGATATAGGGTACACCTATTGCTAGTATTAAAATAAGAGCAGTTATCGCAAGAATAATACTATTGCGAGCATATACTCTGCTTTCTTCAAGTTTTCGTGCAATTCTTTCTTCACGAGTTTCTGAATATTGTTTAGGCAGTAGCATATACTGTTTTTTACCGTCAAACATATTTGTACAATTTTTTATATTTTATGTTTTGAAAATTAAAGCGTATATAAAATGAAACAATTATTATTGGATTTCGTTTAATAATAATGAGGGTGTCCGTAAAAAGATCAAGAGCAGAAAAAGGCTACCGCATTGTTGGTTCTATCTCATCCATCGAAGAAAGCGTTGATGTTCCTATAGGACAGATTGTTTTTGAAACAACAGAGACGATTAAAAAATTAAGTGTGATGCAGATATTAGTATGAGCGGTAAAGACAAAACGATTGGGCTACCAGGAACAGAAGATCTTTTCATCATTAAGCCACAAAAGCATGTAAAGGTGATGGCTTTGGAAGTGCTGGCGCAAATGTAGGAGTTTTCAAAATTACAATGTAGGAAGAATAAAAATAATGAGGGTGGTTGTATTTGATTTTATAAATATTGCAGCGCTAATCAATTTTTGCGGCAACGCGTTTCTGCTTTTTGCTTGTACGCTTTATGAATTCTCAAATATAAAATAAAACAAATATTAACATTTATTTGTTAATGCGTGTTGCCCCTCATATATAAAAATTAATTTATTTCATTTTCGTATTGCAATAATTGTTTAATAAATCCGCCATTTGGGGCAATAGTTGATCGTGCAAACCGAACTACAACAAAAGACGCATCAAAAGATAATCCCACAGACTTCATTAAATATGCTATACATATGGTAGCAGATCGAGAAATACCCGCTTGACAATGCACTAAAACGCCTCCATTATTTATATGCAAATCAATAAAAGATATCGCAGACTCAAAATGTTGCTTAATATTGCAACTTTCATCATCATCGATTAAAATTCTATGATATATAATATTATTAACATCTGTATATTTGCTGTGAGGTGATCCAAGTGAAATAACAGCTTTAATACTTTGAGAACACAAATTCTCGGCAGATTCAAAATTTCCAATCCATAACTTGTTCCGTAGTATTTCATTCTCTTTCAAATTATGATCTGGTAATGGCAAACTTAAACGAGAAAGCCTCGTTTTTGTTTGTTTATCAACAAAAGAATACATTTCTTCTTTTGCAATTTCTGCAGCTCTTTGATCAATTTGTTCTTTCCAATCCATTAAATTATTGTTTTAGCCCCTTTGTTTATAAAAATTTTGTACATTTATTGCAATTTTCTTGGCATTTATATTTTTGCAAGCATCTATCGCATCTAGCTCCCTTTCCTATAGCGCAAGATGCCCAGCAATTGTTCTTTCCACAATCATAAGCTAAGGCGTAACATTCAGCACAAGATTCTGAAAGTCCGGTGGAATCCATCACTTTTTGGCGAAATCCACCATGAAAAGTAAAGGCGCCTCCAAAAGCCCGGAATCTGGCTTCAAAGGTACTTCCTTGATTCTTAAATATTGCAGCATCATTTTTGTTGCATACAGCATATACGCCTAAAATGCATATAAATAATAATAAAAGCATCTTCTCCTTTTTAGAGAATTTATGCTTTTAAGCAAAACGTTTTAAAGATGTTTTCATTGTATCCTTAAAAGTTTAAATATATATATATAAAAATGTTATTGTTTTTGTGTTTGTTGTTATGCGTATATGCTGAAAACCAATACATTGCCATGCAACTTAAGGCGGGTACTGATCCCCATGCGTTTGCAAGAGAACATCATTTTAAGTTAATCAAAAAGATTGATCTTGTTGATGAAGAACATTCTTTTTACAAGTTTGAATTGACGCATGCCAGCACCAGAGATGTTGATAGCTTGGATAATGTCAAATGGTCCGAGTTACAGGTGCCTAGAATGCAGCATACCCGAGTTCCTGATCCTTTATATGCCCAGCAATGGCATCTTCATTCACATCGCTTTGGTGTGGATGCTGACAAGTGCTCTAATGTTACCGGAAAGGGTATTGTAATTGCTATTGTTGACGATGGATTACAACATGCACATCCTGATTTGAGAGATAGATACGATGCTCTCAATTCTAGAAACTTTAATGGTGGGATAGAAACCGATCCCTCTCCGCAGCATTCTAGAGACGGACACGGAACTGCTGCCGCAGGAGTGGCAGTAGCTCAGGGTAATAACGGTCATTGTGGTCGTGGTGTCGCTCCAGGTGCTAAAGTAGCTGGTATCCGTTTGATTGCTGGTCCGGTGGATGACGCTACTGAGACTGAAGCGCTAACTTATAACGCGTTGGGATCTATTGATATCTTCTCTTGTTCTTGGGGACCTATGGATAGTGGTGACGTATTTGGCCCCTCTGGTTACATGCTCAAGCTTGCGCTGGCGCGTTATGTAGGCGCCAAACGCGGCCGTGGTGGAAAAGGTGGTATTTATGTGTGGGCTGCCGGAAATGGAAGACACCGTGGAGATTCGTGTGCTTATGATGCTTATGCCAATTCTCCATACACATTTCCTATTGGCGCTATTGATGCCGAAGGAAAACAATCTTGGTATTCCGAGTCTTGTAGTAACATGATTGGTGTCGCTCCTTCTTCTGGTGCCAATAAGGGTATTACCACTATTGATTTGATGGGTAATGCTGGCTACGCTTCGGGTGAGTGCTATGATCGATTTGGTGGAACTTCTAGTGCTGCTCCATTGGCTGCTGGTATTTTTGCTAGAATCTTGGAAGAGCGTCCTGATTTAACTTGGAGAGATTTGATGCATGTTGTCGCTAAAGCGGCTACACTTATCCAGCCCACAGACGCTTCTTGGCATTGGAACGCTGCCGGCTATCATCACTCTGATAAGTTTGGATTTGGACTACTCAAAGTTCCCCCGCTGTTGGTAGCTGCCAGAAAACACAAACTTATCAATCCCGATCAAGCCATGTTGATTTTACCTTCTCACGTCTTTCCGGGCGCCAAAGGTTCTATGCCTTTTAATTTCACTTGGGAACTAGAAAATCATAATCGCGACATTAGTATGGTTGAACAGGTTATGATTAGGGTAAACATAAAATCTGAAAACCGTGGACGCATTGTAGTAAAGCTGGTATCGCCTTCAGGAACTGTAAGTGTGTTGGCGCCTCCGCGTTCTAATGATTATGGTAAAAATTGGCCTATGGATGGCTGGGCACTTAATACGCGACATTTCTTTGGAGAAACTCAAATAGATGGGACTTGGACGTTTATGGCTATGGATCACGAAAACTATGCTGCTCATGCTGGTTCGGTTACACAACTTCAATTCAATTTATTTGGTTGTAAAAAATAAATTTTTTAAATAATCATGAGTGGTTCCGGAAAAAAAATTAATCGCAAAATTATTAATGTTGCTCCACCATTCGAACAGATGGAAGTTTGTTTGTTTGATGGTTGTCTAATACCATGCACACATGTGAACGATATGATGAGCTTCACATACAGTGCCGTGGATCGTTTTTTGAAAAAACACTACCCCAGTACCATCGTTATCGCGCTTAGTGACAAGTACAAAGGAAGAAACGGACAAACAGTAAAGTACTTGTGTACTCTTGCTGGTATCAGAATTTTTTTGGAACAGCACAAAAAATGGACCAAAGAACAAATTCGCAAAGCGATGAGCCAATTTTCAACCGATGATGATATCATCTTTGGTAGTGTTGAAGAAGAAGAAGAAGAAGAAAGTTCATCTTTGTTGTCGCCAATCAAAGAAAAAACCATTTCCAAAAAGAAAGTCAGTTTTGAAGAAGAAAAAGAAGAAGAAGAATATGTCCCAGTGCCCAGAAAGAGAGATCGGTCCGTAGAAGAAGAAGAAGCGCAGCCTAGCAATGTGCTTGATATTTTCAAAAAGCTCGGAGCCGATTTGCTTTCACAGCAAGAGAACTTTCTGAAACAGGTGCGTGCAGAACAATTGCGCTTTTTGAAAAGTGCTAAAGAGCATATTGGTCAAGAAGCGATTTACGCTGCCAGCAAGAGCAAAGAATACCAAGAAAAGTTGGATCAAAGCATCCAAAAGCGTGTAGACGCTGTCGAGGTTATTGTTCGAAAAGAGATGGAGCCCAAGATCCGTGAATCTTTATTGAAAAAGATTCGAACAGAAGAAGAGAACAAGCTTCGCGAACAGGTCTTGGTAGAAATGGACGATCTCGGCAGATCTCTCCGCACTCAAGGAGCGAATCAAATCTTTTCCTTTTCGCTAGAGAAGCAATCAAATGACACCTTTTTGGAAACTGATACGAAACGCGCTTCCGAATTGGCCAAAAGTTATTTTTCAAAATAAAATTATTTTTTCAAAAAGAGAATGAGTGTGGGGTACAAAGTTATTAAAGTTGATAGTCCATGGAAAGAAACAGATGTAACCGTGTTTGATGGTGATATCGTTCCTATAGTAACAGCAAACATACTAGCATCTACTATTGGTCTAAAAGGGTTTTTGGAAAAAAAATCACCAAAAGATTTAATAGATGGTGATGGCATATACAAGTCAAAAAACGGGAAGATAGTGAAATGTTTATGCACGCTTGAAGGAATATTATTGTTTATGAAACAATGCAGAAAGTGGGATGATCAGAAAATATTAGACAGCGCGCGCTTGCAGTTTAGAGATGAAGCTAGAATCATGTCTGTTTCTGCTATGGACCTGCCCAAAAAAAATCCCAAGCGAGTGTTTGAAGAAACTTTAGAGCTTTTACAAGAAGTCAAAGCTGAAAACCAAAAACTGAGACAATTTGTTTTAGATGTTGTATTGCAGTCGGGCGCCTACAAGGAAATGATTGATCAAAGAATAGAAGAACGCGTAAAAGCAGTGGAAGAAACAATAAGAAAAGAGTTGGAACCTAAAATACTTGAAGAGCAAAAAGCTATCGAAAAAAAGAGATTCAAACATTTTTATTAAAATAAAGATGGACTATTGGGGTGTGTTGATTTATGTATCCATAATGTGGCTGCTAACAGTAAATATGCTTGGAAAATGCACAGAAAGAATTGCAATGATTATATGGGGTGGCGAAAATAGAAGCAGAGAAACGAGATTTCCCATTTATCAGCAACAACAATCAAATTAAAAAAATATTTCTAAATTTTTCGTCTTTTATTTCGGGGATATTTAGCTTCAAACCCTTCTTCAAAAGCACGACTCTCGATATCAGCCGTCTTAAACATAGTTCGAATATCGCGTTCAAAATCCTCTCCGCACTTGGTGTTTTGCTTCTCATCCAGCGATGGATCATCCTTATAAAAGTTTAAAATCACATGAAGTACCTTTTCGTTGATATATTCCTGCTTAATGTCGGCCTTTCGTTTGATCAAATTAAGCTCGCGAAACTTTTGAAGAAGTTCTTGATTCTTGCTGGGATCTTCCGGGCAAGCGCGCAAAGCTTGCTGCCAATGCATATTTTCTATATACAAATAAGGCTTGTTTGGATCTGTAAGCTCTTTGATGCGCCATAGAACTTCCCCCTGCCAATTGCCGAGGGGGCTGCAATAAAATCCGTCTTCATCTTCATGGCCCAAAACTTCTTCAGCCTTTTCCTCGTCCACGGCTACCATGGCGCCAACAAAATCCAAATAAGAACCACCAGTTTGATGCATAGCATAGTCTCTCCATTCGCGGATATAACGGATAATAATTTCCCCCATCTTTCGACATAGATCCTCCAGGTTATCTTCTCGTTCTTCATCTTTAAGCTCTTCAATCTGAGAAACGTAATACTCTAAAAGCTCAGGCAGCGTCATCAACTCAAAGTCTTCCTCTTCCTCTTCCGCTCTTTCTCTTTTGTTCATTTTCTATAAAAAAATTTGAATTCAAAAAAATTAAATTATTAAAACAACTGAATTTTCTGCCAGGGGAAGGGGTGGGAAAGTGTTTTCTGGCCCGCCCCGATGCTAACAAGCATATTTGAAGCATATAAAATTAAAAATATTTTTTCTTTTTTTAGGAAAAAAAGCGAACGACCACAAAAAAATATGTGAACCACTCGAGACATAGCACAACGTGCCGCTCTCGAGGTAGGAACACTCATAGGGTGTATACAAAAAGTTGGTATGCGGCACTCCTTACCAATAAAAAAGTTGAAAAAAAATGAAGAAAAACTTTTTGTTTGAAAAAAATAAATTGTCATAAAAATTTAATTTTTATTCTTCGCTATTGTCATTCAGAGATTTGGAGATTGTAATAAGAAGTACAAACAATTTGTAATCAATGGTATCTTCTCCTTTGCGCTTGTATTGCTTTACAGAATCATTTTCGTTTTCATATACTGCAACAACATCTCCAACTAGATAGCCAATAATTTGCCGGCGTCCAGTACGTTTTCGATCAAACGGTACTTGAAATGTATCTAAATATTCATCTAAATGGTATGAAAGATAACATTCTCCGCAGTGACGTATCTTTGTTGTATAACCACTTTGCTGTAAAGCTTCTAATCGTTTTATGGGACTGTCTTCACCCTTTTCCATTTTTAAAAAATAAATTAAAATTATGGAGGGGTCGGTTTTCCCCAAAGATATATATCTTTACTTATTCGATAAATGCTTGGGACCACGCGATCAATTGCTTCTTAGTATGACTTGCAAAAAGCTGTATTCACTTTTCACTCCTTGGAAGCGCAAGTTTATGTCGCTTGATCTTGAACCGAGAAAAGAACCAGAATGGGCCATATGCGATGAAAGAGAATGGGACGAGTGTAAAACGTGCTTTATGCGTATCAAAAAAGAAAATATGCACAAGCATAAGTGTATGTTTAGAATGCAAGTGCTTCGTACTTGTCGCAAATGTATGGTTCCATTTTCGGCAAAGCGTTACAAATGGCATACTTGTATGGGCAGAATAACAGCTGGAAGGATATGCGCACAGTGTAAAACAATACACAAAAGACCATATGATTGCATATTTAAAGAGACGAAATGTGTGAAATGTTCTCGGAATTTGCCAGCAGAGCTCTTTACAAGACATGTGCAATGTGAACTTTGTGATGACACTGTAATAGGTCCTTTAGGCTGTTTTACTTGCAGCATCAAAAGGTGTTATGAGCATAAGAAGTTTCAATGCACTTTTTGTTGTGAGTATTGGGACCCATTTGGAATTGAAACAACACATAACTGTAAAGATGCACGCGGAAGAGTAACATGTAACATTGTAAAAACTTTAAGTAGTGATAATAATACTGGTGGGATAGTTTATTGGGATCCGGATGAATACACTTATCCTGGATTATTTCATACATATGTTCTAAATGAATACGTTGCTATTTATTTTGTAAAATCTTTAAACGAAATACCTACTATGATGTTTATGCGCGATAATGTGATGATTTTTTTGGGCGAAACGCAGTTGGCATCGTTTAGTGCTCTAAGTGATTTTATGTGGATTCGTTCTGTTGTTATTCCTGATAAACCACCACGTTATTGTTCGCGGTGTATGGCAACCAACAAATCAAACTATTATAAGTGTTCTCGCTGCAAACGCACCAAATACTGTAGCCAAGAATGTCAAGAAGCAGATTGGAAATATCATAAATATGATTGTTTGAGTTAGTTGGATAAAAAAATGGAGAAGGAAGTTGTTAATAAACCTCTAGTCAGATTGCATGGAACTTGCACAATTTTGGGCGAAAGTATCTTGTACCGACAGCATCTAATAGAGCATTTAGAAGATGAAGTTGGTACGCTTTATTTGCATTCTAAAGGTGGGCAACAAAAGATCTACTTAAAAGACTGCAATCATATCCAAGCGTTTCCGGAGCAGCGTTTCTTGTTATTACATCATAGCAAAAACAAAGTTTGGACTCTACAACCCGATAATTTTGAAGCTTGGAGCAAAAATGCAGCTGAATGGATCAGTTATGTTCGCCAAATACCGTTGTGGCAAATTAAATTAAGTGGAAATAATCCAGCTTCATGGGGATACCGACTCTCACCATTACTGGAATGGAATGTGTGTTTTTTTAGGCTTTTGGGTTGTAAGTTATTTTATTATGCCAGCATAAAAGATGAGGCACCTTTAGCAGAAATTGATATTGCTGGAAAAACCGTAAATCGTGATGGAGAGACAATCTCAATCGGCGCTAAAAAATGGACGATACGCTTGGAAACGCTTCCCTTGGCCAAGCAGTGGTTAATATGTTTAAGTGCGGTAACGTTTGTGAAAAAGAACAAGTCTGTATCCAACAAAGAAGCTCTTTTGTTCTTTTTAAATTCGGGAGAAGAGAAGCGTAATAGTGTTGATACTATAAGTTTTGCTCGCGCAGAATATAAACCCAGGCGCCGCAAATCATTAGGCGATCAAGATTGGGAATTTTGAGATTTTGACCAAAAGAAATGAATCTTTTACAGGCAAATATAATAAAATAAAGATATACACACACACAAGTATTACTTACCCGGACTGAGCCTGGAAAAGATCCTAGGATGCGTTTTGTACCATCCGGACCTTCAAAGCATACGCTTTCCATGTTCTTTGTCACTTGGATGTAATCTTCTCGAGTTACATGGGTGCCTTTGTCAAATGCCTTATCGAGCATATCCATAATGGCTTCCATCATCATTTGCGAGGTCCGGCGGCAGGTAGAAAAGATGGCAATTTTAATTCCCGGCACACAAAGCATCAGAGCGGCAGCCGTGCCACTGGTAACAAAGGTTTTCCCGTTACGACGTGCCATGTTTACAAGTGAAAACATGCATTCGCGCTCCAGGTTCCATTCTTCCAGTACACGCGCCTTTTCATCAGCCCATGATTTGCCGTAGATTAGCGGTAAACAGGAGGCAAGAAAAGCTTGGAACACACGGATCTGATCGTCTCCCCATTTGATGCCTAAGCCATTATGGAAAACGTCTTTTACATGTGCCACCAATTCATCTCCTTGCCGTTCTGTTTGTTGCTTCAAATTTTCCACCAAGCGCTCGAAACGGTCTGGAATCACCCGACGCGCTTCCAAGCTCTTCTCTTCTTCCAAAGACCAATGTTTTACCATCTTTGCATGAAATGCATTGACCGTATTAATAACTCTTCGCTTAACCGCCACCATTTTTTTTAAGGAATTTGGCAAATGGTTATCTGGCTCTACAAATTTTGTTTGGGGGTATAAATTATTTTTGAAATTGGAAAAAACACAAAAATGTCTGGTGGATGCCAGGATATTTGCGGCAGCAAGCGGATGGAAAAGGAATTTAAAAAACTAACCCTTCAAGAAGCTTCTAGTATTTTAATGAGAAATGAAGCGGGTATTAATATTTTGCAAAACTTATTAGCTCTTGTTCTCTTTTTATGGATGCTCGCCACCATGATTCCCGGATTTTCACTCTATGATGGAACTGCCAATCAAATTAGTGCTTTTACCCATGCTGGATTTTGGATAGGCCTTCAATTTATTGTGTTATATATTGGTGCTTCGGCCACCAAGTTTGGAATTCATTACTCGGTGAGTGATGGTGTTGTAGAAAAGGGTGTTGGCGCTGCATTTAAGCGCATGTATTGGTACAAGTGGTTGTTATTTCTTGGGCTTATTGCGCACATTTTTCATGCAGTTTTTATGGGCATGGAATCTCAAAATTGCGACAGCACTCTATGCGGCACATATACGTGGGCCTATTGGCTTACGCTGGTGTTTATTTGTATTCACCCCTTTATCCACGCTTGGTTGATTTTTCGTGTGCAAGTATACGAAGCCAACCTCAGCGCTGCTATAGGTTATGATAAGATTGATGCGATCATTTACGGTATTCCCGACGAAGAAAAACCATTTTTGAAACCAGCAAAATATCCTCCGACTTCCGATTTTGATGCGCAAATTAGCAACAACCCGGCACGAGATCGCGTTAGAAGAGCTAAAACTGCAATGAAGAAACGATAATAATGAATAAATTTTATGTTTTCTTTTCTTCCAACGCCTTTTTGCGCTCAATAGCTCTCCATTTTCTACTTCCTCCTTGCTCATAGGGGATATGAGGCACTTTAGGAAATGGTTTTTCTTTCGGAACCAGACATTTTTTTATTTTTTCAACAATCCTGCCTTTCTGGTTTCTTGAACATTTCTTATTCAAAAATTAACGTAATTAAACTTTAAAAATTACCAAGTATTATTGAAATGATGATATATAACCATTAAATAAAACAATTAATCATGTTTGAAAAGAGTTTACAGCGATTACGGGAAAACGATCCAAGTTTGACTGAGCTTAATTTGAGTAAAGACAAAATTGGAGATAACGGAGCAAAGAGTCTTAGTGACGCCTTACGCGAAAACACGAGTCTCGCTATTCTTTATTTATATGATAACAATATTGGAGATGAAGGAGCAAAGAGTCTTGGTAAAGCTTTACGCACAAACACGACTCTAACTATACTTGACTTGGGTCGTAACAATATTGGCCCCAAAGGAGCAAGTGGTCTTAGTAAAGCTTTACGCACAAACACGAATCTTACCGATCTTGATTTGCGGAATAACAAGATTGGAGACGAAGGAGTAAAGAGTCTTAGTGACGCTTTACGCAAAAACACGAGTCTGACTACTCTTTATTTGGGTGAGAATAATATTGGAGCTGACGGAGCAAAGAGTCTTAGTGACGCCTTACGCGAAAACACGAGTCTGACTACTCTTTCTTTGGGTGTTAATAATATTGGAGATGACGGAGCAAAGAGTCTTAGCGACGCTTTACGCAAAAACACGAGTCTTGCTATTCTTTTTTTGGATAAGAATGATATTGGAGATGACGGAGCAGAGAGTCTTGGCGACGCTTTACGCAAAAACACGAGTCTCTCTATGCTTTTTTTGAATAAGAATGATATTGGAGATGACGGAGCAAAGAGTCTTAGCGACGCTTTACGCAAAAACACGAGTTTAGCTAATCTTGATTTGTGGAATAATAATATTGAAGATGAAGGAGCAAAGAGTATTGGTGATGCATTACGCACAAATACGAGTCTAACTACTCTTTCTTTGTATGATAACAAAATTGGAGATGATGGGGTAGAAGCGCTAAAAGTGGCACTATCTCAAAATGGAAGTATTATTAACTATCTTTCCACTGATTACGAAATAATCCAATACGGTGAGCGAAACAAGCGGGCACATAAAAAAGTGAAAGAAGCGATAATCCCCATTTTAGTAATTGGTAACTTATGGGATCCAAAAGATGATCGATTTAAAGTAGCAGCCGACGATAGTGCTTTTGAAAAATTTCTTCATCAAACAGGTAGTCAACAGCGAAACAATTATTTTTTTCAAATAGCAAAAGAATTGTGGGCAACACGCCACGATTCCGTCTGGTGGACAGACGAAGAGCGGGAAGAAGCTAAACGCGTTTTAGAAGAAAACAAATTGGTACAAACGTGTATTGCTAGCCATATCTGTGACAACAAGGCTATATTGATGGAAGTTTCTGATCCGACACAAGTCTTTTGCTCTAGCTACTGTCAGTTTATGCATTATACGGGTGCGCCAGATTTGCGAGGGATGAATGCAGAGCAAATAAAACAAGCATTAAATTAAATTTTTATTTTCCACCACCATTCCACTGCCAATTATTTTTGGTTAATACACCATCAGTGTCTAAAAAGAATAGATACTCATACAGCGTTCTCAGCGGAATGAGTTCCTTATACTTTGCGTTACTTGGCTGTGTTGCTGAATTTTGTGTCAGCATCTCTCGCGGTTGAACGTCTGTATTTTCTTCTCCTTTAGAGGCATTTTCCTTCTCTTGGCTGATACGCATATTCAACTTGAAATTAAAAAACTCATTCACGTCTCTTTTGGCTCTGTTTTGTTCTTCGCTTGTCAAAGCACTTAAAACTGGTAGCTCCATGGGAGTTAAAATTGCTTCTAGTGGTAAATCGCATCGCGGCGCGACAGCTACAGTCCAGATCAAGTATTCATACAAATGAATCATCTGATACGAATATTTTTCCAATAAAGAAATGAATTCTTGCATAATGTGATTGGGATCGGTACCAGCAACCACGGCCGTACTGTAAATGGTATCCAAACGATCATTCTGAAGCATTTCCATGACGCGAGTTTGGTGCTCAAATTCGTTCATAACTTTTTGCATATCTTCGTCGGAAAAAGTTCCCTCTTTGAAAGGAATGAGTCCACCAGTTACTGAGATGAAGAGCATTTTAAGTTGGTAAATGCTATGTTGAAAGCTGGTATATTTTTTGTGCCAAGCTCTGTTGATTCCTCCGGGTGGTGGTTTTTGTCCTTTGGGTAAAACTCCTACACTGGAAAAAAGCGATTCCAATGGAGAAGCATGAACAAGTCCGGGCATACAAAATTGAATGCAGATAGACGCTTTTTGCTTGGACATTTCCTCATCATAATGTGAAAGGGCATTCATAATTTGTGGCCGGATGCTAACAAAATCAAAGGGAATGCTAGTTACCAAAAGCCGATATTGCCCTTGGTTGTTATACTCTAAAGCTGCTTTTGATGATGGAAAAATAAGAATATCTAAATTCTTAATTTCATCTCCTCCGGTACCCAAAGCATCTTCATTCATAGCGTCCATCAAGTTATCATAGTCGTTATCACTATCAATGTCCATGGACTCTGCTTCTTCTTCTTCATCAAGTAACATTCCTCCATTGGGATCTAAATCAGGAACCCCAAAATAATTATCCGATCCGCCCCTTGAAAACATTTTTTAAAAATGTCAGAGGGTTCGAAACGCGCACAATCTGTAGTGGATTTTGCACAAAAACAAAAGGACGAAACTTCTTGGTATCAGCGAATGCCGGTTAAACAGACAAGAAGCGTTTGCAAAGAAGATTTATTAAAGGAAAAAAGTAAATAAAAATCATTTTTATTTTATTTTTTCCTCTTCCCAGAATTTGAAGCTGATGCCGTTTCATCGTCATTATAATCTTCAAAGCTTTTTACTCTGGGTAAAATCACCCAATAAGTGTTTGTTGTTGCACTTTCTTCTGGTAGCTCTGCGCCCGGGAATCGCTTTTTAAATTCTCGCTGGTGCGCTCTGGAAAATAGTCGGACTCCATAAATGGGAACACAAATATATTCATTGGTAATTTTTACATCAGGAAAACTGGAACGCGTTAGCGCGTTTTCGGCGCTTTTGTGCAAAGAATCTTCTATAAAATCTTCTACTTGATCAAAAATACCATTCAAGCTCCGTTTAAGCATGTGGGAGGACCCCCTTTTTATTATTTCAATCTATTTGTGCATTCTGTCATATACAAGTCAATACGCTTTTGTGAGTTTGCATCCAAATTATCATAATGGTGTCTACGAATCTTATTGAAATAAGAAAGTGCTTGAGCAAAATGATATTTTTGCATTAAACAAAAACCCAACTCTTCATCCAAGACCCAATCATAAATGTTGGTTTCGATAAAAAGGGGTGATCGACTGTGGTCAATTGGCGGCGCATGCTCCGCTGCTGTCCCATAAATTACGCAACGGGTATAATCCTGCTTCTGTCGGTAATAAAGTGCCAAATAATAGAGCGGTTCTTTGCGAAAAATACCATCATAAGCACCTACAGCAGTATGCATAGCTTCTTCGTATTGTGTTAAATTTACTGGATCTTTTCGCATTTCCATTAAAGCTAGACGGTAATAGGCATAAAAGTTGTAATTGGTCATATTTTGGACGTTTTGATGCTGTTTGTAATAACGCTCTGCCTGCTCAATGTTTCCCAGATCTTCATGGCCTCTGGCTAGATAATAGAGTGCGCGAGGACGAATATCCTTTTCAACGCTACCAAGTGTATCTAGCCACTGCTTTAAAAGCTTTACATCGCGTTCCAACTTTTCTGGTCTACTTTTTCCGTCCGCATGATCGTTGACCGCAATATCATTATAAAATCCAAAATTTACAGTGCGTTCTGGCTTGAAAATGTTGTTATTCTTATTTTCACAATGTAAATATTCATGAGTCCATAAGCGATAACGACAATGCTCTTTAAAAATCTTTGTTCGTACCAACAAATTTAAAGAATTATGAGGATGCCCCGGCAAAGTAGCGTGCATCTGAATCACATTTACTTCGCTTTGAGGAGTGCTCAGCGAATGTGTTGGTCTGACAGTAAAATCTGCATCTAAAAGCAATACCCAATCATCTTCACTATCATGAAACGCCTCTCGGCATTCATTGCGGCTAGTCTCAAAGTTTGTAAAGTTGGTGCGATGTATCCAAACTGGTATACCGGTACAATTGCTCCAACGCACAGCCAGTTCCAAAGTTGTATCAGTAGAACCCGTATCACAAATAAAGACCCCAGTAAAAAGAGAACCAGTCATACTATTCAACAAGCGAGGTAACGCTACTTCTTCATTCTTTACCATGATCAAAGCTCTTATGGCGGGTGGTGTATATGAAATTTGCGGAGCTAATAAGGTAGAACAATACACACTAGCAGCCAAAACAAGAACCGCCCAGACATAATAAACCCTTTTCACTTTTTCTTCTTGGGAATAACGCTCCTTGACGGTGGTGGGGTAATTCTTTTTTTCTTCTTCCCGGCTGTTTTTTTGACTTGTTGTCGTCTTCGTTTCTTTCGAATGGGGTTTTGGGGGAGCTTCTTTGTCCATGCTGCGCCGGGTTGCAAATCAAGTTTGAGCCCCTCCTCCTTATTTTCAAAAATCTGAAGCACAAAGGATTTGAAAATGGGCACACCTGCCTGCAATAAAGCCATGCGCGTATAGGCCAATTGAAGCTGCCAGATATTCTTCTTGGTGCAGGGAACATCTTCAAATCCAGCTACTTGAAAAGTACCTTGTTTGCGAAGAAATCCTACCGGAGCACCAGTCTTAATTTCATAAAGAATTAAACGACCCTGAGAATCAACAGTAATAACATCTGCTTGGGTCAATTTAACCACATCCGTAGTAAGCTCTACAGGCACTTGAGCTGCTTGTAGGCGCTCTCCATTAGCCACAAAATAAGAAAGAATTTTGTGAGTCATGGGATGCATCTTTTTAGGATGCTTTCCCTCTACCATATCAGAAATCTCTTGATCTACACGAGAGCCCTGCGCTTTGGTAGAGCCCTTAACTTTTACGTTAGTCTTGCGTCGAGAGCGGTTGCTTTTGTAATGAGGATAAAAAATGTATTCCAACGTCTTGTGTACGCCACCACAAGAAACATTAACGCCATTCTTTTTAAAGCGATAACATCTAATAGCCGGATCATAATGCGCTGACTGTGCTACAGGAGAATGAAGATGTCTAGCTAAATCAGTATGCAAAGCGTCTATAGGCGCAGAGGTGTAACAAGAACCAGGAATATGAGTTTGTTTCATAGTTTTTTGTAATTTAAAGGTTGGAAGGTGATGGAAAATTGAATAATATGCAAAATTTATTTACATAAATGATTATTTTTTTAATTTATGTTCATAAGAACGATCATATTTTGACCTCGTTACTTTAAATTTTCTTAAATGCATACCTTTACACACAGACCAAAATACCGGGCGAGCAAATCCAGATATTAAAGGAATTAAATTTTTAAAACACGGTACGCGCTGCAGGCACAGTATTAAACAAACTAATCTATCCAAATCTTTATGCGCTTCTTCTTCACAAATATAACATATATGCTCAAAACATGTAGGAGATAAATGTGGTTCCATCATTATGATATGTCCGCAACGACGCTCTAGTTTTCTTGAAGAAGCGTTATGAACAACATGACATTGTTTTTGATAGTAATTATCAAGATTAAATGTGTCTGATTGCGAGATATAAGATGAAAGCGTGTCGCAGCATCTTTGACACATTCCATAAGTACGAGAACAGTATTTAACTGGCGCAACATTAAAAAATTCACATACAGACGGACCAACACATTCTTCCTCTTTTACACGATGAATATATGCTATAATTACACTTCTTACAATGTCTCTTGGTGTATAAATATCCATCATAATTTTTACACCCTCTTCTTCTTTTTTTTTATAAATATTTTTTATTCAATTAAATTAGTTTATGTGGATAAGAATATGTATAAATATTGAAGAAATAATTATGATCTATTCGTTCTTTTGTCACTTCAAATTGAACCAAATGCTTGTATCCATGCCTTATATGAACAACCGGTCGGGCAAACTCAGATACCAAAGGAATTAAATCCCTAAAGCCATGCATGCGCTTTAAACATAATATCAACCAAACAAGTCTATTTAGCATGTAACTTGCTTCTTCTTCACAGAAGCCACAAGTATGTGTTGAGCAAGTAGAAAATAAAGAATCGCTGGGACAGATGCGCGCACATGGCCGTAAAGTTTGATCATACGAACTAACCCATCCTTTAAATTCATGACAAAATGTATATACTGAAAAACTACATCGTCGCTGCTGATACAAGTCAAAACTAGCATCTTTTGTTTCTATTATGTAGCTCAAAAGCCCACGACCACATTTCTTGCACAAGTTTTTTTTCCTGGTATGTTTATGGCGTTTGCAGCGCTTAAATGGCTCTACGCTAAAAAACTCACATATAAGCGATCCAATACATTTATCGTTTCCTGTTTGCTTGATATGCTGCTGAATAACACAATTTACAGCCCGCTCCTTTTGAATAAAATTCATTTTTATAAAAAAAATAAATGAGTGATCAGGGGTCTGTAGTTTCTTTTCAAGCAAAGCATCAACGCTATACAATGGATGAGCTTTATGAAATTGGTGAAGCTTCCTACAGAAACGTTCCATTGCGCCGAGCGCAAGAAGGAATTCCTGTCATAAATTTTGATTTTTGGGAACTTTATCCATCTTGTGTGAAAGGGAACGTGGCAGCGTGAGTGATAAAATAAAATAAAAAAAAAGGAACATGTTTTAAAAAAAAAACTAAAGTAATAATAATGAAGGGGTGTAGTGTTATAAATTTAAGTTTGCGGCAGCAAGTCATCTTGTCTGAATGCATCCAACTGGCAGAAGCTTCTGAAAATACAAATAAGAACAGCCGGCATGGTTCCGTAATAATTCTCAACTCACGAATACACGCTACTGGTTCAAACAATAATAGAACGACCAGAAGAGGGCAGCAGACGCCTTCTGAATGCGCTGAACGCGCCGCCTTGTCCTATTTTTTTCGGGGTAGAAACCAAGGTTATGGGAAACAACCGCCGGAGTATTAGAAATTATAGAGATAAGCCAAAGTCCAATAAGATTGATCTTTGGGTGGTTCGTTTAGACAAGTTTGGAAATTTAAGGGGGTCTATACCGTGCAATATATGTTTATTAGCTATGAAGGGGAAAATACGTAGAGTTTATTATTCAACAGATGATGGTTGCATTGCCGTGTTGCGTGTATGTGATGTTGGCTTTACTTATCATACACGATCACAAAGAGAACACAAGTGTAATGAAAAAATAAAGGAATATAATTTTTAAAAAATAATTATGAAGAGGGGTCGTTACAAAAATCCTCGTATCTATTTTTATGAGCAATTACTAGCTCATGAAGCAGGTGTTGTACTTTTTGAACAGCTACCTACACTTTGTGGTACTTTCAGGCCCGAACAGCGTTTAATTGTTCGTAGAATTATTTTTGGCTCTGGCGCCGTTGTATTTATGCCCGACGATATTATTCGAAGCGTAGAAGATGCTAAACAAGCTATTTTTCTTTATGGCGACAATGTTCCTGTCTGTTTAGAGTTTTCGGGTATTTGTCCTGCGCATCATGTGGAAAAGCTTCCTTGGTTTCGAATACCCAAAAAGTATCAAATGATTGAAGACAAGCCCCGCAAATATGATCGTGAATACCATCGCGAAGGCGTTGTTGCTTGGCTGGGAGAACTTATTTTAGATGTTGATCTTAGTGAGGATGGAGATAATCCTTATGATCGCCGAGGAATTTGCAAGTGTGTGGGGAAACGCAAGTGTTGTGATATATGTTGGAAAACGTTTCTTCGCCCCGCACAGCGCGTTATAGCCCATTTACTCAAAGATGCAGGAATTACTGCCTATTTTTTTGTCTATTCGGGCAGAAGAGGCTTTCATTGTTGGATTGTTGATCCACACGTTATCATGTGGACCAAAGAACAGCGAAAAACCTTTATTAGAACGTGGGACACGCTTCATACTCAAGATACATCATTTACCGATGAAATTTTGGAGCTTTTAGAACCATCTTTCCGTGATAATCCGGTACTTTTAGAGCGCTACAAAGAACCATTGCATCATAAGCGTAAAGCTTGGAAACAAGCAGTGTTTAGCGCGCTATATCCCAAGTTTGACATTCCCGTTTCTGAAGATACAACACACAATCATAAAATGCCGCTAATGTTGCATCCAGACACTCATCAGCTTTGTATTCCTATGGAAGATGACGGTTTGGATTTCTTACCTTCCCAGAATCGTTTTTTGCCTAAAGACGTTACCAAAGCAATTTTGGACAGAGCAATTATTCCCATTAAAAAAGCTTTGGCAAAAATAAAATGAATTATTGTAAGGGGTTTGTCAAAGATGTTGTAGAAAGAATCTTAAAAGAACCTTCGGGTTGTTGTTCTTGTGATACTAGAAAAAGACTCTGTAAAAACTTTGCTGCCGATTATACGCATTTCGGAGAAGATGTTGATGTTTGGACTCTAGTAACCGATTTTGAATTTTTAAAATATCACGAAACTATGTATCCAAATATAGTCTTAACATATTTACATAATTGGAACAAAATAGTACCAACAAAAGAAGATCTCCAACATTTTATTACGTATGTGCAGTGGTTTGTGCGTATGCATGGGTTATCTTTAAGCGACCATATGGCTTGTTTGAATGACAATGTACCCAATTATTTAATTTGTATCAGCAATTCACCTCGTAGTATATGTGTAAAAGTTTATGATGATGTGTGGGATTATTACAAAAATAGAACCCATAGTGAGTTTGAGTTTGAAAGCGGTGATATTGAAAGAATGTATTTTCGGGATTGGATTAAATCATTTGAATAAAAATTCTCTTTATTTCTCAAGTTCTTTGAACAATCCAATTGGATCCGTCTTGATTCTCTTTTGTGCTGCTACATACTTTTCGTCGACTTTATATGAATTATACAGCCACATGATTCCATCTTCAATTGGCTCAAGTAACTCTCTTGTTCGTTTGGTTCTAGATTTGAGTTGTTTTTTGGTCGCGAATCTATTCAAATAATATGGTGCACGATCATTGTTCTTTTCAGGAACAGTTATTGTAATTGTGCAGTTATTATTTGTATTATAGTAAACAGATATAGCATTCTTCATGTGAATGTTGCTTTCGCGTTTATGCGAGAACGTACCAACCGTTTCAAAAGCTTTTAGCGTTTCTACTTTCTCCAATGCGTATACCGCTTTAGGCGGTGCTACGCGCTTTGCATCCTTCAAAATATAATTGTTTAAATTAGCTTCAAGATGTTTTTCCAGAGCATTTTCTGCTTCTTTGAAAACTGCTTGAGCGTCTGTGACAGATGCTTTAGCCTTTTCCAGACCTTCTTTAGTTGATTCATATGCTTCTAAAACGTTTGACATTTTTCTTCACAACTCCTCTCTTTCAAAAAAAAAATTAAATTAAAAAATATATAAATGAGTGGGCTACAGGTTCAAAATTGGAATTACGTGCCGTTTGGCAGCGCTGATGACTACACGCAGTGGGTATGTCGTGAACTAGAACTTGTTTGCAAAATTGAAGATTGTTTTATGGATCTAATTACTGAGATGCAAGAAACTGGAGAATGTCTAAAATTTGCAAAGACTGACATGAGTCATGAGTTTTATATGCGTGCTACGGGATCTGGGGACCCGTATGTTGTTACAATGGCATATTATTATGAATGTACTGCATATATTGATGGAATAATTAGGATACGTCGTCTAACGTTGGAATAATAATAAACGTATTTGTATTTAATGAGCTTGATGCTTTGCAAGATGAAACATTTTTTGGAAGGAGGAATTTTGAGAAAGAAATTAATTTCTCAATTAATGTAAATTATAAAAATAGAAGAAAGCAAACAAAAATGAGCAAACGTCCATTCTTTTATGATGATGTTAAATCATCAAAGAAAAATAAACCACAAGAACAATATGATCAAGTTCCTTATTGGTTGTTGTTTCTTTTGACGCTTGCAACGCTAATTGGTTTATTGGCTGTTGGTCTGACACTAAATAACCGCCTTGTAGCACAAAGCTCGCAAATTAAGACGCTTAAAATGGATACGATGCATTTACAAACTGATGTGGTATCTTTAACGATGACTCAAAATTTGCCTTTTGCAACGCGTATTATTCAAAATGGAACTGTTTCACTTGGATTTCCACGCATTGCCGGAATTGCTGTCGTTTCTACAGCTGATTTTTTGGATTATGTTACTCTTGAATATAGTCTTCAAGAGATATTGCTGACATCCACTGGAGTGCCGGTAACCATGTTAAAAATATCAGAGACACCTCGTCCTATTGTGTTTAACGGTTATAGTCCACTTCCTACCCAGCCTAGAGACAATGATTTACGAATGCAATTGGCTCTATTTTCACCCGGGATTAATTTGTTGGATGTGTTGACTCAGAATTTTGAATTATTTCCCTATTCTTCAAGGACTGCCAGTAAAATTTTGTTGGAACCCAATTGTGTTTTTTCTACAGAATGCCAGCCGGAATCATCTCTATCTCCATTCTTTGGTTCCAGTTTCCCTACCTTTAACAGCGTTAATCTCTTTTCTAATAATAACGCTCAGCCAGGAGTTGCTGTAATGGAATTTATTTGGGGGCAAAATACATATGCGTCTATTCCGGCTCAGTACGACTTTATTGGAACCACAGTTTCTTTTAACAGCACAATTGAGATGCAAATGCCAGTGTTGTAAAAAATAAAATTTTATTTATCCAAATAAATATTTGTAAAGCCACTCGCCGACATAGGTAGAGAAAATGAAAGAAGCTGCTCCCAAAGCAATGAATGAAAACGATAGTGCGCTTGTTGGTTTCCCTACTTCATTTTTTTCCTCAATTTTTTGACCCATATTGTTACAAACAAAAATAATAACAAAAGATATGCAAAATTAATAATATGCATATTATAAAAATGAGAATAGCCCCCATCACTTTTGTGCATAATTGATCGTAGTAGCGTAAAGGAGTTCCCCTAGAAAACATGAACGGAGACCCCCCTTTGGAAACTTTAGAAGAATATGAGCGCGAAATGGAATATTTAATTCAATTGGATCAAGAGATGATGCAAGAAGGAAAAGAAAATACATAAATTTATTTTAAATACTTTTGATGAACAAAAAATTGCTGCTGTTTAAGCTCCCAACCTTCTGAAAGCTGTTCTTTATCAACTTTAGCTTCATCACTGCTTATATAATAATCAGGACCCATGCCATGAGAAAATGCGGCATGTCTCCATATAGTTGCACCAGAATACTTTTCTTTGCAAAGCGTACATATTCGTATATAAAATCCATTAGTTTTAAATTTTACATAGTCCAAATCTCTTGCATCACATCTAATTTCCATACCAATACATAAATCTCCGTATTCTTCCATATCACATAACGATCCATATTTATCCGTAGTCTTTTTGTTGCTTCCTACAAAACGGACCTTTTCATCAAAAAAGCGCTGGCGCAGCTCGACACCATTTAGGATAATAGCTTCTTTAAGCTCTTTTTGATATTTAAGTTCTTTAATTTCGTTATCCAATTCCTTAATTTCATCGCTAATATCTCTTTTGCGTTTTAGAAGCACTTCACGTTTTTCTTCCAACCCCTCCATTTTTTAAAATAAAATTATGGAGCCCGATTTTGATAATGATATCCCATTACAATCTCCAACTCAAGTAGCGGCGCCAGCGCCAACACCACATCCAACTGAATTGATTGAAGAAGGTTCTAAAGTTAGTCCTTTAGAGTGGGAGGAAAAATACAAGGTGGCTTCTGCTGAAGCTTATCAGTACGGAATATCGCTTTTGGAAGAAGATGAAACAAATCCAGAACTTTGGAAACTTTGGGCGGTAGAAGAAAAGGAAGAGGAAAGACCACTACGCATTATGCAGCGCTTGGTGCCTTCAAACAAGTGGTCGCAAGTTTACCGGGTGGAAGGTATTATTAAAGGTCGAGCAGAACGATATGCATGGATATTTCAAGATCATGATAAAGAAACTAGAATGATGTGGGATACAGAGGTAGAATCGGTCCAGCAGCTAGAAACTTATAGAACCACAGAAGGAGATATTGATGTGGTTAAATGTGAAGTTAAATTGCCCTGGATGATGTCCAATCGGTTGCTTTTAGGCGTTCAATCTTGTCGTTATACTGAAAACGGAACTCATACTTATGCTTATCAAACTTCAGATCACTATTATTTTACCAAGCATTTTAAAGAAACGGTGCACCAAAAATGTTACATGGTTCCCAATTGTATTGTTTTTATTTGGTTATGTCCCTTAAATAACGGGCTCTGCAGCATCAAAATGATTGTATGCTTAGAGCCAGGACCACTTTACTTGGCAGCGCCAAAGCTCAATTATTCTTATCCATGGAAATTAATTGATCGGGTCCGATTATGGGAACACGTAGTAGACAAATGGAGAGAATATTATCCTTTAGATCCAAAATTGGTTGAGAATCGGAAATGAAGAGTAGAAAGTATTAAAGATTTTTTTTGTACCTCAATAAAAGAAAAGAGAGTAAAAAAATGTCTACTGCTCCACCTCTTATAGGAACAAAACATCCAAACGATCCAAAGTATCAGAAATATAAAAAATTTTACAAAAACAGCCATCATCATCACGAAAATGATGGTTACTGTAATAATGGTTGGATTTGGTTGTTTTGGTTTTTGATGGTGGGTGGGTTTATTGCGGTTATTATTGTTGTCCCACTTACCTATCCGCACCAACACCATCCTACATATGTAGTAACGTCGCGGCAAGAAATTCAAAATCCCATTATCAGAAGAGAAACGCCTCCACGATCTGCTTGTAAAACTGGAGAGCGGTTTGATGCCGATTTGAATCGCTGTGCGCCTCAAATGCATGTACCTTTAGCCTTTGACGGTTCTCTTATGGATCACCAAAAAGCTCCTTGTGATTCTTTTTACAGAGCCATGTGTGGTCGTTGGAATGATGAGCATATGAATGATAACAGAGCATTTTCTTATGGCTATGCCAAAAACGAGGCGCGTATTGCTAAACTCGTTGATTTTGAAACTGAATTTCGGAACGGAGTTATTCGCCCATCACCATCTACATCGTCCATAACAGATTTTTATCGGTCTTGTATTTCTGCTTCCATTTCTCACGTAAACAAAAAGAGTGCAGTTTTGCAACATAAACACATGCTGCGCAAAATTCTAGGCAATGCAAAAACAGTGGCGGATATGCCCAAAGTTATTGGAAGATTGGCTAGATACGGATATACGGCACCATTTTCACTTTCCATTGAGCGCCACCCAACACAACCGAGAATGATTCCGCTACTTACTTGGGATGGATTCCCCCGTGAATTGGACGAATCACACATCATTCTAACGTATCGTAATACGCGAAATATCCATAATTTGGGTATGTTGGAAATGGATGAACATGTTGATTCTGTCGCTGCTATTATTCGCGCCTGTCGGTTACACAATCAAAGACCACTATCTTCCATTACGGATTATCAGCAATATGTGGAGGAAGAATTTCATAGAGACGTTTATCAGTTTCAAAATCTCCCTCAAGACTGGAATGTGCGCGGGCACCATACTATGCGGGGCTGGGATGTTTTTTTTGAAGCGCTGGATGGTACTGGGCTAAGATTTGAACATGACCAAGATGTATGGATGATTGACAAACCCTATTTTGACTGGCTGATTGATTTTGGATTGGGTCATTTTACCTTTAAAGATTGGTACGCATTCGTAGAGTTTTCAGTGCTTTGGAACGGTCACGATTTTGTGCCAGATTTGCCCAGTGATGTTTATTTCCAGCAACATGAACTGAAAGGACCCATTGGACCCGGAGGGCGCTTATACAATCGACTTCCGCGTTTGATGAATTCAACACACTCACAAACAAACGTAGAGCACAAATGTGTAAAAATTACTCAACACTTACTTCCGGGATTGGTTGCTAAAGAGTTTTTGAAAAAACATTTTCCTCAAAAGGACGAAATTAAACACGAAGTGCGTGAAATGGTACAGCATATTATAGATGCTTTCATAGATCAAGTGCAAGCCACACCGTGGATGACGACGGTAGATAAGCAAAAACTAATTGAAAAAATGCAAAATACCATTATTAGAGTTGCCGAACCAGACCAATGGGATGCAGAGCCGTTTGCAGAAAGTATCAGCCCAGACACTTACTGGCGTAATCTCAATATGATTAGACGTTACAGAGTTCAAAGAAACTTGGAATTGTGGAGCAGAGATTTGCCCAACTCATTTGATAGAAGTGCAGTAGCTTTTTTTGCCATCCCACTAACCAGCGTAAATGCATATTTTAGCGGACCAACAAATACAGTAACTGTACTGGCAGGAATTTTACAGCATCCATTTTATACCACCCAATATAACGGTATCAGCAAGTATGCTATTCTAGGAAGCATCTTGGGTCACGAACTCTCGCACATGGCAGATAACAATGGCTTGTATTGGGATAAAGACGGATCTTTTCACCCTAGAGGACTGTTGTCTCCTGTAGGAATGGAAGAGTTCTATAAGCGCACCGAGTGTGTCGTACGCGAATATGGCCCGGCGCCCATGGGCTGCGAAGCGGCAAACGAGCATTACGGAAATAGTACGCTAGGAGAAGATTTGGCAGATTTAACCGGAATTGAATTATCCTGGCTGGCCTATGCCAAGAAGCATCCAAACGCACAACTAGACGACAAACAGCACTTTTTCATGGTGTTGGCACAAGCTTTCTGTGAAAAATATGATCAAAAGCATTTATGCGAAGCAGTAGCTAACGATGTCCACGCGATTGCCATGTTTCGTATCAACAGAACGTTTAGAAACTTGAAAGAGTTTCAAAGAGCCTTTTCATGCCATACCGGACAAGGAATGTGGAAAGAAGATGTTTGCAGAGTATATGGAGCTTAATAAAAAATAATTATGGAAAAAGAGGCGCAGGAACACCAAAACGTTTGGGTAATGCCCGACGATTTTTTAGGCCCCAGTTTTTTTGAGGAAGAAGTTGCTACAGATTTAGAAGCATCAAAAGATGGGCATAAATATAAAGCAGAAATAGATGCTTTTTGGAAACGACAAGATTTATTAATTACAGCAGAAGGTCACAAACAAAAATAAAACTTTTTTTTAAGCAATTGCCAAATCATCATCATAAACGGCACCCGGTTCATCGTCTTCAATAAGATAGATGATATCATATCTATGTGGAACAATTTCGTCTTCTGTAAGCAATGATGCTTTGATAAATTCAGACATTTTTGATCACCCCCTCTACTTTTTCAATTTTTTAAAAAAATATGAGGGGTACCAATTCTTTAACAGAACCCAAAAAACCGTGCAATTGTTTACCACAGTGGCTACATGGTAGTTATGACTGCAAGTATTGTAACGAAAAAATTCCCGTTACCGAAGCGAGTTTTGCAACTACAGTTACAATACCTTGTGGTTGTTCACACACCAAGGTGCATTTTTGTACAATGCTTTTGCATAAAACTTGTGTTGACTTGTGGCAAGAAAAGATGAAAAACACAAAACGAGACCGTTTAATAACAACCGTTCCTTTATCGTGCGATATGCTTGCGGCAAATTTGCCTCTTGTTGCTAAATTACAACTAGATTGTTTACGTGAACATAAGCTTACCGGTATTATGTGTGAAACGTGTCATGTTCGTGAACAAGAACAATGTAAATTTGCCAAATGCAGCAAATGCCGTCAGGTAGCTTATTGTTGTGTTGATTGTCAAAAAGATAATTGGAAGACACATAAACTCAGTTGCAAAAAACCAACAAGCCAAAAAAAACTGACCTTGGATGAATTTGAAGCAACAGATACTACTGTAATGTGTAAATGTATGTCATATATAGCAAAAGAATATACTAAACGCGCTAATACGAATAGATGCAGTAATCCAAAATGCGAAAAGATTGTTGAATTTCCCGTTCGAATGGAAACATATATAGAAAACTGTACCGAAGGAAGTATGATGCACATTGTTCCTATTAAATACTGTGGAATATCATGCAGAAGAAAATCAGCTAAAATGGAACCGTAGTATTTTTATTCCAAGCATTCTTTACAACACACCCCATAAGGAGTGCCCTGAATAAAGTATTCAATTTCCTCAGCGTTGCATCCAATACAGTTATTCATCTTCTTTCCGCGCTTCTTACGGGTAGCTTCATACCATGCCAATCTTGGAAATCGATCATCTCCTCTTTTGGCTTCATCCAAAGCAATTTTACGCGCGTCAATCTCCCGCAAAAGCTTTGCTCTATCGCTTTGTAACAACAAAAGCCAATCTTTCAAATCAGCTGGAAACCCCAAACGAGCATCTCTCAGTGTATAAGCTTGTTCGTAAAGCTTCCGATGTTCCACATAAAGATCCATCAACATACTATTTTCAATGACGTCTTCGCTAAATTCAACGCTATGGTATGGAGCGCTTCGCAGGGCAGGAAATGCGCTTCGCGCATCCAAAAAATCTTCAAAAGCATTGAAAGAAGTTAGAAATTGTTCTGCTTCCTGCTTTTTTGATTCTGAAACTTCTAAAAGCTTTTTGGCTTGTTTGATGGCTGTATTTCGTCTTTTTTTCGCATTAATATAGGCATTATTACTCTTGTTGCCTTCATACACTTCATTGTCTTGTTTCTGTTCCAGTGGAAGTGTTTTTAAAAGCATCTGAGCTTTTTCAATGCTGCTCTTTGCATTATCAAGCTGCTTAATGCTTTCGTTTTTAGAAAGTTTAGGTAAACCAAATGATTGGTAATAGCGCCAATCCTCAAACGTTTTTTTGTATTCGTATTCCGCTTCTCTCATATCATTTATAAAAGATTGCGAATACTCATTGCGTTCTCGGTCTTCTAGTTCTCCAATTTCACTTTCCAAGTTTTGGATTCTTTCTTGTAGGATAGGAATGTCGCTTTCAGTAAGCACATGAACAAACATAATTTATTTATATTTATATTTAAATAATTAAATTAAAAACTAAATAATAATTTAATTTTATTTCAGAAGAAGGGTCTGTTAAATATGAAAACAATTATGGAAAAGGAAAAGATTAAATACTTGGATATTTGTGCATGTATCCCTGACTGGTTACACCAGCCTATAAGAAAATGCGTGTATTGCTACAAGAACGTTGTAACGTTTATAAAATTTTGTGTTATGATACCTTGTGCTGTTAACAACTATAATGTGCATCTAATTCCTTTAGTATTTCATTCAGCTTGTTTTGATCTTTGGAAAGAAAAATTATCTGGAACAATTAGAGGAAGATTAATAGATGCATATCCAAACGTGCAGTCCAATATTAGTAATTATGCTGTAAAAGTAATGAGCGAGCGGTGTCTAAATAGGCATATACTTACCTCAATCTATTGCAGATACTGTAGTGTAGGAGAACAAGTTCGTTGTCACTTTTATCGCTGTTCAAAATGCAGAAGTGTTGCTTATTGTTCGCACGAGTGCCAGAAAAATGACTGGGCAGATCACAAACAAGAATGTTCTAAGCGGCCCAAACAAAACACTCTCGAACTTAAATTTTACAACGAAGATACCGGAGTGTTATGTGATTATATGTCTAAACGCGACAAAGAGATATTACAGCGATCTTTTACAAATTTATGCAATAATTTATCATGCGGTAGACTTTTAAAACAACCGATTGCACGAACCTTTATAAGAACACCATGTAGTTGTTTTAAACAAGAACACACATTTCCAGTTGCATTTTGCGGAATATCATGTCAAAGAAAATGTTTGTCTTAAATAACTTTTTTCTAATCGTTCTTTACCATAACACAACACATACTATATGCCACATAACACACTTTACCTCGAAACTAACACATTCCCGCATCTCTTTGGTGATTCACGTCATTTTCCATAGTTAGTCGTTTCACTTTTCATATTTTTATTTTTTTTAATGACAATTTATTTTTTTCAAACAAAAAGTTTTTCTTTAATTTTTTTTTTACTTTTTTATTGGTAAGGAGTGGCGCATACCAACTTTTTGTATACACCCTATGAGTGTTCCCACCTCGAGAGCGGCGCGTTGTGCTGTGTCCCGAGTGGTTCACATATTTTTTTGTGGTCGTTCGCTTTTTTTCCTAAAAAAAGAAGAAAAAAATATTTATATGCTTCAAATATACTCGTTGGCATCGGGGCGGGTCAGAAAACACTTTCCCACCCCACCCCTTGCCAGCGAAACCAGCTTTTCCCAATAATTTAATTTTCTGAATTTAAAAAAAATTGAATTTAATTTAATTTTTTTTTAGAAAAAATTTATTATGACTGAAATTACTACCATGATCAACGGAGTTGGGCGACAAGTGCGCCAACGCATCACTAACGAGGAATATGTTAGCAATTGTATTGGGTTTGCTTTGGACACAGAAACCAAGTTGGCGCTTGCCGACGTGAATTTAGGAATTCTTCCTGATGATATCAAGTGCACAACTAAGCATCAGAAGGGATATGTATTGACTGTCGGATCTGAGCACAATTCTCCGGAGCTTAATATGCAAAGCCCTGTTTTGGACCAGTTGAAAAAGCTGAAGTGCGGATATGTTTTGACTATGTGGACACAAAAGGCGTGGCAGGATGTGCAGCCAGCGATTGATTATTTGCAGTATGCGTGTGTTTCTAAACAATCCGATGGTGGGTTGGCTTCTAAATTGCTCGATCGACCACAGTTGCAAAAGTTGTTTCAAAACAATAGTGTTGTGGATTTCTCTCGTTATAATACAGTCAAAAGCATCAAAGATGTGTTTCATTTTCCGATTGCTAACGGATCTGCTTTTGTGCGTATTTGTGGAAACCGTGATGCGTGGGTCCGACTTTTTCGATCTGTCGAAGATAGCGGTATCGACCATGCAAAGATTTTGCCGCTTTGTGAATTTTCCACCAACGTCTATATTCAAGGTGTTTTGATTGAAAATGCGGATGAGCAGTTCTTAAGCGATTTGGAAAGCGCCATTGCGGAAGCTAAAAAAGATGCGAAAAAGTTTAACCGTGGAAATTGGGTTCATCATCCAGTCAACCGACTCGTCTTGCGCAAGTTTTTGCATCAAAACCCGGACTTTGCCACTTGGTTGATTCAAGACAAGGAGCGCATGTCGGCCTGGGACGCTGTAGTGCCGGTAGAAGAGTGGAAAGTGGTGCAGCCAACTTTTGGTTCGGTCGTACCGGAAGAGAGAAGCGTTGCCGCCAAGCAAGTCGCTCATGGATTTGTTGAAGAGCCAATCGCTGTTGAAGAGCCTGTATGCGCTGAAGAGCCAATCGCTGTTGAAGAGCCCAAGCGTAAGATGGTATCCGTTGGAAGAAAGCGCCCACCCTCTTACAAGTCTCCGATGCGTGATGCTGAAAAAGAACGGCCGCTTAAAACAGTTTCGGGTGCGAAAAAGAGCCCGCCAGCTTGCAAGTCTCCGGTGCGTGAAGAGGAACCAGCTCTCGCTTCTGTTGCTGCGAAACAGCCCATGATGAGACATTACATGATGCTGAATCCCGATGATTCTGATTCCGATTCTGATGATGATGATGTAGAAGACCCTTATGCCGACCCTGAATCTGATGCGTCTGAGAATAATAAGAAGAAGCGCGAGCGCGAACCTGTCGATGAGCTCGATGGCTTGGAAGAAATGGATTTTGGAGATAAGCAAGCCAAGCTTAACGAGGATGATACGAGATCACCCGACAAGATTTTTGATGCCTCCACCCGCCCAGTGAGTCCCCTTACGGACAGACCTATTGAACCTTTAATCGGATCGGAAATTCTGCCAATTAATTAATTAAATAAAAAAAATTAATTTTCTTTATTAATGGCTTCTTCTTCTTTTTTTTCTTCCTTTTCTCCACCAACTCCTCAACTTTGTGAAATTCAGCGCTTACAAGATGTAATTGCACAACAAGCTAAAGAATTGGAACTTTTGCAGCAACAAGTTCAGGGCATTATCCCTTTTGCAAACGCCTATAGGGAATTGGAGAAAAAGTTTGCCGACTCACAGAGCTTTAACCAGGATTTGCAAATCCGTTTAGCTACAGTTTTGGAAGTGATTGATGATGGATCACAAATGCATTCAATGCAATGTGAAAGCTGTGAAGCGTTCTATGATCAAGCTACCAGGCCTTGTAAGTATTGTGAGGTTGCAGAATCGGTTTGTCAAATTTGTTGCGCTTACCCAAATTTGCATATTTAAAAAATAAAATGTCTGTTGAAAGAGGGGCTTGTTTTATGAATGGTATTCATCTTAGTACTATAGATGATCCAGAGCTGGTGAATCTTGCCATTGAAACGTATTTTAATGCGTTTGAAAGTGATCCTATCGATGTTTCTAAAATGAGGAAACTTGCAAAAAAGAAGAATGAAGTATTTGCCATTGCCACAGAAATAAGACCAATTAGAGGAAGATATGTAGATTGGGTAATCGATACACAGAGTATACGGTGGGAATTGATTACATTAAAAGATGTACCACGCGATTATTATGATCCAACAGTAGAGGTTTTGGTATATGTAAGAATGTTTTATGGAGATTCAGCGCATCCACAATTTATGCATAAAAATAAAATTTGTAAAATTTAAAGAAGCGTTGGATCACAAAGAAAGTAAAGTTTTAATCTGTTAAAGTGAAATAATCATTTTTTATCGAAATAATAAAGATGACAATCTTTCCTAAAAATGAACTCTTTCAATTTATGGCTTGGATGCTTTATACCATGACACCAATGTACGATGTTATGATGAAAGATGCAAAATATTATATGCATAATCGAGAAAAAAAATGCATTTATATACACTATATATGGTTTATTTTTATATACGGTATTGTCCACGGTTGTATGATTTTTAGCATCTATTTGTTTATGCGTTGGAGCAAAGATATTACACAATGGTCGTTTTTCACCGCTCCAATTATTTATATCATTTTAATGCTTTTTGACAAGTTGTGGTTTGTATTTTTCTTTGGTTGGAAAAGTTTAAATTGGACCATTTTTTGTGCTTGGATGATGCTGTTATTTTCTTTGTTATATACTGTTATTGTATCTATATCTGGAAATTTGGAAGAAGCAATTTGGCTACCTGCAGTTTTAACAATACCTTTCAACTTTTTAATGATTTATTCTTTAATATTCTCTTATAATTGGAAGTTTTAATAAAAGCTTTTCATTTCCACAATTTTAATTGCAGATTCTTCATGCTCTCCATAGCTCCCATTCATTACAGCCATCATATGAGGAACCATTTCTTCTGCCAGTGCAAAAAGCGATACATCTTCTTCGTGATAAGGCGCATCCGCATCTAGGTGCACACAAGGAATCCCGCCTATAGGCGCTTCTGGTGGGTAAGCATATGGAGTAGCGTAAAACGCTTCGTGGAGTTCCAATAAATCACTTTGATATTTGCGAGAGATTCCTCCCACCTGTAGAATTTCACTTTCTGTTCCATCTACAGAGACATGAAAGACACTCTTATTACCATCTACACTTTTTTTCAAGCATTCTCTATTCTTTAAACGTCTCATAGTCTTGTCAAGATTGGATGTTCTCAAGAAAAAGATGAGCGAAACCGGGGGAATGAATTTATCCCATCTTTTCCAAAACCGAACATACGATGCATGATGGGCTAGTGTTGCAGTCGCAATGTTATCACGTAACTGCTGCTTCCAGAAGAGCATTTGATCGTACATACTACGCTCTACCAAAATAATAGTATCAAGCTCTTGTTTTTCTGCCCGTTTTACAGCGTCTTCAATGACTGTAATGTGGGTATCAAAGACAAACATTTGGAACGCATGTGCCATTACATCTCTATTAGCATAAAATGATTCCAGGTGATTGATTTTGTGTTCTTCTCCGCTCCAAGGATCTTTAATCGTTTCCACCCACATATCTTCTGGTTCCTTAACAAAAATAATATTGACGGCTTTTCCATATTTTTGGCTTAGAATTTCTTCCAGTACTCTAGTTTGGTGGAGCCGTTTCATAATTGAAGATTTTCCGCAGCCAATGACTGCGGATACCGCCATTAAAAAAATCCGACCCATAATAATTTTATTTTTTTAAAGATAAGAGGGTTATGTTATGTCGTAACACCTTTTCTATAATTGCACAACATCTTGATGGCCGCGATGTGTCGAGTCTTTCACAAATATGTAAAGCTTCTTGGCGTTTTTGTACGGAAAAGAAATGAAAGAAATAAATGCTTTTAAATATTAAATGTTTTGCAAGGAAACACATTTTTCAAAACAAAAAAGAATGGAACAAAAACAAATTCAATTTCGTTTTTCCTGCAATAACGTGGAATTTGTGTCCATCTCGATTAGCAACCATGATCCTCGTAGGACAACATTTGTTCGTCTTAAACAATTATTGGTGTCACGATGTACAGATGCACGTCCGGAATTGTCAGCGTCTCCATTTCAGTGGGTACTAAAAGTTGACGGCGTTATAGTTGGTGATTTTGATGCTGCGCGTAAACGTGCTTCTGAATTACACACAACCTCCCGTGTTGAATTAATTTACAAACAGCAGAAACGTCGCCGTCCAGAAGAAGAGAGCAGCAAAAAAAATGTTGTCGCGGAAAAGGTTTTAAAAATCGAAACAGAGCCCGATACTGCAAAAAAATATGATTTGGTTCAGAAACTCTTAAACATTCTTCAGACAGAAACACTGAAAAGTAGTGAACGTGATTCAAACGGACTTCAAACACAAGAAGTGTTTGGTCTTTTTGGTCATATTAAGACAAAAATTGTGAGTAAAAGGCGCTATTTTTTGCAAACACACCCAACTGAACTAATACCAGCAAGCGGTTTCGAAATTGTTTTATCGCCGTTACTGATCCCTTCCCATGTTTCACTTGTATGCCGATACACCACAGCCGCTAAAATGTTAAATTTGGATTCAAGTGCAAGTCAACCTGGATTGGCAAGGGATGCCACTTCGCGTACCTATATTAATTATCAGACATTTGATAAGACTACAAACATTAACGGTGTTGAGTTGGCTGGTGGAAATTGCAGCCTTTTCACAGCAATTAATGCAATTCGTTGTATTGTGAATTTTAGAGAATATTCGACATTAGACGGAAATTTAAACACATTTTGGGAGAAATTAACGCGTGTCGTTGGAATGTCAGAAGCTAACGTATCGCATGTACTACTTAACATGTGGTGCATGATTATGAAACATAGAGATATGGCCTTACCAAAAATACCACCTGCTTTAACCAATCCACAACTGACAGGAATGCTGATGAATATAATCTTTGAAAACTTGAAACTTACGCCAAACATTGATTATTCTGCTGATATTATTTTCCTCAATTTATTTTTGCAAACTGGCATTAAGGGGTTTGAGCAGGTGGCTGTACTTGGAAACGTATTGCGTATCTATCTTCAAGATATTGTCCAAGGACGCGAAACATTGAGAGAAGAAATGCATTTTTCCTCCACTTCTAGAAACAAACTGATTGTTGCAAAAGACTTGTTTCAGCGTACGGTGCGCTCGTTGCAATTTTCAAATGACACCATTGCCGTCATTAGAAATGAACGCACAATGGCAGTTACCGTTGCTCGCACCATTAGCGCCACAACTAATTTACTGGAAGTATCACCTCTTGTAGCAGAATCGATCGGAACAGAAGACCCATTTTTCATTGAGATTGTTGAAAATCTACAACCGGCTACACGCATTGTCTTTCGTCAATTGTCTGAGAGCGGCACTGGCACATTAGCATATTTGAAACGTTCAATAGAAGCATGCATTGAACACGCCCCTGCCCTAGTTGTGGGTCAAGTGCTCAATTTACCGTGGTGGCGTGTTGTTGTGGACGAAATTTATACAGATGATAGTGATTATAAGAAAGTGTCTGTGGCTGGAATTTCTCAGAATGAAAATGTGGATATTGATATCATTTATGCATGTCGGCAATGCGCAACAGCCACCTCTATATCTACAAACGTATGTGGAAATTGCTACAACGCAGTGTATTGCGATGTAGAATGTCAAGAAAAACACTTTGTTGAACATAAAAAGGAATGCAAATAATCCCATTGGTTTCTTAATAACTTTTTGGCAGAGCATAGATGGATACCGCCATTAAAAAAATCCATAAATAATTTTATTTTCACAAAGATAAGAGGGGGTGTAACTAACTATGTTATGCCGTGACACCTTTTCTATAATCGCACAACATCTTGATGGTAGAGATGTGTCGAGTCTTTCACAAATATGTAAAGCTTGGCAGCGTTTTGTTAAGGAAGACAAAAAACTTGCTTGGAGAAAAAAAATACATCATGTTAAAGTTGCAACGCCCATAGAAGCAGAAAATGCAATTGCGCCAAACAGTAAACTACAAAAGCTCGATGAAGAGTTCGCTACTAGGTGGTTTAAAAATGTTTTTGAGTATGGGTTTAATGTAGATTCAAACGCGCTATTACAAGAAAAACATCGCATGGTAGCAACCGCTGGTTATGTATACCAGGCAATTCGAAGCTCTACTATAAATTGTTATATATCTTGTTTTTTAAACAATAATACTAATGAATTTATATTTATCGATACGTATTTCACTAACAATTTCGAATGCTGTTGCTCTTATACATGTGATTGTGGCTCCGTAGAAGATACAATTGAAAATATTGCGCGTATTAACGCTGCTTTTCCGGGATTAATATCAAACTGGAAATATATTGAACTTTCACAATCATCGTTTTTTCTTAAGAAAGCGGCTCGGGGGAAATATTGCTTAGCAGTTACTTTGAGTCCAAAAAACACTGTTTCCGATATGCAAAACTTAGATTTTGCATTGCAGCACGTAGCACCAAGCGAACAGCAGCGGTTAGTATTTGCAGCGCGTTTGGAAGAAGAACCAAATAATAAAAAACAAAAATATATATAAAAAAAGGGCGTAAATGTTTCTTTTTTATTGGCAAAACTCTGACTTTGTAGCAACGGGCCAGCCAATCCTTTGGTTTAAATAATTACGAAACGATTTAGCTTCTGTTGCATTTTGAAACCACATGGAAGCATATCGGTCAAAATCGTTGCCTGTAAGCCCTTTACAACCGACAGGGTTTGTTTCTTGCATAATTATAAACAACTCATAGTGTTTGACAAATATTTCCAACCCCTCCATATTTTATAAATAATAATTTAAAAATAAAAAGAGGGGGTTAATGAAGCGAAAATTTATAGTGGTACCTGAACAGCTACAATACCATACTAGTGTTGTTGACGATTTAGAACAGTTGGTGAAACACTTAAAAACAGGACAACATGAAATTTTATCAACCCCCTTTTCCGAATCCGTTATATCTTTGATACACAACGAAACGCTTAACCGAAACCCACATTTGATGATCCCAATGGATGTTTTAAAGAAAATATTTATGTATTTGAGCCCAGAGTTTGTTATTAAAACAATTCGCCCATTGAATAAGACATTTTGTAATTGGGTAAATTGTGTGACGGATCATTATGCGATTGAATGGTCGGGATTAAATCGCAGCCACTATGATGATTATTATATTCAGCATTATGCTGCATGGGCAAATGCACAAAAACCTTTTAATTTGGTTTGGCGCAAAAAAGTAGATTTTAAACTTTGGCGCCTTCAAAAACAGAATGCGACAGTTAAAGTGACAAAAAACGGACAAAATTTATTTGGTGACATTTATAACGACAATATTGAAAACAAACCAGAAGGTTGGTGTATTAACAGGACAGCGCAAAATATAATTCGTCTTTGTGATGTAATTAAAATAAGATGGATATCAGGATCAAAAACGACAATACGAGACACTAAGGATGCTTTTGCTGATAATAATTTTCATTCCATGGTGGTGCATATTAAATAAAATGGAGCAGGGGGTTGGTGAAAATATTATTGAAATTTACGGCGAAGCGTCGCAAAATCCTTTATGCAGTATAACTCTAAAAGATGAAGAGCTTTTCATTACTGCTTCCGAGTGCCTGGAAGAAACATGTATGATGCTAGAAAGTTTAAACATTTTTGAAAATGTTAATATTTCTGTAATGCAGTTTAAAAATATGAGCAATGATAGAGTTATAGATTCCAATGAGCGTATTTTTAGAGGCACATTTCTTAGATTGCATTCAAATAAGGGAGAAAAGAAAACAACAATTTATGTATCTGTATATTTGCCAAATGATGAAATTCCTATCAGCATTGCGATCCGCGACAAAAACAATGCGACTGTTAATTATGTTGCTGCAAAAGCGGCAGAATTAATGGGACACTCATTTGGATATTACCATATTCAACACGAAAGAGCTACTGTAGAGGATGGGGATATTTTTCACGCTACAGCAAAAGAAGATCAGGATTTAGATGGGTTTATAAGAGAGTTGGATACAATCTTTTCTTTTATCGCCAGCAATTCAAAAATGCGCCTGTTTATGCGAGAATTGGAGGAAAATGTACCAGAGCTTTTTGCAAATGTACATTTTGCTCATCCATATAAGAATGACCCAATTTTGGTGCGAGTAGTGGTATTTAACGGAAAAGAATCTACCAATACTGTTTTAAACCGCGCCTATAAATGTGTTCGGATGAAAGCAACGTTTTCAAAGCTTCCCGTTGTTTATGCTGTTGGATACGAGCACCAAGCGCCAGTAACGTGGATTGAGGCTGGAAAAGATTACATTGCAAAAATAAAATGATTTTATTTGTCAACTTCTTTACTTGCAGCGTTATCCTCCTCTTTTGTTTTACGGGGTACTACAACAGACCCCAAAGCGTTGTGTGGTGTTGTTTCTGTAAGATGAGGCAAAATCACCCATTCCGACCAGTTTATTGGCCTTTTAGAATCTGTACTTTGGTTCTCACCCTCTTGCATTTTATTTTTTATCATTCACCGTACGCTTAAACTCAATCCCAATTGGTCCATATTTTTTCTTTTCCGCTTTCAAACTCTTTCATATTCAGCAAATATATGCCTCATATGCTTCAAATCATCACAAGTGGTACAGAACACACACAATTGCTCCAGTAGTAATGAGTGTATATATTTAAAATGGTAGACAGTTGTTAACAACTTCCAAAAAAAATCTTTTTTTTATTTTAATTTAGAAAATCATATGCGTTTAACACAGCAGGGCCAAAATTTGGGTGTGAGACAGTACTTGATATGTCATAAGTAATAAAATGCATTCCATCTCTGGAAAATCTAAAAAGGTTATAGGTCCAAGTGCTTGGAGTAAGGGAAATATTTTGGCAAATAACCCATTCATTTTGCAACGGTTTCCATTCAACAATTTCAGCTTGTAAAGCATTTGGTGTTGTTATAACAAAATTTCCATCTTGAGACATGGCTAATACTGGTTCACTACTTGCCGGAAACCCATTTGTTATTTCTGGGCGTGGAATCCATTGATTTAGTGCCTCGTTCCAATCATAAACATCAAGCATAAAAGCAATATCACCAGTAGGAGAAATATCTAGACCCACATCTCTGTGTGCAGGGCTTATTTCATACAGTGTTGTCACATTTTGCCCCTTTTGTTGCCAATCAATACCGTTCCACTCAAATACCTTAAATATGACTTGACTTAATATGCCGACGGCATTTCTTAAATCATAATATCCAACAATAAAATGGTTCTTATCAGCCGACAATTTAATATCAATCGGTTCAACCAATACTCCGCTAGTAACTCCATCGAATCTACTATCTAAAATTTGACTATTTCCTCTTTTTTCCCAATCCAATCCATTCCAGTCATATACTTCAGCCGTTAGGTTAACAATTGAATTAAAAATATCTGAAGCATGACTAAACGCTAAACTATTACCATCACCTGATAAAGAAACATAATTTCTATGAAATTGGTCCCCTGAAGTATTTTCTATCGAATTTGTAAAAATAACAGATCCTCGAATTGTCCACGTGGAGCTGCCGATTAAATCATAGACAATAGCAAATTCTCGATTGAATCCAGCAAACTCGCCTATAAGCACACCAGCAACAGTGTTTCCATCATCGGATATAGAAATCGTTGATTCTTGTAATACTATGTCCGGATCAAGCGGGGGGACGGAAAATCCAGGAGGCAAGGGCAGCGTGGGTTGACCTTTTTGAATCCATGAAGTTCCTGTAGGATCCAGCATATATACTTGAATCCTTGTAACATAATCGCTGCGATCGGCTACAGCAATACAGCTTCCATCTGCTGATACAGCAGGAGCAGCCTGGCGTTCGGCAGTGTCTCGAACAAGTGATGCATATATGGTTGCGGTATGATTGCAAATCTCATCTGGAAATACAATAACTTGAATTTCACTTGTAAGATTATATTCGTTATTAATATTTGTTACAGACACAAGCATATCATTCATGGGTTCAATGACATAAATATCATAGCACATCAACAGCCCACCCCCACTAAGAATGGTTGTTGGGATTTCTGGAACACATGTCATACTTCCGTTAATTAATGAATTGAATACGGTGGTGATGTTCAAATCAATGTTTGGATCGTTATTTTTTAACATAACTGAGATTGCAATCTCGGTGTTGCTAATTTGTACTAGTGATTGCGACACTAAAATTTGCATTTCTTGGGTTACCACTCTATTACTCGAAAAACTAAGAGGTATAGCAATAGTTATTCCAATAACGATCATTAATAATAATGCTACACAACCAAACGTAGAAAAACAAAAAGCAGCGCTTTTTCTCTTTTTTTTTTCACGCTTTTTAACAACCATTCTTATTAACTTTGGGATATATCCATCCCCCCCTTACATTAAATATATATATAGTTTTAAAATATGATTTCATAAAAATTTTGTAGCAAACGAAAATATTTTATTTTTTATCATTCACAGTATGTTTAAACCCAACTTCAACCAGTCCATATTTTTTCTTTACATCTTTTCCGCTTTCAAACTCTTTCATATTCAACAAATATATGCCTCCAATGCTACCAATCATTACAAGTGGCACAGACCACACAATTGCTCCAGTAGTAATGAGTGTATATTTTAAAATGGTAAACAACATTTTTTTGCAGCCCTCTTTTCTAAATTATTTTTATGGGTAATAGGCGTGGGTTTTGGTTTTATAAAACCCAAGATTGTCTTTTATGGCATTGGGTATATAAAAATTTATCACCACACCTCAGGCGCTGCATTGCAAAAGGCGTTAAAAATATAATTTCTTTGCAGCTGGCTGTATTTATTCGAATAAAAAATATGGGAGACAGCAGAATTCGTCAGCGCTTAATTGATTTATGGATGTCCCGAAAGCATTTGGTTATAAATGATATGTTTTATAACTATAAGCGTTATTTTGTGAGAGATGCTATGCGTTTTTTTCTGCCTAAAAGCTGTAAAGTATTGATAATTTATTCGCGTTCTGAATATAAATTTCGGCGTCGAATTGGGTATTTACGTCATTTTCCGGGTCATTACAGGCTAAAAGTTATTGAAAAAACAATTGATTTGAATTCTCTTGATGGATATGATTTTGTTTTTAGTTTTGGTTTTGATTGCTCACAATGTAAAGTGGTTGGAAAATCAATTAGTTTTTTGTTTAAACAATAATATTATTTATTCTCTGCGCATCTCTGGGTTGTAAATCTTGGCCAAGACACAAACCATGCGTTCCATTTGAAAGTCTTCATCGGGATTCCATCCCATTTTGCGCATCGCTTTGAGATTGACCTTTCGAAAAGCCTCTTTGTGCAAATCAACATGATGCATTGCACCTACCAGAGCGTTTGTAGCAGAAGGCTCCCATACCATACCTTGGATTCGGTTGGTGTATTCGTTGGCATCGCTACTAATTTCTTCAGGCGCTTTGGCTCTTCCAGTATCTGCCGGCAGGCCGCTAAGTTGCTCCATATCGTATCGGTTTGTTAGCGTAAAAGCCGAAATACCGTCATAGGGGTTGGCCACAACAAAAAATTTGTTATTCTGCATAGAAAAGCAGTCACTAATGGGGACGACTCCATAACTTAACATGACAGCAGGTTTGTTTTCAAACTGAACCATTCGAATGGTATGGGTGGGCTGATTCCATTCCGGGACAGCGCGTTCGGGATATGCCAGATTCATATCCATATGCGGCGCGCCATTAAGAACATCATCCGCTCTCCATACTTGTACTCCGCAAGCTTCGGCAACATTGACAATATTACGATGAACATTTCTTTCGGCAGCTTGTTCTGCTGCTGACATAAAATTTACCCATTCTCCAGTTTTCAATAAATCTCCATAAGTGGGTGTTTTTTTTGCTGACAGAATCTTATTTTTCATATCACGAACATAAAGCGGCGCCGTGCCTCGAGCGACAACAAAATAATCCTTCTCCCGCTGATCTTCTTTCAATTGCGAATAGATTCCTACAAACGATCCATTTCCTCCCAATTCGGGGCTCCATGAAGCTAATTCAGTATTATTGTGTCGGTTATGCACCAATCCCGAAATGGCCTTTTCAGGAAACTGCTTCACTGCGTCGTTAATTTCTTCTCCCATACTGGAAAACATTTCATCTCCTAGTTTTTGATCTTCTACAGGCAGAATCTTGGACACTGCAAACGTTTGGAACAGCTCTTCGCTGAGCATGGTCGTATCAACTTTAGACTTTGGGTCAACAGTGATGGTCATGCCCGAAGGCATTCGCTCATCTGAAGTTGCGTCCAGGTTGGGAAATAGCTCCACACGTAACACATCAGGCTGCGCTTTCAACAATAAAGTAACCTTATCTTTCTGATCTTGTGTCAGATTTTTGGCTTCAAAGCCAATACAAATTACACGCGGATCATCCATCTTTTTTTTATTTTGCTTTTCAAGTCATTCAACCCAAAATCAAATTAATAAATTGTTGTTGTTATTTCTTTAAATTTTTGTCGCTGATACGCATCTTCAGGATGGATATCTACAGAGCTAAATCCCCAACACTGTACCTGGTGTATATTCAATTGACCACAAACACCCTGAAATAATGCAGAAATAAATAAATCTCGCGATCCGTACGGATGCTCTTGATTAATTTTACTCAACGCCAAAATAAGTTCATTTTTTAATACCGGTTCCCCTTCTTTTTGCGCTTTATGTAATATAAGCCAAACAAAATCTCTTACAATTTCTCGCTGCCATACAAAACTAAATATGCTTGTATGTGAATCTGAAATGTTTACACTTTTATCTACCGGAGATAGTATCATTCCTGGTGGATTATGCTTAAATTTATCAAAGCGTATGTGATTGTTTTCTCCAATTATACAGGTATCAAAATAGGATTTTCCGTTTGCAAATACATTTTTTTGCAAAAAAAGTTTATCTTCTGTATCCAACCAATTAAAATGTACTGATAATGCTTTGCAGCCGTCTCCTAACAATTGAAAATGATTTTCACAAACCGAAAACTTGATAGGCTCGTAAAGTACGGTTGTTATAAACTCATACAAAACATCTGCTGGTCGATGATGCCTTTTTTTATTCAATGGATATTCGTTATACCAACTTTTGATAATTTTTCGCCTTTTTTGCGGCGATTGTTGGAACAATGAAAAGAAAAAGATTCTAAACTCTGCCATTTTTTTGAAAATATTCGCACCTTTTCTTTTCTTAAAAATTTATTTATTTTTTTTTTTTGAAAGTATCCATCAACTAGTATTGGCATGATATTTTCTGCGGGTAGAAATTTTTGGAAAATTGAAAGTTGATCTATGCTAAACCTCCTTTTTTCGACACATTTTTTGACGCAAAACCGGAGGTCGCTGTCAAAATGTGTTGGCATGAAATTAGTATCCGCCGGCAAATTGAAAAAACATGACATGATAATTTGACAGTGACCTCCGGTTTTGCGTCAAAAATTGTGTCGAAAAAAGGAGGTTTAGCATAGATCAACTTTCAATTTTCCAAAAATTTCTACCCGCGAAAAATTTCATGCCAATACTAGTTGGTGGATACTAGTTGGGTGTTCAAAAAAAAATATTTTTTTCTGAGGTAGTGGTCATCCAACTAGTATCCATCAACTATATCCGTCATGAAATTTTTCGCGGGTAGAAATTTTTGGAAAATTGAAAGTTGATCTATGCTAAACCTCCTTTTTTCGACACATTTTTTGACGCAAAACCGGAGGTCACTGTCAAAATGTGTTGGCATGAAATTAGTATCCGTCGGCAAATTGAAAAAACATGACATGATAATTTGACAGTGACCTCCGGTTTTGCGTCAAAAATTGTGTCGAAAAAAGGAGGTTTAGCATAGATCAACTTTCAATTTTCCAAAAAAATCTACCCGCGAAAAATTTCATGCCAATACTAGTTGATGGATACTACCTTAAAAAAAAATATTTTTTTTTTGAAAATCCAACTAGTGTTCATAAATTTAATATACGTCAACAAAAATTTATTTTTTTTCTACAACCAAAAACCAGTTACTGCTGATATAGCCAATGCTGTAGTGAAAACGACACCATCCAAGATAACTTCTTTGCGCGTTTTAAACACGTATAAATGCTTTTCGTAATAATAAGATAATCGCAATAAACAACCTATTGCAAAAAGATATATACTACTAAAATATGGAGTATTAATATAATATGCCGCATCAAATCTATTCATTCCAATCAAAACCGGAATTGTGCTACATACTACTACTGATAACCAATATAAACCCAGCAAAACCCACCACATAATGCGCCATTTTTTATCTTCAATAACGTGATATCCTGCATGAATAGAAGCTCCGACGACTGTAATGGTATGTACAGCATTATTAACGATAAAACAAATAATAATAGCTATTTTTAAATCTACAACTCTATAAATCATGAGGAATCCATTCATTATAGAAACTACCGTCAGAGCAGCTACTAAAAATGCCAACATCCATTGTCTTTTGGCTAAAGAACGTCTTCTGTCTTGAATTTTCCATTCTTGCTCGGCAGCTTCTTTTGAGCCTATTCCTTCCATGCTAATGTAAGATTCTTGTTCCATAGTGTTTCTATTGATATCAAAGTCATCTTCCTTGTCACTTCCTTGGGTTAATCGGTCTCCTTTAACCGGATTCCACGCCCGCCCTATAGATTCCACCAGGCGAAGAAATAATAAACCACCCAAAATAAAAAGATAACCAAACGTTGCTGGAAATTCGCCAATAAAAATGGTCGTGTGACCAATAATTTGTCCTATTAAAAATGCCGATACCAGACTTTGAACAATGTAGAGTTTTTGCTTAAAAGTTTCTCCTTCTTTGGGTTTGCCAAAACGCCGGGAAAAAAAATACATGGATACACAAACTAATACGACAGCCAGCCCGCCCATGACTGGTAATAAAATCTGTTCATGAAGGGCATATAAAGGTCCTGTCCCCGTAATATTGGTATTCATAACTTTTTTAAGAAGTTTTGGAGATGGTTTTTCGCTTTTACAGATGTTTAAAACTAAAGTCAAAAAAAATACTCACTTTTTTAAAAAAGGAGGAGGGGGTGTATTTTATGGAAAATTTTGATTCATCGTGTTATGCAAGAATTAACGGAAACACTGTCAGGATTTCCACAAATGCAACGCAATGTCAATATTGCAACCAATTTCAGTGGAGTATCAAAAATTGTCCTAAATGTGTGGGCACAAAAGTTATCAAGCATTGTAAAAATACAATGATGCATCCCAATAATAATAGTGGTTTGTTTTTGGTGTCCTATAAGAACCAAGAATACTGTAGTACTACTTGTCAGTTTGAAGAAGATGGCGCTTTTAAAGTGGCTGTAAATTTTGAAAACGCAACGATTGAAGCTGATATAGATCCAAAAACCTTGACAGTTTATGAACTTCAATACAGTATTATTGAGCAAACAACGGTGTCCAAAGCTAGTCCGCCAATGATTATTCCCGCCAGAGATGGATTGGCAAACACCGAACAGCTTGCGGGTAATTGGGATGTTGAACCTAATGAAACAAATGTTGATTTTATCAAGCGTTCATCAGCTTTATTGTCTGGAAATGAACCAATCAGTACATTTTTTAAGCTACCATGTTCTGAATTGACTTTAAATCAATATATTGAAGGCACGGCAACAAGTGCTGCTGTGGATATAAAAGAAGAATATGCTAAATATTGCATGATTACGGATGAAGGAAAATTGAATCCAAAAGAACTGGTTTATACTCAGCTTTCAAACAAAGTGGGAACCTATGTGAACCAACAAGGACATCGTATGCTTTTATTGCGCATCGTACCGTTAAAGTCAGTTCATAAAGCAGGAAAGACGCCAATGAATGCGGAAGGCCAGTTATTGCGTTGGTTTGAGCATGTCGGTCTAGACAAAGTAAACATTTCCATGCTGAAAAATCGAAAAAATATGTACTTTAAAGCTGGAAAACAATCTTTAGTTGTTGGCTCGGTAAACGGAAATGCTTATTACGACAAGTTTTTAAGAGAGTATGCCTATGAACGAACCGACATTATATCGCCATTTTTTAGCGATCGGGCTTGGATAGTTTTCAATTTTACATCCGAACAAAAAAGAAATGCTTGGTTGGAACATTATCAAAAAGTGATTGATGCGTCCCCGCCAAGAAGTTTTGGTGCAGTCAAGTATTTAATAACAACAGAATTGATGAAAAATGATAAAGATTATCATAAGCTAGTAAACGATGAAAGCGATGACGAAGAACAAAGGTGGTCTTATTATGATGATATGATTCTGCGATATAAATTGCTACAAGAGCATGACTTCAAAAAGAATGATGGCTCTATAAAGCCACCAAAGTTACCAAAGAAAAAAGCGGGGAAAAGAGCAATTAATAGACCAACACCGCCATCAGCTCTGATTGAAGAAGAAGAAGAAAAATCATCAAAGCGATTGATATTTAGATTTTCCAGAGAACATTTAAAGAAACGTCCAAAATTCTCCGAAGATTCAAATTCTTGGATGGATACACATGATCCATATGCAGAAGAAGAAGAAGAAAATATATAAAAGCAAATAATTTCAAATATATTTGAAGAACAAAATATGTGTCTTGAAAGGGTGTTTGGATCAAGAGAAGATCATAATCGGGGAATAGTTGCAATCCTTTTTGGTGCAATATTATTTCCGTTAATATTATTTTTTATTTTAAATCCACAAAGTTCTGACCAGCCATATTTTATTGAATATCCAGTATGTATCATGCTATTATTACTGCTTATTTGGGGTATCATTGAAGTCACTGTTGGTTGTATCAAAATGCGACGAGATGTTGAAGTTTAAAATAAATATATCTTTTATTTATATCCAAAGTTTGAATGAATTCCGCTTACAGAAGATGGTGACAAATGTGCTATTGATGAAACGTGATGAACAGTCCATCTGTTTTGCTTTTTTTCCAATACAGTTATCGAACAGTTGGGAATTTCAAAGCACATTTGATCTTCTTTAGGAAACCATTCTCTTTGAGAAGCTAAATGCGCTGTAAGGGCTGTAAAAAATAAAGAATGACCAAATACAACACGATCAATACCATCTTCAATTGATTTAGCATAATTTTTAACTCTGCTTTCAAACACATCCCACGAAACATCGTGTTTTAATCCTTGTTCGATATGTGTTTGAGTTAGTTTTTTGCGCAAAGGCGTCCATTCTAGCAGCTCTGTATTTTTGTGAAAATCAATAAAATTATCACCATAAATTTTGCAGAAATGAGTACAAGTTTCTAGCGTTCGTGTAAAAGGACTGGTGTTTACAATCACCTTTTTGCCGTTTAGCGTTTTAGCTAGAAAATCTCCAGTTTCTTTTGCTTGTATTTTACCCAAAGCTGTAAGATGTGGATCACCAATTGCGTTTATAGCAGTATCCTTATCTGCAATATCATCATGAATGAATTTGTTTGTTTCACTTTCTCCGTGTCGGACCAAAATAATCATTTTTTTGTAAAACACCCCTTAAACAACAATTAATTTATTTAAATCGTTTTTATGCTTTTCCAGCACCGAAGCTGGTATAGGCTCCGTATCTTCAAAATGTTGCAGGCAAACTGGAACATACTTTTCAGATCCACCAACATCGATAATGTCTTTTACTCCAGCGCTGCTCTTTAGTTTGCGAGAATAAAATGCGTCTTTTCTGCATACAACGCATACAGCTGTTAAAGCAATGTAGCTTGAAACGTGAACGGGTACCAAGGCGTCAATTTCTGGCCAAGCATTGCCCAGGCAATCTGAATTTAAGGCAGCAATAGTTACATCTTTACCAGCGCGTTTTTGGCGGATACAAAAATCAGAAAGACCTTTTAAAAATTGTCCTTCATCAATGAAAATGTATTGCGCATTTTCGATTCCGGTTGGATCGGTTTCAAGCGAAGTAACATGTTTGGCATAAATCTGACTACCATCATGTGATACGCTTAGCGGGGTTTTAGTATAGCGAGTATCTATACTGGGTACCAAACAAATTGTTTTGTCGGGATATTTTAAATAGGTTTTTTTGTATCTCTTGTGTAATTTGGTGCTCTTACCAGCAAACATGCACCCCACAATAAGAGTAATTGACATCTTTGTTTTTTGCTACCCCCTTCCACCACTTTAAGAACTTAATTGGAAAAAAATATTCATATTTACATAAAAATAAAAAAAAGTTATTCAACAAATAAAAATGTCTGGCCGCTATCAAAAGCTTGAAAGCAAAAAGGCAGACACCACAAATACTTTAATACCGTTCATTGCTGGGTTAATTATTATAGCAGTGGTAATTGTGGTCCCAATTGTTGCCGTTCCCCGTCAAGATACCGTGCCGCTTCCTAGTCTTTTAGCGTTTGAAGCGCCGCCAGGAACGGGTAATGAGTGGCAGCAGCGAGTATGTAACGCTTGCAATAATTCTTGGGATTTCGGAACCGATGAGCGTCTCGTTTCAAATGAAATATTTGCTCAAAACGCCAGTATTCCTGATCCTAGAAGCTTATCTTCTATGGTTCCTTTTTGGGGCCAGGTTATTGATCATGATATTGTGCGTTCACAATCAAACGCGTCAGATGGATCATTTTCCATTCCTATGACCCCTATAGAATCGATACTTTTGAATACAACGCGTAACGCGCATAGAAAAGTGAATGGATGCCGGGAAACTGTCACAGAAATCACCCCTACTATTGATGCTTCTTTTTTGTATGGTGGTTTTGGGCAGAATGCGCTCTTGGCAGAGCTTAGAGCGGATAGCGGAACTGCGTGTAGATTACGCACCAGTGCCGGAAACTTGCTTCTGCTCCATCCAACAGATCCAACATCATTTTTATCAGGGGATGTCCGAAATACGGAACATTCGGTATTGGCATCTTTTCACACGCTCTTTATGCGAGAGCATAATCGCCTATGTAGTGTCTTGGATACGCTACGTCCTTCGTGGACTGAAGAGCAAAAGTTTTGGAAAGCCCGTCAGGTTGTTGTAGCTAAAGTACAACATATTACTTATGCAGAATGGATTCCCACCTTTTTTGGTCAAGAAGCTCATCTGCTTTCCAGTGTTTCTACGCAAGGAACCGGGGTACGCATGGGTATGGAGTTTTCTGTTGCTGCATATCGCGCTGGACACAGCATGATCCCCGATAGCGTTGGAGATTTTATGCTTCCTCAGCTATTTTTTAACCGAAGTTTGGTTATTGAGCATGGTATTGAGCCCTTTTTGTCTGGCGCTTATCAACAAAACGCCGAAAGGATGGATAAGTATGTGATTGATGGATTGAGAAACTTTCTTTTTATGGCTCCCGGAATGCAAATGGGAGAAGATTTGGTAACAAGAAACCTCTTTCGTAACAGAGAATTGGGAATGTTATCTTACACAGAAATTGCTTCTTGCTTTGGGTTTACTACACAGAACAACGAACAAGAGGCGTTTATTGGGTTGCTTTCAGAAGAACTAGCCAGTCAATCTTCACTGCCTCCAGGCATTGCAAGAATTATGGCAGAACAATTTAAGAGACTTCGTGACAACGATCCCAAGTTTTATCTTTCAAACATTCATGAAATTGGTGCGCATTTTATTGCGGAAATTACTGCCACCTCTATGGCCACAATCATTAGGGCCAATACGGAGCTAGAAAATGTACCGGATAACGTATTTGTAGTATGAAAATAAATATAAATTTATTAATCCTTTTTATTTTAATACCAGGCCAACTTGAGTATTATTACAAATATCTGGAAGATGCCGCAATAAACGTTTCAAATGATTAAACTATTTCTCATTTGCAAAAAAAAATATAAAAAAACAAAATGGCAGACTCAAATATAATACGCATTGATCCAGCGCCCCCAACCGATAATCTCCGGCAAACGCTTCTTAAACGAAATGCTAAGGAACGCAAAAGGCGTTTTATTGTACCAATATCTTCTTGGGGCGGGAAAGAACGCGTTTTATATTGGTTAAATGTGTCCGAGGGGCTTTTGCATTTAGCTTCGGCAATTGCTGCTCTTGTAGTGGCAATTGTATACGCGCCTCAGTCTTATTTGTCTGAATTGCGTACCGATTTTATAGCTTATGACGCAAACAGTACTGCTTTTGGTGTTGATTCTCGCTCTCTGGGATATTATGCGCTTATTTGGGTAGATATCCCCGCTTTTCCGCTCATTACAGCCGCTTTTCATCTTTCCATCGCTTTTTGGCCGGCTGTGTGGGAATATTACATTGATCAAGTAAAAAACAAAGGATCTAACCCTCTTAGATGGATTGAATACAGTATTACTGCCTCTTTGATGACTTGGGTTATTCTCCAGCTTAGTGGTGTGACCAATATTTTTATCCTTGTTGTTGTTGGTGTCTTGATGAATATTGCTCTTCAGGCTATGGGATATATCCAAGAAAAAGTGAAACAGCTCACCTATATGCCCACCGTTATTGGTTGGTTGTTATTTGTTGGTCAGTGGACTATTATTATGGGCTATTTTTTTGCTGCTGTCACTTCAGAGCGTCCGCCAGGAGCAGCTACCGTTCCTTGGTTTGTTTACGTCATTATTATTGGATTATTTTTCATGTTTAGTGCGTTTGGATTTGTGCAGCTAGCCGGAGTAGCAGAATATCTATCTCCATACCAACAAGAAATTGCACTGAGTATCCTTTCTTTGACAGCAAAATTATTTCTGACTTGGAATTTATTGATTGGAATTGCGTTGAATCCAATTAAATAAAAGCGGGCACATTCTTCCTCGTCAACTTTTGTAATATCTTGGCAAAAGAACCTCTTCATATTAAAAAAAAATAAATTAATATTTTTTTATTATAGTTCTTTCCTCAATTCATCTTCTGTTTTGCGTTTAACAAATGTAGTTACTGCCAATCCATCACGCATACGCGTCTTTTCTTTCATAGCATGCCACTGGTATTCCGGATCGGGGTTTATATGAACAATTTTTGCTCCTTTTTTTCTACAAAGCATAATCATTTGTCGCAAATAAGAGAATTGCAATGTAGTACCAATAACGTAACATTCGCTTGGTCTATTTTGTTTAATCCAAGAATGTATTTGAAATCCAAATTTTGGACTAATACTTTCTCCTAGCAATACAATGTCCGGTCTTAACCAAGCTCCACATTCACCGCAATGATGAATTAAAAGCTTGTCAATCTTATTAGGTCCCCAATCTTCTGTAAATGAGTTGCTTCTTTCTCTTCTTTCTTTTATGATTCTCTGGCCTCTAGGCGTCATAATATCCGCGTCAAAAGCGCTTTGTGCAATGGGAGTGCTCCAAACCTTTTTGCATTGCAAGCAAGTAGCGCTGTCCATGTGTCCGTGTAATTCAATAATTTCTACATTTTTTCCAAATGACATTTGTCGCCGTATAATACCGTCAACATTTTGGGTTACAATTAATACTTTTCTATTTTGGCACATTTGTTGGATTTTCATATAGGTAGGGCCGTTCCAAGAGTTATCCTTGTCCACACGCAGTTCTTCTACATGATTCCACATTTTTTGCAGGCCTTGATTGCTTTTCAAAGCATCTATGCTCATAGGAGGATTTGATTCATCATAATAAGTATACAACAGTTCTTCTTTGCCTTCTGGTGCCACAGGCATATCTGTTTGTATTGTATTTGTTCCTCTATATGTTTTCATTCCCGAATCTACAGAAGCACCAGCGCCTAAAATAAAAATAATTGGATCTTCCTCCACCCTTTCCATTGTTTATTTTATTGTTTGTGATCTTCCAAACACCGAATTATAAAATTACTGGGGACATAATCATTTTTTGGTTCCATATACCGATTCATATCTGAGCAGTATAGTTTCATAAAATCTATGAGAATATCCAAGAATCTATTGCGCAAGACAATAATATGTGTTGGTGTAAAATCGCCAATATCTCCGTCGTCCTCATCGTCCTGATGCGTTCCACGGTTTCCAGAATAATGCTGGAAAAAGCGCAAAAGCTCATAAAAGCCTTGTGGTTCGTCCCATTCATAGCCTTCAATATAAATCTGGATGGATAATTTGTCTTTGGATACCGGATTGTTGAAGGGACCTTGATCAAATACAACATCATCACAAAAAACAAGCTGGCCATAAATGCTTGCAGTTTTAAGAGTGTCTGTTTTTGTTGTTCTTTGTCCGCGTTTCAAATCAAAGACAAAAAGTTTTGATTGATTTTCATCGTCAACTAAGTTCCACAAAAATTTGTGAAAAACAGAAAGACGCATTAGCTGCAAAGTACTAACATTAATGTTCTTTTGCATACAATGATGCATCTTATTCATAAATCGGATTAAGGCGTCGTTAAATATTTCTGTTCTCCATTTTTTAAGAATGCGACCATTCAAAACGGTTATACATCTTTCACGCTTTTTCTCAACCTTTTCCACTTCGGGAAGAAGCTTTGCTTTCAACTTGTTAAAAGCATCATTAGGATCTTCATCTCCAGAGTTTGCATATTCTTCTTCTTCTTCTTCTTCTTCATCTTCTTCTTCGTCTTCTTCATATGGGTATTTCATAGGCTGTTTGCAGGAGCTGTAACTGCCTTTTCCTCTTCCCAAATTATTATTCAACATTTTCCTCCCCCCCTTATTCCCAATAAAATTTTTAAAATTTGTTCCGTATTTTTTGATCGGGGGGATAATTTTTGCAAGCGCTGTATCGCATCTAATCCATTTGCGTCTTTCTTTTCAATTTGATCTGGGTCCATTAATAAAAGCATTTCTATACCGTCAATATTTCCACTTTCAGCCATCCGCATTAAAGGTGTTGTCCCTTCTTCAATTTTACGTGAAGGTTCTTTCATCATAGAAGGAGCAATAGAGATTCCAGAAAGAACACAAGCTAAAACTTCTTCTTCGTTCATTTCTTTGCGTTGTACGGTTTCGGCATTTTTCATTGTTTCTCCTGTAGGGACCATCATATCAGCCAAGCGTTTGTAAAAGCGTTCATCACGGGGAACATCTGTTTGATTAGAACTTTCAAAAGACGGAGCTAATTTTCTAATGCGACGAAATCCAGCGTTAACTTCTTCAATGGTTCTTCCACCTGTGATGACTACTTGTCCAGAATCAAAGACAATTACTTTAATGTTACATTTGCATTTTACGCGCTTGGAAGGTATTACTCCAGGAGCACCGGCATCGCATTCGCAGCGGATACTTTCTGTTAGCCAAATTTTACCTTTAGCTCCTGGAAAAAGATCAGGAATCCATTTCCAGCAATTTGTAGCGGTATCAACCAGTTTTTGCAAGTTGAGTTTAAAACCTACACTTCCATGACCAACAATATTATGTATAGAACATTCATCACAGGTAGTGCGTCCTTTAAGTGATCCCTTATAAATTTCAACACTCCCATCAACTGGATTGATTTTATGCATCATACAATGGGTACGCTCAATGTTTAAACGCACTGCCTGGCTAACATTTCGGGCATGATTCATACTCTGACCGCTAACAACAACCATGATACCACTCACAAAAAGCAAAACGGTACTAGTAGAAACCGCGTCACGAGTTTTAATAATGTTGGCTGCAAAAAGATTGGGAGCGTATTGAGAGCAGCCCCATTTGTTACTTATCGTACCCAAACAAAGACTATATTCTCCTGTTTGGGGGAGAATAGGCGTAGTAGCTACAAAATTTACAATATTTGGTAATTCTTCTTCTTCTGGACGCTTTTTTTTTAAAAGCGATTTTTGATTAGCCTCAATTTGAGCCAAGCGCTCTAAACCCCTCTTCATGTTTTTTTAGTTTTTTATTTGTTTTTCCAAAGCGTCTAGCCTTTCCAATATTCTACGGTTCTCCGCTTCCAAGGCGGAAATTTTGATACGCGTTCCAAGTTCAAAAAAATCTGTGAAATACAAGATCTCATTGTCTTCTTGTTTTGTGATACTACCAATCCCCTTCTCTTCTGACATTTTTAAAATTTGGTTATGGAGCGGTATCTTTTAAAAGTTCCCACTCGCCCCTGTTCTGCTTTATTTTTTCAGGATCTTTGGACTTGCATTGCAAGCGCTTGTGAATGGCCAGAATTATATTCTTTGACACAAACTTGCAGTAAAGCTAGAAAAGCGGCAAAAAGGGAATTGGAATATGGTTGTTTTAAACAGTTTCTGGTTCCGACCTGTGAGGTGTTGTTGCAAACTTGTAGGGTTTGTGAATATAATCTTCGATGGATAATCGAATATAAAACAATACCTGTGATAATAATTATTAACAAGTCGCCTTATCAAGATTGTATGAGTGCGTTATATGTTATTTATAGATTATGTAAAATGCAAACGTTGCGCGAAATTGAATTGCTTTTTGAATGGAAAGTATTTTCTACACTAAAGCCATACCGAGAATCGTTTCAACGCTTTGCAAGAATATCTGGAGCAATTAAAATGAAGGGGCCTTTGAAAAAATGGAATAAAATTAAGCGCGTTTAAAATTTATTTAATCTTTTCGAAGTCTTTTTTTGACTTTGGGAATTCTTGCTTCGGGAATATGGAGCATTTCAGGCTGAATATAGGGCTTGGGATATTCCTGTGTAAAGTATGGATGCTTCAGCGCGTCTGCCGGTATCAATCTCTTGCTGGGATGCAATTGTAGCACTGCATCTAATAAATTAATAGCTTGTTCCGTAATAAAAGATTTTCGCTTATGATAGTTTCTGCTTTCAATGTATGCCGATATTAAAGTTCTTTTTTTGGGAACATTAAAAGAAGCTCTAACAGCTGGCTGTTCCTTTTCGTGCCACTCGTAAATATTTGGCGTTCCACACAATTGATAAATCATATCTAGTTGCCGCTTCCCATTGCGTTTGGCGTGTTCTTTTTTATCGTCTTTTTTACGCAATTCACTCCCTCTTCCGGGTAAAATGGCAGTACCATAAATAAATTCCCCCATAATACACCCAAAAGACCACATATCTACAGCAGCGTTATAACTGGTAAATCCTAAACACATTTCTGGCGCTCTATACCAAAGTGTTTGTAGATTGGGACTATATTTTTGCCAATCAGGATTTTGTTCTTTGCATAGTCCAAAATCAGCAATTTTAAGCATGGTACCTTGTAGCAAGAGATTCTCCGGCTTTAGGTCCCGGTGAATGATATTATTTTTGTGCATATGATCCATACCGAGCAATAATTGCTGAATATAAGCTTTGATTTGTGCCGCCCCCAAACAAGATAAAACAGACCGACCTCCATTTTCTGCAGCGCTTAATAGATTCGCAAAGTTCCCACCAGTGCATAATTCCATTTGCAATACTAAATGATCTTTAAAATCTCTATAAATGCCTAATAGCTGGACGATATTGGGATGTCCTCTAAGCTTTTGCATGGATTTAATTTCTCTACTGACAAATCGGTCTTCTTTGGCATCGTACGTTAACCGCTTTAAAGCGCATTGTGCTCCTGTTTTAATTTCTTTTACTTTCCAAACTACGGCATAGGTTCCTTTTCCCAATTCGCTCAATTTGTCAAAATGATCTGTCCATAAAGAAATATTGGTCCGGTCAATGTCATTTGCTGTTTTTGTTTTCTTATTAGAGTCTGAAATAATTTTTTTGGCGCTGCCCGCCCCTTCTTTCATTTAAAAAAAAATTAAATTTAAATTATTATTATGGGTGGGGGGAACGGAACTTATACTTATTGTGCCGGCCCCCAATATTACTGCAAATATTTGCTGGAACGGCACCATTTGGTTGCAGTTGTAACAGCGCTCAATCAAATTTTTGGAAAAGGTTACCAATTTGGTTTGGCAAAAATTTCAAATGGGGGCATTCAAGTTTTGGAATGGCCGGGGAAAGAAGTGGGAATGATCAAGATTTTTTGTTTTCATAGCGAAAGCATTAATTGGACGTGTATTAATGAAAATGAGTGGCATGAATCTACCAGGATTGTAATTGATGATTTGAAATTTACATCAGAATTAATTGCACTTTATGGAGCTCCGTGTTGGAGCGTTAAAGAGCTTGAAAAATGGAATAAGGCTTGGGCGCAAGTAAGCGTTACTGTACAAAAACACTCGCTTTATCCAACTTCTAAATACATTTCTTGTGGAGAAGTGGGAGCGTCGGAAGCGTTTAACAAAACTCCCATCAAAAAGCGCGTTGTAAATAATTTAGTTCCTAGAAGAATAAAATTGCGTATTACTTAAAGGAGTTCTCTCTAAAAATATGGAGTACTCTTCTGCTCCATTATTATCATCAAAAGATGAAGAAGAAGAAACTATATCTCTTTGTTGTGGTTTTATTCATCAAAAGCGGCGGAAACCACAAGAAACTGTTAGTAGTGTCCTTGAGAGATTAGCAGAACTTGACCGTGCTCAAACAATGAAAATTAATAGCTTGTGGTCTCATATGTGCGAAAAGCGAGAAGAAGCCGTACGCGCCAATAAGCAAGGTGATGTTGAAGGTGCAAAAAGTCATGTCCGCATATTTATTCAAATGAAAGAAAAGAGAGCAAAAATGTTTGCAAAACATGAAAATTTACTTTCTGTATCCAACACCATTAAAGTTGCTTATGAAAATGCTATTCTAGCAAATACTATCAAAGAATCAAATGCAACATTGGAAAGTTTGGCTGCAGCTACTCCTGATATACACGACTTAATGGATAGATTACACGATAATCTATATATTGCTGAAGAAACAAATGAAATTTTAGCCGAACCAGTTTTTACCAAAGAAGATGTAGAAGATGAATTGAAAATAATGATTGATCGGCGCGACAGTGTGGAAGCAACACTTTTAAATTTACCAGATGTCCCATCAAAAGAGAAAAAGAAGAATCAAAATAAACAAATGGTTGCTCTTTATTCAGAAGAAGAAATGTAACATTCTTCACAGACAGCAGTTTCTCTGCATTTGGAGCAATAACGCTTCTTATCTTCTTCATGGCATTTGCAATCTTCAAGCCAAAAATCAGCACCGTCATGAATTGTTCCGCCTTCACATGCTTCCCAGAGCAAGCGTGTCGTACAGCCTTTGGAAAAACATAAAGATGTATGGATAGAATCACCCGTCTCAATGTATGTACGCATTTTAATGCGCTTGCATCCTCCTCCAATATTTTCTTCTTCAACTCTACTCCTCATCTTTGTAAATTAATTTAATTTTTTTTTTAAAAAAAAACAAATATGAGGGCTAGTGGTAGAAAAGCAAAAAGATGGATTGAACCTGTTCAACATTTACGCTTAGTAAATGGCCCGAAAGGACGGGTTGCGATTTATAACACCAACTCTAAAACATATTTTGTCCCAAAAACGCATTACGAATCTGTTAATCGCACCAAGAGAAATATGGCCAAACAAGCACACATGACTAACGAAGCAACTTCGTCCATGGTTGATTTGCTAAAAGAAAAGAATCTTGCTGAACCAAAAGCTTTTAATATTACTATTCTTAAAGCAGAACATTTGCGTGATATGTACCAGGAAGATGAATGGCTTCAAAGTTTGTGCGATGAAACAGTTTATCAACATAAGAAAATAGAGCCCAAAAAGCGTCCCATTCCAACACCTTCTCCTCCTCCAAGAAAACAAGTTTATGAAGAAGAAAAGGAGCTTGGTTTATCCGAAAAGGATTTAAAACGTATCCGGCTAGTTATTAGAGAAGAGCTTTCGCGTGATTTTTTGGCCCAAGCCAAAAAGGAAATTCTCAAAGAGCTTATAGGCGATCAAGAATATTAAATTTTATGAACACACACAGGATACAATAAAAAGCTTCCATCTGAGGGTTGGATTAATATACATCTTAAATAGCGCATTCCCCTAGTCATAATCAGCATAAAGTCTGGAATGTTTTCATCTTTATAAACTTTTGTAAGTGAAAATCCTTCAGGCGAATCCATATCCACTTCCATTTCTAATTTCACCCCCAGGCCATCAAAAAAAGAAACTTCTAACGGTAACATTGGTCCTCTTTCTTCTTTTCGAGTTAATAAAACTGTAAAAGGTATAGGTTGGTGGGAAGTGACAATACAGGGCATTCCAAAATTGTTGGGACAAATCCAAACATGTGGCATTTTACAATTAGTTAACTTGTAAAATACAGGTTCATATTTTGAATTTAAATGAACAACTTTTCCAAATTGTGCATCAGTTACCCAAATATGGGGCAGCATAGTGGCGTAAAGAATAAATTGCATTTTGATGGTTTCTGGCTGCATACAGTGCAGCGCTGTATGAGTATCTTTTAACATTTGATTAATCATATAAAGGGGATGTGCTTTGTCGTGTCCAGTAGTTTGCCATAAAATACAAGCAATAAATTCTTCCAGTTGTTTTGCTGATATAGAATAGTCTAAAAGAAATGCTTCCAGAGTGATTTGTGGTTCTTCAGATTTATAAGCAGCTTGAAGTAGTTTCATAATTTCAAACCCATTCATAATAATAATGGGAGCATGTGTTTGACTAATATGAATCGCCGGAACTGGTGTTGGTTCTTCGTCTAAAGAAACTTCTTCCATCAAGATTTTCACTATATAATTCGGATCGAATATTTAAATGCCAAGAATTCAATTGTGCTCTTAAACAAAGAAAAAAAATGAGAACCCCTCTTTCTCAAGAAAAATCCAATGATCCGGCACGACAAGTCAAGATTCATTTTGATTTAACTTATGTAGAATGTGATTTAGCCGAAGAACGCTTTGAAAATCATCCAGTAGTAGAAATGTTTTTGAGTGGACATTTTATCCGCTCAGCGGCTACGGGAGGAATGTTGAGCATCCCACTAGACGAACATCGGTTAGATAAGGTTTATTCGGGAACACTTTGTGGATCTTTGAATAGAAAATACAATAAGGGCATTCCTATCAAAGCTGCTATCGGTATTAAATCATTTGCACAGCATAGAGATGCTCATGGGAACCCGGCCTATGTTAATGTGGGTACAACACATGCTTATATGGGAGACATTTTATCAGAGAAGGAATATGATCATCATCTAGATTTACTGATGCGTACGACCGTTGTGGGGATTGGTGAGCAGCTTAAAAAAGGAGTAGTCGAATTGCATATTCGTAAAATTGATGTTGGCCCTTCTGTGGATGGATTGGATCACACTGCTTCATCGCTTCAAGCTCCGGCACAAGACATTGAACAGGAATTGAGCGCCTATATTAGCTCTACGCTCCAAATTGAAAGCCAGTTACCTGATGTTATGGAAGGAATGAAGCGTATCAGAGCTCCGATGGATATTTCACAAGTTGGTGTGGAAAGTACTGGAAACGCCTTTCTGCCTATTGCAGCTTTTGCCATGGATGAAGTTCCTGAAAGCAATCCGGATTTTTTTCGGAACGCACTTTCCACGGTGCTGGGACGTAAGAATTTGACCCGTGAACATGTAAAAAATATGCCACCTCACGAAAAGGCCCGGACAATGGGATTACTCATTTGTTATGGCGTACAGAGTTTTGGGTATATTGGTGATTCGGTAGAAAAAACCAACAGACACAATCAATTCATTCAAAGACTTACCGCCGGAACTGAAGAATTTGCCAATATCTGGACCTCTACGTTTGGAGACTGTGAAGATTCGGCCAAAGGAATTCACAGCACCCTGAAAGCGTTTGTAAATGCAAAATTTGATTATACCAAAGATCAAGATTTGATTGAATTGCAGCAAATTGCTGATAATTATACACCAGTCCTTACTTTGGCCGTGGTGCATGGACAAAAGGTAGGAGATCATGAAGGCGTGGGCGCGCACATGTATCTACCTTTATTGCCGAATTACCAGATAAAAGAAGGATTTTCGCGTACAGAATCTGGTAGGCGCCTTTTGGAAAGAATGCGTCCCGCAGAGCGTAGTCACTTTATGAGTGAAAATGCATCACGATCTACCGCCAAAAATCGCGCTAAACTCATTAGAGATCAACCGCCTCTTTTTTGTGAAGGCACTGGGCATATTGATCCTCTAGGATACAAAGATCCTATTTTGGATAAGCGCAAATATGTGGCTACAGAAATGCCAGCATTTACTTGGGCAAAACAACAAATCCCTCATGAAGAACAAGGACCCTCATCTTTTTATTTTATTGATGTATCCGGTATAACTTCAAAATTTGTAGACCAGGGAATTAATATGGGAGGGATCATATTTGGAACAGTAAATGAAAACTATGATCCTGCAGATCCAGATAACGCCCATGAAATGGTGAGAGGATTGTTGTATACCGACCGCCTTAAAGATTCAGAGAAAATGGCGCTAATGCCACAGCCATTTATTCCACCCAGAGTCATGTCTATTATACGAGAAGCAAATATGCTAAATCCTCCTCCGAGACCGTTGGTATTGGATCTTAAAGGCGATATGGGCCCTGAAAGAAATGAAATGCTCGACACGCTACAACAGCATGTTGAATCCCTGGGCCGCGATGCAAATGGAGCTGGTGATCCGGTTAATCTTTACATGCTGCCTTCTCAATTGGAACCTCATAACATTCAGGAGATGATCCAATGTGCAACGACTTCTGAAAAGTTGGTGGCTTTGAAATATACCAAAGAACAAGTTACAAATTCCATCTATCACTATCGTGTTGGTCTTTACATTAAATAAATTTTCCTTTTATTTTATCATTATACAAAAGTTCATCATAACGGGTTTGAATTATCTTATTAACGGCATTATGTACATCCTTGTGGTTGTTTTCTAAACAATCATGTATTAATTGACAGGTTTTAACACAGCCCTTAAGTTCGTGCAAAGTATGCGACCAATCACAGTTCCGCACACATTGAATATAATTGTCTTTTTCGGCATACGCAAACAAGAATAATAACAATAATAATTTCATCATTTCTTTTTTTTTAAGAATCTTAAAAAAGCCGCACCAAATCAATAGCATCCATCTACTGTTTCCCCAGGATTTCCTATATTAGTTGAACACAATTATTCAACTTTTAGATTATGCACACGTTATACAAATGTCGGCAATTAGAAAGCGTTATTATATTGAACATCATGGAAGACATGCCCGTATTGTTCCGAATAAAAGGGAACTGGATAGACCAGCGGGTGTTCCTGGTTGGGTGTGTGCAACTATAAGTGGTCTAGCGCTTTTGGCACTTTTAGGTATCGCATTAGGAACTGCAGGAATAGTTAAAGCCAATAACGTGGTTTCAACAAATAGAAATGTACCTATACCAGTACTTGAAGTTACAGATCGGCAAATTATAGTGCTTGGTCCTTCTTTGATTCCATTAACGGATGATTTAGACGAAATAACAATTACAATAACAAATAATGGCTTTGATGCTATTGTAAACATTACAGTTGTGAATAGTATTGTATCTTCCGCAGGTGCTAAAAAACGAAGCATCATGACTGAAATTACTTCAGTATTTTGTGGCCCATCCTTTTTAGATAATATTATACCAGAACTTATACCTGGCCAATCACAGATATGCAGAGCAACTTACATGTTAACAAATAATGATGTAGCCGAATTAGCAACAATTCAATCAATCAGTAATGTAACTGGATATTTTATGACGACATCAGCTAGCGTGATTGGATCTGATGAAACTATTATTCCACTTGCATCAATTCCATCTAGAAATTTAGTATTGTCAAACGAGCATATTAATAATGCTGGCATTATAAGTGGAGAATGCCAAAATGTTACTGGTTGTAATCAAATGAATATGTGCCCAGAAACAGCATGCCCTGGTGAAGAAAAAGATAATTTGGGATGGCTGCATTTTTGTACCGGAGATATGGAAGGTGCGATTTGGTTGTGTACAGAAGATGGGTGGGATATAATTATCAACAAAACTTATGGAACAGACGGACAAAACGCGTTTTCCTACACAACTGCAAATTTTATTGTCCCTTTTGTGGGAAGCACAGTAAATGTAATGGTACTCTCTACAGATTGGATGGCAGTAGGAGGAACAGTTTTTATCGAAAACATTGGATATTTTACAGTAAACACCGTTGTCGATATGGTGAATGTTATTTTAACAAACGACGGCATTCCAGGAAACGCTTTACCAGGAACAGTTGTTCCAACAAACACTCTTGTAACTCCAGGTGGTGTTCAAGGAGTAAACGGAGCCACTGGTTCTACAGGAGCTAATGGCGCTACAGGCGCTAATGGAGCTGATGGAGTTTCTGGCGCTACAGGAGCTGATGGCGCTACCGGTTCTACAGGAGCTGATGGAGTTTCTGGCGCTACCGGTTCTACAGGCGCTACTGGAGCTGA
>Ga0208671_10000033_pt1 | contig 109919 bp, 114 predicted proteins | sample ColrivemetaGS759_FD_187606 | JGI IMG/M metagenome (GOLD analysis project Ga0208671, IMG submission 187606) | Estuarine microbial communities from the Columbia River estuary - Ebb tide ETM metaG S.759 (SPAdes) (version 2) | ecosystem: Environmental > Aquatic > Marine > Intertidal zone >...
CATTGGGCGTTTTCTTTGGCGCGTTGACCATATGGTTTCACGATGAACGCTTTATCCAGATTAAGCCGACAATCATTTACGCGTTTTTCGCGGCTCTGTTATTGGGTGGCTGGTTGCGCGGCAAAGCGATGCTCAAATATGTGCTAGAGGCGGCTTATCAGGGCCTTAGCGAGACCGGCTGGTTGAAGCTGTCATTGCACTGGGGCCTATTCTTCTTGGCGCTCGCGGGATTGAACGAGATTTTCCGTCGGCCCGAATGGTTTTCATTTGAGACTTGGCTATCGATTAAAGTGTGGGGCGTGACCGCGCTCACTTTCTTATTTGCCTTGGCCAATATCCCCATGCTGATGCGGCATGGGCTGAAGCTTGGCGATGATGCGGAGACCCCGCCGCAGGGATAAACAATGTTATGGGGGCGCGCGTGACGCGCCCTAACAATGATCTGATGCCACAGACGCAGAAATTATGTGACAAGCGGCTATCACCCCGATAGTCAGCATAGCATCAGGGGCAATACCACCTGAATGCCTACAGGAGGAAAAAATGGCGAAGTTTTTTGGAAATCTACATCTGGTGCTGGTCGCAGGGCTCGTGCTGGCATTAGCACTGATGTTCACTTTGCACGGCGACGGTGTCACGGCGCAAGCCATCACGCGCTGGCTACACACATTTTTCGGGATCGTCTGGATCGGATTGCTGTATTATTTCAATTTCGTACAAATCCCCACCATGCCGAAAGTGCCTGCTGAGCTAAAGCCAGGCATTTCGAAGCATATCGCGCCATCGGCACTGTTCTTCTTTCGCTGGGGTGCAGCACTGACCGTATTGCTTGGCCTCATCATTGCGGTTCAAGCCGGCTACGCGCATCAAGCATTTACGCTGCAAGATCCGTACAAGCTTATTGGCGTTGGCATGTGGCTTGCGGTCATCATGGCGTTCAACGTGTGGTTCATCATTTGGCCAAACCAAAAGAAAGCACTTGGCATCGTTGAAGCGGATGACGCGACAAAGGCGAAAGCAGCTACGACAGCGATGATGACATCGCGTCTTAACACATTGTTGTCGATCCCAATGCTGTACACGATGGTCAGCTTTAACGGCGGCTAAGTCCGGCTATCTGGAATTCAAAGAAGGGGTGGCAAATGCCGCCCCTTTTTTTTATCCCAAGAGGTCGTGCTTTTTCAACGTGTGGCGCAATTGGTCATAGCTGAGATTAAGCGCCTTAGCGGTCTGCCGCTGGTTGTAACGACACTTTGCCAGAGCTTGCTCCAACACAGATTTTTCAAACTTCTCCGTTGCCTCGCGGAAATCCGTTACATCCACTGCTTGGCTAGGGTCCGTTGTATATTGCGCCTCGGCAACAACATGTTGATGTTGACTGTCGGCTTGTACCTGCGCCGGTGCAGAAGCTGCCACCCCGCCGCGCCATGGGCTGTCAAACGGATCAAATTGAATATAGTCGACTGGCTGCGCTGGGTCGGCCCACCGATATACCGCGCGCTCCACAACATTGCGCAGTTCACGCACATTGCCCGGCCAGATATGATTTTCCAAAGCGCGGGTTGCAACTTCGCCAAATCCGGGCCAGCCTTCCCAACCCAATTCCGCCGCCATCTTACGTCCATAATATTCGGACAACACCTCAATATCACCTTCACGCACACGCAGCGGCGGCAATGTGATGACCTCAAAGCAAAGTCGGTCCAGCAAATCGGCGCGAAACCGTCCCTTGTCGACCATATGGGGCAGATGCTCATTGGTGGCAGCTACGATACGCACATCTACGCGCATCGGCCGCGATGAACCAATCCGCGTCACCTCGCCATATTCCACTGCACGCAAAAGGCGCTCCTGTGCGCCCATGCTTAAGGTGCCCAATTCATCAAGGAACAAAGTTCCGCCATCGGCCTCTTCAAAGCGCCCCTCGCGCGCCCGTGTCGCACCGGTAAAGGCCCCTGCCTCATGGCCGAATAACTCCGCCTCAATCAGCGTCTCCGGCAAAGCCGCGCAATTTATGGTGACCAAAGGCCCGTCCCAGCGTGCACTCAGGCGGTGCAGGCGCTCGGCAATCAACTCCTTGCCGGTTCCGCGCTCGCCGACCACCAATATAGGACGATTGAGCGGCGCAGCACGGCTTGCGCGCTCCACAGCGTCCAAAAATGCCGTTGATTGGCCAATGAATTGCACATTGTCTCGATCCATTTTCAAATATTGGCATATTTCACCATAGAGTGGCAATAATTACCAGCACCCGACCTATGTAAATTTTGAGAAACGGCGGAAATGCGGCAAAAACGCAAATTGGCACGGTCCCTGCAGAGTGTCTTGCAAGCCAGCAAACACTGGCAAACAATATTGGGAATAAAAAATGCGCCAAGATATCGAAACCAGTGATTATCTAAACGAGCAAGACAGCCGTCTTTGGCTGGCGGTTGCTGTGTCCCTCATGATGATCTTTACGAGCTATGCCGTATCAGTTCTAAACCATCATAACGCTGGCGAGATCAGCGCACATACCCAACCGAATAGGTCAATCGTTGTCAGCTATCTAGCCTGACTTCGATAACCTGCGACCGGCGTGCCCCAGCTCCCCCTCCCGCTTCCAAAGGCACCCGGTCGCGACTTTTTTGAATGAAGTTACCAATATACATTATCGGAGTTACCCTATGGGCATATTTTCACGAACCCGCGATATCATCGCTGCCAATGTGACCGACCTTCTCGATAAGTCACAGGACCCCGCCAAAATGATCCGCATGATCATTTTGGAAATGGAAGAAACGCTGGTTGAGGTTCGGGCCTCTGCCGCCCGCACGATTGCCGACCAGAAAGAGCTGCGCCGCCACATCGACAAGTTGAACACGCTTGAAACCGACTGGACCGACAAAGCGCATCTGGCGCTTTCAAAGGACCGTGAAGATCTTGCGAAAGCGGCTTTATTGGAAAAGCGCAAGGCGACCGATATGAAAGAACAATTGACCGCAGAGGTTGATGTTCTGAACGATGCGCTGAAGGCGTCCGAGCAGGATATTCACAAGCTGCAGAAAAAGCTCGCCGACGCCCGCAGTCGCCAAAATGCGTTGATGACACGTTTGGAAAGCGCCGAAAACCAGGTCAAGCTGCGCACCATGTACAATGGCGACAAGGTCCGTGAGGCATTTTCGCGCTTTGATGTTCTCGAACGCCGTGTTGATGAAGCGCAAGGATATGCTGACGCACTATCTATCGGATCCGAAGCGCCGCGCACTTTGGGCGACGAAATCGCTGCGCTTGAGAGCTTCGATGTCGTCGACGCCGAATTGGAAGAGATGAAAAAGGCCATGCAGGCCGACCTGAAGAAGGAGGCTTAAACCGTGAACTTTGGTTCCGAAATCATTGTGATACCCGCCATATTTATCGGCCTGCCTTGGCTTATCCTGCATTATGTCACGCGCTGGAAAACCGCTGCAACGCTGACTAATGATGATGAGCGGATGCTTGGCGATATGCACGAATTGGCACGCCGGTTGGAAGATCGCCTCGACACCGTTGAACGGTTGGTGGCGCAGGAAAATCCCAATTGGCAACCGCGCCGCATCGAACTCGATTCACCCGATTTTAACCCAGAAAATGTACGTAGGCCGGAAAGGAACCGCTGATATGTCAGGGAAACATACAAAATTCTATCTCGATAAGCAAAATGCCAAATGGAAAGGCGTCTGCGCGGGCTTAGCCGATTACACGGGGATCGATGCAATTTGGTTCAGGCTTGGTGTAATTGCCCTTACTATCGGACAGGGCTGGCCGGCTCTTCTTTACATAGCTGCAGCTTGGATGGCCGATCAAAAGCCAATCCATCTCTACACCGACGACCGGGAAGAGCAGAAATTCTGGCAAGGGGTGCGGCAATCGCCTGCCCGCACCACCCGCGATATTCGCTCACGTTTTCGGGAAATCGACCATCGCTTGGCCGAAATGGAAACTTATTATGTCAGCAACAATAAGCAGCTGGCAGAAGAAATCGAAAGCCTGCGGTAATATAGGAGGCATGATATGGATCCCGATAAACTCGCGATGATAACCGCCCTTGGCCCCATGATCGGTATCGGCGTTGTTGCGATTTCCGCAGGCTGGGTGCTGACAACATGGATGCGTATAAAAAACGGTTACCCGCTCGATGGCACTTGGGGTCAGCCAGTATATCCCAAGAATGACCAGCAAGCCATTGAACGGGTCAAGCTGTTAAGCCAAGAAAACGCCCAGTTGCGAGCGGAAATCGGGTCAATAAAAGATCGGCTTGCTAATGTTGAGAAGATCGTTGTCGACGACAGTCATAGGCTGAGATCAGAAATAGAGGCCCTTCGCGGGCCAAGCAATTAAGCGATTTAAAGACTGCGCATTTGAGAATTTGAGGAGGAAATAATGGGTCCGTTTGAAATGGTCGTTGCGATCATCCTAATCATCACCGTCGGAAAGATTGTCCAAACAAAACAAAAGGCCAAGCATGGCATTGTTGAGGATCAGGACTTTATGGGCACCAAAACACACCGTTTGTTGAACGGTGCGGAAACCCAGAAGATGCAGGACGAGATCAAAGCATTGAAGGAACGTATTCAGGTTCTTGAGCGCATCGCGACAGACAACAACAATGCCAATGATTTAAACCGTCAGATTGAGGAACTGCGCGGCCAATAATGGCGCGCGGATTGAAAGGCAGGAACCATGGAACAGGATCCTAATTTCTATATCATTATCGGTGCTTTTGCGGTGCTGTCCGTCGGCATTGTCGCTTCGCTCGGGTTACGCGGATGGCGCGACTGGATTGCGCTGAAGCATGCCGAATTGGACCTTGCCCGCCGAAGCAACGATGCGCCTGTGCCGTCAGCTACATCGCGTATCGAAGTCGCTGACTTAAAAGAACGCGTCAAAAAGCTTGAGGCTATTGCCGCAGGGATTGATATCTGACCCCTGCGGCCATATGCGGGCCCGATGACCACACTTTCCGACATTCAAGAAGAATATGAATTTCTCGAGGCCGACGACCGTTATCGTTTGTTGATCGATCTTGGTCGCGAACTGGCGCTTATGCCCGATGCGCTAAAAACCGATGCGACATTGGTCAGGGGCTGTTCGGCGAGTGTCTGGGTGTATCCCGTGACCGACAACGGGCAACTGTCCTTTATGGCGGACAGCAATGCCGCAATCACCAAGGGCATCATCGCGCTTGTACTCAAAACGGTAGACGGCAAAAACGCTGCCGAAATTCTGGGTACGGATATCGAAAATGCCCTCGCCCCGTTTGACCTGAAAAACCAACTCAGTTCAAACCGAACGCAGGGCATTCCCAATATGATTGCACTTATCCGCGAAACCGCCGCGCGTTATGCCAACTGAGCTGGTCTAACACCCAGCCACATCGCAAATGCGGGTAAGCGTGGCATAAGCAACCGATCAAACAGCCATAAAGCCAGCAGCGAAATCGCAAGTAACGGCAGCAATATGGCCATCACAGCGATAATCACGACAACACCGCGTATCTTTTGCGGCACAGCGGGGGCGATGGGCGCCCCAAGCGCATCAGCCGGTTTGCGCCGGCGCCACATGATAAAGCCCGATATCACCAAAGTGATCAAGCCCAATGCGGTGAGAACGCCGATCAGCTGATTAATCCAGCCAAAAAGCTGCCCCTCATGCCAAGCAATTCCATAATTCACAGCTTGGTCAATGACATGCTTATCGGCGAAACCCGTGCGTGACATCTCCTTGCCCGTCGCAACATCGAAGGTAATACTGCGGTTTAGCGGCCTGTTTTGCGCCTCCGACTTAATCGTCCACGCCATGGGTGTCGGTGGGCCAAAACGCTCTGGTGCACCCGGCGGTTTCACGAAAACAGGATGCGGTAGATTTTCCAATTTCGCATTAGCCACCATGTCGGCGAGGCCAACCAGCGGCACGCCAGCAGCCTGCATTTTCATCATCGCATCATGATCATGCTCGGCATGTGGGGCATGGACTCCAGTTTTCCAGTCTTGAGCGCCTTGAACAAGGCCAAGCTCCGCCCTTGCCACGCGAAAGGCATCGCCCCAGACACTCGCCCAGGGCAATCCTGTCGTCAGCAAAACAAGCGCGAGCCCGGAAACCCAGAAACCCGTCACCGCATGAAGGTCGCGCAGGAACAGGCGCTTACCCCGCTTCAATCTGGGCCAAAGGACGCCGCTGAACCCCTGCCCCCGCGGCCACCACATATACAGGCCGGTCAGGATCATCACGATGGCCCAACAGGCCGCCAATTCGACAATCCAATCGCCAACCCTACCGATCAAAAGCGAACCATGGATACGCGAGACCGTTGCGGAAATGCGACTTTCTGGGTCCACACTCCCTAAAACCTCTCCTTGCGGCGATACATAAACGTCACGCATGGAGCGGCCATCGGCTAACCCTACATGAATTACTGCGGCATCCCCTTCCTGCGCGGGCAACCGGTACCCGTGAAACTGCGCACCTGGATTTGCATCCATGACCGCGGCCAGCTGCGCATTGGGAGACACCGCTCCGCGGGTAGAAAGATTGCTAAAAGCGCGCTCCTCCCAACGGTCCAATTGCGGTTTGAACAAATAGATTGCGCCGGTTGTCGCCAGCACAAGAATAAGCGGCATGACGAACAACGACGCATAAAAATGCCAGCGCCAAATTGTGCGATAGAATGACGTATTTTCCATTCTAGCAACTCCCACACACGGTTTTAAGGCTGCCCGTATTGGCTTGTTCCGTAGGCGTAATGATGAACGATAAGCACGCCGCAGTGGCGCGCAAAATAGACAAAAATGTCATGATGTTTTCCTAAATCTAAACGAGAAATGAGCCGCGCAGCAGCCCGTTGGTTTAGATGTAAGAAGGTGGCCCAATGGCCGGCGGCGGCGGTGCAGCGAGGCCAGAGCCTATCGATACTTCGCGTTTGGCAAAAACCGGCGCGACCAGCGCCACTGGGGGTATCGCAATTTGCAGAGCATTAGCAGGAAAATCCGCTGCGATTGCAGCACCTGCAAAAGCACAAGGTTGGTGTTCAACAGATTTGCCTTTTGAGGGATCTTCCTTGTGCAGCTTGCCGGATTTGTCCATCCAGACGGTCTGGGTGTCCATACCTGCGCAGATGGTGAGCGCAAAACCACGTTCCGATGACGGCATATAGCCGGATGGAATGACGACGCGCATGGACAGTGCCATCAGTATAAATACTGCGGCAAATTTCCGTAAAGGCGTCACAGCGAGACTCACACGCGCCCTATAGGCTCGCAGCTGGGGTCGAACAAGAGGCTAGCCTCTCCACGCGCGGCGTTCTTCCGCAACGCGCAGGACGTCATAGGCCGCTTGGCCAGCCTGAAACGCCTTGGCGGCATCGGCATTGCCGGGGTTCACATCAGGATGCGTTTCCTTGGCAATTTTGCGCCACGCTTTTTTAGCGTCTTCAAACGTGGAATCGCTTTCGAGGCCTAAAATATCCAACGCATGCATTTCATCACGACTGCGGCTGCCGTCACCAGAGCCTGCCCAGCCATAATGCGCGGATTCCTTATAGCCTGAAAAATCACGCCGTTCATTGGCTTCCCGTTCGTCAGCCTCTTCTTTGGTCAGCCCCTCAAAATAGTCATAACCGCGATTATACTCGCCCGCATGCTCTTCACAGAACATCCAACGGTCAGGATTATTGGGAGATTTTGGCGCGGGGCAGTCTCCAGCCTTATTGCAGCCATATCGATCACACAGGCGCACTTGCTGGGCCTCGCTGCTACTGCCGTAGCCGCGCCAGCGGGGAAAACCCCAGTCATTTCGTCGTGTAGATCGGACCATGCCGCCGACTTAGCGACGGCATGGAAATTTTGCTAGGGGCGTAAACGCAATTATGCGCCGGACAGCGCGCCGCCCATCATCGGATTGGCAAAGAATGTCGAATAAAGCAGCGCCGCAACGATGCCAGACATGATAAGCGCGAGAACAACATAAATGAGCACAATAGCCACCGTAAAGCCGGCAATCTTTTCCTTTGGAACGCCCATTACCGGATTTAGCCCACAATAAATCAGGTACACCACATAGACAATCGCCGCAAAGCCAAGCACTGCCCCCAAAAAGGGTATCCAGCTTAGTAGCGCTACGACCCAGCTCGGCGTGCTGGCGTATGTCATCAACTTCATGGCCTGCACTTTGTCCGAAGTGCCGTTAAAGCTTGGAGAGACGAGCTTAACCATCGTTCCCATTACAAACAACGACACAAGCGACACAATGAGGCTCAAGATGGCCATGCCCGCGATAGCCATAAGGTTCAACGGCATGCCGTCACCAAAGCCCATCATGTCCGCAGCTGAGATACCCAAAAGCCCCGTAAACAATATTGTGGAGACCAGAGGTATCAGTGCCAAAGGCATTGCGTAACCCGTGAACAGCCCCCCGATCGTCGCAGGCTCCGATGCAATGACATTCCATTCATCCGTCGGCTTCAAAATGATATTCTTGGCGCGTTCCACAATCGACATTGACTTAGCCCTCCAGAATTGGCTTGCGACGGAACAGAACATATTGGTGCCAATAAGTAAATATTGACGTTTGCGTTAACGTAGAAGGAAATATGCAACCCGTTTCCGGGATTGGCCGCGAGATGTGCGCGCATGGGGTAAAAAGCCAGAGGGTCTGTAAGCCGGGTTCTGTCCTCCGCTTCGGCCGAAACCGAGGCGGATGTGCGACCATTCATCTAGGCGACGCATTGCTGCGGCACTCATGCAACCAACCCGGGCGACTGGCAGGAGGATGCCATATGCCGCCCCTATTCGGTTTTGCTCCCGGTGGGGTTTGCCCTGCCGTTTCTGTTACCAGAAACGCGGTGCGCTCTTACCGCACCGTTTCGACCTGGCCGCATCGAAATGCGGTGGACTATTTTCTGTGGCACTTTCCCTAAAATTGCTTTCGCCGGACGTTATCCGGCACCGTTCCTCGCTGGAGCCCGGACTTTCCTCCCCTTAGCAGTTACCCGCTAAGCGGCGGTCGCCCAACCCTCTGGCAGACGTCAGATAACAGAATTGCCCTCAACCGCCAAGAGCAAGCTGTGTAAGATGGCCCGCGATTCACCGTCGATCGCACCGTCGATGTTCGTAGGCCGAAACCGTCGCTGAAATGCAACTGTCGCCGCTTTGCCATCGGCTATGCCATAGCCATAACGTTCCAGTGCCGACAGAAACGTAGCGTCAGACCAACCGGGATCGACCAGATTTTCAGTTGGCCGCTTTACGGCAAGCCCAAGCTTTGCCAGCGCTTCCCAATCAAACAGCTCGCCCGGATCTTCTTTGCGAGCCGGGGCCACATCGCTGTGTCCGACAACGTTACGTGGATGTATGCCATAGGTCCGGACCAATTCTGCGACCAATCGCGTCACGGTGTCCATCTGCGCCTCAGGAAAGGGACGATAGCCAAATTCATGACCGGGATTGACGATCTCAATGCCAATGCTGGCACTATTGCAGTCGGTAACGCCCCGCCAATAAGATAATCCGGCATGTTGGGCGCGTTGCTCTTCGCGCACCATGTAGACCAATTGCCCATCTTCATCGACCACATAATGCGCGGAAACCTTAGACGCTGGGTTCGCGAGCCAATCAATGGCTGCGGCGCCGGATTGCATACCGGTATAATGCAGCACGATCATGCTAATGGGCAGGCTACGTTCGCCAAAATTGGGTGATGGGTTCCAGATCATAGTCATGACTGAACCATAGGTAAGTCAGGCGCGACGTGCAACATCAGGCCTGCACACGCTTTACGCTGCATCCCTGCTATGCGGCCCACTTAACCTTCCGTGCGGATGAGCGCGCCAATCACCAGATTTTCGGCATCAGGCTCGGCCAGTTGCAACATACCTCCATTTTGAACGGTCAGTGTACGCGCCATCCATGCCGCCGCGGTGCGCGGATCCAGAGCTGCAGGGTCAAGTTGCCCTGCCAATGCGTCCCGGATAGCGGGCTCCATGAGGATTTTAGGCCCGCTTGCGCGAATAACTATTTCCTGTTCACCGGCATGCGCTTCGGCACCCACAGACAATGTTCCGCCGCGTATCAACGCGTCATTGGCCAATAAAACGAGATTCAGTAGTATTTTCACCGCGCGTTTTGGCATCATCTGCGCAGGTACGGCCCAATCAAGGACCGTCCGCCCATGTGACGTTACCATTGGCTCAATCACCAATTTTGCATCATTTGGATCAACTTCGGAGCCAAATCCGCCAGCCGCACCAAAGGCCAAGCGGAAAAACTTCAACCGGTCAGCAGCTGCCTTTGCGCTTTCCGCAAGCAAATCCATGCATCGTTGCCGCATTTCGGGATCATGCTCATCCGCCAAGAGCTCAAGGCCGTTATTCATCGCGCCAACGGGGCTTAACAGATCATGGCAAAGGCGCGAGCACAACAGGCTGGCAAAATCGATTTCGGTTTCGGACATTATAAAAAATTCCTGACGTCATCTGGCGGGTTAGCGCCGCTCATGGACCGAGTTGGCGGGCGTTTCAACCCTCGACTATTAATGCCACGGGGGTAAATCCGTTCACCTGCGCACCTGTAACCACAGGCTGCCATGCGGTGATCGCACCAGCGGCAATAATCAGCCAAAACCGCCCGTCTGGCGCGGCTTGCGCGACGTCAGTTGCAGATGGCACAGCAACGCCATTGGGGTGCGAGTGGAAATATCCCAACACAGGAATTCCGCCACTTCGCACGTCCCTGCCTGCTGAGAACAAGGCGGCAGGATCGATTTCAAAATACCGAGTAGGATCGGCCGCGACATTCTGCGAAAGCTGCACCGCGGCGACACGATCTCCCTCCCCGCGCAGTAAACCGCAGCATTCATGCGTCCCCGCACTTTCCGCCCAGTCCAAAAGTTGTCGCCAGTCGCCGCTTGATAAATGCAAAGCCATAACCCATGTCTACGGTATGGTTGGGGATATTACCACATTTACAGGCGTTTTGGGTGCCGGACGACTGGATAGCGCGCTTGCTGCTGCATTGCCGCAATATTCGCGCGCGCGCATTCAGGCTTTGATCGCGGATGCCGCGCTGCGCATCAATGGTCAGGTCTTTGTCGACGCCGGCAGCAAGAAAATGTCGGGCCAGAATTTCGAACTTAACGTCCCTGCCCCGATACCCGACACAGCGATGGCACAGAAGATAGCGCTGGATGTGGTGTTTGAAGATGATCATTTGATCATCGTCAACAAGCCTGCTGGACTCGTCGTGCATCCTGCGGCGGGACATAATGATGGGACGCTTGTTAACGCGCTGCTGCACCATTGCCAGGACCAATTGTCGGGCATTGGCGGGGTCCAGCGCCCCGGCATCGTCCATCGCATTGACAAGGATACTTCGGGCCTTTTGGTCGTCGCCAAAAGCGATGCCGCGCATGAGGGCCTCGCGAAACTTTTCGCCGCGCATGACATAGAGCGTAAATATATTGCGATTGTAAACGGTATTCCCGCGCCGCCAGCCGGCACAGTTCGCACGCAAATTGGCCGGTCCACCACAAATCGCAAGAAAATGGCGGTGCTGCCCGAAACAAAAGGCCGCCATGCCGTCACGCATTACCGAATGATCGAGGCCTTTGCCAAAACAGCGATGGTAGAATGCACGCTGGAGACAGGCCGCACGCATCAGGTCCGCGTACACATGGCGCATATTGGCCATCCGCTTATTGGCGATGGCGTCTATTCTAATCGACAAAACCACTACAAAATCGGTCCAAATCAGGCCAAATTCGACCGGCAAGCATTGCATGCCGCCTCTTTGGGGTTTATTCATCCCATTACCGGCGAAACTTTACGGTTTGAATGCGGTATACCAGAAGACATGCAGCTTCTGTTAAGCAAGCTTCAATTATAAAAGTTTTGAAGGGAACGCTTTACCATCGGGTGCTTGATGAGGCCCGGCGGAAGGCACAATGAAAAGAGGAAAACATGTCTGTTAAAAAGAATGTTCCGGCTACGATACCTGCCCTTGGGGGGGACGCGAGCCTTAATCGTTACCTGAGCGAAATCCGGAAATTTCCGGTACTCAAGCCTGAGCAAGAATATATGCTTGCCAAGCGCTTGCAAGAACATGGCGATGCCAAAGCAGCTGAACAGCTGGTCACGTCGCATCTCCGACTCGTATCAAAAATCGCAATGGGCTATCGCGGCTACGGCCTGCCGGTGTCCGAGCTGATTTCCGAAGGGAATATCGGATTGATGCAGGGCGTAAAGAAATTCGACCCCGATCGTGGCTTCCGCCTCGCGACATACGCGATGTGGTGGATTCGCGCCTCGATGCAGGAATTTATCCTGCGCAGCTGGAGCCTCGTCAAAATCGGCACCACTGCGGCGCAGAAGAAGCTTTTTTTCAACCTGCGCCGTATGAAAAACAATCTGCAGGCTTTTGAAGACGGCGACCTGAACCAGGAAGCGTTGCAGAAAATCGCAACCGACCTCGGCGTTTCCGAAGAAGAAGTGAACAACATGAACCGCCGCATGGCGATGGGCGGCGATACATCGCTTAACGTGCCCATGCGCGAGGATGGCGATGGCCAATGGCAGGATTGGTTAGTCGATGACACGCCATTGCAGGATGAACGCGTTGCTGACGCGCAAGAAGGCGACATGCGCCATGCGTTATTGTCCGAAGCGATGGACAGTCTGAATGAGCGCGAGAAGCACATTCTGACGCAGCGTCGCTTGATCGAAGAGCCGCTAACGCTCGAAGAACTTAGCCAGACCTATAGCGTCAGCCGAGAGCGCGTGCGTCAGATTGAAGTGCGGGCTTTTGAAAAGCTGCAAAAGGCGATGTTGCGCATTGCTGGCGAGAAACGTCTACTTCTCACGCACTAAAGAGGTTTAGCCCTCTCGGTAAAAAGAGATGACGGGCGGAAAGCACTGCGCTAGTTTTTGCGCATGAAAAAAACCAAGCGTTCGCTTTCCACCCGTATTCTTCGTTCCAGCTTTAAGGGCGCCGTCTATTTCATTGGCGGCACAATCGCGCTTACGGCCGCTTATGCGGTGATACCCGTGCCGACGACCTTGACGATGTTGGTCGATAGCAATGGCGCGAAACGCGACTGGACGCCGCTTTCCGACATTTCGCCAAACCTTATACGTGCCGTTATCGCCGCAGAGGATGGCAAATTTTGTAGCCATGACGGATTTGACCGCGAAGCCATCGAAAAGGCGCTAACCCGCAACATAAAGGGTGGCCGGATGCGCGGTGGCTCCACCATAAGCCAGCAGACCGCCAAAAATGTATTCCTGTGGCAGGGATCTGGCTGGACCCGCTATTTGCGCAAGGTGCCTGAGGTGTATTTCACGTTCCTGATTGAAAAAATCTGGGGCAAGCGCCGGATCATGGAAGTGTACCTGAACGTCGCGGAGACCGGCATTGGCACTTATGGCGCAGAAGCCGGCGCACAGCGTTATTACAATAAATCCGCCAAGAACCTGACCCGGATAGAGGCCGCGCGATTGGCAGCCATCTTGCCTTTACCCAAAAAGCGGGCCGTCAACGGCGTGGGCGGTTTTACCCGCCGCTATGGCAACAGCATCTCCGCGCGCATTCGCGTCGTCAAACGTGACGGCCTGGATGCTTGCATTTACACATAAAAAAGGGCGGAGCCGAAGCCCCGCCCTATTTTAATAACCTAACTAAATGACTTAGAAGGCGACAGTAATCGTTCCGCTAACGGTGCGTGGTGCACCGATCTGGACGAAACCAGGGCCGCCATAAGTCGCAACGCCAGTTGTTCGGTTATATGTTGCACTCTGCGCCAAGCCACCGCCAAAACCGCCGACATAGAATTGGTCGAACAGGTTATAGACGTTAAGCTGGAAGCGGGTCTTATCGCTCACGCCCAAGAAGCCAAGGTTTACGCTCGCATCCAGGTTAACCAACCAATAAGCAGGCGCAGCGTCACCAAAGATTTCGGTCCGCGTTGTTGCTCCCAAAGTGCCGGTAGGAACCGCACCAGTTGGAATAAACGAACCTGTGTAAGTTGCCGCACCGGTATCGAAGACGTTCCGTGGGCCAGTGCGCTTTGCAGTAATGCCAAGTTCAACTGGGCCAACTTCACCGCGCACAGTTCCACCGAATGAATATTTCGGCGAACCACCTTCACGCTGGCCAGCAGTCGCAGCAAAAACCGGCGAACCGTCAGCGTTTTCACCGATGGCAACATTGTTCTTGATTTCCGACTTCATGTAAGAACCGAAGACATAAACGGCCAATTCAGGAATTGGGCGATATGAAACCGAGCCGTCGATACCGTATTTGTCGACATTGCCGAGGTTACGATACACATTCTGGTCCAGTTCTGGATCATAAGCCGAAGCCAAACGGTTCTGGAACTTCGTCAACCAACCCGAAAGCTGTGCCTGGATGTTACCCGAACGGTAACGCAAGCCAACATCAACGCTGTCTGTTGTTTCTGGAGCAGGACGCGCACGCGCGGTCGTGATCGGGAAGAAGAACGCGTTGTACAGGCTGTCTGTGCCTGGAACCGAAAGGCCCTGCGCAAAGCTTGCGAACATGCTGAATTCAGGCGTAAACTTGTAGTTGAAGCCCAAGTTTGGCAAAACCTTGTCATATTTGAATACGCGGTTTTGTGGACCAGCCTGCGTTGGGTTCAGCGTTGCGTTCAGCGTGTTCTGGTTGCCATCGCCGAAGCACTCAACAAAGCCGCCAGCTGAGCTGGTGAAGCAGTAATTGGTCAAGTCGCGCTTGAAGAATGGTGCACGAACACCAGCTGTCACGACAAGGTCGCTGTCCATGAATTCACCGCGATATTCGCCAGAGACCTGCTGCAAAATTGCATAAGACAGGCGGTTACGCTTTTGAAGCGTTACGCCGTTTGCAGCAATTTGCGGAGCGTTTACTGGGAAAACATCAAGTGGCTCACCATTGACATCCAACAAGCCAACTTCGCCTGTCTGACGGTGACGGGCACGGTCAAAGGTGTAAGCGAGACGGATTGAATGTGCATCACTGATTTCATAACGCAGCGAGCTGATGACGCCGTAACGATGTGTTTGGGTCTGGCTCGGGGCTATCATGGTAACCTGATCGAGGATGTCGCCGTCGCCGTTCAAATCCTTACCAAAGAATGGCGAACCCGACAGATATCCAGCCTGGCAGTTTACGCCAGCACCCGTTGCGACGGTCGTGCAGTTTGCGGTGCCGCCAGTCGGATCGATGTCGCGACGTGCTTCACGTGCCGTAACGGTGCCACCACCATTTGCCTTTACATATTGATAGCTAGGATCGACCGTCAGCGTCAGTTTTTCACCGAAAGTGAATTTTGATGATCCACGAATGCTACCGGTGTTGGACGGATTGTAACGACGATCGAATTCCGTACCGCAGCTTGTTGCCGCATCAGCAGTTCCGGCAACAGGTGTGACCGTTGTCGAGCAAGGGAAGTTGATCAGATATTCCCGCTCATCATTATTTGCTGGAAAACGGTTGCCACTACCCGAGCCGACAACACGGCCGGCGTCGTTGCGCAAAGGCAGCGAACCGAAGAAGTTGTTGCGGTTTTCGTTGTAGTTAGCTGCAATGGCAATGAAGTCGCCGTCGCTGCCGATGGGCTGATAGATCTTCGCGTTATACTGCTGCTTGTCGATAACGCCGTAATTGTTGAACGGATTGTCGTTGGTCGCTTTTGAAGCCGAGAAGAACGCGCGTGTACCGAACGATGTCAGATTGCCAGTGTTGACCATGCCAAAAAGACGTTCGAAGTTAAAGTCACCGATCGAGCCCGATACCTTAACGCCGAAATCTTCAGTTGGCGTCATTGTGCGGTAGTTGACGGTACCACCAACAGCCGATGCTGTAGGGCTGTCGACGTCGGTCGTGCCAAGGTTAACATTGACCTGTTCAATCAGTTCAGGGTCAAGCTGTTGGTTGGAGTAAATGGCATAGTTACCTGAGTCATTCAGCGGAATACCGTCGAATGTCAGCGAGATACGCGACGAGTCAAAGCCGCGAATGTTCAAAGTACCGCCGGATGAACCATAAGCATCGTTATTCTGGAAGTTAACGCCTGGAATAGCATTGATGGTGTCGAGGATTGTTTGACCTGGGTTCTGACGCTCGATAAATTCTTGCGTAAGAACGGCCTTCGCCTTGGTCGCGTCAGGTGCCTGAATTCCAGCTACGTCTTGCGTACGTGTGCCGGAGACAACAATTACTTCTTCTTCGAAATCGACTGAACCAGTCGACTGTGCGAAAGCAGCGCTTGAAAAGCTGCAAATGGTGAGTGCAACCGCACTTGCCGCAAGCTGGTAACGAATTTTCATTTTTAAAACCCCTTTGGTTTTCACATGCCAATTCATTGGCAATCAAACATTACGCTCGACTCGTCCGAATGAATTGGTCCGCGCCATCCCCTTGGGACCGGTAAATGACAGTAAAATGACACCCCGTCCCGCAGATGATTCGCCTTTAACCGACCGCGCCCAACACGCAATCTATTGCAGCGCAGCAAACTTTAGAAAACGGCCCGTTTTGATATTTTGTTAACCATTGTGGCTTGTTTGCCACAGTCAGGGAAAAACCGCCTATGCAGCGTCTTCTTTGCTGGCTTTGGCGGACTTGGCATAGACCAAGACAGGGGTTTTGCGTCCTTCGACAACGTCCTTGTCGACCACAACCTCGTCTACGCCGTCATAGGTTGGCAGATCGAACATCGTATCGAGCAAAATTGCCTCCAAAATGGACCGCAACCCACGCGCGCCCGTTTTGCGTTCAATCGCCTTCTTGGCAACGGCTTCCAACGCATCATCGGTGAAGCTTAGGCCAACTTCTTCCATTTCAAACAGCTTGCGATATTGCTTTACAAGCGCGTTCTTTGGCTCAGCCAGAATTTTCACCAAAGCCGCGATATCGAGGTCTTCCAGCGTAGCCGTGACCGGTAAGCGACCAACGAATTCTGGGATGAGGCCAAATTTCAACAAATCTTCAGGCTCAATCTGCTTGAGGATTTCGCCGGTACGGCGCTCGTCCGGGTCGGCGACATGGGCGCCAAAACCAATCGACTTGCTCTCGAGGCGGTTTGAAATGATCTTTTCAAGCCCCGCAAATGCGCCACCACAAATGAACAAGATGTTCGTCGTGTCGACCTGCAGAAACTCTTGCTGTGGATGCTTGCGGCCGCCTTGTGGTGGAACGCTGGCTGTTGTGCCTTCCATCAGCTTGAGCAAAGCCTGCTGCACGCCCTCCCCGCTGACATCGCGGGTGATAGAGGGATTCTCGGCCTTGCGGCTGATCTTGTCGATTTCGTCGATATAGACGATGCCGCGCTGCGCCTTCTCGACATTATAGTCGGAGGCCTGCAGCAGCTTAAGAATGATATTCTCGACATCTTCACCGACATAGCCGGCCTCGGTCAAGGTTGTGGCGTCCGCCATGGTGAACGGCACGTCAAACGTCTTGGCGAGCGTCTGCGCCAATAATGTCTTACCGCAACCGGTAGGGCCAACGAGCAGGATGTTGGACTTCGCAAGCTCGACATCCGCGCCTTTTGCGCCATGGTTCAAACGTTTGTAATGGTTATGGACTGCAACCGACAATACGCGCTTTGCCTGCGGCTGCCCAATGACATAGTCGTCCAATACTTCGCAGATTTCCTGCGGCGTTGGCACTTCGCCCTCTTTACGGCCGTTCAACGCGCCCTTTGTTTCTTCGCGAATGATATCGTTGCAAAGCTCCACACATTCATCACAGATGAACACCGTGGGACCAGCGATCAGTTTGCGCACTTCGTGCTGCGATTTTCCGCAGAAGGAGCAATAAAGAGTGCTTTTTGTATCTGAACCGCTCAACTTCGTCATAATATGTCCTGCTTGCACGCCAATTTAAACGCACCTTATTGAAGCAACATCCTAAAGATGCGTTCCGATTTGGCAATAGCCCAATGCGGGCTGTGCCATCACGGCAAATCCATGAAATTTATCGACGATAATATCAGCCTGCGTCAGCGTCTGCATTGGCTGGGCGCTTGTCGAATACTTCATCGACGATACCAAATGCCTTTGCTTCTTCTGCTTCAAGGAAGGTATCGCGGTCCATCGCTTTTTCGATATCCTTCAATGGCTTGCCGGTATATTTTGCATATAGGTCGTTCATACGCTTGCGAATACGCAAGATTTCATTCGCCTGAATCTGGATATCCGATGCCATGCCGCGTGCGCCGCCCGAAGGCTGATGCACCATGATGCGCGAATTCGTCAAAGCAACGCGCATGCCGGGCTCACCCGCCGCGAGCAGAAAACTACCCATGGAAGCCGCTTGCCCGATGCATACCGTACCCACTTTGGGACGGATATATTGCATCGTGTCGTGGATCGCCATGCCCGCAGTGACCACACCGCCGGGCGAGTTAATATACATCCAAATGTCTTTCTTCGGATTGTCCGATTCGAGAAACAATAGCTGCGCGGTAATCACGGAGGCCATATTGTCCTCCACTTCGCCGGTCACAAAAATGATCCGTTCGCGCAAAAGCCGCGAAAAAATGTCCCAGCTGCGCTCCCCACGGTTCGATTGCTCGATAACGACGGGGACCAATGCTTGGACGGGATCAAAAGGAACGTGCATGAAATACCTCTAAGAATTTATGTTTATTCGTCGACGCCTACATCGGCGCGGGCAAGCAAAGTTTCAAGCAAGAAAACGGTTTAGTCTGGGGATGAATTGCGGTGGTTGGTCGCACACCGCAACGGCATAAGGCGCAAAATCGGCTATTCCGCGCTCATTTGACGACTTAATCGGCGTTCATTTGTCCTGACCATCGTCACAATAGGTAACGGCAAGCCGCCCCGACCTTCGCAGATACAAAAAGGGGGACGCAACGCATCCCCCTTTTTGCCGCAATGCATGATGCAGCGATTATTTCTTAGGCGCAGCTTTTTTGGCCGGTGCCTTTTTGGCTGGCGCAGCTTCTGCGTCCTTTTTAGGAGCGGCCTTTTTCGCAGCGGGCTTGGCTTCCTTGGCAGGTGCCTCGTCTTTTGCAGCGGCCTTTTTGGCTGGTGCCTTTTTCTTGGCGGCAGGCTTTGCATCTGGCTCAGCTTCAATCGCTGCTTCCAGAACGTCCTTAGACACGGTCTTGTCCGTCACGGTTGCCTTTTCGAACAAGAAATCGACAACCTTGTCTTCAAACATTGGCGCACGCAATTGCGCGGCTGCCATTGGGTTTTCCTGCAGATATTGCACGAAACGCTGACGATCTTCAGGGCGATATTGCTGCGCAGCTTGCTGCACGAGCATATTCATTTCCTGCGGAGTCACTTCAACACCATTGGCTTGGCCAATTTCCGATAGGAGCAAGCCCAAACGCACGCGGCGAACGGCGATGTCGCGATATTCTTCACGCTCAGCTTCCATTTCTTTCTTCGCAGCTTCCGCATCTGCTTCGCGCGCAGCTTCCTGCTCCAACTGCGCCCAAATCTGAGAGAACTCAGCCTCGACCATCGAAGGCGGCACATCGAAATCATGACCAGCGGCCAACTGATCCAACAACTGGCGCTTCATATACGTCCGGGTCAGGCCATTGTGTTCTTGCTCAACCTGAACCTTCATCAGTTCGCGGAGCTTGTCGATGCCGTCGAGGCCGAACATCTTAGCAAGATTGTCATCGGCCTTCGCTTCGACGGGCTTGCGCACTTCGTTGACGACGATGTCAAAAGTGGCTGCCTTACCCTTAAGGTTTTCGGCATTATAATCGTCTGGGAAGGTTACGTTCAGAACCTTTTCGTCATTGGCTTTTACGCCAACCAACTGATCTTCAAAGCCGGGGATCAACTGACCAGAGCCAAGCTCAACCGCCATGCCTTCGCCCTTGCCGCCTTCGAAAGGCACGCCATCAACCTTGCCTTCAAAATCGATAACGACGCTGTCGCCCATTTTTGCGGAATATTTCTTATCCGCCGCTTCAAAGCTCTTTTGGCCTTCGGCAAGCTTCAATATCGATTCGTCGACTTGTGCGTCGCTGACTTCGACCGTCAGGCGCTCAAGCGTGATGCCATCGATAGAAGGCGCGGCAATCGCAGGCAGCACTTCCAGATGGAAATCGACAACCGCGTCTTTGCCCGGCGCATAATCATCGCCCAAATGGACATGCGGCTGAGTCGCTGGACGCAATTTATTGTCAGAAATCGCCTTTTGGACGCCTTCTTGGATCGAGCTGTTCAACGCGTCCTGAAGAAGCGAATCCTTATGCATCTTCTTGACCAGATTGGCGGGAACCTTGCCGGGACGGAAACCGGGCATACGCACTTGAGGCGCGATTTTCTTCACCTCGGCATCGATGCGGGATTCAACGTCCTTTGCGGTAATCGTCATGCGATAAGCGCGCTTCAGGCCTTCATTCTGTGTCTCGACGGTCTGCATTTTTTCTTCTCTATCTACGACAGGCCCGCTGGCCTGCCAAAAACTGTTAAATGGCTTTCGGGTTCAACGACAGCCCGGGATATCCCTTTTTCGTGGTGCGGGCGAAGGGACTCGAACCCCCACACCTTGCGATGCCAGAACCTAAATCTGGTGCGTCTACCAATTCCGCCACGCCCGCTTACGAAAAGCTGCCGTTTAACAAACGACGGGAGCCTCTAACGGGAAAGCCGCTGCGGGGCAAGGGGAGAAGCGGGGAAACCACCACCCCTTTACGCCGCCAGTTTACCCCAGAGCCTTTTTCAGCAAATCATTGATGATTTGCGGGTTAGCCTTGCCTTGCATGGCCTTCATGGTTTGGCCCACGAAGAAGCCGAACAATTTGTCCTTGCCGGATCGATATTCCGCAACCTTGTCTTCGTTCGCGGCCATGATTTTGGCGATCTCTGCCTCAATCGCGCCCGTGTCGTTGGTTTGCTTCAGGCCCTTTTCTTCCACGATGGCGGATGCGGCCATCATGTTTCCTTGGGTCGCGGTTTCGAGCATGATTTCGAACACTTGCTTGGCGATGCTGCCGCTGATGGTGCCATCGGCAACCAGACCAAGCAATTCTGCAGCTTGCTTTGGATTGATGGGGCTTTCATCCAAAGTCTTGCCCATCTTGTTCAGTGCACCGAACAATTCGGACATCAACCAATTGGAACCTTGCTTGGCATCGACGCCTTCGGCCAACAAATCTTCGAACCAGAATGCGGTTTCGGCCTCTGCGGTCAAAACGGCGGCATTATAGGCCGTCAGGCCCATCGCCTCATAACGTGCGCGTTTTGCATCGGGAAGTTCGGGCAACGACGCGCGGCATTCCTCCAGAAACGCATCGTCGAGTTCTACCGGCAACAAATCGGGGTCGGGGAAATAGCGATAGTCATGCGCGTCTTCTTTTGACCGCATCGACCGCGTTTCTTGCTTATTTGGGTCAAACAGGCGGGTTTCCTGTACCACTGCGCCGCCGCTTTCGATCAGGTCCACCTGACGCTGCGCCTCATACTCAATCGCCTGCATCATGAAGCGGATCGAGTTGACGTTCTTGGTTTCGGTGCGCGTGCCCAATTCACCGCCCGGCTTACGCACAGATACGTTCACGTCGGCGCGCATCGAGCCTTGCTCCATATTCCCATCGCAAGAGCCGACGTAACGCAGGATCGACCGTAGTTTTTTAAGATATGCGCCGGCTTCCTGCGGGCTGCTGATATCTGGACGCGAGACGATTTCCATCAAGGCCACGCCCGAACGGTTCAAATCAACGAAAGACATCGTTGGATGCTGGTCATGCATCAATTTGCCCGCGTCTTGCTCAACATGGATACGTTCGATGCCGATTTTCTTGGTCGGGCTATCCGGGTCTTTTTCGTTCAGCGTAACCTCGATTTCACCCTCACCCACAATCGGGTGGTACAGTTGCGAAATCTGGTATCCCTGCGGCAAATCAGCGTAGAAATAATTCTTACGGTCAAAGCGCGACCAGCGGTTGATCTGTGCATTGATCGCCATGCCCGTGCGCACGGCCTGACGCAGGCATTCGCGGTTGGGCACGGGCAACATGCCCGGCATCGCCGCATCGACCAAGCTCACATGGCTGTTCGGTTCAGCACCAAAGCCGGTCGATGAACCTGAAAACAGCTTGGATTCGCTCGTGATTTGCGCATGAACCTCAAGGCCAATTACGACCTCCCATTCACCGGTGTTTCCTTGGATGCGGTAGTCAGTAGCCGACATCAAATTGGCCTTCTTCCATAGCAGCTGATAGCTGTAGTATCACTTCGTTCCTTGCAGCACTTTTTGCAGCTTTAATTACGTCTTGTTCATTGATTAGGGCGTCATTGATACTGCGAACTTCTATTGGCACCGTAAACCTAACTTCAAAAGAAGCGTCGATCATCTTTTCATTGTCGCTCATATTACCACCACTCTCCGGCTTCCGCCGTAAATCCTGAACGTTGTTCAATCGCGAGGCCCGCGTTGAGCACCGCTTGTTCATCGAGCGCCTTACCGATAATTTGCAAGCCCAAGGGCAAACCCTCTTTGCTCAGGCCGCCCGGAACTGACATCGCAGGCAGACCCGCCAATGAGGCAGGCACCGCAAACACGTCGTTCAGATACATCGACAATGGGTCAGCGTTTTTCTCACCTAATCCAAAAGCCGCGCTTGGGGCGGTTGGTGCGAGAATGAGATCACAACTTGCCCAGGCATTTTCAAAATCACGCGCGATCAAAGCGCGGACCTTTTGCGCCTGCGTATAATATGCGTCGTAGAAACCGGCGCTTAACACATAAGTGCCAATCATGATGCGGCGGCGGACTTCTTCGCCAAAGCCAGCAGCACGAGTCGCGGCATACATGTCTTGCAAGCCAGCGCCATCGGGCAAATCGCGCAGACCAAAGCGCACGCCATCATAACGCGCCAAGTTCGATGACGCTTCGGCAGGGGCGATGATATAATAAGCCGGCAGCGCATATTTGGTGTGCGGCAGGCTAATGTCGACGATTTCCGCGCCGGCATCTTTCAGCCAAGCGATGCCATTGTCCCACATTTTAGCAATATCTTCATCAATACCGTCCAGGCGATATTCCTTAGGGATACCGATACGCTTGCCCTTTAGGTCGCTGTTCAGGCCAGCTTCCCATGCGGGGACTGGTAAATCGAGCGATGTCGAATCCTTTGGATCAAAACCAGCCATCGCCTCCAACATGATTGCACAATCGCGCACGTCACGGGCCATGGGTCCAGCTTGATCCAAGGAGCTGGCAAACGCCACGACGCCCCAGCGGGAGCAGCGACCATAAGTCGGTTTGATACCGCTAATGCCGACAAAAGCCGCAGGTTGACGAATCGAGCCGCCAGTGTCGGTTCCGGTCGCCGCAGGGCAAAGCCGCGCCGCGATAGCCGACGACGAACCGCCTGACGATCCGCCGGGCGCCAATGCGGCCGTACTGCCATCATTGCGCCGCCATGGCGAGATAACATTGCCGAAATAACTGGTCTCGTTCGACGAGCCCATTGCGAATTGGTCCAAGTTGAGCTTGCCCAACATCCCTGCCCCGGCCTTCCAAAGGTTCGCGGACACGGTGGACTCATAGGTCGGCACAAAGCCTTCCAATATGTGGCTTGCGGCAGTTGTCTGCACGCCTTCGGTGCAGAACAAATCCTTCATCCCAATCGGCACGCCCGCCATTTTGCCGAGCGGCTTACCTGCCGCGCGGTCGGCATCAACAGCTTGCGCGGCCTCGATTGCTTTTTCCGGTGTTTCGACGATGAAAGCGTTCAAGGCTTTTGCGGCAGATACACGGGTGTTCAGCGACTCTGCGACTTCCACAGCTTTAAATTCACCCTTGGCAACACCATCGCGGATCGCGGCAACGCCGAGTTTTGAAAAATCAGTCATTATTCAATCACCTTCGGCACGCCAAAGAAGCTGCCTTCCTTGGCGGGTGCATTGGCAAGCACTTGGTCGCGCACATCGCCATCGGTCACAACATCCTCACGCAGACGCAGCTTATTGGGGATAACGGCGGTCATCGGCTCTATGCCGGTGACGTCAACCTCTCCCAATTGCTCCACCCAGGCCAAAATGCCATTGAGTTCGCCGACCATCTTGTCAGCCTCAGCATCGCTAATCGCGACACGCGAAAGCCGTGCGATTTTGTTCACGGTATCTTTATCTACAGACATAAGCCCGCCGCTAGCATTGCGCCCGCATCGCTTCAACGGAAAAGCTTGGGGCAAAGACCTAATCTTTCAGCCCCCATTCAATTTTACGATGCTATTTCCATCTAATCGGGTAAATCGCATCAAAATCTCGGGACATAAACTTGGCACGTAAATTTCTTTATATCGTCGCAACACTTACCTTTCTTGTCATAGCGGCGGGATTTGTCATCCGCATTTATGAAAGCGAGCTGACTGAGCTTGCCTTTGTTCCGACGGCCAAATTTGAACGGCAACCCGCCTTTGATCCGAGCAAATATGCGGGCAATGACATGTGGTTTGCGCGCCCCGGCAAAACAGGCAACCCCGCAGACTGGTCGCCAACGGGCGCGACCAAGCCCGAAATGCCTGGTTCTGCCGCGATATTCTTTGTGCATCCCACATCCTATATCGGTCGGGACCATTGGAATGCGCCGCTAAATGATGCAGAATCACAGGATCGCGCTCGAATGTTTCTGCGCGGCCTTGCCTCGCCGCTCGTCAGTGCAGGCGAAATGTGGGCGCCGCGATACCGTCAGGCTGCGATTGGCGCATTTCTGACTATCAAGCCGGAGGGTCAGCAAGCGCTGGATGCCGCCTATCAAGACGTGCTTTTGGCCTTTGATGAATTTGCCGCAAAGGTGCAAAAGGATCGCCCGATCATATTGGCGGGGCATAGCCAAGGCGCGCTGCACCTGACAAATTTGCTTAAGGACCGGGTGGCGGGGAAGCCAATCGCCAAGCGCATTGTCGCGGTCTATGCTGCTGGCTGGCCGATATCGATGACCGCTGATTTGCCACAAATGGGCTTACCCGCTTGCGCTGGCCGTGATGACACAGGCTGCATCATGGCATGGCAAAGTTTTGCCGAACCGGCCGAATATGACCGGATCGTCAAAGTCTATAACGCCACAACCGGATTTAACGGCACGCCGCGCAAGGGCACGCCGATGTTGTGCACAAACCCGCTCAACGGCGGCGCGAAGCCCGCGGCGTTGATGGAAGCCAATCTCGGCACTTTGAAACCGGACGATAAGCTCGAGACCGGCGCGCTTATTGTCGGCGCAGTTCCGGCGCGATGCGATGACAAGGGATTTCTGCTGATTGGTGATCCGCCGGAGATTGGCCCTTATGTCCTTCCCGGCAACAATTATCATGTCTATGATTTCCCCTTATTCTGGGCCAATGTGCGGGCAGATGCGACATGGCGCTTGAAGAAATATCTGCAGAAATGATTTTTGAATCGGTTGCCAGCTTCCGCGATCAACTACCTGATGGCGGTGTTTTAATCGGGCTCGATATCGGCAGCAAAACCATTGGCACGGCTTTTTGTGATGCTGGCTGGACCTTTGCCTCACCTGCGGACCTGATTAAGCGCGCGAAGTTTACGAAGGATAAATTCGAATTAAAGGCCGCGATCGCGACGCGGCCCACGCGCGGCATCGTCATTGGCCTGCCGCTCAACATGGATGGCAGCGAAAGTCCGCGCAGCCAGTCCAGCCGTGCCTTTGCGAGAAATATCGCGGATCTTGGCCTTCCGATTTTGTTACGCGACGAACGCTGGTCGACTCAAGCGGTCGAACGCGACATGATCGCTGCTGACATGAGCCGCGCCAAACGCGCCGAAAAAATCGACAGCGGCGCGGCGGCGTTCATCCTGCAAGGTGCGATCGATGCGCTGACCAGTGTGTGATGCTTACACGACGCCCTGCACCCTTCTTACAAAACATTTGAGTCTCACCCAAATCCCCGTTAAGGGCATCGCTTTAATGACATGGACATCATCTTTCGCAGCCGACAGCTTTCCAAGCGGGTCGGATGCCTTTCCGCACAAGCATTTGCTTGGCATCGCCGGTCTCCAGCCTTGGGAAATTCTCTACATTCTTAAAGAGGCGGAGCAATGGGTAAAGCTCAACCGCGCGGGCGCAGCAAAACACGCAGACACGCTGTCTGGCCTGACCATCATCAACGCCTTTTTTGAGAATTCTACCCGCACATTATTGTCATTCGAAATCGCGGGAAAGCGGCTCGGCGCCGATGTGGTGAATATGCACGCCGCGCAGTCGAGCGTGAAAAAAGGCGAAACCCTGATCGACACGGCGATGACACTCAACGCCATGCGTGCGGACGCCATTGTGATACGACACGGTAGTTCCGGCGCCGTGCAGCTTATCTCCAGCAAGGTTGACTGCCCTGTCCTCAACGCCGGTGACGGCAGCCACGAACACCCAACGCAAGCATTACTCGACGCGCTGACCATCATGCGCCGCAAGGGCAAGGTCGAAGGACAAACCGTCGTGATTTGCGGCGATGTCCTGCACAGCCGCGTTGCCCGATCGAACCTGTTTTGCCTCAAATCATTGGGTGCAGAAGTCCGCGTTGTCGCGCCCCCTGCCCTGATGCCAAGCGGCATCGAGGCATTTTGCGCCATTCCGTTCAGCAATTTCGATGCCGCATTGAATGGGGCGGATGTGATCATGATGCTGCGTCTGCAAAACGAACGGATGCAGGGCGATTTCATCCCATCGCCGCGTGAATATTTCCATCTATATGGCCTTGATGAGCGACGCTTGGCGTTGGCCAAACCGGACGCGCTTGTCATGCACCCTGGCCCGATGAACCGCGGCGTTGAAATCGCCAGCAGCGTTGCCGACCATGTCGACCGCTCCGCCATTACCGAGCAAGTAGAAATGGGCGTGGCGGTTCGGATGGCCTGTCTCGACATATTGACCCGCAAAGCGCGCGGTCAGGAGGGTTGGGCATGACCAACATGAGCATCCTAAATGGCAATGTCATCCTCCCCGGTGCAGATACGACAGCGCTATTGTCTTTGCATATTGCGGACGGCAAAATTGCCTCTGTTGGTACAGCAGTGCCAACGGCCGAACATATTGACGGCAGTGGGCTGATTGTCGCGCCGGGCATCATCGATTTGGGTGTTTTCAAAACCGACAAGCCGGCCTTCCGATTCGGCGGGATAACGCGGGCGGCCTTAATGCCCGATCAATCGCCTGTGCATGACGATCCAGCAACCGTAAGATTTGCCGCATTAAAGGGTAAGCCCGATCTATGGGTCCACCCGCTAGCCGCCGCGACCCAAGGCCTTGATGGCCTGCATATGGCGGAAATCGCATTGATGAAAGACGCCGGCGCAGTGGCGGTGGCGACAGGACGCAAATGGATAGCCGATAGCGGCGTCATGCTGCGCATCATGCATTATTGCGCCGCGTTAGACCTTCCCGTCATTGTGCATAATGAGGATACAGGCGTAGCCGGCCATGCCGTCGCAACGGCCGGTGAAACCGCCACTTTATTAGGCCTTTCCAGCGCGCCCGTTGTGGCCGAAACATTGGCTATCGCCCGCGACCTGTTATTGGCGGAAGAAAGCGGCGCGCGCGTGCATTTCCGGCAAGTCACCACCGCAGGCGGACTGGACCTGATCCGCGCGGCAAAGGCCAAAGGCCTGCGCGTCACTTGTGGCATTACACCAGCGCATCTGTTCCTGTCGGACAATGCCATCTCGGATTTCCGGACTTTTGCACGGCTATCGCCGCCGCTGCGGTCCGAAAGCGATCGATTGGCATGCATACAGGCCATTGCCGATGGTACGATTGACGTCATTGCATCCGGCCATGATCCGCGCGGTCCAGAAGACAAGCGTCTGCCCTTTTCCGAAAGCGCCCCTGGCATGGCTGGGGCAGAAACGTTGCTGGCGCTATCACTCAACCTCGTGCGCGATAATGTGTTTTCGATGGGGCGCATGTTTGAATTGCTCGCGTCGAACCCTGCGAAGATATTAGGATTAAACGCAGGTCAAATATGTGAAGGGCAAGAGGCCGACCTAATCCTGATCGACGTTGATGCGCCGTGGCAGGTCGATGGTAACCGCATGGCCGCACTGGCCGGCAACACACCCTTTGACCGCTTGCCGGTTCAGGGGCGCGTTCGACAGATGTTAAAGGGCGGCAAGCTTATTTAGGATCAGGCAGATATTGCCTTACTATACCGCGGCGCGTCTTCGGCAAAGCCGCCGCATTTAAACGGGCTCCAACCCGCCATCGGTCACCTTGCGATAAAAGCAGCTTTGTGCACCGGTGTGGCAAGTCGGGCCTTGCGGCCGCGCAATGATCCATAAGGCGTCTTGATCACAATCGATACGCATGTCGACAATATGCAAGACATTACCGCTGCTTTCGCCCTTTTGCCAAAGCCGCTGACGACTACGCGAGAAAAACACGGCGGTGCGGGTTTCCAGGCTTTTTGCAAGCGCTTCTGCATTCATATGCCCCACCATTAAAACGGCGCCATCGCCTTCATCCGTGATGACGGCAGTCACCAATCCATTGGCGTCATATTTGGGGTTAAGCGTCAATCCGCTCTCTCGTTCGTCGGTCATATCGGGTAGGTAACCCAAGCATCTTTGCCTCGCCAACATTTTCTTTGTTACAAACGCACGACAAGGGGGAGACAATTGTAACGGCCATGCCTATAGGCGACACAGCGAAGCGCAGCGGGATTCGATATATGCTGACCACCGACCCTTTTGATGACGACAAACTTCGCGAGGAGTGCGGAATTTTTGGTGTCTATGACACTGAAGGTGCCTCTGCGATGGTGGCTCTTGGCCTCCACGCGCTCCAACATCGCGGGCAAGAAGCTGCGGGTATCACCAGCTTTGACGACCATGATTTCCACACGCATCGGGCGATGGGCCATGTCGCGGGCAATTTTGACCGCGAAGAAATCATCGGCGGACTCGTCGGGCGATGCGCGATTGGCCATGTGCGTTATTCAACGACCGGCGAAACATCACTGCGCAATGTTCAGCCTTTATATGCAGATCTTGCAACGGGCGGATTCGCCGTTGCTCATAATGGCAATATTTCGAATGCGATGACCCTGCGCCGCGACCTTGTGCGTCGTGGTTCCATTTTCCAGTCAACATCGGACACAGAAGTGATCATTCATCTGGTCGCGACATCCGGTTACCGGACATTGCTCGACCGCTTGATTGACGCGTTGAAGCGCGTAGAGGGCGCCTATTCGCTACTATGCCTCACGACAGAGGGCATGATTGCCTGCCGTGACCCGTTGGGCATTCGGCCATTGGTCATGGGCAAGCTTGGCGACACTATCATCTTTGCCTCGGAAACCGTCGCACTCGATATCGTCGGCGCGGAATATATCCGTTCAGTGGAACCCGGCGAATTGGTTGTGGTACGCGGAACCGAAATCCAGTCGCACAAGCCGTTCATTCCCATTTCGCAACGGCCTTGTATCTTTGAGCATGTCTATTTCTCACGCCCTGACTCGATCGTTGAAGGCATTAGCGTCTATTCAGTCCGCAAGGCGATTGGCGCTGAACTCGCGCGGGAAAATGGCGTCGATGTAGATTATGTCATTCCAGTGCCCGATAGCGGCACACCCGCGGCCATTGGCTATGCCGAAGCGGCGAAAATCCCGTTTGAACTGGGCATCATCCGTTCGCATTATGTCGGCCGTACCTTCATTCAGCCGGGTGATGGCGTGCGCCATTTGGGCGTAAAGTTAAAGCATAATGCAAATCGAAATTTGGTAGCCGGCAAGCGCATTGTCCTTATCGACGATTCCATCGTGCGCGGTACCACGTCCCTTAAAATCGTGCAGATGATGCGCGAGGCGGGTGCCGCCGAAGTGCATATGCGTATTGCCAGCCCACCGACGATGAACAGCTGCTTTTACGGCGTGGATACGCCGGAGCGCTCCAAGCTGCTGGCAAGTCGGATGGACGTCGAAGAAATGCGCCAGTTTATTCAGGCCGATAGCCTCGCCTTTCTATCCATCGACGGTCTCTATCGCGCGCTCGGCGAAGATTCGCGCCATGCCGACACACCGCAATATTGTGATGCGTGCTTCACCGGCGATTATCCCACCACATTGACCGACCATGACGAGCATGAGGCCAGTGACCTCATGATGCTAGGCGAGCAAAAACTGGCATAACTATGACCAAAGCATTTGAAGGTAAGGTTGCGCTGGTAACTGGCGCAAGTCGCGGGATTGGTGCAGCAACGGCGAAAGCGTTGGCGGCGCAAGGCGCACATGTCATTTTGACCGCGCGCACAGCCAAAGACCTTGAGGCGGTTGAAGACGCAATTTTTACAGCCGGCGGCAGCGCAACCATTGCCCCGCTGGATTTAACCGACGGCGACAGCATATCACGCTTGGCCGTCGCCGTGACAGAGCGTTGGGGCAAGCTGGATATCTTGGTCTTAAACGCCGCCATGCTCGGTACTTTAAGTCCGGTTCCTGCGATTGATGGCGCCGAATTTGCGCGTTTGTTCACATTAAACGTCACGGCGCAGCAAGTGATGATCGCATCGTTCGATGCCTTATTGCGCAAAAGTGACGCCGGCCGACTGGTTGCGCTCACATCCTCCGTTGGCGCCAGCCCACGTGCGTTTTGGGGTGCATATGGCGCGTCAAAGGCGGCGCTGGAGAATTTGGTTCAATGCTATGGCGATGAGGTCAAAAACCTGTCGCAGGTGCGCACTGTTATCGTCGATCCGGGTCGCACACGCACCGCGATGCGGGCAAAGGCATATCCCGGCGAAGACCCGTCAACGGTCAAAGACCCTTCTGTTGTTGCAGATGCAATTTTACAGATGCTGCAGAGCGAATTTGCGACCGGACATCGTTTGGTGGTTGCAGGTTAAATCAGCACTGCTGCGCTGCCCTATCCCTTCACGACCGCATGAGCGTTTAACGCGCGTTCCCGCGCAGCTTTGTGACCTATGATCTTGCGGGGATAGTCCTTCGGACGCGCGCCATATTCATCGGGATCGTGGATATAAGGCTCTTGCAACGCCGCCAATTCAGGCACCCATTCCCGAATGTAACGCGCCGCATCGAATTTTTCTGACTGCGACAAGGGCGCCATGATGCGTACGAACATGTTGCTGTCGACGCCTGTTCCAGCCGTCCACTGCCAATTCACGCTGTTGCTGCCATAATCGGCATCAACCAAAGTATCCCAAAACCATTTTTCGCCTTCGCGCCAGTCGATCAGCAGATGCTTGATCAGAAAAGATGCCGCAATCATGCGCACGCGGTTATGCATCCATCCCGTCGCCCATAATTGCCGCATGCCAGCATCGACGATGGGATAGCCCGTCCGCCCCTTCGTCCAAGCCACAAAGTCCGCCTGAACCGCAGGATCAGACAGGTCACGCCAAGGGAAGATATCAAATGCCTCGCGCGCATTTTTTGCGCCATATTCGGGCATCTGGACAATGATATTTTGCGCATAATCGCGCCAGACCAGTTCTTTCAGGAACACATCCACCGAACCACCTTGATCCATGGTTGCATGCCAGCAAGCGGCAGGTGAAATCTCGCCAAAGTGCAAATGCGCAGACAGAAAGGACGAACCTTCGACCGACGGCAGGTTGCGTTTTTCGTCGTAAAATTTCGCCTTATCGACAAAGGTTGAGAGACGATTTTTTGCGCCTACCTCACCGGGCGTCCACATTTCATCCATAGCGCCCGACCAATTGGGCTTCGTCGGCAGCAAATTCCAAGCGGACAGACTATCGCTATCCGGCCAATTGTCTGGCGCGGCAATTTTTGTTGGAGCAGGATGTGGCACGGGCGGCGGCATATGCTGCCACAAAGCGCGCATGAATGGGGTGTAGATCTTATACTGCCCACCGCTGCCCGTGGTCACGCTGCCGGCGGGAAGCAGATAATTGCCGTCATGGCATATCAAGGCAGTGTCTTTGTGCAGTCGGCTCGCCACCGCCTTCTCAGCATTGCGCCACCAAGGTTCATAATGGCGGATACAATGAATGGCCGACGCATTGGTCTCTGCCGCCAAGGCCTCCAAAACCGCGTCTGATTTCCCTGCCCGCAGAAGCAGCTTTGAGCCTAATTTCTGCAAATCTGCATCCAACGCGGTCAGGCTATGGTGCAACCACCAACGTGATGCAGCGCCCATTTTGCGATGTTTCGGCGTATCATCGTCGAGGATATACACAGGAATAACCGGCGCACCGCTGGCCACCGCAGCTGCCAATGCAGGTTGATCCGAAATGCGCAAATCACGACGGAACCAGACTATAACCGGCGCGGTCATTGGCTCTCATCTCCGATCGGAAAGCTTGCAGAAAACCGGTCGCCAACCATCGGATCGACAAAGCGTTGGTCGGAGACTTTCAACGCCTTCCTATCGTCCTCACTTATGATCTGCGCGACGGGCATGCGCGACCAGAACAACAAAGGCGACTGCTCAGTTACATTTTCTGCAAAGGACCGCTTATCCGCGGCGCCCATGTAATGCGGGCGCACGCTATCATCGATGTGCACATCATCGAACGCGGTGTAGCTGCCCTGCCCGTAATATTGGTCGTCGCGCCAAAGCATTTCCCGCTTCCAGAAAAACAGAGGAACGGGGTTTGCCACGACGAGGGTGGGCACAATATCATGCTTTTGCCGCACGGCCGCCGCCGTCAATTGCTCTGCGCGGTTCGTTATCAGGCCATTGGCGAGAATATAGGCGCCGATGGCGGTGAAGCTCAACAAGGCTGGCGCGCGCCAGTTCGCATCCTGACGTTCACGCCGCCGTGAAATCCAAACCCCCGCAATCAACGCAGCCCACAACCAAATATCAATGATGAACAATGTATCGCCATAAAACCATTGGCTGGAAAAGGGTTCCAACAAGCGGATGCCATAGCTGTTGAACCAATCAAACAAGGGATGGCTGAAGCAGCCAATATGCGCCAAGACGAGCAGCCAGCCTTTATGCACAGGCAATCGTTTCTCAGGCCGTTTTCCCCGCTTGGTTTGCCAGCGGTCAAACCATAGCATGATGCCCCACAAAATCAGCGGCAGGAGCAGCATTGCAATCGGCCCATGCGTCAGGCCGCGCCGCAAAGCGAGATGCTGTTGCCCGCCCAACAAAGTAGTCACAGCATCAATATCGGGAATGTTCGCCGCGATGATAAGCGTCGGCATCGCAAGGCCGGTTTTCCGCTTGAGCCCCATTTGGCCAATAAGCGCGCCGACGAGGCTGTGAGTGAGATTATCCATAAGTCCGCTGCTGGCGCAATGGTGCCGGAATGGCAATACGGCGTTATCGCTATGCCGATTTTGTGTACGCAAAGGACTCCGCGAGGTCATAAAAACAAGTTCGAGCCCATCGCTTTGCGACCCAATATGCTGGACCTGTCCAACACGCCGCCCTATCGTCGGGCCAACATGGAGAATGAGATGACTGATACAACACCCTTTGTTCGCCCTGATGTGGCCCTGTTTCTGCAATTTTTGAATGCGGCACCCGGCCCTAAATTTTGGGAAGTGCCCGCGGTTGAGGCGCGTGCGATCACGTCGGCGATGCGCGATGTCGCCGATGCCCCTGTGGGTGAACTTGCGGTCATTCGCGATATAGCCATTCCCGGCCCCGCAGGCACAATCCCCGCGCGGGTGTATGACAGACGAGCTGATCGCGGCCCTGGCCCTGTCATGGTGTTTTACCATGGCGGCGGCTTCGTGATTGGCAGCCTGTATAGCTATGAGCCTTATTGCGCCGAAGTGGCGCGCTTGCTCGACTTGCCCGTTATCTCCATCGATTATCGTCTATCGCCGGAACATCCCTTCCCCGCGCCTGCGGAAGATTGCGAAGCGGCAACGCGGTGGATTGCATCTAGCCCGGCAGAACTGGGCCTTAATGTGACTGGCCTTATTACATCAGGCGACAGCGCGGGCGGTAATTTGACGATTGTGACCAGCATGGCGCTACGCGACAAGCCGGCTGCTGTGCCGGTATTGGTGCAGTTTCCCATTTACCCGGTCGTCACGCTTGACCCCGATTGGCCAAGCATGCGGGCCTTTTCCAACGGCTATTTGCTAACCGAAGAGGGCATGGCCTATTTCGGTGAAGGCCATGCAGCGGTGCCGGGTGATTATCGCTCTGAACCACTGAATTTCGCGCAAGAGGGTATGCCGCCCAGCCTTGTCACCACCGCCAGCCTTGATCCCTTGCGCGATCAGGGTCTTGCCTATGTCGAAAAGCTGAAACAAGCGGGTGTTAAAGTTCAACACATCAGCGCCGACGGCAACATCCACGGCCATATCAACATTCGCCAAGCGATTCCGTCGGTTCAGGCCGATATCGAAGGCTACATCAATGCTTTGAAAAACATGCTTGCTGAAGTATCGCCGCCCGCATGACCTCTCATTTGGACGACCTTCCTTACCGCCCCTGCGCGGGTATCATGCTTGCCAATATGCACGGCAAGATTTTCGTGGGGCAGCGTGTCGACCGGCCAGAGGGCACCGACGCATGGCAAATGCCGCAGGGTGGCATTGACGAAGGCGAGGAAGCCGAGGCCGCGGCTGTACGCGAGCTATTCGAAGAAACTGGTGTCCGCGCGGACTTGGTCGACATTCTCGCCCGTAGCAAAGAAGAGCATTTCTACGACTTACCCGACGATATGATTGGGCGGATCTGGAAGGGCAAATATCGCGGCCAGCGGCAAATTTGGTTTCTGATGCGATTCAAAGGCAGCGATGCCGATATCAACATCGAAACCGAGCATCAGGAATTCACCAGCTGGCAATGGGTGGACGCAGATATGGTCCCGCAACTCATCGTACCGTTCAAAAAGCGGCTCTATGAAAACATCGTCGCCGAATTTGCCGACCTGATTTAGGCGATTAATTCGCCTTAGGCTCCGGCGTTGCGCCCAATGTCGCCTTCAAGTCAACCGCACTGGCCTGTGCCTGCTGCTTCTTTGATGCCAAGCCGATGGCGGCGGAAAGCTTGCCTAAAGAGGCACAATCGGTGCGGCACACTGTAGTCAATCGAGCCATATTCCTACGTGCCTGTTCCAGAGCGCCTTTGGCAACAAAGGCATGGGCTTGTTCAGCCAAAGCGATTTGATCGTTAGGGTCAATCTCCAACGCCTTGTTGTAGAAACCGATAGACTTTCCGTTCAACCCTTGGGCTTGGACCGCCCGCGCCATGCCGACATAAGCAGCGCGGTTGCGCGGGTCGACCGCGAGCGCGCTTTCATACCAGCCAATTGCGCTATCGACGCGGCCAGCTTTGGTTTCCTCGTCGCCGGTTTTCACCAAAGCGATGGAACGAGCATCAATGTCTTTGTCCGCCCTGCCGCTGATGCTGGCGCTCGACATGATGGCGAGCGTGAGTGACAGAGCAATCGCCGCGGGTGAAAAACGCATACATTTTATCCAAAAATTTTCGGTCCGTTTCGCTATCACAGCTTTTGGAGCCTCGCGAAGAAAAATCCGTCGCTGCCGTCATGTAACGGCGTCAACAGCACACCGTCACCATCGGCACGCCCCATGGAAACGCCGGTTTCCACCGCGTGCCAGCCATTATGCGATTTCAAGAACGCTGCCACTTGCCCCTTGCCCTCATTTTCGATGAGCGAGCATACCGCATACACTATATGCCCGCCGCGCGCGACCATTTCCGAACCAATGTCTAACAGCTTCGCTTGTTCATCGACCACCCGCTTCAACCGTGCAGCATCCAAGCGCCAGCGCGTTTCGGGGTTCCGCCGCCAAGTGCCACTGCCGGAGCAAGGTGCGTCGATCAGAACAAGATCACATTTATCCTTAAGATCAGACAGCATGTCTTTCTCTTTATTAGGATTTAATAAACGCGTTTCAACATTACTTGCCCCTGCCCGCGCGGCGCGCGGCTGTAACTGGTCCAGACGGTTGCGGTTGGTGTCGGTCGCTATCAAGCGCCCCGCGTTGCGCATCGCTGCGGCCAAAGCAAGCGTCTTACCGCCCGCACCAGCGCATAGGTCAAGCACGGTGCCAAGCCCCCTCGCCTGACACGCCTCTACGATGAGCTGGCTGCCCAAATCCTGTATCTCAACCTGTCCATTTTCAACCGCGGGATGGCTATCGATTGCGGTCCCACCGGGCAAGCGCAGCGCAAAGTCGAGGGCCGACAATATTTCCGCTTCCGGCAGCAAGGCAGCAACCTCCTCCCGGCGTGCCTTTAGCGCGTTGACCCGCAAGTCCATCGGTGCGCGGTCCAGTAAGGATGCTTGCTCGGCTTCATCCACATGTTCGGAGAATAAAGGCTTTATCCATTTGGGCAAAGCACCGCCGGTTGAGCGAGCCTCCGTCGGATCCATGACCGCCGGGCCATAATCGCTGCCGTCGAACAAAGCTGCCAGTTCCGGATCGGCATCTGCCATCGCCGCAAAAGCCGATCGCGCGGTTGCCGGGCGCTTGCCAAAACGCCGGATAACACCCCACGCTAAATCCCGCACTGCGCGGCGGTCCTTTGACCCTGCATAGCGCCGCTCGGCAAAAAAGCGTTTGGCAATCTGATCCGCAGACGCACCGCCATCGCGGGCCGCAAGGATGATCTGATCAACCAGCTCAATCGCCGATTGGAGGCGCGCAGCGGGCCTCATGAATTAACGCGTCGGATAATTGGGTGCTTCGCGTGTGATGGTAACGTCATGAACATGGCTTTCCCGTAATCCGGCATTGGTGATGCGCACAAACTGCGCGCGTTCCTGTAGGTCGGCAATCGTGCGCGAACCTGTATAGCCCATGGCAGCCTTTACGCCGCCCACAAGCTGATGAATGACATCACGGGCTGGCCCTTTGAAGGGCACCTGCCCTTCAATGCCTTCGGGGACCAATTTAAGCTGATCCTTGATATCCTGTTGAAAATAACGGTCGGCGGATCCGCGCGCCATTGCGCCAACGCTGCCCATGCCGCGATAGCTTTTATAAGCGCGGCCTTGATATAAAAATGTCTCGCCCGGTGCCTCTTCGGTGCCCGCGAGCAATGATCCTACCATGACCGAGGATGCGCCAGCGGCAAGCGCCTTGGCCAAATCGCCCGATGTGCGCAAACCGCCATCGGCTATCACCGGTATTCCGGATTTTGCGGCTTCTGCTGCAGATTCCATAACGGCCGTCAATTGCGGCACGCCAACGCCCGCAACCACGCGGGTGGTGCAGATGGACCCGGGACCAATGCCAACCTTAATGCCATCGGCGCCCGCATCGATCAACGCGCGGGTCGCAGCGGCAGTTGCGACATTACCGGCCACAACCTGAACTTCGGGGGCCATGCGCTTAATTTCGGCAACGGCAGCGGCGACCATCGCGCTATGACCGTGCGCCGTATCGACGACAATCAGGTCACAGTCCGCTTCAATTAACGCCTTTGTATAGGCTAAGCCTTTTTCACCCACAGTGGTGGCTGCAGCGACGCGCAACCGTCCGGAGCTATCTTTGGTCGCATCGGGGTACAGAACTGCTTTTTCGATATCCTTGACCGTAATCAGGCCAACGCAATGATAAGCATCATCCACAACCAAAAGCTTTTCGATCCGCCGCTGATGCAGCAAACGTCGTGCTTCTTCTTGCGTGACAGATGCCGACACTGTCGCCAGATTTTCGTGCGTCATTAGTTCGGACACAGGCTGCGCGGGATTTTCGGCAAAGCGCACATCGCGGTTGGTCAATATGCCTGCAAGCTTTCCGCTCGCCTCCACGACCGGTATCCCAGAAATGGCATTGGCCGCCATCAGCGCTTGTGCTTCGGCGAGCGTGGCTTCGGGTGCGATGGTGATGGGGTTGACGACCATACCGCTTTCAAAACGCTTTACCTGACGGACCGCAGCACATTGCTCTTCGATACTGAGATTGCGATGCAAGACGCCAATACCACCAAGTTGCGCCATGACGATGGCCATGCGCGCTTCAGTGACGGTGTCCATCGCCGAGGATAAAACGGGGATATTCAACGAAATGCTTTTGGTCAGCCGCGTGCGCGTATCCGCTTGGCTGGGCAGAATGTCAGACGCTCCGGGCTGCAACAGCACGTCGTCAAATGTCAGACCGAGGGGAATTTCTTTCATAGGGCCACCGCTTTAAGCTTTGATTCGTGGCGGCCCATGTAAACAGTAACCTTTTTATTCGCCAGCCTTCTTCGCTTTATATTTTCGCGTATCGGCAAAATGACGGCCGAGCGCGATGTGTAGGTCGGCATCTTCGGCTGCACCGCCCAATGCGGTGCTGTCGGTCAACTCGTCATTGGGGCCATGATAATCACTGCCCAAAAATTTCTGCATCAGGTTCAGGTCGGCGAATGAGCCCCCGACCATCAAGGCAGGAACACCCTTTTGCGCAAGCGCCCACCCGTCCTGCCGTTGCAGGAAGGCGTTGGCATCGGTAGACCCTTCAATTGTCCGCCCCGTCTTCTTTGCGACGGCTTCAACCTCGGCATCGAGCGGCGTTGTTCCACGTCCAATAATCGCCACCTTCGACCCGCGCGGTGCAATCGCTACAGTGTCGATATTTAACGACAAAATGATCTGGTCCAAAGGCAGAACAGCTTTGTCGGCAAAGGCATAAGCGCCAAGCAAGCCGCTTTCCTCTGCTGTGGTCGCCAGAAAATAGATATCACGATCATGCTTCTTCTTTGCCAAAGCTTCGGCAACTTCGTTCATCACCGCGATACCGCTGGCGTTATCCACCGCGCCATTGCAAATACGGTCGGGCGCGCCTTCGGGCGCACAAATGCCCAGATGGTCCCAGTGCCCCATGAACAATAACGCGCCGCTGTTTTTCTTGCGCCCGGGGATCTTGCCGATGACGTTGGAACTGTTGAACCGATAAAGGTCGGTTTTCACATCCAGATCCGCGTCTATACCAAGCGCTTCGCCTACATAATCCGCCTGCTTGGCGTTGGCGCGCAACTTGTCCCAATCCTGCCCCGCCGCGGTAACCAATTCGACCATGAATTCGGTGCTGATGACGCCCTCCACTGGCGCGCGCTTCTCTCTCGCCTCCAGGGCGATGGGGCGCGACAAAAGCTGGCGGCGCAATGTCGGCCAATTGCCTTGGCTGTCTCCCACAAAAATGACCGCCTCTGCGCCCGCCGCAATCAAGGCTTCGCGCCGTGCACGTGGCGATTTCATATTGTCGGGCAGATTATCCGCACCAAATAAGACGATTGCGGCTTTACCCTTAACATCAGCCGCCACCTTACCATTCGCTGCCACGCCTGCACCGGTGAATATCAATGGCAGGTTGCTGCGCGCATAGGCCGCTTGCTTACCAATCAGGATGATGTCGTCTGAAACGATCCGCAATTTGCGGTCGTTGGCGGTGAAAGCATAAGTAGAACTGCCTTGCCCGCGTTGAATCAGCGGCACGGGATCAAACCAGCTACCGTCGGCGGCTGCAGGTTTCAGACCAGCCTTTGCCCATGCTTCGGCAATATATTTGACGGTCTTGTATTCGCCTTCGGTGCCCGGCTTGCGCCCCTCAAATGCGTCGCTGGCAAGTATTTCAATATGGCCGCGCAAGTCCGCCTCGCTCACGCCCTTTGCAGATAATGGCCCGCAAGCCAGCGCGGCTGTGCTTATAAGAAAGGCATAACGGGCAAGACGCATATTTATCGCTCCGGATTAGGACACAACGCCGCCCATCGCATGTCGGCAACGCTCTATCGTCAACTTTGCTTTCTCTACATGCATCAATTCAATCATGCGACCCTAAATTCACAGCAAACAGCCTCGGTTCGCCGCAATAAACTCTTCCGCTTCGGTATTATTTGCGGTCCGGAACTTAACAATATAGGGTAAAAAAATGGCTGACTGGCTCGACACATTATCAACGCATTGGTTCTGGCTTACACTTGGGGTCTCGCTCATTCTGGCCGAATGGTTTGCGCGGGGTCGATATCTGATGTGGATTGGCTTGGCCGCTTTAATTATAGGCAAAGCGGACTATTTCTTGCCCATCACCCTTGCCTATCAAGTCGCGATGTTCGTCATATTGTCCGTCTTGACCGTCTTTGCAGGTAAAAAATTTCACCAATAAGCGCGCCATAAAATCAAAGATGCAGCGCAATCATGCGTTAAAATTGATCGAGGCTGGCAAGGTCAGGTGCCACAAAGCCCCGCCGAGCCTCCGCCGAAAATAAAAGCTCTTTGGAATAAAAGCGAAGCGGATAATCCCGACGTCCGCGTGCTGATGACAACAGGCTATTGACCGACTGATAGAGTGGTTGCTGGCTGCCAATCTCCGCGAAATGCGCCTTCACCCCTGCGACATACACCTGCGTAATGGTCTCATGATAGCCCTGGCTATCATCATTCACGCCGCCGTTTGCGAGGTTGTAGGCAGATATAATTCCAGGCAATTCGCGCTCTAGATCAATGTCGCAACGATCACGTAGTAGCCAGCTGCAAGCCGCCAAATGCGCCTCATGCGTCCACGCTTCCCGCGGTAAAGTGGCGGCCAACAACCCTTCACCAATCGCGACGATCGACGCATCATCGGCGAACAAGCGGATGTTGAAATGGGACATCTTCCGGACTTTCAATCGGTCCGGCTTATCCGGACGGGTTAAGACACTTTTGGTGCCGACTGCCTTACACCTTCATCAACATGTTGGGCAAATTGCGCAAAATTATCAATGAATTGTTGCGCCAGCTTGCGCGCAGTCACATCATATTCTGCACTGTCCGCCCATGCTGCACGCGGGTCAAGGATGCCGCTGTCGACGCCTGGCACCGCCACCGGAAATTCAAAACCAAAGTTTGAATCCTGCCTGAATTCGGCATTGTTCAGGCTACCATCCAGCGCCGCGTTCAAAAGCGCACGCGTGGCCTTAATCGGCATACGGCTGATGCCCGGCATCGTTGCCTTACCGCCGGTCCAGCCGGTGTTGACTAACCAGCATTGGACATTGCCCTTGGCAATACGCTCTTTTAGCAAATTGCCATAAACGCTAGGATGCCGCGGCATGAATGGCGCGCCAAAGCAGGTCGAGAATGTCGCCTCGGGCTCCGTCACGCCAATTTCCGTCCCGGCCACACGCGCCGTATAGCCCGAAAGGAAATGATACATCGCCTGATCCGGCGTTAACCGCGCGATGGGCGGCAGCACGCCATAGGCATCAGCGGTCAGGAAAATAATGGTATTGGGCACGGGACCCATATTTTTTTCCGAGGTATTCGGAATAAATTCGATGGGGTAAGAACCACGGCTATTTTCGGCGAGGCTGTTGTCGTCAAAGTCCAATTCGCGTGTTTTCGGATCGATAACAACATTTTCAAGCACTGTACCAAAACGCTTGGTTGTAGCGAAGATTTCAGGCTCCGCCTCAGGCGACAGGCGGATCATCTTGGCGTAGCAACCACCTTCAAAGTTGAAAACCGCGGTATCGGACCAGCCATGTTCGTCATCGCCAATCAATGTGCGGCTGGCGTCGGCGGACAATGTGGTCTTGCCGGTACCTGACAGGCCAAAAAACACAGCTGTATGCCCATCCGCACCAATATTGGCCGAACAATGCATCGGCATAACGCCCTTTACCGGCAGCAAGTAATTGAGAATACCGAACACCGACTTCTTCATTTCGCCGGCATAAGCGGTGCCGCCAATCAATATCAGCTTTTCGGTAAAGTTGACCGCAATCACAGTCTCACTGCGGCAACCATGGCGTGCCGGATCGGCGCGGAAGCTTGGCAAATCTATGATGGTATATTCGGGAACGAAGCTGGTTAATTCGTCTTGGGAGGGGCGCACCAACAAAGTGCGGATAAACAGATTATGCCACGCAAATTCGTTGATAACGCGCACATTAACGCGATGCTCCGGCTGCGACCCGCCGAACAGATCAGCGACGTATAACTTGTCTTTACCGCCCAGCGCTGCGATGAAATCTTCCTTTAAAGCAGCGAAATGCGCGGGATCCATGGCGACATTGGTCTTGCCCCACCAGATGCTGTTTTCGGTTTCGGCATCGCGGACAATATATTTATCCTTTGCCGAGCGGCCAGTGTGCGCGCCGGTTTTAACAACAAGGGGACCATCTTTCGCCAGTATGCCTTCTGCATTGGCCAAAGCGGCTTCGACCAAAGGCGCCGTGCCAAGATTACAAATCAGTGCCGCTTTCGTGTCGAAACCCTGTTGTGCTAATGAGATATTCAGTGGTGTCGACATTATAAACTCCGGCAAAAGTTGCGAATCTAGTGCATACGTATGCACATTGAAAACGCCGCCGGTATACGATGCATCTTAGAACGTCAAATAGGGGCACATCATTTTGCAAGACACAGGTTATCCACGAGAGACTTTGCATGATGATTGAACCCCAGCGTTTGCCATCCTATAGTTGAGATATGAGCGCCAATATAGCCTTGGTTGACGACGATCGAAACATCCTGACCTCTGTATCGATTGCGATGCAGGCAGAAGGCTATGCGACGCGCATTTATTCGGACGGCGAAACGGCGTTAAAGGCATTGTTCGAAAATCCAGCAGATCTTGGTATTTTCGATATCAAAATGCCGCGCATGGACGGGCTGGAGTTGTTGCGGCGGTTGCGCGAAAAAAGCGATATGCCTGTCATCTTCCTCACATCAAAGGATGAGGAACTGGACGAAGCACTTGGTCTCGCCATGGGTGCGGACGACTATATAACTAAGCCATTTTCGCAACGCCTTTTGATTGCCCGTGTGAAGGCAATATTGCGACGCGCAACCTATGACAAAGTCCCCGGCAACGGCGAGGCAGAAGCGGAGCCAGAACCGATGGTACGCGGTAAGCTGGAAATGGACCCGGCGCGGCACCATGTCAGATGGGACGGAAAGTCGCTTACGTTGACGGTGACAGAGTTTATGATCCTTGAGGCGCTGGCCAACCGACCGGGCGTCGTGCGCACCCGGGACCAATTGATGGACGCGGCGTATCAGGACGACGTCTATGTGGATGACCGCACTATTGACAGCCATATCAAGAGGCTTCGGCGCAAATTCCGCGAAATTGACCCTGAATTCACCGCTATTGATACGCTCTATGGGGCCGGATATCGCTTCGCAGACAGCTGAACCCGCTGACCTGCAGCTGGGATGGAGCCGGGGGTTATCGCTGACCGCCCGTATACTTGCCGTCAACCTCTTCGTGCTTGCTCTGTTAGGCGCCGGCCTGTTCTTCCTCGACAGCTATCGCGTTCGATTAATCGCAGAGCGCGAAAATACAGCCCGCGTTCAGGCCAGTTTCCTTGTGTCCAGCCTGCCACTTATCGCGAAGGAAAAGCGGGACGATTATATCGCCAAATTCGGTCAATTGAACCTGTCGCGCATTCGCGTGTATGACCAAGATGGCAGGAAAATACTGGACAGCTTTGCCGGCCGTGAGCCCACTTATGTGTTTCGCGATCCCAACAGCGAACCTTGGTCCAAAATTGCGGCACGGTGGATCGATGTTATGTTCGATTTTCTGGTCGGTGCAGCCAAGCTGGAACGCTATGTTGAACCCGCAAAAGACATCCCTTCCGCATGGCCAGAAATTCGCGCGGCAACGCCTGCCAATGCTGCATCAAAGGTGCGCTTTGCACCTGACCTCACGCACGTGATTAGCGCTGCGGCAACAGTGCGCGATGGGGGCTTGACCGTGCTGACCACGTCCAATGAACGCGACATCCGCTTGTTCGTCCGCGCAGAGCGCTTCAACGTCGGCATGTTTTTCCTTTTGGCGTTGGGTATCGGCGTCCTGCTCTCTATTTTCCTTGCCCGCACGATCGTCCGACCGTTGCGCCATCTGGCCCGTGCTGCCGTCAAGGTTCGACTTGGTCGTGCACAAGAGGTTACCGTTCCCCGCCTACCCTCGCGCCGTGACGAAATTGGCATGCTTGCACGCGCGCTATCGGATATGAGCATCGCGCTGCGCCACAGGATCGACGCAACCGAAGCCTTTGCCGCCGATGTCGCGCATGAAATCAAAAATCCTCTGGCTTCGTTACGGTCGGCGCTGGACGGCGCAGAACGGATCGAAGACCCGCAATTGCGGAAGCAATTAATGGACGTCGCAAAGGCCGATGTTCAGCGTATGGATCGCCTGATCAGCGATATTTCCGACGCCAGCCGTGTAGATTCGCAACTGGCAAAGGCAAAATTTGAACCCATCGACCTTGGCGACATGATTGAACAATTGCTTCAGGCACGCGAAGACCGAGCCAGCGACAAAAACGTCAACATTGCTTTTGCTCGACCGCGCCGGAACATTACGACTGTCATGGGCGAAGATGTCCGTCTTGAACGCATGCTGACCAACTTGATCGACAATGCGGTATCCTTTTCCCCGCCGGGCGCGGTGGTCGAAATATCCGCGACACTGGCCGATGAAGACGTCATTATCCGGATTAGCGATGAAGGCCCCGGAGTACCGCCACAAGAGCGGGAAGCCATTTTTAGACGCTTCCACAGTGAACGGCCAGCGACCGAGAATTTCGGTAAGCATAGCGGGCTTGGCCTCGCGATTGCGCGAACGATTATCGAAGGGCATCATGGGCGCATTGGCGTACGCGACCGGGTTGATGGCAAAGGCGGGGCCTGTTTCGAAATCGCCTTGCCCTGCGCGGCTGCGGCAACACGCCAATGACGGCTATGGTCCATGGCAGCGCTGTTTCCATACACGGCAAAGGAGTGCTGTTGCTTGGTCCTTCTGGTAGCGGGAAATCAGACCTCGCGCTTCGTCTGATTGACAGAGGTGCAAAGCTCATCTGCGATGATGTCGTACACATTGAAAACAACAACAGCTTGCCGCAATTGGCCTGTGCGCCGAATATAGCTGGAAAAATCGAAGTGCGGGGCATCGGGATATGTCCGATTGATTTCGTCGATTCCGCGCCACTGCGCCTCGTCGTGCAATTGGCGCAGGACGTGGACCGCATGCCGCCGGAGCATCAGCGGATCACTTTAGCGGGGTATTCGGTACCCATGTTCAGGCTACCCCCTTTTCAGCCCAGCAGCGCAATAAAGGTGGAATGGGCGCTGCGGTTGGTTATTGATGCGGGATTGCTACCAATGTCAAATGCGGAAGCCGCGTTCAATGAAAGCTTAACAATGTGACCAAGAACATAGCTTCCGAAACCCAAAAAATCCTGCTGATCACTGGCGTGTCCGGGGCCGGCAAGACCACAGTGCTTAAAACACTGGAAGATCTTGGCTGGGAAACGGTCGACAATTTTCCGATTAAATTGGCAAGCCAATTACTTAAAATTCCCGCATCTGGCGGCGAAAATGGACCAAATATTCCGCTGGCACTGGGTTTTGATAGCCGGACGCGCGGATTTGACGCGGAGGCGTTAATTCGGCAAATCAAGAAGCTGCAGGCGCAACCTAATCTCCAAATAATGACATTGTTTTTGGATTGCGCCGGCGTCGAGATCGAACGGCGCTATGCGGAAACCCGCCGCCGCCATCCCATGGCTCAGGATCGGCCCGCGATGGACGGCATCGCCATGGATCGGTCCATGATGGAGCCATTTCGCCGATGGGCGGAGGCCGTGATTGATACCAGCAAGCTATCGGCGCATGATTTGCAAGTCGTCATCCGTGAACGGTTCAGTAGCGATAGCTCACTGCACTCTAATATCACGGTTTCAAGCTTTGGCTTTTCACGCGGGGTTCCGCACAATGCGGATTTGCTATTCGATTTGCGTTTTTTACGGAACCCGCATTGGGACAGCCATTTGCGGCCCATGACAGGTTTGGATGCGGCGGTTGCTGATTATGTAGCTGCCGACCCCCAATATGATGAAGCCTTGCAGAAAATCCGCGACCTGTTGCGCTTCCTGCTGCCGCTCTACGATGCGCAGGGGAAGGCATATGTAAACATCGCCTTTGGGTGCACAGGCGGGCGTCACAGGTCCGTGCATGTTGCGGAAACTTTTGGCAATTGGTTGCGTGAAGATGGCTTTACCTTGCAGGTGGCACATCGCGATCTGGCATCAAGACCAATTGACGCGCTGGAAGAGCCTGCTAACGGCGCAGACAGAGTAACGTCGCGACAAGGCAGCAACATCACATGATCGGTTTGATTTTAGTCACGCATGGCAAACTGGCGAACGAGTTTCTTATCGCGCTTGAACATGTTGTGGGTCCACAAAAGGACGTTGCAACCATCTGCATCGGCCCGCATGATGACATGGAAGTTCGGCGCAATGAAATCGCGGCTGCCATCAAAAAGGTAGATACCGGCAAAGGCGTGATCATCCTGTCCGATCTGTTCGGGGGAACGCCCTCAAATCTCTCCATTTCTTTGCTGGACAGTGGACGCGTGGAAGTGATCGCGGGCGTGAACCTCCCGATGCTTATCCGCCTCGATAGCGCGCGCAAAAATCTGGATGTGAAAGAAGCAGTCGCAGCCGCGCGTGAAGCAGGACGCAAATATATCAGCGTTGCGTCTGAAGTGCTTGAAGCATCAAAATGACCCGGATCAGCCGCACCGTCACTATCGTTAACATAAAGGGCCTTCACGCGCGGGCCAGCGCCAAATTTGTGACCTTCGTGTCCCGCTTGCCCGAAGGGATCAAAGTTGAGGTCGAAAAGGATGGCCAATCCGTGACGGGCACTTCCATCATGGGCTTGATGATGCTCGGCGCAGCCAAAGGGAGCGAAATCACCATAAATGTCGAAGGCGAACAGGCCGAACTCGCGATTGAAAAGCTGGTTGGTTTGGTCGTCGACGGTTTTGGCGAAGATTGATGCGCCGTGAAATTACCGGATTTTCTAACCCGCTGCTAAAGGACATACGCGGGCTTCGTGAAAAGAAGCTTCGTAAACGCGCAGGGCTGTTCCTGGCCGAAGGTCTGCGCATTATGACCGAAGCACGGGAGGCAGGATTTCTTCCCGAAATGCTGTTTCGCGTTAAAGACCGCCCCGTTCACGACCTTGAAGTCGCGTTAGAAGCCGATGTTCTGGCCAATAATGGCGACGTTATCGAAACCAGCGCCGAGATTATGGCAAAGCTGTCCGGCAAGGATAACGCCCAGACCGTAGTGGGCGTCTATCGCGACTATGGAACCGCATTGGCCGACGTGGACCGCACGGCAGCTCCCATCTGGCTTGTGGCGCAATCGATGCGTGATCCGGGCAATCTTGGCACGATGTTGCGCACGGGCGATGCGGTGGGGGCTGGTGGGCTAATCCTGATTGATGATTGCACGGACCCCTTTTCTGTCGAGTCCGTTCGCGCCAGCATGGGCGCTATTTTCACACAAAAGATTGTACAATGCAGGTGGGAAGAATTCACCGCTTGGTTGCGCGCGGGTGAAGGCCAATTGGTCGGCACCAGCCTGCAGACAGACACCGATTACCAAGCTGCCCGTTATAGCGCGCCATGCTTCATCCTGACGGGTAATGAAGCGCAAGGCCTGCCCGATGATTATGAAGCTGCATGTGATCTGCTTGTCAAAATGCCCATGCGTGGCAAGGCTGACAGCTTAAACGCCGCAGTCGCAACGGCGGTTATGGCTTACGAGGTCCTGAACCAGTTTCGGCATTCCGAAGCCCGCTAAGCCTCAGACATTCGTTTCCCGTTGGTCCTCAATCGTTTGCGACATTTCTCCGTCGCCATATCGCGGTAAAGCCTCGACCACAGGAACATCTTCTAACTCGCGCTTGCCGGTTTCAATGTTCAAATCGGCAAATTTCCGTCCTGTTGAAATGACATTGCGTTCGAAGCTGCCGACAAATTTATTGTAGTTATTCACCGCAGACGAAAGTCCGCTGCCGACCGATTTCAGGTGCTGTGCCGCCACCGCAATACGGTCATACATTTCCTTGCCAAGCGCCCCGATCTGCTTCGCCTCGCGCGCCAGCCCCTCTTGCCGCCAAACGCTGGCAACGGTGCGGGCGATTGCGACCAAATTTGTCGGCGTCGCCAACAAAACTTTCTTATCAAAGGCGAAATCCCACAATTGCGGCTCATGCTCCAGCGCGGCCGCAAGGAAATGTTCACCCGGCACGAACATGATGACATAATCAGGCGCTTCGGAAAACTGATCCCAGTAAGCCTTGCGCGACAAGCCATCGATATGATTTTTCATCGATTGCGTGTGTCGCGCCATGGCAACCGCACGAACGTCATCATCCACTGAATCAAATGCGTCCTGATAGTCGTTTAGCGATACTTTCGCGTCGATTACCAATGTCCTGCCACCGGGGACATGAATGACCGCATCTGGCCGCAACCTTAAACCATCTCCAACATCGATGCTGGTTTCCAGATCGAAATCGACATGCTCCGAAAGTCCGCAACTTTCGAGCACATTCTTCAACTGCTGTTCACCCCAACGCCCCCGCGCCTTGGGCGCATTCCGCAAGGAGTTCATCAGGCCGGACGCCACGCTCGACACGCGTTCCTGACCCAGTCGCATTTCGCCGATTAAGCCTTTCAGATCGCCATAAGCTTCGGTCCTGTCCTTCTCGATCTTGCCGACCTGCTCTTCATAGGCCTTCAGCTTTTCACCGACAGGGCCAAGCAACTGCTTCAGCCTTTCCTCATTCTTCTCGCCAGCCTGATGGAAGCGTTCGTCGGCGCGTTGCAGGAATGCCGCCTGCGCCTCTCCCAATAATTTCTGCCCAATCTCACCAAATTGCGCGGACAAGTTTTCCTTCGCATTGCCCAGCGCCGCGATCTGTTCTTCAAAGCTCCGCTCGCGTTCTTCCAAACTGGTTTCAATCCGCGCCAAGCGGTCTTTGGCACTATCCCGTTCGACGACCACTTGATCCAGCATCGCCCGCAATTGTGCTGTCGTTTCCTGGCCTGCTTTGCCCATGCGGCTGCCCGCAAGCCAACCAAGCAGTAGCCCGCCCAACAAAGCAAAAACCACGACGAAAATGACGATCAACGGCTCCAACGGCCACCTCCAAGATTAGAACGAAACTGGAACATACCCACTGAAGGGCGGAGGTCAAGTGGCTTCGATGACGTTCCGTTGCGCCTTCTTAACCCGTGCGTAACTCATCACGCTCAGCGGCAGCAGGGCAATGTAAATGAAACCAACACCGATAAGGGCAACCCATGGTGCGGCGACCAATGTTGCAATAAACAGGCTAAGGACCGCCAGTGCCATGAAACGCAGGCTGCGGCGCACCTTGATCGACGACCAGCTATAGGTCGCGACATTGGAAATCATCAACAGCGCACACAGCAGCAACCATGGCGCAAGAAAGCGATAATCGCGCACCCAGTCCGCCCCAGTTTCAAACCAGATCATCATCGGCAACAAAGCCATCGCCGCGCCCGGTGGTGACGGAACGCCGGTGTTAAAGCCAGCGGATTTATGCGGTTGGTTTTCGGTATCAATCTGTGCGTTAAACCTTGCCAGACGTAATGCCGCACACAGCACAAAGAATACTGATATCGTCCAGCCAAAGCGCGGCATATCCTGCATGACCCACATATACATGATCAAAGCAGGCGTGGCACCAAAAGCAATCACGTCAGAAAGCGAATCCAGTTCCGCGCCAAAACGACTTTCGCCTTTCAACATCCGCGCGATACGGCCATCCATGGCGTCGAGTACGCCGGCAATGACAATTGCGGCCACGGCATTTTCCCAACGCCCCTGCATTGCAAACCAAGCGCCGGACAATCCGGTACACAAAGCAAGCGCAGTGACAGCGTTAGGGGCAAGTGCACGCAAGGGTATGCCAGGACGGGAGGAATGCGTGGCCATCAATGGGCGACGGCGATAAGGTCCTGATCAACGCCGATTTCGGCGAGAACAGTTTCCCCGGCAACGCAACGCTGCCCCTTGATAACGCGCGATGCGGTGCCATGCGGCAAATACACATCAACGCGGCTGCCAAAACGGATTAAGCCGACCCGCTGCCCATTGGCAACATTGTCGCCTTCTTTTACAAAAGCGACAATCCGGCGCGCGACCAAGCCAGCAATTTGCGTAAAGCCAACACGTACACCATCGCTGCGTTCCACGAGGAAATGTTGGCGTTCATTTTCTTCGCTGGCTTTATCAAGGTCCGCATTGAGGAATTTACCCGCGATATAGACAACGCGTGTAATCGTGCCGCGAATAGGCGTCCGGTTAATGTGGACGTCAAAAACGCTCATGAAAATCGACACGCGGGTCATTGGCTGGTCACCCAAGCCATCGGGTCCGCGCAACTCTACTGGCGGAAGGACTTGTTCAATTAAAGTAACAAGCCCATCGGCGGGTGACACAATAAATCGCTCGTCAATCGGCGTCGCACGCACAGGATCGCGAAAGAAGGCCAGCGTCCATATGGTAACCGCTGCCATCGGCCAAGCTAGCGTTTCCCAAGCCATAAGGGCGAAAAACAGGGTGATGCCTGCGGCGATAAGTCCGAACTTGCGGCCCTCGGGGTGGACGGGTGGAAACGACCATTTCGCAACGCCGGCACCCCGGTTTGTCAATTCTTGTCTGCTCATGCGTCTTAGCTAGGGGATGCGCCGCCATCTTACAACCTAAGATACAATTTCAGCCATTTTCAGACAATCTCGGGGATGCAGTTGAACAAATGGCAGACTTTGCTATGGCACCGCTCATCAACCCATCTCCCTAATGGAAAGTGCTTTGTAACATGGCAAAAATTAAGGTCAAAAACCCAGTTGTCGAGCTTGATGGCGACGAAATGACACGGATCATCTGGGAATGGATTCGTGAACGACTCATTTTGCCATATCTTGATGTCGACCTGAAATATTATGACCTTGGCATGGAATATCGCGACAAGACCAATGATAAGGTCACCGTTGATTCCGCCAACGCCATCCGCGAATTCGGCGTCGGCGTAAAATGCGCCACAATTACACCAGACGAAGCGCGCGTCGAAGAATTCGGCCTGCAGAAAATGTGGAAGTCGCCCAACGGCACTATCCGCAACATTTTGGGCGGCGTAGTTTTCCGCGAGCCAATCGTCATAGATAACGTACCGCGTTTGATCCCGGGCTGGACGGATCCCATCGTGATTGGTCGTCATGCGTTCGGTGACCAATATCGCGCGACTGATTTCTTGGTCCCCGGTCCCGGAACGCTGCGTCTCGTTTGGGATGGCGATGATGGGCAGAAAATTGACGAAGAAGTATTCCGTTACCCCTCGCCCGGCGTTGCGCTGGCGATGTACAATCTCGACGATTCCATTCGCGACTTTGCCCGTGCCTCGTTGAACTATGGCGTGACCCGCGAATGGCCCGTATATTTGTCGACGAAGAACACGATCCTCAAATATTATGATGGTCGCTTCAAGGATCTCTTCCAAGAAGTTTACGAAGCCGAGTTTGCAGCAAAGTTCAAGGAATTGGGCATTGTCTATGAGCACCGTTTGATCGACGACATGGTCGCATCGGCCTTGAAATGGTCGGGCAAGTTCATCTGGGCATGTAAGAATTATGATGGCGACGTGCAGTCTGATCAGGTTGCGCAAGGTTTCGGCTCACTCGGCCTGATGACCTCCATCCTGATGACACCAGATGGCAAGACCGTTGAAGCCGAGGCTGCGCATGGAACGGTTACGCGCCACTATCGCCAGCATCAGCAAGGCAAGGCAACATCAACCAACCCGATTGCTTCCATTTTTGCTTGGACGGGCGGCCTTAAATTCCGCGGCAAGTTCGACGAAACGCCTGAAGTCACGCGCTTTGCCGAAACGCTCGAAGAAGTCTGCATTCAAACCGTTGAAGATGGCCATATGACAAAGGATCTCGCGATCCTCATCGGTCCGGATCAGGCTTGGATGACCACCGAGCAATTCTTTGAAAAAGTACGCGCGAATCTAGAAATCAAAATGGGTAGCTGGATGTAACGCCAGCGCATTTAAAAATAAGAGAGCGCGAGGGGCAACTCCCGCGCTTTTTTATTGCCCTGCCCTTCCATTATCGTGCTGCCTGTGCGTAAATGCGGGTCATGGCAGGCGAACTACATACCAACGGCATTAGCGATCTGCTCGTGATATTGGGTGCGGCGGGCATAGTCATCCCTGCGTTTGCACGGCTTCGCATCACGCCCATCATTGGTTTCATATTGGTCGGCATAATGGTTGGCCCAATGGGACTTGGATCTTTGGTGTCCATGTACCCAATGCTCGAATGGGTCACCATCACCAATCCAGAGGCTATTCATCCCATCGGCGAATATGGCATTATTTTATTGCTGTTTTCCATTGGTCTTGAACTATCCTTCCGCAGATTATGGAAAATGCGGCGCTTGGTATTTGGCGTCGGCGCGGCACAGTTATTTGGCGCCGGCCTAATTATCGCTGCTGGTCTATATATATTCGGATATGGCGTGACAGCCGCCATAGGCATTGGGATTGCATTAGCACTTTCATCGACAGCGTTGGTGCTTCCGATATCCGGCACGCATTCCGCCGTTGGTAAATCCGCTCTGGCCATGTTGCTATTCGAAGATTTGGCCATTGTGCCAATTATATTCGTTTTGGGCGCGTTGGCGCCGCAAGCCGGCGCAGATTCATGGTCAGGCCTTGTCACAGTATTGTGGCAAGGCGGCCTTGTTATTGTAGGTATGCTCGTGCTCGGCCGGCTCTTCCTACCCCGCCTGTTCGGGCAAGCGGCACGCACGAAAAGCCCGGAATTATTTGTATCGATCAGCTTGCTCGTGGTCATTGTCGCAAGCTTGGCAACGGGCGCAGTTGGCCTTTCGCCAATCGTAGGTGCCATGATCGCAGGTCTGTTAATCGCTGAGACCGACTATCATAACGAAGTGGATGTCATGACAGCGCCTTTCAAAGGGTTGGCGCTGGGCGTCTTTCTGATCAGCATTGGCATGCAAGTCGATGTCCGTTTCGTAGCAGCAAATTGGGCAGCACTGGTTGGCGCTGTGGCGGCTGTAGTGCTAGTCAAAGCCGCCGTGACGGCGGGTTTGTTGAAGTTGAGCGGGACTCGTACGGGTACCGCGACCGAAACGGGCGTGCTTATGGGCAGCCCGTCCGAAACAACCTTGATCGTCTTGGGCGTCGCGGGCGCAGCGCAGATTATTGACGCCGCCACCGTTAACTTCTGGCAAGTGGCGACCGCAATTGGCCTCACGATCACCCCGATATTGGCGCGGATCGGTCATGACATGTCTCGCCGTCTAGAATTGCGCGAGAGCGATGATGAAGTGCACGAGCAAGACCCGACGCAAGAACCAAGAACGGTCGTGATTGGCTTTGGTCGGGTCGGGAAATTGGTGGCCGACATGCTAAGCATGCACGGCCAGCCTTATGTCGCCATCGAATCCAATGTCGACGCGGTAACCAACGCACGGCGCGGGGGTTACAAGGTTATTTATGGGGACATCTCGCGACCCGAGACGTTGGATAAATTGAGCTTGGGCCATGCCAAGGCGCTCATCCTGACAATGGACCAACCGGTATTGGCCGAACACATCGTCAAGCGCGTCCGCCACTGGTTGCCCGATATTACGATTGTCGCGCGCGCCCGTGATCCTGAACATGCCGCGCGGCTCTATCAAGCGGGCGTCACTAACGCCGTGCCCGAAACATTGGAAAGCTCGCTTCAACTATCAGAAGCAGTGCTCGTCGACCTGGGCGTTGCCATGGGCCCCGTCATCGCATCAATCCACGAAAAGCGCGACGAATTTCGGCGGCAGATAAAGGAAGCCGGGGGCCTTGATGAGGCCCCCAAGCTCAAACTTACCTCTTAACCAGCGATTTTCGCTTTAATCGCATCCAACGCGGCTTGCGCCAAATCGGCACCTGCAGGGCCGCCGCCTTGCGCCATGTCAGGGCGTCCACCACCGCCCTGCGCGCCCATGGCCTCTGTTGCGGCACGCACAAGGTCAGGCGCAGTTACAGAAGCATGCAAGGCAGGCGACACGGCAACCACAACCGTGTTGCTGTTTTCATTGGCGGCAATGATGGCCACAATGCCCGTGCCAATGGCCTTCATTTGATCATCGGCAAGGCCGCGGAGCATCTTTGGTTCAACACCCGCGATAACTTGTCCCATGAAGGTCACATCACCGATTTGTTCGGCCTCGGCCTTTGGACCACCACCACCGGACAGCGCGAGCGCGGTCTTGGCTTCGGACAGTTCTTTCTCCATCCGCTTGCGTTCATTCATAAGCGTTTCGATACGCACGCTGACTTCATCCGGCGCCGTCTTCAGCATTGCGGCCACATTCTTCAACTGCGTCTCACGGCCAACAAGCCATAAGCGCGCCGCCTCACCGGTCAGCGCCTCGATGCGGCGAATACCGCTGGCAACTGCGCCTTCGGAGATGATCGTGAACAAAGCAATGTCGCCCAAGGCGTTAACATGTGTCCCTCCGCACAGCTCCAACGAATAATGCGTGTCATCGCTCTTGCCCATCGTCAGCACGCGGACTTCTTCGCCATATTTTTCGCCAAACAAAGCGAGCGCGCCGGCAGCAACGGCATCATCGGGGGTCATCAACCGCGTCGTTACTGTCTCATTGCCGCGGATTTGGGCGTTTACGTCCGCCTCGATCATCGCAATCTCTTGCGGGGTCACTGCCTGATTGTGCGAGAAGTCGAACCGCAAGCGATCCGGCGCCACCATGCTGCCCTTTTGCGTCACATGCTCGCCCAAGCGATCGCGCAATGATGCATGCAGCAAATGCGTGGCGCTATGGTTCGCACGCAAAGTGTCACGACGCTGGGTATCGATTTTCAGCGTCACGAAATCGCCAACTTTAATCTCGCCTGTGCCAATTATGACCTGATGGGCATGCAAACGGCCCAAAGGCTTTGCCGTGTCGGTCACTTCGCCACGCATATTGCTGCTGGAAATGACGCCAGCGTCACCCATCTGCCCGCCGCTCTCGCCATAAAATGGCGTTTGGTTGGTGATGACCGTGACTGTGTCTTTGGCACCCGCCGATTGCACTTCTGTGCCACCCTTCACGAGCGCAACCACCTGACCCTCGCCCTCATTGGCGGCATAGCCAGTAAATTCAGTGCTGCCGACCCGTTCGGCAATATCGAACCACACGTCATCCGAAGCCTTTGCCCCGGAACCCTTCCATGCAGCACGCGCCATCGCTTTTTGATTGTTCATGGCGGTTTCAAAGCCCGCTTGATCAATGCCAAAGCCTTGCGCACGCAACGCATCTTCGGTCAGGTCATAGGGGAAACCATACGTGTCGTAGAGCTTGAACGCCGTATCGCCTGCCAAAACATCCCCTGGATTCATACCAGCGGTTGCTTCGTCGAGCAGCTTAATGCCTTTATCCAGCGTCCGGCGGAACTGCGTTTCCTCTTGCTTCAACGTCGCCTCAATCATCGGCTGCGCGCGCAATAATTCAGGATAAGCAGCGCCCATTTCGGCGGCGAGGCTTCCGACCAAGCGGTGCATCAACGGCTCTTTCGCGCCAAGAATATGGGCATGGCGCATGGCGCGGCGCATGATCCGCCGCAGAACATAACCGCGGCCTTCATTCGACGGCATCACGCCGTCGGCGAGCAGGAAGCTGGTCGAGCGCAAATGGTCCGCAATCACGCGATGGCTGGCCTTCTGTTCGCCAACCGCCTTTGTGCCCGTCAGTTCTTCTGATGCATTGATCAATGCCTTGAACGTATCGGTGTCGTAATTGTCTGTTACGCCCTGCATGACGGCAGCAATCCGCTCCAGCCCCATGCCAGTATCGATAGAAGGCTTTGGCAATGGCACATCGGTGCCATCATCCTGCCGTTCAAACTGCATGAACACGAGGTTCCAAATTTCGACAAAACGGTCGCCATCTTCATCGGGGCTTCCCGGAGGGCCTCCGAAAATATGATCGCCATGGTCGTAGAATATCTCGCTGCACGGTCCGCACGGCCCCGTATCGCCCATCGACCAGAAATTGTCGTTGGTTGAAATGCGGATGATGCGGTCTTCAGGAAGGCCGGCAATCTTGCGCCACAGTTCGAACGCCTCATCATCGGTGTGATAGACGGTGGTCGTCAACCGTGCGGGGTCTAACCCCCATTCCTTGGTCAACAATGTCCAAGCATGGGTAATCGCCTGCTCTTTGAAATAATCGCCGAACGAAAAATTGCCGAGCATTTCAAAAAACGTATGGTGTCGCGCCGTATAACCCACATTATCGAGGTCGTTATGCTTACCCCCGGCCCGTACGCATTTCTGACTTGAGGCTGCACGCGGTGTTTCCCGGCTTTCGAGGCCCGTGAACACGTTCTTGAACGGTACCATGCCGGCATTGACGAACATCAATGTCGGGTCATTATACGGCACGAGCGGTGCAGACTGCACTATGTCATGATTGGCACCACCGAAATAATCGAGGAAGCCGCGGCGAATATCATTGGTCGATGTCATAATGACTGCGACTTAGGGAACGACTCGCCGCGCTGCAAGCCGGATATGCAGTTTGCGGGCACCTTCATGCATAGGCATAAGGCCCGCCCTTTTGCAGCGCTGCCTGATAGGCTGGGCGGGCATGGATTTTTTCCACGAATGCAGTGAGGTTTGTCAGATTTGCCGCGCGGCCCATTTTAACCGCGGCTTCGGCCGGAAAGCTCATCATGATATCCGCGCCCGTCAGAGCATCCCCCACAAACCAGCCTGTTGCTTTCAAATTGTCATCCATGAACGCAAAATGGTTTTCGAGCTGCTGATTTATACGAGGATGCAAAGGCGCAGCCGCATCACCCAACCGTGCCGTGTACAGATTCAACAATATCGGTGTCATAGCCGAGCCTTCGGCAAAATGCATGAACTCCAGATAGCGAATGTGCGCGTCCGTGCCGCGCGCAGGAACAAGTTGCGCCCCATTATGACGCTCGCACAGATATTCAACGATCGCACCAGACTCGTAAATGATCTTACCGTCATCTTCTATCAACGGCGACTTACCCAAAGGATGGACCTTCAATAGTGCCTCAGGCGCTAGATTGGTCACAGCATCACGGGCATGATGGCGAATTTCATAAGGAAGGTTAAGCTCTTCGAGCAGCCATAAGATGCGTTGCGACCGCGAATTGTTGAGATGATGTACGATGATGGTCATGTCTGCTTCCTTATAAATGGTCGTAATTTTGATGCATTTGCGCGGCTATTTCGCGCACCAGCTTGGCGGCGACGATGGCCGTTATGTCGTTTACGTCGCGCGTGGGGTTAAGTTCGACAATGTCCGCCCCGACGATCCGCGCGGATTGTTTGGCGATGATGGACAGAACTTCGCGGACCGTTAAGCCGCCAGGTTCTGGATGTGCCACGCCGGGCGCTTCGGACGGATCGATACCGTCCAGGTCAATGCTGATATATAAAGGGCCATCAAGTATCGGCACCATCTCAAGATGAAAATCAAGTATCGGTAAAATTTCAACATTGTAACGCGCCGCCTGTTCGCGGCAGTGATGGTTCAGCGTGCGAATGCCGACCTGAACGATACGCTTTGCATGCCCACCTTCCAATATGCGTGCAAAGGGGGAGGCATGGCTGCGTGGATTACCTTCAAAATCGGCATATAAATCGGGATGGGCATCAAAATGCAGAATGTTCAGCGGTCCATGCCGCGCCGCCAGCGCCGCAACTATCGGGTAGCTCACCGCATGATCCCCACCAAGCAACAGAGGGATAGCATCTGCATCCACGCTTTCGGTTACAGCCTGTATAATCAATGCGTCATCGATGGCGCAGTCAACGTCCGATAGCGGCACATCACCGATGTCCTTGAGTGCAATATCGGCACCAACATCAAGGCCTGACCGGGTGGACAGATTGCCTCTGTCACTCCACAATGCCGCGCGGATGGCCGGTGGTGCCAAGGCCGCGCCGCGTTCGAACGAACTGTTCTGGTCGGTCGGTAATCCTATGAGATGAATGAGTGGATGCATATCGGCAGTAGTGGCCTAGCCATCCTGCCTGTCAAGACATTAGCGCGCGCTACCACGCATGCAGCCTGAACCAGGACGGCCCCCGCCGCAAAACAAAATGACCCGCCCCAGGGTGGACCGGGGCGGGCCGAAAGCAGCGGCCTCAGGCAAGACCGCGCTTGTTCGTAAAAACCCTAAATGTCGTCGTCCGCATCTGGGCCTGTCATCAGGACCTCTGCGACTTCTTCGGTCTTTCCGCGAATGGCAGCTTCCAACCGAGCCGCTACTTCCGGATTTTCTATCAGATAGCTTTTCGAATTCTCGCGGCCTTGGCCAATGCGGATCGAATCATAGCTAAACCAGCTACCCGATTTTTCGACCAATCCGGCCTTTACGCCCAGATCAAGCAGCTCACCCGTTTTGGAAATGCCTTCGCCATACATGATGTCAAATTCGACTTGCTTGAATGGCGGTGCCACCTTGTTCTTCACAACCTTTACGCGAGTTGTATTGCCGACAATATCCTCACCAGCCTTGATCTGACCCGTGCGACGAATATCCAAACGCACCGAAGCGTAAAATTTCAAAGCATTGCCGCCGGTTGTGGTTTCTGGTGAGCCATACATCACACCAATCTTCATACGAATTTGGTTAATAAAAATGACCATACAGTTTGACCGGCTGATCGAACCCGTAATCTTGCGCAGTGCCTGGCTCATCAAGCGGGCTTGCAGGCCCACATGGCTGTCGCCCATTTCACCTTCGATTTCCGCGCGCGGCACGAGTGCAGCAACTGAGTCGATGACGATGATGTCGACCGCGTTTGAACGCACCAACGTGTCGGCAATTTCGAGTGCTTGCTCACCTGTATCCGGCTGCGACACAATCAAATTGTCGACATCCACGCCAAGCTTCTTGGCATAAGCAGGGTCAAGAGCATGCTCTGCGTCAATGAATGCCGCTGTGCCGCCTGCCTTTTGTGCCTCTGCAATCACATGCAGGGTCAATGTCGTCTTACCTGAACTTTCGGGGCCATAAATTTCAATCACGCGCCCCTTAGGCAAGCCACCAATGCCCAGCGCGATGTCCAACCCAAGCGAACCTGTCGATACCGCATCAATACTAATCGTCTCACGACTGCCCAGCTTCATTGCCGAACCCTTGCCGAATGCGCGATCAATTTGCGCCAAGGCTGCTTCTAGGGCCTTTTCACGTTCCGAATTTTTCATACCGTTTGCCTGATTCCCATCAATTATCTTGAGACTTGCTGCCATTTTTCCACTCCTTAGCGTCATGCCTATTCCGAAAAACATCTCCGGAACACCACCTATGTACGCGTTATGTTCTAAAAGAACAAGAGAGGAACAAAAAAATTTATGTACGTTATTTCAATATCTAAACTCATTGCCCTATGCAAGTGCGACTTGAACAGCCTCGGCAATTTGCTGAACCGAAAAAGGCTTAGCCATGAACGCGACATTGTCGAGACTGATCGTTTCGCGCAATTGCTCCTCGGCATAGCCAGAAATGAATAGCAAACGGACATCTCCGTAATTTTTGCGCAATTGCTGCGCCATTGATGGCCCATCCAAATTAGGCATTACAACGTCGGATATGACCAAATCATAACGCTTTCCATCGGCGAAGAGTTTCAACGCTTGCTCACCATCGCTAGCGGTTTCTACATCATAGCCTTGCCGAACCAGCGCCCGTTCGGCCACAGCGCGCACCATATCCTCATCTTCAACGATTAATATCCGGCCGCTGCCCCAAAATTCCTTTTGTATGTAGGTTTCGCGCTTGCCACTGTCCGGCGCGGGTGCATCGCCCCGATAGACCGGCAAGAAGATGTCAAACCGCGTCCCTTTCCCCGGCTGGGAGTCGGCAAATATATACCCGCCCGATTGTTTGACGATACCGTAGACAGTCGACAAACCAAGACCGGTGCCTTTTCCCAATTCCTTAGTGGTGAAAAACGGCTCGAATATTTTCGACAGATTTTCCTTCGGGATGCCAACGCCGCTGTCTTGAACAGACAATTGGACATAATCACCGACTGGCAGAAATTCCCGATCCATGGCGGCGACTTCGCGTTGACTGATAGCGGCCGTGCGGATGTGAACGATGCCGCCCTTGGGCATTGCATCGCGCGCGTTGACGCCCAAGTTAACGATGACTTGTTCAAGCTGCCCTGGATCAGCCCGAACGGCACCAACACCGGCTCCATGATGCACCTCAAGCTGCACTGTCTCGCCCAACAGCCGCTTCAACAGGTTGGATACATCGCCTACCACATTGGCAATTTGTAAGATTTGCGGACGCAAGGTCTGTTGTCGTGAAAAAGCCAACAATTGGCGTGTCAGGCTGGCTGCGCGGTTGGAGTTATTTTTGATCTGCTGGATATCGTCATAATCGCCATCGCCGGGCTGATGGCGCAGCAGCATCAGATCGCAATAGCCAATGATCGCAGTTAGAATATTGTTGAAATCATGCGCAACGCCGCCTGCAAGCTGACCAATGGATTCCATCTTTGTCTGCTGTGCGACTTGGCGTTTCAGAAGTATCTCTTCTTTATTATCCTTCAGCCCGAGCAATACTGCAGCCTCGCCCAAGCCGCGCACCGCTGCGATCGATAAAGCAATCACTTCATCCGGCCTCTCTTTTAACCGGATGGCGATATCGCCAGAGGCCATTGACCCGCGGCTATATCGGCGAATGCTCTCCAATACCGCGCCCTTGTCTTCATTGATTACAAGGTCAGCGGGGTAAGTTGGGAGAATATCCGCCTCAACGCCTAGAACGCGTACAAACGCCTCATTGGCAAAGAGAAACCGTCCATCGCGATCAACGAGCGCAAGCCCCAGTGGAAGCGTCGATAGCAATTGTTCGACATGTGCCAGTGCCAAGCCGCGCTCCACTTTCGCGCCTTCTTCATCGACCGCTAGCAAAAGCACCGCGCTTTGGGCATTTTGGTCGTTCAAAGGCACCTGCAGCAATTGGATCGGCAAACCCCATTGCCCCTCATTTTCAAAGCACATGCTACCTTTCTCATCCATCCGGACAAAATCGGCAAAGAGCCTACCAAGGATAGCCTCCTGATCCGCACAGGCTGCGCGCGCTGCAAAAGCGGCATTGGCGGCACACACTCTGCCATCGGCGGCCACGGCGAGGGCCATGATACCGTTGTTGGACATGGCCGCACCTATTTGCCCCGAGATCATCTCAATCGCGTGGCGCTCCATGTCGATTTCCTCCGCCGCCACCAAATGCCACAGCAGATATTCCTCGGCCATGCCGGCACGAGCTACCTTCACGCTATAAGTTCCGCCATCATGAACGATTGCAGGGATATCGGCGGTTCCGTCGCGCCATGCTGCAGCACCCGCAGCGCCCAGCAACGCACGACTAGCGTCGTCGATTTCAAGATCTGCCAGTGCTTTCAATCCGGGAAAGGCATCCGTGAAAGGGGCATTGGCGCAGACCACACGCCCAGTCTTGTCGCAGATCGCAATGGCCGCATTGTTAATCTGAATCGCCGCCTGGGTTATCGCCCAGTCGGGCACTGAAAGCACAGACGGGCTGTCCACAGCAGACCCGCTGCGGAAAAAATAAATAAGGCCGGCGACGGCGATTATCGCAGCAACCCAAGCCCCGAGATCCACGATATTTTTAAAGGAAAACCAGAGAATTACACAGGACAATATGGTCGCCAGCACCAAAATACCGAGCTTTTGCAAATTCCGTTGCGGAGATACCTCGACATCCCCACCAAGCATCTGGCATTCAGTCGGCGGCGATATCTTTTTCAAAACGGCCCCTTACCCGATGAGATCCTGCGGCTCAGATTTATGGTAAAAAATTTACCCTGCCCTTGGGCTGGAACGCATCGCGTGATTTGTCAAGATTTCGTAACAGTCATAGCGGCTCTACCGCAAACCCAGCAGCCTTCATTTGCGTGATGGGAACGACTTCGACCGACGACGCCATTTGGCACTGACCCGCCACCGCCAGAACCACGCGGCGACAAAATATCCGATAACCGCAGCACCGATGGAAATAATGGCGAGTCCAGCAATCCCCTGAACCAGTGCGAGAGGTGCTTCGTTCCAAACATAGTCGCCCCAGGCAGATAAGGGCGCCGCTGTTTCAATAAGTTCATAAAAGCGGCCAGAACCATTGTTTAAACGCAAAACGGATTCACCGACATAGATAGAGCCGAATAAGATAAACGGAGTAGTCGCTGGCATGCTGAGAAATGTCATCGCCGCGCCAATGGGAATATTAGCGCGAAACGGCAGCGCCAATAAGGCTACACCAGCAATTTGGACCCCCGGTATCAAAAGGAAAATACCGACCAGCAAGCCCAGCGCTACGCCGCGCGGTACCGAACGGCGGGTGAACCGCCACAACGCCGGATGGAAAACGCGTTGCGCAAAAGGGCGCAGAAAGCGACTACGTTCAAAGCTGTCGCGCGTTGGCGCTTGCTTGTTAAACCAGGCGTTAAATTTGCTCATCCGCGATCCCGCATGATACGTCCTTGTTCCCGCTTCCAGTCGCGTTCTTTTTCCGTCGCACGCTTGTCAGGGGCCTTTTTACCCTTTGCTAGCGCCAGCTCCACTTTCGCTCTACCCCTGCCGTTGAAGTAAATCGAGAGCGGAACAAGCGTCATACCCTGCCGCATTACCGCTCCATGCAGTTTGTTTATTTCACGTTCATTGAGGAGCAATTTGCGCGGGCGCTTTGGCTCATGATTGAAGCGGTTTCCATGGCTAAATTCAGGAATATTAGCATTTATCAGCCAAATTTGATCATCGCGAACTTCGGCATAGCTTTCGGCAATTGAGCCTTCGCCAAAACGTAAGGATTTCACTTCGGTGCCTGTCAGAACGATGCCCGCTTCATATTTGTCATCAATATGAAAGTCATAGCGCGCCCGCCGGTTTTCAGCGACCGTTTTAACTTTATTAAATGCTTCCGGCTTTGGACGAGTCATTAAATGAGGCCTGCATTCTCCAAAGCGGCATCCACCTGACGACAACTTGCCTCACTCGGCGGTGTCATGGGTAAACGCAATTCCGTGGGGAAGCCTTTGATGACGCGAGACAAAGCATATTTGATTGGACCGGGCGACGCATCGGAAAACAAGGCCAAATGGAGGGGGTAAAGCTTGTCATTCAGCGCACGTGCCAAATCATAATCACCGGACGCACATGCCGCCTGAAACTCTGCGCATAACTTCGGCGCGACATTCGCCGTCACCGAAATACAACCTTTTCCGCCAGCCGCGTTGAACGCAAGCGACTGTTCATCAACCCCGGACAGTAGACAGAACTCCGGCCCACAAGCCAAACGATGGTCGGTAACGCGCGGCATGTCACCGCTCGCGTCCTTGATGCCAATTACGGTCGGAAGCTGTGCCAGACGGGCGACGGTTTCCGGCTTAATATCAGTCACCGTGCGCGCCGGCACGTTGTACAGCAATATCGGCAAATCGTTCTTTTTCGTCATATGTTCGAAATGTGCGTAAATGCCTTCTTGATTTGGCCGGTTATAATAAGGTGCAACCACAAGCCCAGCGGCAGCTCCACTCTTCTTGGAAAAGTTGAGGTGCAGGATAGCGTTGTTGGTGTCGTTCGACCCGCAACCCGCAATAACAGGTACGCGCCCCGCGGCTTGTTCGATGCATACCTCAATGACCCGATGATGCTCCGCATTAGACAGTGTCGACGCCTCACCTGTGGTTCCAGCCGGCACAAGCGCGTTCGAACCTTGCTCGATTTGCCAATCGATCAACGCACGAAAATGCTTTTCGCTAAACGCTCCGTCGCAAAAAGGAGTCACTAGAGCCGGTATTGATCCGGAAAACATATTATATGACTTTCATTCTGATTCAAATTGGACGCTAAGGGTAACATAGTCGCTTGTTCAGCATTTGATAAGTTTGGGGTCCATAATATGTCCAGCATGGTAAAGCATCTCATTTCGGCATCGGTAATCATTATTCACTTAACTTTACCTGCATCGGCTCAACAGTCCGAAGGAATTATATGGCAAAGCGGCACAGGGCAAATGTCTGCAGCATCCGGACAAGCGCCTTCACCGACCGTCATTAACGACCCAAGTGAGGGCAAAATCCCTGCCGCGCTGCAGCGTTGGAAAATGTTAAGCTCCCCTGGCAATTATAGCTTTAACGACTATGCCTCCTTCTTAATGCTTTACCCCGATTGGCCAAATGCCGATGACATGCGCAAAAAGGCGGAGCAGAACATAAATCCGCTTTCTTATTCTCCCAACCAAGTTGTGGCATTTTTTGACCGTTTGCCGCCAGTTACCAATGAAGGCCGCGCAAAATTTGCATTGGCGCTCGATACCGTTGGCGATAAGGATCGCGCTGCAGCTCAAGCACGCGAGGCATGGCGCGGTGGTGCCTTAAGCGACGAAGATGAAGGACGGGTTTTCCGCATTGCCCGTGGCACGCTGACATCCGCCGACCATGATGCACGGATCGACCGACTGCTGTGGTCAGGATCGACGCGTGGCGCCGAACGCTGGATCGCGTTTACTTCGCCGCAGCGTCGACCAGCCTTTGTAGCGGCGCTTGCAATGCGGATGAAGGCGCCCGATGCCGATTTGAAGGTGCAAGAAGCCGGTGCTTTAGCAAACAGCGAAACCAGTCTTCTGGCGGCACAGGCTGACGCGATGCGTGCGGCTGGGAACGGCTTGGCTGTGCGCCAATTGCTTGCAAACAGAGGGAATTTGGTGGCACCCGCTCCTGTCCTTAAGGATTGGTACCAATTGCTGCTCACGCATGCACGTGCCGCCGAAAATGATGGTCAATATGACATCGCATATCGCATCGCCTCTCGCGTAGACGACGCCGTACCCAATGGCGTTGTTATGGCCGACCAGGATCTCGCAGTGCGTGATCGATATACCAGCCTCACTTGGTTGGCTGGAACATTGGCTAAGGACCGATTAGGCCGCCCGCGTGACGCCGTAAGCATGTTTGAACGCTATGCTAAAGCTGCAAAAACAGCGCAAACCCGATCAAAGGGATTTTATTGGGCAGGCAAGGCAGCAGCGAAGGCCGGAGATCCTTTGATTGCTTCACGCTTTCATGAACAAGCAGCAGCATATTTCGAGAGTTTTTTTGGCCAATTGGCCTTGGAGCAATTGCGCCGCCCCTTACCGCAAGTACCGCGCGTAGTCGCCACCATACCTGTGCTTAAGGACGGAAATGTCCCCCCAGTGCATTTGGCGGCCGCGCTGGCCGCAAAATATGGCAGCTGGCGTGACCAAAGCAACTTTTTCAGGGCAATTGCCCGTCATGCCGATGACCGTGACGAATATACAGCTGCGGTTGGTCTTTCCCAAAAGCTTGGCCGCCCAGATCTCGCTGTAATGGCAGGTCGCGCCGCGCGCTCCGATGGCATCCCCGATTTGCTGGGTAACAGTTACCCTACCGTCAATGTTCCTGAGGCGCATAGTCAGACTTGGACGCTCGCCCATGCAATCATGCGCCAGGAAAGCCAGTTTGACCGCGCCGCCGTCAGTCACGCCGGGGCCCGCGGCCTAATGCAGTTAATGCCCGGAACTGCGCGGGATACATCTGGCAAAATCTCAATGGCCTATCGACCTGATGCGCTGACTGTGGATACCGATTATAACATCGCCTTAGGTGCCACCTATATTGAGCGCATGCTCGATTATTATGATGGAAGCTATCCCTTGGCGATTGCTGCATATAATGGCGGTCCGGGTAATGTGAACAAATGGCTCCGGGCATATGGCGACCCACGCACAGGCAGCATCGATATGATGGAATGGATTGAGAAAATCCCACTCAGCGAAACCCGCGATTATGTTTATCGCGTTTTGGAAAATGCGGTGATGTATGATCATCTCCATCCCGAAAAAGCGCGGATACGGTCATCTACGCCACTGAGCGCTTATTTGGGCAAATCAACGCCCGGCTAAGGCAGATATATTTGGCCGAGCGTACCAACCCAATCACCCCAGCCGGATTCGCGGCCTTACGCGAACGCTATGAACAATTATTTGCTGTCGACCGCCCAGCAGTCGTCGAAATCGTCCATTGGGCCGCAGGCAATGGCGACCGAAGTGAAAATGGCGATTATATCTATGGACGCCAGAAACTTCGCGCGATTGACCGAGAACTGGGTCAGTTGTCAAAAAAAATGAAGGCTGCCCAAGTATTGGACCCATCAAAGCAAGCGGACCAAAGCCGTATTTTCTTTGGCGCTTGCGTCACAATTGTGGATATTGACGACGTAGAACGCTCAATCACAATCGTCGGTGATGACGAAGCGGATGCTAGCAACGGGCGGATAGGCTGGAATGCACCGCTTTCCCGCGCCTTACGCGGCGCGCGCGTGGGGGATGTCAAAACCGTGCATTTGCCCACAGGGCCAAAGGAATGGGAAATATTAGCTATAGGCTACCCTTTAGGGGAATAGCCGATGGTTCGCTGCGCCAAAGCCAAAATCTCTGGATCGCTATCCGGAAATTCCTGCGGCACGCTTTTCTCTAATTCTGCAATCACATGCGAAAGGACCGCTATCCGTGCCACCTTTTGATTATTGCCGTCGATAACTGTCCAAGGTGCCCAACGCATGTGCGTGCGCTTAAACATATCGTTTAGCGCGTCGAGATAAGCATCCCGCTTGTCGCGATTGCGAAAATCTTCTGCAGTGACTTTCCAACGTTTTGAAGGATCATCAAGTCTTTCAACCAATATCCTGTCCTGCGTTTCGGCGGTCACATGCAGGAATATCTTGATAATCTTTGTACCAATCTCGCTTTGTCGCGATTCAAATTCGTTGATTTCGTCATAGCCGCGCCGCCATTCGATTTCGGTGCAAAATCCCTCGACACGCTCGACAAGCACGCGACCGTAATGACTTCTGTCCCAAATGCTAATTTCCCTCTTACCCGGCAATTTAGTCCAGAAACGCCACAGGAAATGCTTGTCCTTTTCCTCGGAGGTCGGCGCAGAAATCGGGAAGACCTGATAAAAACGCGGGTCAAGTGAAGAGGTCATCCGCTTAATGGCGCCGCCCTTGCCCGCGGCATCCCAGCCTTCGAAAATGATTAATGTCCTTGCTTCATGCAGAATGTGCAGGGCCTGTAGATCGGACAAGCGATCCTGAAGGCTTTTCAGGTCCTTTTCATATGCCCCGCCATATAATTTGCCGGCTTCAAACTGGGAAAGGTCAATGGACATGCCCGCTTTCCAGCACCTATTGCACTGACAAACAAGCGAAAGCGCAGCTCTGTCCGCAAAAGGACAGATGCTGCTCTTCATCCTGCCCCAGAAATTAGGCCTTGGGTGGCTGTTCCACGACGCGAATGTTCAATTCGCGCAATTGTTTGGCCATGGCTGGCGACGGCGCACCCATTAAAAGATCTTCGGCCCGCTGGTTCATCGGGAACAGTGTGATTTCGCGCAGATTTTGCACGCCGCACAACAACATGACCATCCGGTCCACCCCTGCAGCCATACCGCCATGCGGTGGCGCGCCAAATTGGAACGCGCGATACATGCCGCCAAAGCGCTCTTCAACGTCCGCCTGTGTCAGTCCAGTGATTTCGAACGCCTTGACCATCAAATCTGGGTGCTGGTTCCGAATCGAGCCTGAGGCGAGCTCATAGCCGTTACAGACCATGTCATATTGATACGCCTTGATGGTAAGCGGATCTTGCGTTTCGAGGGCCTGTAGCCCTCCCTGAGGCATTGAGAAGGGGTTGTGGGCAAAGTCGACCTTTTTGTCTTCCTCGCTCCATTCGTAGAATGGGAAATCGATGATCCAGCAAAAACGGAACGCGTCTTTTTCAATCAGGTCAAGCTGCTCGCCCGTCCGCGTACGCGCCGCGCCAGCCAGCTTTGCCGCTTGCTCTTCCTTGCCTGCGGCAAAGAAGCAACCATCGTCCGGTCCAAGTCCAATCGCGTCATACAGCGCGCGCATGCCCTCTTCACCATGATTTTTGGCAATTGGGCCGCCAAACTCGCCGCCCTTGCGGGTGACATAACCAAGACCGGCATGCCCTTCGCTGCGCGCCCATTCGTTCATATCATCGAAGAATTTACGGCTCTTATCGGCAGTTTTTGGCGCAGGGATCGCACGAACAACGCCGCCGCCCTCGACAATACGTTCAAACAGGCCAAAGCCTGATGTCTTGAAATATTGGGTGACGTCGTGGATGATTAACGGGTTACGCAGATCCGGTTTGTCGGTGCCGTAATCGAGCATCGCTTTTGAATGCGGTATGCGCGGGAACTGTCCTGCCGGTGTTACTTTTTTGCCGTCTGCAAATGCCTCAAACACGCCCGCCATAACGGGCTCCATCGTGTCCCAGATTTCTTCCTGCGTGACAAAGCTCATTTCCAGATCAAGCTGGTAAAATTCGCCCGGCAACCGATCGGCGCGTGGGTCTTCATCGCGAAAGCAGGGCGCAATCTGGAAATAACGGTCAAAACCGGCGACCATCAACAACTGCTTATACTGCTGCGGCGCTTGCGGAAGCGCAAAGAATTTGCCGGCGTGGATGCGGCTCGGCACAAGGAAGTCTCGCGCGCCTTCTGGGCTGGATGCTGTTAGGATAGGCGTCGAATATTCGGTAAAGCCGATGTCTTCCATCCGCCGGCGCGTTTCGCGAATGATCTGCGTGCGCTTCACAATATTGGCGTGCAACGTTTCGCGGCGCAAATCCAAGAAGCGGTATTTTAGCCGCGTTTCTTCCGGATATTCTTGTTCACCGGCGACAGGCAAAGGTAGTTCTTCGGATTTGCTCAAAACCGTTACGCTGCGAGCAAAGACCTCAATCTGACCTGTTGGCAGGTTTGCGTTCACCGTGCTCGCGCTGCGGGCTTTCACCTCACCATCGATGGTTACAACGCTTTCAAGGCGCAAAGCCTCCAAGATTGGCAAAGCGGGACTGTCGGTATCGGCAACGATCTGCGTCATTCCATAATGGTCGCGCAGGTCGACAAACAACACGCCACCATGGTCGCGCTTACGATGGACCCAGCCCGACAGGCGGACGGTTTCGCCTACATGGAAATCGCGGAGTTCAGCGCATTTGTGCGTACGATAAGCGTGCATTGGTTACTCAATTCAAAAAAGCTGTGGAAAGCGCGCCTGTCAACAGCGCAGCGGCACTTTGTCAAGTCGTGAATGGGTGCTACGGCGATCCTCAATGCAGATTCATCCACTTATCACCGACAGCAAACGCCTCGCCGAATTGTGCGCACGCCTTGCACAATCGCCCTTTGTTGCGGTCGACACTGAATTTATGCGGGAAAATACTTATTATCCCGACTTATGTTTGGTACAACTAGCTGACGCCCATGAGGCCGCCGCAATTGACCCGAAAGCGGAGGGCCTTGACCTTACGCCCATGCTTGAGCTGCTGTGCGAAAATGAGGATGTTTTGAAGGTTTTCCACGCTGGTGGGCAAGATATCGAGATATTCTTTAACCTGACCGGCAAAACCCCGTACCCCATGTTCGACACGCAAATTGCCGCCATGGCGCTCGGTCAGGGTGAGCAAGTGGGTTATTCCAACCTCGTCGACCTATGGATGGGTATTCAGTTGGACAAGGGCGCCCGCTTTACCGATTGGTCACGCCGTCCGCTGGATAAACGCCAAATCGATTATGCTATTGCCGATGTGACTCATTTATCCGTCATCTTTCCAATGATGCTTGAGAAACTTAAGGTCACGGGCCGCGGTGCGTGGTTGAACGACGAGATGGAACGCATTTCCGACGCCGCCAATTATAGGAATGACCCCGAAAACGCATGGACGCGGATTAAAGTGCAGTCGCGCAAACCCGATGTGCTTGGCCGCCTTCAAGCCATGGCTGCGTGGCGCGAGAAAGAAGCGCAGCGCAAAAATATTCCGCGCGGGCGCATCATGAAGGATGAAACGCTGGCCGATATCGCGTCGCATCCACCCAAAAGTCAGGCTGACCTGCCCAAAGTGCGTGGCCTTTCGCCCGCCTGGCGTGACAATGACATTGGTGCGCGCCTGATCGCAGTGATTGAGGCAAGCCAGCCGATGGCGCGAGACGACTTACCAGACCGCGCCCGCTCGTCACCCAGCGGTGGCAAGGATGCTGGGCTGGTTGCGGACCTGCTGAAGCTATTGCTCAAAATTCGATCACGCGAAATCAACGTGGCGCCGCGTTTGATTGTACGATCAGAAGAGCTTGAGCGCTTGGCTGCTGGTGAACGCGAAGACCTTGAAGTGTTAACCGGATGGCGTTTTGATCAATTCGGACGCGATGCTCTTGACCTTGTCGAAGGACGTTTGGCCTTTGCCGTTGTCAATGGCAAGCTCAAGATGACCCTGACAAACGAAGAAGATATGGCGCGGGAAACCTCGGCTTAGATCAGCCTTCGAGAACTTTTTTTACCAAATTCAAGTTCACCGGCGCATTTTCCGAGAGCGCCATGGCGTTTGCGGATCGCGCAAATTTTTCAATGGCAACATAGCTGCGTTCGATACGTCGCTTCACATAGCTTAAGGCATCGATGCTGATCGCTGCGCCGCGGTCGGCGAGTTGTTTTTGCAGCAATTGCTCGATCATCTCGTCATCGGGCGGCGCAATGTCGAGCAACATGGCCGCGCCTAATCGCGACCGCAAATCGGGCAGTTCGATATTCCATTCTGCAGGTTGCCAACGCGATATCAGCAACAATGGGACGCCGCTCTCCTGTGAACGGTTCCATGCGTTGAAAAGTGTCTCGTCAGAACACGCCTCGGCTTCATCGATGACCGTACCATTCTGTCCCGAAAAGTAGCGCGCCATTAGTGATTTTCCAGAGCGCGCTGGTCCGGTGAGAATGGCGCAACGCTTCGCCCAGCCCGTCGCGCTGGACAGTCCGGCAAATGCCGCAGCGTTCGACTCCGTAATGATGAGACTGGACGACGCGCCGCTGCGCAATTCGTCCAAGGGCAAGGCAATTTGGCGCATTGACAGGCTAAATGCGTTACGGCTGGGGTTGCGGTGCGGAAGGGGCCTGCCCCTCTGGCACAATGGATCTGACCACGTCATCAAGCGATGGCCCTGCGGGACCTTGCACAGGTGCACCGGTTTGATCCCCAGTTGCAGCGTCTTCGATTTCGCTCTCCAAATCCTCGTCCTCGACAACTTCGGGTTCAAGGACCAGCGATGCATCTGCGCGCAGGCGCCCTGAGTTCAAGGCCGATTGGAACAATTGATCCATCCGCAAGACAGCTTGGTCCATCATCGCAGGAATGCCAGCTTCACTCGTCGTACGCAGCGTGAATGCACCCAAAAATCTGTTATCCGGACCATAACGCGCCGAAAAGCGCCCTATGACTGGACCACCGGGCCATTGCCGTTCAATCCGCGCGATCGGAATGATAACATCCGCCGCACCGAATTGGTCAAGGATGGTGCGCCACCAAATGCGGCTACGGCGTTCCGGTTGGCCCGCATTCAACAACAACGACTCGCCACCTGCCCCGCTGGGCCTGATATAATCGATGGTGCTCTCTGCGGTACGAAATTTGGCCCAGCTGCGTTGCCATGATGTCCGCTGTTCAAATACTGTAGGGGCGCCTGCCGAATAAGTAATGGGCAATAGCATCAAAGGTGCGGAACGCCTTGTAACGCCACTGACACCCAATAACTGTCCGGCGCGCGCGCGGTCAAACAGGACGCCGAGCTTTGCAACATAACGGCGGGGGCCAGTTTGCTCCTGTTCCACAACAATGGCGGCCGTGATGCCGTCCAATGTCGAATCGGACAGGCTAGCCCCTGTTTCATTATGGGTTTTGCGCCATAACGCCGCCCATGCAACGCGCTGCGCCTCTTGCCACCCCTTTTGCCTTGCATCCAACGCGTTATCGCCAACCACATTGACTGCAACGCCGGTAACTTCAAAGTCGCCAGTACTTGCAATCGGCGCAATACCGCGCTTTGGCCCTTCAATCTGCGCAACTACGAGGCCGCCGCCGACCAGCACCAAAGGCAGGCCAATTGCAACGATGAGGAACCAATTTTTGCGAAAATTTGTCATCTCGGCACCTTTAGGCGACATAGACGTGGAATTCCAAGCTTGTTCTCGCTAACGGCGACAAATGGACGCAAAAGATCAAAGCTCAGAATCCTACACCTACGCCAAGGCTGGTGTTTCCATCGAAACCGGTAATGCCTTGGTGCGCGCCATTGCGCCACTGGCCAAAGCAACACGTCGCGCAGGAGCCGACGCGGACCTTGGTGGATTTGGCGGGTTCTTCGATTTGAAAGCAGCAGGGTTTAATGACCCCTTACTGGTTGCTGCCAATGACGGCGTAGGAACCAAACTAAAACTGGCAATAGAATCGGGACGGCACGAAGGCGTCGGTATTGATCTAGTTGCGATGTGCGCAAACGACCTGATCGTGCAAGGCGCAGAGCCTTTGTTCTTCCTTGATTATTATGCAACTGCCAAACTTGACAATGCTATCGCGACGTCCGTTGTGGCTAGTATCGCAGAGGGCTGCAAACTAGCAGGCTGCGCACTGATAGGTGGCGAGACTGCTGAAATGCCGGGCATGTATTCTGACGGTGATTATGACTTGGCTGGCTTTTGCGTTGGCGCCGTTGAGCGCGATCAAGTCCTAACCGCCGATAAGGTTGTCGCAGGCGACGTCATCTTGGGCCTCGCATCTTCGGGGGTCCACTCTAACGGCTTTTCCTTGGTGCGTAGGCTTGCCGCGGACAAAGGCTGGAAGCTGGATCGCCCTGCTCTGTTTGACCAGAATGTCATTCTAATTGACGCGCTGATGGCGCCCACACGGATATATGTGAGGTCCTTACTCCCGCTCGTGCGCACAGGCAAAATTCATGCAATGGCGCATATTACTGGCGGCGGCTTACTCGAAAATATCCCACGAATTTTGCCATCAGGGCTACATGCCCATGTCAATGCAGACGCCTGGCAACAGCCGCGTCTGATGGCTTTTTTGCAAGCGCAGGGTAATATTGAGCCCGAAGAAATGGCGCGCACATTTAACTGTGGCGTTGGCATGGCTGTTGTGGTGGCGCAGACAGATGTAGCAGAAGTAACCGCTGCGCTTGAGGCCGCTGGCGAAACGGTATTCAACATCGGCCATATTGCCGATGGAGACAAAGGCTGCACCGTGACGGGCTCTGTCGAAACATGGAGCGCGCAATCCGATTGGGCCGCGACTTATGTGGGTTAAACTGCCCTTCTCCCCCTGCCGCCCGCGAGAAAAGATAAGCATATGAAAGCCAAAGTCGCTGTCCTCATTTCTGGCGCGGGCACCAATATGGCGGCCTTATTATTCGCCTCGAAACTGCCAAATTGTCCCTATGAAATTGTTTTGGTGGCCAGCAACAATCCCGACGCAGCAGGGCTAAAAATCGCGGCGGCAGAAGGCATCCCGACCTTCGCAGCGTCGCATATTGGCTTGGACCGTACCGCACATGACGCGGTTATGCATGACGCAATCGTCGGCGCAGACGCCAATTATGTCGCTTTGGCTGGATATATGCGGATATTGTCCACGGAATTTGTGGCAAAATGGGATGGACGCATGCTCAATATCCATCCGTCTTTGCTGCCGAAGTATAAGGGCCTGCACACCCATCAAAGAGCTATTGACGCCAAAGATGCAGTCGCGGGAACCAGTGTGCATTTGGTAACGGCGGAACTGGACGACGGCCCCGTGCTTGGCCAGAGCGAGGTGGCCATCCTGCCGTACGACACAGCGGAAACACTCGCCGATCGCGTAAAAATGGCGGAATATCAATTATACCCCAAGACGCTGGCTGATTTTGTTACGCGCGAGACCGACCCGGAACATCTGACGGCACAGGTGCGTAACCTCGCCCTCACCCAGCCCGAGGCTGACGAAACATTATCCCATGGTATGGCATGCTTCGGCATCGTTGGTGGCAAGAAATTCGCTTATGTGTCTGTCGATCACCACAATGACGGCAAAACCGCCTTACTGGTCAAAATCAGCGGCTCGGAGGAACAGGCAATGCTGATTGAAAGTGATGCCGACCGCTATTACCGCCCCGCTTATTTCGGCGATGGTTGGATTGGCATCAGGTTGGACCTCGGCGACACCGACTGGAACCATATTGGCGACTGGATCGCCAAAAGCTGGCGCGCAGTGGCACCGAAAAAGCTGACCAAATTGATGGATGTGGCTGGAGAGTTTTAAGCCGATTTGCGGGAGAGGAACCCCTGGTATTGGCGGGTTCTTCGGTGACAAACCAATCTCGTCATTGACCGACGCCCGACTTCCCTGATCACATCAGGAAAGCCGGAACATCAAATATTTAGGTTGGCTTAGCCAACAATCTCTTCAGGTTTGAAGAAATAAGCGATTTCGATGGCAGCGTTTTCGTCACTGTCCGAGCCATGCACGGTGTTGGCTTCGATGCTTTCGGCCAATTCCTTGCGAATGGTGCCGGGTTCGGCATTTTCTGGGTTGGTCGCGCCCATGATGTCGCGGTTGCGCTGCATAGCATTTTCGCCTTCAAGCACTTGAACCACTACGGGGCCGCTGATCATGAATTCAACAAGCTCGCCGAAAAATGGGCGCTCTTTGTGCACGGCATAAAAGCCTTCGGCCTGTTCACGCGACATATGAATGCGCTTTGATGCAACAACGCGCAGGCCAGCGTCTTCAAGCATCTTGGTTACCGCGCCCGTCAGGTTGCGACGTGTTGCGTCAGGCTTAATGATCGAGAATGTGCGCGTAGCCGCCATGAGATACTCCAAATATAAAGGGGATGAATTTGCCGCGCGTCTAACGATGCCCGCCCTTTTTGGCAAGCTTTATGGGCCTTGCACCCATTTGCCGCCGTCCTGTTTCCAGTAACGCCTTTCCACGCCCTCACTTAAGTTTCGCCATGCCGCGCGCGCGTTGTCCGTGTGGCTCGGCGGAAAGAGATAAAAAATGCGGTCAAAGTCCTTTTCAATGGGACGCCAATTCCCATCGGCAATGACCACAAAGCGCGCTGCATTGAGGGCCTCGACATTATCAGACAGCAATATGGGTTGAAAGGCATCCTCTCCCTCCCCCGCCATGCTGTGCGCCAAAAAGCTGTCCGCCTTTGCCGTCCAAAGCGCGGAAGATATAGCCTCCAATTGTGCCCTGTCGTCACTGACAATCAATAACCGTCCGTGATCGTCCAACACACGCTGCGCGATGACCGGAAGTATTTTTTCAGCAGGATCACGGGTAAGTTGATAAAAATCGACCTGCATGATGCCGCTACATCAACCTTCGAAATTATCGGCGACGAAACGGTCAAGCAAACGCACGCCAAATCCCGTTGCGCCTTTGTCCCAAACGGGCCCAGCTTTGTCGGCCCATACGGTTCCGGCAATATCAAGATGTGCCCATTTCACGCCGTCTTTGATAAAGCGGCCCAAAAATTGTGCTGCGGTAATGGAACCTGCGCCTTTCCCGCCAATATTCTTCATATCGGCAATCGGGCTGTCGATCATCTTATCATACGCCTTCGACAAGGGGAAACGCCACAACGGATCGCCCGATGCCTTACCCGCCGCGGTAAGCTTATCGGCAAGTTCATCACTGTTCGAGAATAATCCTGCATATTCACTACCAAGCGAGACAATGATCGCGCCCGTTAGCGTCGCCAAATCGACAACATATTCCGGGTTATACTTTTCCTGCACCCAATGCAGCGCGTCACACAATACGAGGCGACCTTCGGCGTCGGTGTTCAGCACTTCGATTGTTTGCCCTGACATCGACGTCACGATATCACCGGGACGCTGCGCATTACCGTCGGGCATGTTCTCCACAAGGCCGCATACGCCGACGACATAGGCCTTGGCCTTGCGTCCCGCCAATGCCTTCATGGCACCGGCCACCGCGCCAGCACCGCCCATATCCCATTTCATGTCTTCCATGCCTGCCGCTGGCTTAATTGAAATGCCACCAGTGTCGAAGGTCACACCCTTGCCGACCAAAGCGACAGGCCTTTCTTGGGCGCCGCCAGTGCCATCCCACTTCATCACCAACAGCCGTGCGGGGCGACGTGACCCTTGTGCTACGCCCAACAAGGCCCCCATACCTAGCGTGGCCATATCCTTATCATCCAGCACGCTGATTTCGACGCCCAGCTCTTTTAAATGCTGGCAACGCGCAACGAAACTTTCAGGATAAATGATGTTTGCGGGTTCAGTGACCAATTCCTTCGTCAGGGCAACGCCTTCCGCTACCGCATGATAATTTGTCCAATGCACGTTTGCCTCAGCAGGCGCCGCAACAACGGTTAACGACTCCACGGTTGGCTTTGACGTTTCGGGCAGTTTGGTGCGATATTTATCCATCCGCCAGTTGCGCAACGTTGCGCCATACGCGACCTCTGCTGCATGCTGCGCCGTCAAATTAGCCCCATGAACGGCGATGTGTTTTGCGCCGGATGTCTGGACCTTGGCAATAATGTCTCCGCCTGCTTTCTGGTAATCAGCCACTTCACCTTCTGCCACGCCTAGCAGCATGATACGCACCAACTTGCCACCTTGTTCGTTAATCAAAAGAAAATTTTGCCCGGCAGCACCCTCAAATCGCGCCAGCTTTGCGGTCGCGTGAATAATGTCTGTGTTTTCCAAAGGAAATTTGAATTCAGCAAAACTGCTTTTGGTAACTATAAATGCAAGCACGTCGGCATCTTTGGGGTGCGCATCTGTGAAATTGATCTTCATGGAGGTAAACAGCCTTTCCGCTGGGTGTCATGTTTGCCGATGCTATAGGCCTATTATCCGTTCTGATTAAAGCAAAAGATGCGATGAATATTCCCGCCTCGCAACGCAAATAATGTCATTCATGGCAACATGGGTGGACCCACGGCAATAGCAACGATAAAGGGCGTATCGGTTTATATGATTATTCCCGCCTCCCGGCTCGCCCTTACGCGTTTACTGCTTATGCCGATATTGCTCGGATGCGGTTCGTTGCCGACCATTGCAAACGCCCAAAGCGACATAACTTCCAAAGCAACGCAGCAGAACAGCGACCAAATCGGGTTTTCGGCGGCGGTTGTTGAATATGATTCGAATACCGAAGTCGTAACGGCAAAAGGCAACGTCATTGCAAATCGCGACGGATATTCTGTACGCGCTGATAAAATTATATGGAACCGCTCAACTGGCCAAGTTGTAGCCGAAGGCAGCATACGGTCGGTCGGACCAGAAGGCGAAGTCGCTTATGCCGACACAGTCGAGCTTACCGACACCCTGAAAGACGGCGTCATCAATAATATGCTTGTGGTGCTGGCGGACGAAAGTCGCCTGGCCGCCAATCGCGGCACACGCAAAAATGGTGTCTACACGCTGAACTATGCTGCTTACACCGCATGCAAGGTCGAAACCGCCGATGGCTGTCCAAAAAATCCAAGCTGGGAAGTAAAAGCCGTTAAAGTTGTTTATGACCCGGCCAAGAAGCGAGTTGATTACGAGGGCGCGCGCATTGAGCTCTTTGGATTGCCGGTTGTACCGCTGCCATTATTATCGCACCCTGTGGGCACAAAGGCCGCCAGCGGATTTTTGGTCCCCAGTGTTGGTTTTTCGCGCAACAACGGCATTGAGCTCGAGCAATCTTATTATTGGCGTATTACCCAAAGTCGGGATTTAACCGGATCAGTCACTGCATTTTCCGATGCAGCACCTTTGGGGCGCGTGAATTTTAGGTCATTGGGAAAATATGGTGCGATCGATCTCGGAGCATATGGCACATATAGCGACCGCATCAGCACGAGTGACATTACAACCTCCGTTGGATCAAATGTCTTTCGGGGATATCTGGAGGGCGCTAGTCGTTTTCAATTCGACCCATATTGGTCATTTTCAGCATCCGGTCGCTATGCATCCGACCGGACATTCCTTAGGCGCTACGACATAAGCCGCGACGACCGGCTGCGTTCGACGTTTTCGGTCGAGCGCATCGGCGGCAAAAGCTATTTTTCATTGGCTGGCTGGGCTGTGCAGACTTTGCGTACAGGAGACCCGCAAGGGCTCGCGCCCATGGCGCTGCCCGAGTTAGATTACCGCTTGCGCATGGATACTCCGTTGGTTGGTGGAACTGTTCAGCTTCAAGCTAACAGCCTCGCCATCGCCCGTTCGGAGGGACAAGATACGCAACGGGCATTTGCTTCTGCTAAATGGGACCGGCGGACCATTAATGGTCTGGGTCAAGAAATGACTTTTACCATGCTTGCGCGCGGCGATGTCTACAATAGTGCAGACAATGCAAGCACGCTTACCGCCATTTACCGCGGTGAAACTGGCTGGCAAACGCGCAGCATATTTGCAGCATCCGCAGATATCAAATGGCCGTTTGTAGGACAGACCTTTGGTGGTACGCAAATTTTCACGCCGCGCGTTCAGATGGTGGCAGCGCCAGCCATAGGCAATCTAAATATTCCAAATGAAGATTCGCGAGCCGTCGATCTTGAGGATAGCAATATCTTCGCGCTGAACCGGTTTCCAGGCTATGACCGGTTCGAAGACGATTACCGCATAACCTATGGCTTCGACTGGGCCTTACGGAAGTCGAATTTTACGGCCGATGTCAGTTTGGGACAAAGCTATCGCTTATCCAATCGAGCATCGATCTTCCCTGACGGAACAGGACTATCCGACGAAGCATCAGACATAGTCGGTCGTTCAGAATTTCGCTTTAAAAACATCGTAAAGCTAACGCATCGCTTCCGGCTCGATAAAGACAGTTTGGCCATTCGTCGCAATGAGATTGACGCCATCATTGGCTCGCGCGGAACCTATCTGCAGACGGGCTATCTTAAGTTGAACCGCAACATAGGCCCAACCTTAGAAGACTTGAAGGATCGCGAAGAAATTCGGCTCGCGGGTCGTGTCCGTGTGGCGCGCTACTGGTCGGTTTTTGGGTCGACCATTCTTGACCTTACCGATACCAAAGAAGACCCCACGATCCTGTCGGACGGTTTCGATCCAATTCGGCACAGGCTTGGCGTCTCCTATGATGACGATTGCTTATCATTAAGCCTAACGTGGCGACGCGATTATCAGCCTGTTGGTGATTCTCAACGCGGCAATAGCTTCTTGTTCCGTCTGGCGTTTCGCAATCTGGGTGTGTAAGGCGACATTCATTAATATTCAGACGGGTTTGTGGCCACTCATCTGCGGTTCAGCAAGCGTTGGCTACATAACCGTCCGAAAATGATACTGTATTGGATCAATATAAATGAATTTTAATAAGCGCTTGTCCCTCGCTGCTGTGCTCGTCTCCGCTACGGCTTTGACACCGCTAATTGCCCAATCGGACTCTGATATTGGTACCCCTGCGGCCAATTTGGATATACCCGAAGGACAACAGTTATTCGGCAAAAACGACCCCAATGTGCGTCGCGCGACAGCCCAGGTGAATGGTGAAATCATCACCGGTACCGACATTGATCACCGCCTTGCGCTTATCGTAGCTGCTAATGACAACAAATTACCGCCAGAGGAACTTGCCCGTTTTCGCGCGCAGATCTTGACGAATTTGATAGATGAAACGCTGCAAATCCAAGAGGCAGCCGCCAATGAAATTGAAGTCACTGACGCCGAAGTAAACCAGTATTTCGACCGTGTAGCGCAACAAAACTTCAACCGCCCACCCAGTGAAGTCGAAAAATATTTGATATCCATTGGTGCGTCGGTCGCAACACTCAAGCGTCAAATTAAAGGCGAACTTTCTTGGAGCCGACTGCTTTCGCGAAATGTACGTCCATCTGCGAATGTCAGCGACGATGAAGTGAACGCGATCATTGAGCGCATTAAGGCAACCAAGGGCACGACGGAATATCGCTTGGGCGAAATTTATCTAGCGGCGACGCCTGAGTCATTGCCGGCCGTGCAGGAAAACGCACGCAAAATAATCGAGCAATTACGCCAAGGCGGGAATTTTGTAGCTTACGCCCGTCAGTTTTCTGAAGCATCCACCGCCTCGGTTGGCGGAGACCTCGGTTGGTTGTCGCTCGCGCAATTACCACAGTCGCTGGCCACAGCCGCCGCCGGCATGAACAGCAATCAGATTCAAGCGGTAGCGTCACCGGGCGGCATCTCTATCCTATTACTCATCGACAAACGGCAGGTTGCGACATCTGATCCTCGAGACTCGGTGTTAAGCTTGAAGCAAATTGCTATTAATTTCCCTAAGGGCACATCTGAAGCACAGGTAACTCCATTGGTGAAGCGGTTTAGTGAAGAAACCCAGAAAATCACTGGATGCGGTGTCGCAGACGAGATGGCCAGCAAATTAGGCGCCGATGTCGTTAACCGCGACGGTATCAAGATCCGCGACTTACCCGCTCCCTTACAGCAGGTGATGCTTGATTTGCAGGTTGGCCAGTCGACGCCGCCTTATGGCTCTTTAGAAGATGGGGTTCGCGTATTCGTTTTATGCGGTCGTGACGCACCTCAAGAGGCCGCGTCCGAAAGTTTTGACGAAATCATGTCGCGATTGGAAGAAGAGCGCGTGAACAAGCGCGCCCGCATCTACCTGCGCGATTTGCGCCGCGATGCCGTAATCGAATATAACTGATGCCATTCGGGCGACTGGAACTGCCACTAGCCGTTTCGGTCGGCGACCCGGCTGGCATTGGGCCTGAGATTATCGGAAAAGCATGGGAAGCCCGCCACGCCAGTGGCTTAGCGCCGTTCTTTGCTATTGGCGACATCGGAAGTTTCGCGCCACATTGGGATGGTCCGGTTGTCCGCATTGAAGATCCCGCCGATACATTTAAGCATTTTGATAGCGCCCTGCCTGTTATTCAATTGCATAACTGCCTATCGGTTGTCCCGGGCCGGCCCGATCTTGATGGCGCGCATTGTGCCTATCAGGCGTTGGAAATGGCAATTGGATTTGCCCGAGCAGGCAGCGCAGCAGCTTTGGTCACTGGGCCCGTTTCCAAATCGCAACTTTACGCCGTTGGGTTTACGCACCCTGGGCAGACGGAATTTATTGCCGAACGCTGCGGTGTAGCCAAGAATAATGCAGTGATGATGCTCGCTGGCCCCGACTTACGCGTGGTTCCAATGACAACCCATATCCCACTGGCCGATGTCGCAGCAACGCTGGACGCTAGGCTGATCCGCCAACGCCTACGCGCCACTGCCAAGGGTTTACAGCGCAATTTTGGCATCGAAAATCCACGACTAGCTGTGGCAGGCTTCAACCCCCATGCCGGAGAAACGGGGAATATGGGCCGTGAAGAGCTTGAAATATTTGAGCCAGCTATTGCGCAGGTTCGGAGCGAAGGATTCAATATCATTGGCCCCTTGCCCGCTGACACGATGTTTCATGCCGAAGCGCGCGCGCAATATGACGCGGCTTTATGCGCCTATCATGATCAAGCACTTATCCCGCTAAAAACACTCTATTTCCATGATGCAGTCAACATAACCCTTGGGTTGCCTGTCGTCCGGACATCGCCAGACCATGGTACCGCTTTCGATATAGCTGGCCAGAACAAAGCACTGCCATATTCCATGATTGCAGCAATCAAAATGGCGGAGTTAGCGGCATTACACCGCCTTGCCGCCGCCGATGGTGGTTGATGACGGTTTCGCTGCCACCACTTAGGGATGTTATTGCTCGCCACGGACTGTCCGCCAGCAAGGCGCTTGGCCAAAACTTCCTTTTTGATGAGAAACTCCTTGATCGTATCGCGGCCATCCCCGGCTCCTTGGTCGGCGAGCATGTGTATGAAGTGGGCCCGGGGCCCGGTGGCCTCACACGGGCGCTTTTGCGCGCCGGCGCACATGTTGTTGCCGTAGAGCGCGATCATCGATGTTTACCCGCGCTTGCCGAGCTAGCGGAGGCGTTTCCAGGACAATTGCGCGTTATTGAAGGTGATGCCCTTAAAATTGATCCCTTTGCAGAGATCGGCGCGCCATTTCACATCGTTTCTAACTTGCCCTACAATGTGGGAACGGCATTGGCCGTCGGTTGGCTTGGCGGCGAGGCATGGCCACCAAATTGGAAAAGCCTGACGCTGATGTTCCAGCGCGAAGTTGCCGATCGTATCGTGTCCGCACCCGGAACTGGCGCTTATGGCCGCCTGGCCATATTGGCGCAGTGGCGGTCAAACGCTTCCATCGCGATGCCAGTCCATCGCTCCGCCTTTACTCCGCCGCCAAAGGTCATGTCCGCTGTAGTCCACCTTTCGCCCAAAGAAGCGGCCCATGGTGTAAAAATGTCCGTTTTAGAAAATCTAACTGGTGCGGCCTTCGGACAGCGGCGCAAAATGCTTCGGCAAAGTCTCAAAAGCGTTCCGGGCGCTTTGGAAGCGCTCCATAAAACCGGCATTGCCGAAGCTCGCCGCCCTGAAACCGTAAGCATAGCCGAATGGTGCGCGCTCGCCCGGGAAGTTGGATAAACCACTCTGCTAGGGCTGGTCCTTTGATGCGACCAAAGCTAAGACCATGTCATGCATACGCTAACCGCCAGCGAACGACAGATTCTTGAAACAATTCAACAGCAGTCGATGCTTGACCAAGTGTTGAGTTGGTCCGCGGTGAATAGCGGCTCAGGCAATCTCAATGGCTTGGCCGAGACTGCAAACATGCTGGCAGAGGCGTTTTCGGTTCTTCCTGGCGAAATTACCTTGATTGACCCCGAACCGGTCGACCGCGTGCTGACCGACGGATCCATAAAAACGGTGGCGCATGGCCAACATCTTTTGGTCACCGTGCGCGCCGACGCGCCAACACAATTGTTGTTTACGGGCCATATGGACACGGTTTTTCCTGCCGACCATGAATTTCAGAATTGGCGCTGGCTGGAGGACGGAGCACTCAATGGTCCCGGCGTTGCCGACATGAAAGGCGGCATATCCGTCATGCTCGCGGCATTACGTGCAGCGGAACTCTCGGGAAGCCTTTCGCGCACCGGCTATCAAATTCTTATCAACAGCGATGAAGAGGTCGGCTCACCGTCCTCCGCAAAACTCATTGCCAAGCTGGCGCAAAATAAGTTGGCCGCGTTGACCTATGAACCTGCACTGCCCGATGGCACGCTTGCTGGGGCACGTGGCGGGAGTGGTAATTTCTCCGTCATCTTTTCGGGGTTGTCAGCGCATGCGGGCCGAAACCCCGATGATGGTCGCAATGCGGTTTTGGCGGCCGCCGACCTTGCACTGCGGCTTAAACGGCTTTCGCGTGACGGCCTCTCGGTGAACCCTGCCAAAATCGAAGGCGGCGGCCCGAATAATGTGGTCCCTGATCACGCAATATTGCGTGTGAACTTCCGGCCTCGTACGCCAGAAATTGAAACACAAACCGAAGCGGATTTGCATCGCATCATCGCCGACATCGAACGCGAACATGATGTGTGCGCCCATCTACATGGTAGTTTTGGCCGCCCGCCTAAGCCAATCGACGACGAAGCCGCAAAGCTATTTGGCCTCGTCAAACAATGTGGCGCCGATCTCGGCCTATCCATCGCCTGGCGCTCGAGCGGCGGCGTGTGCGATGGCAATAACATTGCGGCGTGCGGCGTACCAGTGATCGACACGATGGGCGTCCGCGGAGGCAACATTCACAGCAAGGATGAATTCCTCATCGTCGAAAGCTTGACCGAGCGCGCGCAATTGTCTGCACTGACCATCATGCGTTTATCCGAAAAAGGTGCTTTATGACTTTTCTCATTCGTCCGGCGAATATGGGCGATTTGCAACCGATTTATGAAATGGCAAAACGCACCGGCGGCGGTTTCACAAACTTGCCGCCGGACAAGAAGGCACTGTTTGCAAAGCTAGAGAGGTCTGCTGCTGGATTTGACCGCGTGGGCGATGAGGTTGCCGACGATCTTTATGTGTTCGTATTGCAAAATACCCTAACCGGCGAAGTGCGCGGCACCTGCCAGATTTTCGGAAATGTCGGGCAGAAATGGCCATTTTACAGCTATCGCATTGGCGCATTGACGCAGCATAGCGTCGAACTTGAGCGCACCTTCCGTGCAGACATTCTCAACCTATCGACTGATCTCGAGGGCGCTACGGAAGTCGGCGGTTTGTTCCTGCACCCTGGCGAACGCGCAGGCGGGCTTGGTATGTTGATTGCCCGCAGCCGTTATCTTTTCATTCGTAACCACCGCCAACGCTTTGCCGACAGAACTATTGCCGAATTGCGCGGCGTGATTGATGAGGCGGGCGGCTCTCCTTTTTGGGACGGAGTCGCCGGGCGCTTTTTTGGAATGAGCTTCCAAGAGGCGGACGAGTTCAACGCGAAATTCGGTAACCAATTTATCGCCGACCTCATGCCAAAGCACCCAGTATATATCGCCATGCTTCCAGAAAGTGCAAAGACCGTAATTGGCGTGCCGCACCCTTCTGGTCGCGCGGCTATGCGTATGCTCGAGAATGAAGGTTTCGCTTGGGAAAATTACATCGACATTTTTGACGGTGGCCCAACCATGACCGCCCGTACGGACCAGATCCGCAGCATCCGCGAGGCAAAAGACGTCACGATAACGGAGATACGCAAATTCGTAGGCGAGCAGAAGGTCGATCAAAAAAAGTTGCTCACACTCGGCCGCTTGCACACATTTAAGGCAGCTTATGGCTGGATGGATGATCGCGGCGATGACGTCATCATCGATGCAGAAACTGCACGAGCTTTAAATATTTCGGTTGGCGATCAGGTGACCTATGTGGGGCGGTCTTAATGACTCTGGTCGAAATCAATTTTGACGGGATCATAGGGCCAAGCCATAATTATGCGGGGCTCAGCCGTGGAAATTTAGCATCAGCAAACAATGCAGGCGCGGCATCATACCCTAAAGCTGCGGCCCTACAGGGCATAGAAAAAATGCGCACCAACATTGCTCTTGGGTTGGCGCAGGGGTTCTTCATGCCGCTCGACCGACCGAACCATGATTGGCTCCGCGGGCTTGCTACCGATATGCAATCGGCAGAGCCGCATATTCGCGCCGCCGCTTTTTCCGCTTCGTCCATGTGGGCGGCAAACGCCGCTACGGTTTCGCCGGCACCAGACACAGCCGATGGCAAATGCCATTTGTCCGCGGCAAATTTGCTCACAATGGCACATAGAAGCCATGAGTGGACGGGAACGCTGGCGCAGTTGCAATTGGCTTTTGCGGACGAACGGCATTTTGCGGTGCATGGTCCTGTACCTGCACCATATGGCGACGAAGGCGCAGCCAATTTCATGCGTTTATGCGCATCGCATGATGCCGCGGGTGTCGAAATTTTTGTCTATGGCAGAACCGGTGGTCCCTACCCTGCACGGCAGCATATTGAGGCGTCAAAGGCCATTGCGCGCGCGCACCGGCTTAACCCTGCCAAAATTTTGTTCGTGCAACAATCCGAGGCTGCCATTGCCGCCGGGGCGTTTCATAATGATGTTGTCGCGGTTGCGAATGAACGCGTTCTTTTCACGCATGAGCAAGCATTTGAGTACCCCGACCAGACCTATGCCGACATAAAGCGGATGATGCCTGAGGCAGAGATTATCATCGTCCCAGCAAATCGGGTGAGCCTTGCAGACGCCATTCAAAGCTATCTGTTCAATGCCCAATTGGTCACCCTTCCCGATGGCGGTATGGCGCTTATTTTGCCCAGCGAGGCGCAAGACAATGCAAGAGTTTGGGGTTGGCTGACCGAGATGGTGGAGGGCAATGGTCCCATCCGCAAATTGGTGCCAGTTGATGTGCGTCAGTCCATGGCAAATGGCGGAGGCCCGGCCTGCCTGCGCCTGCGCGTTGTTGCCGACCCTGCAACCATTGACCAGCGTTTCATGGCCGATGCGACAAAGCTGGACACAATCGCAGAAGTTGTTGCCGCGTATTGGCCCGACACCATTACACCGGAACAGCTTAGTGACCCTGATTTACTGGATAAAGTCCGGTTGGCGCGTTTGGCGTTGCTGGAGGCCGCCGATCTCATTGGGCTCGCATAACAGCTTACACATTCAAATGCGCGGATTATGGGCGCTAAAGCGTTGCTGGCCTTCATATTGCTGTTCAGGTTGGCGGCTTCTCTTGCCCGGCACGCGCATATTGAAAGGGTCCCGGATTCTGTTGCCCGGCTCCGGGGGGCCGCTGTAACCTTTCTGTTGCCCGGCCGGTTCGGCCGCGTTCTTTTAGTGTAAGTTCAGACCGTGAGGCCCAAAATTACGCTGCGAGAGCAAGTGCTTCGTTATCGTTTGCACCTATTGGTTATGAACCATTTCACGGCTTATTCATGCCGGGCAAAAACAATGCTTTTCAACGCACGTCGATCCTAGTTCAGCCCCTCCAAGACCTCTGGCTAACAGAGATTTTGGTGGAGCTGCCGGGTACCGCCCCCGGGTCCGCTGCACCTATTGCACATCGCAATTTATCACCATAGCCGGGCGAACCCGGCACCGACCCATATAGGCCCTTTTTCGTGAATGGGAAGTGAAGGCGGTTAAAGACCCTGCATATTTCGGCTCTCAGCCGGAACATGGACGACCAACCCGTCGAGAGCAGGCGACAACGTAATTTGGCAGGACAAACGGCTCGTGCGCCGTGCGCCCGTAGCAAGGTCGAGCATATCTTCCTCATCCTCAACCGCTTGTGGGAGCTTAGCAAACCAATCCTTGTCGATGATCACATGGCAGGTAGAACAGGCCATCTGGCCTTCGCATGTTCCCTCTAGCGGCTGCCCAGCGGATTGTGCGAGTTCAAGTAGACCTTGACCTTCAACGCCTTGCACCTCTTGTGATTTACCCTCGGCATTGATGAACGTGACTGTGATCATAACATCGCCTCTGCTGCCCGGTTGATAGCCTTGGCAGCAATATCAATCTCTTCCGCCGTCGTATAGCGGCCAAAACCCAAACGGATGGAAGATTTTGCCTGCGCATCGGTCAGGCCGATGGCCCGTAACACATGGCTTGGCCGACCAGAGCCGCTCGCACAGGCGCTTCCGGCGGAAAATGCGATGTTTCGGCATTCGGAAATCAACCGCGCCGCATCTACGCCCTCGCGGCGAATGTTGAGATTGCCTTTATAGCGCTCAGTGGTTGCGCCATTCACGGTCCAGCCAGCAAAAGCAGCCAATGCGCGATCCCACAAGGCGGAAACATGCACAGCGTCCGTTTCCATTCGTTCTGCTGCCAATTTCGCCGCGGCACCAAAGCCTGCACATAAAGCTGGTGAGAGCGTACCGGAGCGCATGCCTTGTTCTTGCCCTCCTCCCAGCATTTGTGTGATCAATGATACGCCGTCGCGTACCCACAAAGCGCCAATGCCCTTTGGTCCATGAATTTTGTGCGCAGAAATCGCGATCATATCGGGCCCATCGGGAATGGGCATCCGCCCATATGCCTGAACGGCATCGCACAGCAGCAATCCGCCGCTGGCAAGGGTAAGCCCAGCGATATGAGCAATAGGTTGAATGGTTCCTATCTCGTTGTTGACCAGCATCACCGCCAGCAACGTCGCATCTGTTGTCACTTGGTCTAAAAGGCCGTCGCTTCTGATCGGCAGAAGTTCACCGTCTACATGCTGCACGCAATCCAACACCGCGGCATGCTCAGTTGCGGCCGCACGCACCGGAAGACCGCATCCCATAATCGCCAGATTAAGCGCCTCGGTCGCACCGGAGGTAAAGATAACCCGCCCGCCGGGCGGCAATAAAGCCGCCACCTGATCACGGGCGACCTCCACCGCTGCTGCGGCTGCCCTGCCCGCTGCATGTGCGCTGTGCGGGTTCGCAAATCCATTCGTTAGCCAAGGCTCCATAGCCGCAAAGGCTTCGGGTGCGAGCGGCGTCGTGGCTTGATAGTCCAGATAAATCATGCAGCTTTTGCGCGGGCAGCTATGCTGCGCCAGACATCAATGAAGCGCGCAATGTCATCGTCATTCGTAGACGCGCCAAAACTGACGCGGATGACTTCGGACGCGGATATACCATCCCATCCCATTGCACCGAGTACATGGCTGGTTTTAAGCGTCCCAGACGAGCATGCGCTGCCCGCAGAAACCGCAATCCCCGCCATGTCAAAGTTGATAAGTTGGCTCGACGCGGCAACGCCTGGCATCCGGTAACTGCCAATGGTCGCTAGCCGGTTGCTTTCCGGAGCAATGATAACGCCTCCTGATTCGACAATAGCATCTTCCAATATTTTGCGAAGGCGAACCGCGTTTTCCATCCACGCAAACCCTGCCTCGAGCGCAGTTGCAAACCCGATCACAGCCGGCAAATTCTCCGTGCCACGCCGATATCCTTGCTCCTGCCCACCTGTCGGTGCCAACAATCCAAGATTGCGCACGAGCAATGCCCCCATGCCTGGCGGCCCGCCCAGTTTATGCGCCGAGACCGCAATCATATCGGCATCGGGGAGTGGCAGTTTTCCAGCACTTTGTGAACAATCGGCGAAAAATATACCGTCAAAGGCCCGCACAGCGGCCGTAATTTCGGCCACGGGTTGGATAACGCCGGTTTCATTGTTCACCGATTGCACAGCAAATCTTGCCTTGCCAGAAATTGCACCGACATCAACTTGTCCATCTGCCCCTACAGGCAAATGGTTTGACCCTGTCACTGCCAACACTGCATCATGCTCCACCGCACTTGCCACCGCCGCTGTGCCCCTAAGCCCAAGCGCAATCGCTTCGCTGGCACCGCTTGTCAGGATGACTTCACCATCCCAATCGAGCGCCTTTGCAATCCGCCTACGCGCGTCCTCAACTGCAAATCGAGCGGCCCTGCCCTCTTGATGCGGCGATGACGGATTCGCCCATTGCGCCATAGCATCAGCCATAGCTGCGCGCGCCGCAGGAATGACAGGCGTTGTGGCGGCATGATCAAGATAGATGCGGCTTTGGTCGGACATAGTTTCCATGACAGTTGCGAAAATCGTCACTGCTTCTATATAGCGCTTCCCATAACTGCAAAGCCCGAACCGTCGGGTAAAGCTCGGCACACATTCTTAGAATCGAAATTTTATATGCCCGCCATTGCTATTCCCGGTCCAGAAGGTCGCCTCGAAGCTCGTTTTTCGCCGCCGCCGCGCCCAAGGGCACCAATTGCAATGATATTGCATCCGCACCCGCAAGCGGGCGGAACAATGAAGATCGCATCACCCAACAGTTGTACAAAACTTTTGTGGCGCGTGGATTTGGCGTTTTGCGTTTCAACTTTCGCGGCGTTGGCCGCAGCGAAGGCGAATTTGACAATGGTATCGGTGAATTGTCCGACGCCGCATCTGCACTCGATTGGGTCCAAAGCTTTCACCCTGAAGCGTCCACTACATGGATAGCAGGATTCAGCTTTGGTGCGTGGATTGGGATGCAGTTGTTGATGCGCCGTCCAGAAATCCGAGGCTTCATCTCGGTTGCGCCGCCCGCCAACATGTATGATTTCAGCTTTCTGGCGCCCTGCCCTTCATCAGGCATCATCATTCAGGGCGTGAATGACGAAGTTGTGACCCAGAACGCCGTGCAAAAGCTTGTCGATAAGCTGCGCACCCAGCGGCACATCACCATCCATCATGACGAAATTCCGCGCGCGAACCATTTCTTCGAAAATGAAATGGAACTGTTGATGGCGTCGGTGAACGGCTATCTCGATTTCCGGTTGGACCCGAACTGCCCTATTAAGTGATTTTTGACGCAGAGACGTTGTAGTTTTCCTGCTATCATTCTGAATTTTTTCAGTATCTTAATACTGAACCTTCGCAGAAGTAAGACCCTGAAACAAGCTCAGGGTGACGTTGAATCAATAGCCCCCGCGCCCTCTGGCCTTTGCGCGAACCAATCAGCGTTGATCAACAGCGCCAGTCGCCAATGACTGCCCCTTTTCATTCGGCACCACCCAAATCGCCACATTGGCGAATACAACCAAGGCCGCCGCGACCATAAGCCACATTTGCTGGCTAACGCCCTCCCGCCGCCAACGTTTCCATGCACCATAAAGCAGCAGGAAAGCGGACAGCATGGCGATGGACAATATGGCATTAAGCATGGCCGTACCCATAAAGACGGTGGATAAGCTGCGCAATCGCGGAAATTCGGCATGGCCTTTTACAGCGCGGTCCCATAGGGGGAACGTAGTCCGACTCAAGCTGCTACAGGATGTGCCATGCGTATCGCCATCGCTTCAGACCATGCTGCTCTCGCGCTGAAATCAGCGCTAGTTGAATATCTGTGTGCTGCCGGTCACGATGTCGCCGACCTTGGCCCATATGACGAAACGTCGGTTGACTATCCAGACTATGGATACAAGCTTGCAAACGCCATAGCAGATGGTTCGGCAGAACGCGGCGTAGCCTTATGCGGTTCCGGAATTGGTATTTCCATGGCCGTGAACCGCAACTCCGCCGCGCGCGCCGCGCTCGTCTCTGAACCGCTGTCCGCTCGGCTTGCCCGTGAACATAATGACGCCAATGTCATTGCCATGGGGGCCCGCCTGATCGGTATAGAAATGGCAAAAGCCTGTATTGATGCATTTCTCTCAACCGCATTTGGTGGCGACCGGCACCAACGCCGCGTTGACAAGTTATCCAATCCCCTCTCGACCAAGGAACCAACATGAGCAATGCTGCCGCCAACGACATCCAAGCTTCTGGATTTTTTACGCAGAGCCTCACGGAACGCGACCCCGAAATCGCAGGCTGGATAGCGAAAGAACTCGGTCGCCAGCAGGACAAAATCGAATTAATCGCGTCGGAAAATATAACGTCGCGCGCCGTGCTCGAAGCCACCGGTTCGATACTCACCAACAAATATGCCGAGGGCTATCCAGGCAAACGTTATTATGGCGGCTGTGAATATGTCGATGAAATCGAAAGCATAGCCATCGAACGCGCCAAGAAACTGTTCGGCAGTGCGTTTGCAAATGTGCAGCCTAATAGCGGTAGCCAGATGAATCAGGCAGTGTTCCTCGCGCTTTTACAGCCCGGTGACACTTTCATGGGACTCGACCTCAACGCAGGTGGGCATCTGACCCATGGTTCGCCCGTAAATATGTCCGGCAAGTGGTTCAATCCAATCGCATATGGCGTCCGTCGAGATGACCATTTGATCGACATGGACGAAGTCGCGCGCATCGCCAGGGAAAACAAACCAAAGCTCATAATCTGCGGTGGCACTGCTTATTCGCGGGGTTGGGACTGGGCTCGATTCCGGGAAATCGCTGATGAAGTCGGGGCCTATCTCCTGGCCGATATGTCACATATATCCGGATTGGTTGCAGGCGGCGCGCATAGCTCCCCTGTGCCGCACGCGCACGTTACCACAAGCACCACACACAAGTCGTTGCGCGGGCCGCGCTCGGGTATGATTTTGACCAATGACGAAATACTGGCCAAAAAATTCAACTCCGCAATTTTCCCAGGGCTCCAAGGTGGCCCGTTGGTGCATGTGATCGCCGCAAAGGCCGTGTGCTTCGCGGATGCGATGAAACCAGAATTCAAAACCTATGCCGCCAATGTGGTGGAAAATGCGAAGGCACTTGCATCTTCATTGCAGGAGCAAGGCCTGGATATCGTGTCAGGTGGTACCGACAATCACTCGATGCTGGTCGATTTGAGGCCCAAGGAAGCAAAGGGCAAACACGCCGAACATGCGCTCGATCGCGCCTCAATTACGTGCAACAAGAACTCGATCCCGTTCGACCCAGAAAAGCCTTTTGTTACGTCTGGCCTACGGTTGGGCACGCCAGCTGGCACCACCCGTGGTTTTGGTCCCGCTGAATTCCGCCAAATCGGAAGGATGATCGCCGATGTCGTTGAAGGCCTTCGGCACAATGGTGAAGCTGGCGACGGCCAAATCGAAGCACGGATCAAGGAAGAAGCCGAAACACTTTGCGCACGCTTTCCAATCTACCCGTCTTGAATTATAGAGGTGACTTACCCATCTAATACACAGAAGGGAATTGACCATGGGATTTTGTAACGAATGTGATTCCGCATATGGCGATGGCGCAAAGTTCTGCGCCAATTGTGGTGCCAAAACACCTGAACAACGGGCGGCCGAAAGCATACCCAATCAGGCGCGGCATTATGTGGGTGAAGCAGCCGACGAGCTGTGGGGTGCAACAAAGGACGCGTTTCACACCGGTAAGCATCTCGCCGATCAAGATACCGTCAAGAAAGTAGCTGGCGGCGCAGCAATTGGCGCAGCTGCTGGTATTATCGCTCCCATCGGACTTGCCACCGGCGCATTGATTGGTGCAGGCATCGTCGCCTACCGCCATGTAAACAAGAAAAAGAATCAGGAAAAATAATTGCGCTGCCCATTTTGCGGACATGATGATAGCCAGGTAAAGGACAGCCGTCCGACTGAAGACAATAGCGCTATCCGCCGACGGCGGCAGTGCGAGGGCTGCGGTGGGCGCTTCACAACCTTTGAACGCATTCAGTTGCGTGAATTATTGGTGATCAAGAGCGAAGGTAAGCGAGAGCCTTTCGACAGGGAGAAGCTGGAACGCTCGCTGTCAGTTGCGTGCCGAAAGCGGCCCGTGGACAATACGCAAATCGAAAAGCTTGCCTCCGCTATTCAGCGACAGCTTGAAACCTTGGGTGAAAGCGAAATTGAAACCAAGCGTATTGGTGAATTCGTTATGGATGGGCTGAAGGCGCTTGATAGCGTCGCCTATATCCGCTTCGCATCAGTGTATAAGGACTTTAACGAAGCCAAGGATTTTGAGGATTTCGCGGGAAGCGTGGTCGAAGCAGCGCGAAAATGAGCGCACCGCCCATCATCATCCTATGCCGTCCGCAATTGGGGGAAAATATCGGTAAGGCGGCGCGCGCTATGCTCAACTTCGGCCTTACCGAAATGCGCCTTGTTGCCCCGCGCGACGGATGGCCTAACCCCGATGCAGGTCCAGCGGCATCAGGCGCGGACATTGTTTTGGCGAATGCCCAGGTTTTTCCAACGCTCGCAGAAGCAACCGCAGACATTGCCCATGTCTATGCGACAACGGTGCGTAAGCGCGGCGTTACCAAGCCGGTTATCACGCCCGAAGCGGCCGCCCGAGAGGTATTCGGTAACACGGGGCGAAGTGCGATATTGTTCGGGGCCGAACGATCAGGTCTTGAAAGCGACGAAGTCAATGTTGCTCGCGCTATCATCACAGTGCCTATTAATCCTGAATTTGGTTCACTGAACTTGGCGCAAGCAGTCATATTATGCGCGTATGAATGGTCAAAAACGCAAACGCTTGCGAGCCCGCCGAAAACGGATTTGGAACCACCTGCGACGCAGTTCGAGCTAGACGGATTGATTGCACAATTGGACGCCATGCTGGAACCGTTGAATTATTTCACCCCCATTGACCGCGCGCCCGTTACCCGTCGGACCTTGCGCAACCTTCTTACCAAGCCAGCATGGAATGCTCTTGAAGTCAGGACATTACGCGGTGTGCTGACAACCTTAAGTAAACGACGTCCACCCGAAAAATAGAGGCTTGTAACGGCGACATGGCTGTTTACACCGATGCGCAACAAGGAGCATTCATGATCAGCACTATATTTTTTAGCATTTTGTTGGCCGCATCAGGTGTATCTGAGGCTGCGCCGAGGGCCACAGATACAGTCGCGCAGGAAGCACCCAAATCGAAGCCAAAGAAGATCTGCAGAACAACGGACCTTACCGGCAGCCGTATCGCAAAGAAGCTTTGCAAGACTCAGGAGCAATGGGATCAGGCAGAATCTGCGTCTGAACTTACGGTAAAAGGCAAAGCTGGAACCACCATGCCGCCACAAATGGACACCAACATTTAACGCTTAAGCGCGTTTGGCATCCCATTTTTCGAGTTCGTAGGCGATAGAGGCTTCCACCAAAAGCTCCCACAAATCGTCGACGAGCTCTGTGGAAATGCCCGCGCTGCGTGCGGCGGCTTTCACATTCGCTAGAACCTGCTGCTTGCGCACTTCGTCACGGACGGCGCTGCGTTCTGTTTTAATTCGAGCCGCGGCATCCATATAGGCAAAGCGAACCGTCAAAAGCTCGACCAATTGCGCATCTATCGAATCGACGCCCGTGCGCACTTGCATCATATCATTGCACTTGGTGGGTTCAATTGGGTTGGATGTGCTGCTCATGGCCGCGCCTTTACGGTTCAACACCCGCAAAGTCGAGCCAGATGTTGACACAAGGCTCATCAACGGCCATAGGCGCCGCTTCGCAATCGACCCTGCATTCCGGTGAAGCAGGTGTCCGGCACGTCCCAGATGTGTCGCGCGGGACCGGAAACAACGTTGTTAGCAATTGGAGAATCAATATGTCGATGCGCAAAAGCTCGAAGTATAAACTTGACCGCCGGATGGGTGAAAACATCTGGGGCCGTCCAAAATCCCCTGTAAACAAGCGCGAATATGGCCCAGGCCAACATGGTCAGCGCCGTAAAGGCAAGCTGTCCGATTACGGCATCCAGTTGCGTGCCAAGCAAAAGCTCAAGGGCTATTATGGCGACGTGACTGAGAAGCAGTTCAAACGCGCCTATCAAGAAGCCAGCAACATGAAGGGCGATACATCGCAGAATCTTATTGGTTTGTTGGAGCGTCGTTTGGACATGGTCGTATACCGCGCCAAGTTCGCACCAACAATCTTTGCTGCACGTCAGATCGTGAGCCACGGCCACATCCGCGTCAATGGCGTGAAGTGCAACATCGCCAGCCGTCAGGTGGCCGTTGGCGACGTCATCAGCCTAGGTCCAAAAGCCAAGGAAATGGCACTGGTTATCGAAGCCCAAGGCCTCGCGGAACGTGATATTCCTGAATATGTTGCCGTAGATGGCACCGACAAGGTTACCTTCGCCCGCGTACCAACGCTTGATGAAGTGCCCTATCCTGTGAAGATGGAACCAAATTTGGTCGTGGAATTCTATTCGCGTTAATTTTTACATAAAGAATACCCAGAAGGCGGCCCCATGTGGCCGCCTTTTTCATTTGAGCCGCGTGGACGGGTCTGCCACAAGGCATAGAACAATATTTCCCATTAGGAGAATTCGATGCGCCTGCTTTCATTGGCTCTTGTTTCCACGCTTGCCCTATCCGGCGGGTTCCAAAAGGCGGCATCGGCGAATGTTGAGACATCAGCACTCCCCCAGGTTGAGGTCCCAGCCCTTTCCGAAAAAACAATGCAGGACGTCACCCGCGAATTGTCGCTTGATACATATGAAGGTCGCGCTCCGGGATCTATCGGAGAAGAAAAGACCGTTTCGCACCTAATCTCAAAATTCAAAGCCGCAGGGCTTGAGCCGGGCAATCATGGCAGCTGGACACAGGACGTCCCCCTGATCGAAATCACCGCGAAAAACGTCTCTACCTTAAACATTGCCGACCGGAACGGAAAGGCCATGTCCTTTGCTTATGGCAGTGAATATGTGATCGGCAGCTATCGCGAAACGCCAAAAACAGTCATTAACCAAAGCGATATAGTTTTCGTCGGCCATGGCATTGTGGCCCCAGAAAGGGGCTGGAACGATTATGCCGGCGTCGATGTGAAGGGAAAGACCGTTGTTGTGATGGTCAATGACCCCGATTTTGAAAATGAGGGCCTAGATGGCCCCTTCGGTGGCAAAGCCATGACCTATTATGGCCGGTGGACCTACAAATATGAAGAAGCCGCGCGTCAGGGTGCGGCAGCCGTTTTGATTATCCACGACACGGCACCTGCCGCTTATGGCTGGAATGTCGTTAATTCGAGTTGGACAGGCACGCAGTTCCTCGCGCAATCCAAGGACGGCGGCAAGAGCCAGACTCAGGCCAATGGCTGGATACAGAAATCTGTCGCCAAGGACATTTTTGCTGCAGCGGGTCAGGATTTGGAAAAGCAAATGGCTGCAGCTAAGCAAAAGGGGTTTAAGGCCGTGCCATTGAACCTCACCGCCTCTTTAAGCTTTGAAAACGACATTGCGCGCAAGGCGAGTAAGAATGTTATTGGCGTCATGAAGGGCACAAAGCGCCCTGACGAATATGTGCTTTACACCGCGCATTGGGACCATTTGGGGCGCTGCACGGCGGCGGCGGATGGCGATGATATCTGCAATGGTGCCGTTGACAATGCGACGGGCACGGCCGCGCTGGTTGCGCTTGCTGAGGGCTATGCAAAGGCAGGCGCTCCCAATAGATCCGTCGTGTTCCTTGCCGTCACGGCCGAAGAAAGCGGCCTGCTCGGTTCCAAATTTTATGCCGAAAATCCAGTATTCCCGTTATCTCAAACCGTTGGCGGTGTGAATATGGATGCGTTTTCAATGTCTGGTCCTGCCAAAAACCTGACCGTCATTGGCAAGGGCAAGTCGCAACTTGACGCCTATTTGGAAGCAGCGGCGAAATCGGAAGGTCGCACGCCCGAGATGGAACCGACACCGGAAAAAGGTTTTTATTATCGTTCCGACCATTTTAGCTTCGCCAAGCTCGGCGTGCCAATGGTCTATTTCGAAGGCGGCGATGATCTGGTCACTGGCGGAAAGGCAGCGGCCAAGGCAGCGGCGTATGATTATGAAATGAACCGCTATCACGCCCCCAGCGATGAATATGACGAAAAATGGGATTGGTCGGGCGTCATGTCCGATCTAAAACTCTATTACCGTGTAGGCCGGATGCTGGCGATGACCGACGCATGGCCAAACTGGAACGAAGGCGACGAATTCCGCGCGGTTCGCGATAAAAGCCGTAACGGTAAGTAATCCATGCCGTTTCGTATGCCCGCAGAATGGGCACCACATGAATCGGTTTGGATTGGCTTTCCGAGCTCGCCAGATGCTTGGGGTGAGCCACTACATCGCGCCCAGCAACAGATTGCGGCCTTTGCTAATGCCGTTCATGCCTCTGGCCGTGGTGAGCATGTCTATTTGATTGCAGGCAGCGCCGAAGCCGCTGCAATTGCTGAGGGTCTTGTAGACAGCGGGGTTCATGTCGAACAGCGCCATATAGGCGACGTCTGGTTGCGCGATACCGGCTGCATCATTGTGAAGGACGGTAATCTTCGTATCGCCCGCGATTTTGGTTTTAATGGCTGGGGTGACCGCTTCGATTATCCGGGCGACAAAAGCATTGGCCAAGACCTCGCCATTGCTGCAGGCTTTGATATTAAGAAGGCCGACTGGATATTGGAGGGCGGCTCAATCGATGTGGACGGTGAAGGTCTTGCCGCAACCACAGTCGATTGCTTGTTGAACCCGAACCGTAACCCTTCGCTCAATAAGGAGGCGATTGAAGCGCGGCTTCGTGATGACCTTGGAATTGAACGTCTGTTGTGGTTGGGCGACGGCTTGGCGAATGATCACACCGATGGGCATATCGACAATCTGGCGCGCTTTGTGGGAGTTAACCACATACTCATTCCGCAAAGCGCAGGGTCCGATGACCCCAATGCAGCCGTTTTTGAAGATGCCCGGAAACGTGCAGAAGCATTTGGGTGCCGGGTCAGCCTGATGCCCTCGGTCGGCCGATTCCTGCAGGACGGAGAAGCTGTTCCCGCCAGCTATATGAATTTTTACATCGGCAACGCCGCGATTGTCGTGCCTATCTATGGCGTGCAAAATGATGATGTAGCTATTGCCACTTTGGCATCATTGTTCCCCGACCGGCAGGTTATTGGGGTCATGGCTGACGCCGTTTTGACCGGCGGCGGCAGCTTTCATTGCTCCAGTCAACAAGTGCCGACGTAACTCTATTGGAATTTCAAGCGCCCATAACCATATCCGCTGCACGCAACCAAGAAGAGGATTTCCAATGAAAAAAGCTTTTCTACTCGCCCTAGCTGCAACAACTTTGGCCGCACCAGCCTTTGCCAACCACCATGGGCCCAATAAGGCCGACCACGAGAAGATGCATAAGGCACATCAGGAACGTCTTGCCAAAATCTTGGCCGACCCAGCCCGAGCAAATGACGCCAAGCGCGACCAGTATCGCCACCCAGCCGAAACATTTGAATTTTTTCGCTTACACCCTGATCATGTGATTGGTGAATATGCCCCCGGCGGAGAATGGGTCTCGCGCCTTCTTGGCCGCTATGTCAACGAAAATGGCAAATATACGGGCCTGTATTTTGGAACAAAAACCCATTTTAGCGATCAGCAAAAGCAAGGTATTGCAGCCGCCATCACCAAATTTCCGTCCGATGTCGCGGCGGTATCTGGCCGACCCGCAACCGATTTCAACGCCTTTTCCCTCAGCGAAATCCCAGAAAGTGCAAAGGGCAGTTTTGACCGCATTTTGGTGATGCGGATGATGCACAATCTGATCAACTGGAACATTGCAGACGCCGAAATCAAAGCCATGCGGGATCTTTTGAAACCTGACGGCCTGCTCGGCATCGAACAACACCGTGCGAAGGCAGACGCCCCCTATAGCTATACCAATGGTAGCAAAGGCTATATGCGGGAAGCCGACATCATCAACTTCATGGAAATCCATGGCTTTGAACTTGTCGCCAAGAGCGAAGTGAACGCCAATCCCAAGGATAGCGCAAACTGGCCCGACGGCGTATGGACGTTGCCGCCTGCGCTGCGGTTGAAGGATGTCGATCGCGCAAAATATGAGGCGATTGGCGAAACCGACCGGATGACATTGTTGTTCAAAAAGCGCGACTGATGATGTTGCGGCGAAATTGCGCCGCAAAATATATTGTATCTGGCGACAATCGTGATTGCGGCGCGTTTCGGGGTCCGGCTATAGACGCCACATGACCAGAAATATAACCGTTGCCGCGCTGCAACTGCCTTTGTCGGCAAACGAAGCCGAAAACATCGATGCCGTGAGCGATCTTGTGTCGCAGGCAGTAGATCTTGGCGCGCAAATCATCCTGCCGCCCGAACTTTTTTCAGGCCCCTATTTCTGCAAAACGCAAGAGGAAGCGCATTTCGCGCTTGCGCAGCCAGCGTCGGAGCATCCTGCGGTCAGGGCGATGGCTAAACTGGCCAAGCGCCTTAACGTTGCTATCCCTGCGAGCTTCTTCGAACGCGACGGCGCGCATTTCTACAACAGCATCGCCATGATCAACACCAATGGCGAAATCATGGGCGTATATCGCAAAAGCCACATTCCTGATGGCCCCGGTTATCAAGAGAAATATTATTTCCGTCCCGGTAATACCGGATTCAAGGTCTGGGACGTCTTCGGTGCGCGCATCGGAGTTGGCATTTGCTGGGACCAATGGTACCCAGAATGCGCGCGGGCCATGGCGCTGATGGGCGCTGAGCTTTTACTCTACCCCACAGCCATCGGTGCAGAGCCGCAGGATGCGACATTGGACACACGGCACATGTGGCGGCGGGCAATGGTCGGCCATGCTGTATCGAACTGTATGCCCGTCATTGCGGCCAATAGGGTCGGTAGCGAAGACGACCATGGTCAGACGGCACAAAAATTTTACGGCACCAGCTTCATCGCCAATGAATGGGGCGATGTGCTCTGTGACCTGGACGACGCCGAAACCGGTCTATTGGTATCGACCTTTGACTTAGACCAAGCCCGTAAGCACCGCGCCAGCATGGGCTTCTTTCGAGACCGTCGCCCTCAACTATACAGCCGCCTTGCCGAGGATATTTGATCTGTCGCATCTCTATCTCATTGGCATCGGTTCAAACCAGCCACATCCCGTCATTGGCACGCCAAACCGGATCATCCCGCAAGCGATAGCTGCGCTAGAGATGGATGACATTGATGTCTTCGCACATTCCGCGACCATACAATCCAGCCCGATGGGGCCATCGTCACGCCGTTTTGCCAATGCGGCGGCAGTAGTGGCAACGGAACTGGAGCCGCCTGCGCTGCTTGCCCGCCTGCATGAAATAGAAAGCCATTTCGGTCGCGTCCGTCGCGGACAAAGCTGGCGCGCGCGGGTGCTGGACCTCGACATTCTATTATGGTCCGGCGGCATGTGGGCAGACAGCAACCCAGGGCTTTCTATTCCCCATCCAGGTCTGAATTCGCGAGGTTTTGTGCTGACGCCAGCCGCCATGGTCGCCCCCGATTGGCGCGACCCGGTGTCCGGCCTTAACATTCGTCACCTGCAATCGCGATTTAACCGACCAAAGGCGCTTGACCAGTCCCCCCACCGCCATTAGGGGGAGCGCTCTCCTTTGAACCGATAATGGTTCAAGTCGGGGGCCCTTAGCTCAGTCGGTAGAGCAACTGACTTTTAATCAGTAGGTCGCTGGTTCGAATCCAGCAGGGCTCACCATATATTTGGGGAGTGGAAACCAGCATATTGCCACGCCCCCGCTACGAATGCCTTACTGGCCGGTGAACACCGCTTTGCGTTTCTCTACGAATGCTTTAGTGCCTTCGACGGCATCGCTTGAACTGCCGGCAACCCTTTGCCCTTCTGCTTCAGCGAGCAATTGTTCTGCGTAAGAGTTTTCCAACGCCGTCAGGATATTTTTGCGCATTACCGCATATGCGACGGTGGGGCCGTTGGCGAGCCGTGTCGCCAGAGCGCGCGCCTCTGTCTGCAACGCTTCATCATCAACGCATTTGTAGATCATGCCCCAATCCGCCGCTTTTTCGCCGCTGATTTTTTCTCCGAGCAACATCATTTCTGTAGCGCGCGCTTTGCCAACCAAGCGTGGTAGCATCCAAGAAGCACCACCATCGGGGACGAGGCCGATATTTACAAACGCCTGAAGAAAATAGCCAGATTTGCCCGCGATGACAAAATCACCGCATAGACCGATGGAGCAGCCAACCCCCGCCGCAGCGCCGTTGATGGCGGTAACGATAGGCATATTCAGACGCGCGAGGTTCATCATCAGCGGGTTGTAATGCCGCGTCAGCGCGATGTAGCTGCCCTCCCCACGGGCAACCGATCGATCGCCGCGTGCCGAAAGATCCGCGCCGGAACAAAAGCCACGCCCTGCACCTGTAATGACAAGACAACGGGCATCACCCAGACCATTGGAAACGGCATCGTTTATTTCACCGGCCATTTCGAGCGAGCAAGCGTTCATGCGCTCCGGGCGGTTGAGGGTGATAGTTGCAATCTTGTCGGCAACATCCAAAGTGATTGTTTCATACGTCATAATAAGGCGCCCTCCTCCGGCGTTCGTCTTTTCGTCGGCTAATTCAGTCGCGCGTGCCAAGCAAGTCCCGTGCGACCACCCAATTGTGAATTTCGCTTGGCCCATCATAAATGCGCATTGTCCGCAATTTGTTGGACATCAGATATAGCGGTATTTCACGCGTCATCCCCATCCCGCCAAACATCTGCATCGCGTGGTCGACGATGTCATAGGCAGCTTCAGTACAATAGGATTTGATCATCGAAATTTCTTGTCTGGTGTCACGCCCATCATCCATTTTCCAAGCGCAATCATAAGTCATCAATCGCATGGCATGGATCCGCGTAGCGGCATCCGAAACCCAATTCTGCACCGTTTGGCGAGACGATAAAGCTTTGCCAAAGGTCACACGTTGCGGCGCGTATTCGATCATCATATCAAGCGCGCGCTGCGCCATGCCGATTGACCATGAAGCCATTTCTATCCTTCTGGTACCCAACCGGACTTGCATGGGCAAAAACCCCTGCCCGCGTTTGCCAAGCAATTTCCAGCCTGGGACACGGCAATCGTCGAGCGCGATTTCATAGGTCGCCGTGCCGTCGATCATCGGAATTTTGCGCAGGACATTGAAACCCGGGGTTTCGCGGTCGACCAGAAATGCCGACATGCCATTTCGGCCTTCGGTATTTTTGTCCGTCACGGCCATCAATATAGTAAAATCGGCCTCATCCGCCTTTGTTATCCAGATTTTGCGGCCGTTGATGATCCAATCGTCGCCATCCTGAACTGCGGTTGTTTTCATCAATTGCGGGTCTGCTCCAGCACCCGGCTCCGATATACCAATGGCAGAAATCGTCTCCCCGCGCACATAAGGCGCCAGATAATGTTCGCGCTGCTTTTCGTCCGCAGCAGCCATCATCATGCGTAAATTAGGCGAGTCTGGCGGGATTGTGTAAGGCGTAACCGTCCGTCCAAGTTCTTCACCAACGCCAACCATAGCGACCATCGGCAAGTTCATGCCGCCTACTTCCTCTGGCGCATCGAGTCCCCACAACCCCAGATCCTTCGATACAAGATCGACACGCGCTTGTTCTTCTTTGGTCAGATAACTGCCTTTGCCTGCGGTCTCGCGCGCCAGGACGTCGCTTTCCAGAGGCATAAGTTGAGCGTCCACAAATTTGCGGACAAGATCTTTGAGCATCTGATGCTCCTGAGCGAGTGCGAAATGCATGGACATATCCTTCAATCAATAGCTGCGCGGAAGACCGAGGACATGCTCGGCAAGATAGCTGAGGATCAGGTTGGTGCTGATTGGGGCAACGGTGTACAGGCGCGCTTCGCGGAACTTTCGTTCGACGTCATATTCTTCGGCAAAGCCAAAGCCGCCGTGCGTTTGCACGCACATGTCGGCGGCGGCCCAGCTGGCTTCTGACGCAAGAAGCTTGGCCATATTCGCCTCTGCGCCCGGGTTCCCTCCAGCGTCAAATACCTGCGCCGCATGATGCACCATCAGTTCCGCTGCGCACATTTGTGCGTAGCAGCGCGCGATCGGAAACTGCACACCTTGGTTTTGACCAATGGCACGACCAAAAACGTTGCGTTCGCTGGCATAATCGCTGGCCTTTTTGATGAACCATTTGGCGTCACCAATACATTCGGCGGCAATGAGGATACGCTCGGCATTCATACCCGACAGAATATAACGGAAACCTTTGCCTTCTTCGCCAACCAAGGCGGAAGCCGGTATCCGCATATCATCAAAGAACACTTCAGTCGTTGAATGGTTCATCATCGTGCGGATTGGCTTGATGCTCATCCCCCCACCCGCTTCCGATTTTGGGCCTACGACTTTGCGCATATCAACCAAGAAGATGGAGAGCCCCTCGGTCTTGCTTGCCACCTCTTCACGCGGCGTTGTGCGCGCAAGCAACATCATCAAGTCGGAATATTCTGCACGACTGGTCCAGATCTTTTGGCCATTGATGACATATTCGTCACCGTCCCGCACAGCTACAGTCCGCAAAGAAAGCGTGTCGGTGCCGCTGGTCGGTTCAGAAACGCCAAAGGCCTGCAGACGCAGCTCTCCTGTCGCGATACGTGGCAGATATTCCTGCTTCTGTTCTTCGCTGCCATATTTCAACAGCGTGTTCATGATGTACATCTGTGCATGCGCCGAAGCGCCGTTACAGCCTGCTGCCTGAATTTCTTCCATGATCACCGCTGCGGCATCAAGCTTAAGCCCCGAACCGCCATAAGCTTCCGGGATTAGCGCTGCGAGAAAACCGGCCTTTGTCAGTGCATCAACAAATTCAGCGGGATACGCACGTTCCTGATCTTTTTTCCGCCAATATTCGCCAGGAAACTCCGCGCACAATGCCTGGACCGCACGGCGTATTTCGCTGGTATCTGGGCTTTCAGACATTCGGTTACTTCCTCTGCGCGGTTGCCGCTGTGACTTGCCGACCATCTGCAGCAAAGGCGGCCATTTCGATTTCATTCCCCGATCCACGCATCACAAGATGCAAAGCCTCACCACAGATTGCCGGTGAGAGGCCCCGATAGGAAAAATGTGCCAACGCATTATCGCCAAATTCCCGTCGCGCCAAATCCAGCAACAATGTCGCGGTCAACGGGCCATGGACGACAAGACCGCGATAGCGCTCTTCGCCTTGCGTATAAGGTAGATCATAATGGATGCGGTGGCTGTTGAACATTAGTGCGGAGAAGCGGAATAACAGCAGCTCGCTTGGCATAAGCATGCGATGGCTGCTCCATCCCTCTAAATCGACGTGCGCGGGCCCCACTTTGGGCGGTGACAAAGCTGCGTCAGGCGCGGCGGCTTCACGATACACAATGCTCTGCACCTCACGGACCGAAAGGCCAGATTTGCCAAATGTTTCATGCGCCACATCAACAAATACCAGTTGGCCGGAACCGCCTGATTTTTCAGTAATGGTTTGCACGCGTGACTGGCGGGTAACGGCTTCACCGACCCGCAATGGTGCAAAAAAATCTACTTTGCTTGATGCCCACATCCGGCGCGGCAAGGCTATCGGAGGAAGAAAACTCGCTTCGCTATCATCACGCATTGGATGGCCGTCCGGACCAAGTTGCGCTGTCGCGGCATCCGGCACACAAAGGCACCAATGGAGCCCCTGCGGCACATTGCCATCACTCGGAGCATCACGATCAAGTGTTGCAAGCCAGCGTGCCGCCAAGCCAGTGTCGATGCGATCTGTGCGCACCTCCTCACGTCCAATCCAAGCGTCCCATGCACTCATTAATTGCGACCTCCCGTTAAACCCTTGGCGATCACCTGCGCCTGAATTTCTGCGGCACCTTCAAAGATATTCAATATGCGCGCATCACACAAAACACGGCTGATTTCATATTCAAGCGCATAGCCATTGCCGCCATGAATTTGCAGTGCGGCATCGGCATTGCTCCATGCCGCGCGGGCGGCCAGCAGCTTCGCCATGCCCGCCTCAATGTCGCACCGTTTGCCGGAGTCCTTCGCGCGTGCTGCTGCATAAGTCAGTTCACGGGTCATCACGAAATCGGCAAGGCTCATGGCAATTTTGTCGGCTACGCGCGGGAACCCAATGATGGCCCTGCCAAACTGCTTGCGGTTAACCGCATAATCCAGACCCAGCTCCAAGGCGCGTTTGGCAACACCAACGGCGCGGGCGGCAGTTTGGATTCGTGCGCCTTCGAAGGTGCGCATCAATTGCTTGAACCCCTGCCCCTCTTCGCCGCCCAACAAGGCATCGGCCGGGGCAAGCATCCCATCGAATTGCAACGCATATTCCCGCATACCACGATAACCGAGCACTTCAATCTCGCTACCGGTCATCCCCGTCGCCGGAAACGGCTCGCTATCGGTTCCGCGCGGCTTGGGGACGAGCAGCATCGATAGCCCGGCATAGCCTTTCGCATCGGGCATTGTGCGCACGAGCATCGTCATCAAATCGGAACGGCTGCCATGCGTAATCCATGTTTTGGCCCCATCGATTGTCCATCCACCATCGGTCTGATGCGCCCGGGTTTGCAACGCGCCGAGGTCAGACCCTGTGTCGGGTTCCGTAAACACTGCAGTCGGTAAAATTTCTCCACTCGCGATTTTCGGTAGCCAGTACGCCTTTTGCGCTTCAATACCGCCCATGGAAATCAATTCACCGGCAATTTCAGACCGCGTGCTTAGTGAGCCCGCGCCAATCCAGCCACGTGACAGCTCTTCGGTTATCACACACATGACCAGCTTGGATAAACCAAGCCCGCCATATTCGGCAGGAATACAAACGCCAAAAGTGCCAAGCGCCGCCATCGCCGAAATCGTGTCATCGGGGATCAAATCATTGGCCAGATGCCAGCGGTGCGCGTGCGGCAAAATCTCGCTATTCGTAAATCGGCGATATTGATCGCGAATAGCATCAAGCTCCGCGTCGTGAAGGCTTTCACTCGGCATTGTACCTGACGCCATTGCGTGCGCGACATCGGCACGCATCCCGGCATGATCTGCACCCAATATATCTTTGCAACTTGCAGCCAACGTTGCCGCCTGCTGCGAAATGCCAAGATCAACGGGACGGAATATTTCATTCTGTCCCATCGGCAATCCGCCGGTCAATTGCCCAAGCGTTTCGGCAAAAATCAGCGTCGCAATGTTTCGATCAAGTTCGGTTCCACCATCATGTAGGCGCAGCCAGTCAGCCACTGCTTCAAGCGCAGCAACGCTTGTCGCAACCCACGAAAAGCCATGGGCCGCACGTTGGTCGGCGTCCATCGACCGCTCTTTTACCCGGTCACAAAGCGCCGCCTTCGCCGCGTCGCGGTAGCCCTCAGCAGCTTCGAGAGCGGCCGCAAAACTCATGCGCGCTCAAACACCGCCGCAATACCCTGACCACCGCCAATGCACATTGTTTCAAGCCCGAAGCGAACATTACGGCGATGCATTTCACGGGTAAGGTTCGCCAATATCCGACCGCCGGTGGCACCAATGGGATGCCCAAGCGAAATACCGGAACCGTTGACGTTGAGCATGTCATGACGACTGTCATCATCCGACCAACCCCAGCCCTTGAGACAGGCCAGCACTTGCGGCGCAAATGCCTCGTTCAATTCAACCAGACCGATGTCGTCCCATGAAAGGCCATTGCGCGCAAAGAGCCGCTCAGTTGCTGGAACCGGACCAAAGCCCATGCGTGAAGGCTCGCAACCGGCTGCAGCCCAGCTGTGGAAATAGGCGATGGGCTCCAACCCAAGCTCTTCAAGTTTATCTTCTGCGACAACAAGGCAGGCTGCACCGGCATCATTTTGTTGGCTGGCATTGCCCGCAGTGACAACGCCGCCTTCGAGCGGGCGTAACGCAGCCATTGTCTCAAGTGTCGCGTCGGCGCGATAGCCTTCGTCATGATCAAAAACGATGGGATCGCCTTTCCTTTGCGCGATGCTCACAGGCACCAATTCATCGTCAAACAAGCCATTTGCCCATGCCGCCGCAGCGCGCTGGTGCGATCGGGCCGCATACGCGTCACATGCTTCGCGGCTGATATCATGGTCTTTGGCTAAGTTCTCGGCGGTTTCAATCATACCAGTGATCACACCAAAGCGTTCAACCGGCTGGCTCATGACGCGTCCGCGGGTCAACCGGTCATGTAGGGTAAGATTGCCTGCGCGAACGCCTTTGCGAATATCGGTCGTGTAGTGCTCAACGTTGGACATGCTTTCGCATCCACCAGCAACCACTACATCGCTAACGCCGGTTTGAACCATCATGGCAGCATTCACAATTGCTTGCAGGCCAGATCCACAACGACGGTCGACTTGATAACCAGGCACCTCAATGGGCAAGCCCGCCGCAAGCCACGCCCAATGTCCAATGCACGGCGCTTCTCCATTGCCATAGCCTTGGGCAAAAACCACGTCATCGACCCGCGATGGGTCGATCTTCGTCCGCTCCATAAGCGCTTTCAGGATGATCCCCCCCAAGTCACCTGCATTGAGAGAGGACAATGCGCCGCCAAATTTGCCGACGGGTGTGCGGATGGGAGCGACAATAGCGGCACGGCGAAGCTTATTCATTTGGAAATTCCTATTATTCCAGAGTCGATGAGACGGGCTATTTCGCCCGAGGACAGGCCGAGCGAAGTGCTCAATATTTCCTCGCTATGCGCCCCATTGCGCGGGGCTGCCTTTGCTTGGCCACGCTGCAATTGGGGAATACTGCCAAAAGCACCAGCAGCGGGATAATTGAAACCCGAAGGGTTTGCGTCAAAGTCGCTAAAAATAGGATTGTTACCAACCAAGCGTGGATCATGCGCAGCGTCCAACATGGTTCGATAGGCCGAATGAACAATTCCGGCCTCATCAAGCGTTGCAGCCATCACCGCGTGATCGAGCGAGCCAATTGCCCTTTCAAACAATGGATAAAGCGCATCGCGGTGCTGAAAGCGAAGCCCATCGTCTTTCGCAAAACTCACTCCACGTTCCGCCTCTATCGCCTCGACTTGCGCCGTCAAACCAAGCGCCACAATTAGGTTCGCCCATTGGCGATGTGTCACAACGACCACCATCGTGCGCACATTGTCTTTGGTCACAAAATCGCGCCCGAACAATCCATAGACCGCGTTGCCGAGCCGAGGACGATTGGCATTATTATGCAACACCTCTGCGACACCGCCCAGATTGGCAACGGTGCCTATGGCGACATCCGACAGTGGAATGCGAACCTCACTGCCCTCGCCCGTCTGTTCCCGCCTACGAATGGCAGCCAGCATTGCAAATGCCGCATAGGCGCCGCTGATGACATCCCAAGCAGGCAGCACATGGTTGACTGGTTCCGGTCCAGCCCCAGTCATCATTGGATAGCCAACGGCATTGTTAACCGTGTAATCAAGTGCCGGTGCCCCGTCGGCCCAGCCCATAACCCGAACGGTTACAAGGTCTGCACGTCCTTCGGCCAATTTTGCGTGGGAAAGAAAACCTTCCGCGGGAAAGTTGGTGATAAACTGCCCGGTGACCCGCACCAGTTCCTGCAACAACTCGCGCCCCTGCGGGCTCGAAAGATCAAGCGCGACTGATTTTTTGGCGCGGTTTAGATTTTCCCAATACAGCGAGTCATTCGCCGCAGTCACTGGCCAGCGATGGTAGTCCGGGCCGCCACCAACCTGATCGACACGGATCACCTCTGCCCCGAATTGCGCGCAATACAAACCGGCTGTCGGCGACGCCACAAAGGACGACGCCTCGATAATCTTCAGACCATCCAGTAAATTATACATGCATTACGCCTTGGGGATTACGCACGTGTCATCAGGCCTGAGCTGCCCATTCACGCAGCATATGCTTGGCAATCTGAAGCTGCAGGATTTGCGTTGTGCCTTCATAAATCCTGTAAATACGCGCGTCACGGTAGAAACGTTCCGCATCATATTCTGCAAGATAACCAGCTCCACCGTAAATCTGGACAACACGATCAACCACACGGCCGCACATTTCGGTGGCAAACACCTTTGCAGCAGCCGCCTTCCGCAGGACATTCTCACCTGCATCGGCACGGCGGGCAGCATCATCCAACATACATTCAGCGGCATAGATTTCGATGTCGCTATCCGCCAGCATTTGCTGGATCAGCTGGAAATTGGCAATCGGTTCACCGAAAGCCTTACGTTCATTGGCATAGCGCAGCGCGCTGTCGAGCGCACGGCGGGCATAACCCGTTGCTGCAGCCCCCACTGACAGCCGTCCATTGTCGAGGCTCTGCATGGCAAAAGCAAAGCCTTTACCTTCTTCGCCGCCCAAGATGGCATCGGCCGGCAATTTAACATCTTCCATTATGATATCGGCAATGTGGCTTCCCGCCTGCCCCATTTTCTTGTCGGATTTGCCTACGGTGATACCGGCAGTGTCCATGGGAACAATAAAGGCCGAAACATGTGCATTTTTTGGTAAGGATTCTTTGTTGGTGCGCGCCATAATAAGGGCGACCTTCGCGAAAGGTGCATTGGTAATGTAGCGCTTTGTGCCATTCAGCACCCAACCATTGCCGGATTTCACGGCGATGGTCTGCATGGCGGCAGAATCCGAACCCGATCCAGGCTCGGTAAGTCCGAATGAAGCAACTTCACCCGCTGCCAATCGCGGCAGCCATTCAGATTTCTGTGCATCAGTACCACCATTTTTAAATGCCGAACACACCATTCCGATGTTGATGGATGCGATTGACCGATAGCATGGCATGGCATAGCTCAATTCGCGGATCGTGCGGATATATTGCTGAATATTCATACCTGCGCCGCCATATTCTTCAGGCATGGTCAAACCAAACAGACCCATGTCCCGCATTTCAGCAAGGATCGGGTCCGGAATTACGTCTGTTTCTAGGATTTCCTTCTCCGCCGGAATTAACCGTTCGCGAACATAGCGTTGTAGCTGCACGATAAACTGTTCAAAAATATCGTTATCCATCACGTCCGCTTCCCCTGAGATTCAAAAAATATCATTTCCGTATGCGCTCACTACTAACCACATTGAGCCGTAAATTCGAAAAACTGTTTGTTTAAGCCGTGACATTAGGTTCAACACTTGTCGACTGAAATGCTACTTTCCTCTTCCGCTCGATCCAGTTAGTTCTCATGACGATTAGGTCCAGACATTATAAAATACTGAATTTGGTTACCTTCGCTAAAACAGGGATATTCGCCGATGCAAGAATGTCTTGTTTGCCCGACGCAATGAAATCTGACTATGAGGCGCATAGGAAGAGTAGCAAACTATGACCAAAACCTTGACGCATCTTGCGCGCCTTGAAGCAGAAGCAATCCATATCATGCGGGAGGTTGTCGCTGAAGCGGACAAGCCGGTGATGCTGTATAGCGTGGGTAAGGACAGCGCGGTTATGCTCCATTTGGCACGCAAGGCATTCTATCCCTCACCCCCGCCATTTCCTTTGCTACATGTTGATACAACATGGAAATTCCAGGCGATGTATTCGTTGCGCGAAAAAGCTGCGCGCGATGCCGGTATGGAATTGTTGGTGCACCAAAACCCCGAGGCACTGGCGCGTGGTATCAACCCTTTTGATCACGGATCATTGCACACCGACATGTGGAAAACCG
>Ga0208671_10000036_pt1 | contig 107281 bp, 101 predicted proteins | sample ColrivemetaGS759_FD_187606 | JGI IMG/M metagenome (GOLD analysis project Ga0208671, IMG submission 187606) | Estuarine microbial communities from the Columbia River estuary - Ebb tide ETM metaG S.759 (SPAdes) (version 2) | ecosystem: Environmental > Aquatic > Marine > Intertidal zone >...
ACCCGCGACAGCGAATTCCTTGATCATGCCAAAGAAACGGTGACGTGTAAGATGTCCAGCAACACCGCGCGACGGGAACAGAAACTTTGAGGACGCGGCCCCCTTCTTTTGGGCCAACTCATCTTGCTTGTCGCGCATTTTTAGCCACGCAGCCATCGCGTCGCGGGCGGGGGGTGAGAGCGGCACCATGCGTTCTTTGCCACCCTTGCCGCGCACCAAAAGCATGGCAGGATCACCGCGTGCGGCACTGACAGGCAGGCTGACCAATTCAGTAACACGCATGCCTGTCGCATAAAGAAGCTCCATCAAACAGGTATTGCGCGACGCTTCCTTGCTACCGCGTGCAGCATCCAGTAACCGTTCGATTTCGGTAATATCGAGCGTCTTGGGCAGCGCCTTAGATCGACCCGGCCCTTTGATGCGGATCGCGGGATTGTCCTCGCGCCATCCTTCTTCAAATGCAAAGCGGTAGATCTGTTTGATCGCAGACAACCTGCGCGCACGGGTCGATTTCGCAAGCCCGAGCGCGTCGCAATCGATCAGATAACTTTCGACATGGTCTTGGGTTGCCGTCATAAAGTGCAGCTTCTTGGGCGCAAGCCAACCCGCAAAGTCGGTCAAATCACGCGCATAGGCGAGTTGCGTATTGGTCGCGGCGTCTAGCTGGGCGGCTTGAGCTTCGATGAAGCTCTGAATCCAATGGGCCATTGGTTGTGCTGCTGCACTCATACGTCGCGCTCTAATATAAGCAACTGCAATGCGGCACGTCGTGCGACGTCTTCCAGTCCAATTGATCGCAAGAACGCAAGCGCATCGGTGATCGCAGAGGTATCACCCGCAATGCCTGCATTAAACGTGTGAATCGCTTCCAAAATCGCCTCGCCAAGCTGACCATTCAGGGCCAGGGCCTGCAATTCAGCGGAAGGCTCCACACCGTCAAACGCGGCCTGAACTGCGGTTTGGATCGGATCAACTGCGCCCGCAGGCACACCTTCGGCCAGCAAAGTCAGAAACGCCCCGTCGTCGCGCGTTTGGGCTGCACTTTCATAGTCTTGCGACAACAGTGACAGCGTAAAGGCAATCTCTGCGGCGTTTCCTGTTAACGGCAGCGCCGTCAGTTTTTGCGCGTAGAGCATCGCAAAAGGAACTTCGAGTTTTACATCTTTCATCGCATCCCAAGCGATATCGAGCCGTTGTGCGACGTCAACAGGATCAGCTGCGGCAATTGCTGCATCCAATTTCTGTATGGCTTTGACCCGCTCCCAAACCCCACCAGAAGCGGCAGGCGTGCGGGCCATGTAGTGACCAAGCAAAACGTTCTCGGATATCGCCCCGATACGCGCCAGTCGCTCTGCGGCTTCCAGCTGGCTTTTCCAGCCGGTTGTATTGCGCAGGTCTGAATGGGCAAACGCATTGGGTAATCGCGCGGTCGGCAAGGCTTCGCCAATCGCTTCGCGCATACGGAACACCAGTGGGCTCAGGCGCGTTGGTGTCGGAAGGACCGGTTCGCCCTCATAAAGGTCAGGGTCGAGGAACCGCGACAAGAGGGCTTCTTCTTCGGGGGTGACGTCACCCAAAACACGATGCGTATTCAGCGTAAGTGCCGCCGCGGACCAGTCGCCATTGCGGGCAGTGCAGAAAATCCGCGCTGAGACCGTTGGTGCGACATTGGGGATGTCGCCCATCTGGGTGCAGGCCTTGTTTTCATTTCCCGTCAGGAGGGCCACGTCAAACCAGCGGCGGAACAAATTCGGGGACGATGTATCAACCTGTTCCAAAAGTTCCAGTGCAGGGTCAAGTGCGCCAAGATCCAACAGCTTGTCAACGCGTGCCAAGAATAAATCACCGTCGGCATTGGCACCAATGGGCGGGTCAGCTTCGGCCAGCAAAAGGGTCATCATCAAATCATGGAGGGCGGGCAGGGTATCGACCCGCTCTGACTGCATCAATGATACCAGCGTCGCACTCTCGCTTTTTGCCCAAAGGCTACGGGGAAGTCCCGTGACGGCGCTGGACAAAAGACCAACAGGATCGGGCGAAGGGCCATCAAGCGAGGTCACCGTGACCTGAGGCACGTTTGCACCGGTGGCGACTGGCGGCTCGTCTACTTTTGGTTTTGCAGCTGGTGCAGGTGCTACTAAGGGAGCCTCGACGCTTTGAGACAGCCAATCAATGGCAGAAAGCGGTTTGGCTTGTTGTGCCGCGAGTGCGTGTCCCGATAGGCATAAAAGCAGAACCGGTCCGAAATAGCGCATTAATTCAGGTCCAACGTGATTGGCAAGGAGACAGGCGCCGTAGGCGAGGCAAAATCCGCTGGAAAAAACAACGGGCCAACATAGGCATAGATCACCAATGCGATTCCGCTCAGTATGATCAGTAAGAGTAGAAATTTGACGAGTCGCCATAACATGTGAAAATAGCCCCAATATTGCCTGCAGCACGGTCTAAATGCCGGTTGTTCTGTTCTTTATATATGGCCTTTTGTGCAAGATCACGCCATTCAGTTGAACATATTTCGATTAAGCGGCAGATAGCCGATCAGATGACCAAAGTAGAGGGCCAAGTTCGGATGGCAACCGCCTCATCACAACCAGTTTTACTGCGCACTGTCGTTCTTGTGGGTATGATGGGGTCGGGTAAGACAGCAATCGGGCGGTCGTTGGCCACGGCCTTGGATGTTGCGTTTCTAGATAGCGATGCCGCGATTGAGGAGGCTGCGTCGGTGTCGATTGCTGAAATCTTTGAACGTGATGGCGAGGCGTTTTTCCGTGCCCGCGAAGCCGAAGTGATTGACCGCTTGCTTTCTGGTCCGCCTGCTATTCTCTCAACGGGCGGCGGTGCGTTCTTGGCGCCAGCCACGCGTGAACTGATTGCAAAGAAAGGTGTCGCTGTTTGGTTGGACGCCGATCTAATGACGTTGTGGGAACGCGTCCGCCACAAAAACACCCGCCCATTGCTGCGCACGGCCAATCCACTGGCAACCCTGACTGAATTGATGAACGTGCGCGTCCCGATTTACGCACAAGCCGGTGTGCACGTGCCCGTATTGCCAACATCAAGCATTGAGGAAACGACGCAAAGCGTGCTCGAAACCCTCGAAAAAGACCCCTCAATTCTGGAGCCTGCCCTATGACATCGCCCGCTGCCACCGTTCACGTTGATCTGCCTGGGCGCGCCTATGACATCCACATTGGCCCTGATCTGCTCGCCCAAGCGGGCGCATACATCGCACCTTTGGGCGGACGAAAGCATGTGGCGATTGTGACCGATAAGACCGTCGCAGGGCTGCATCTGAAGACATTACAAGATGGATTGGCGCAAGCGGGATTGACTTCAGAGGCGCTTGCCTTGCCCGCAGGTGAGGCGACAAAGGGCTGGCCGCAGTTGCAATGCACCTGCGAATGGTTGCTGGATCAAAAGGTCGAGCGCGGAGATGTCGTCATCGCTTTTGGTGGGGGTGTTATCGGTGATCTGGTCGGGTTTGCCGCTGCGATCTTGCGCCGTGGTGTGCGGTTTGTGCAAATACCTACGACGCTTTTGGCGCAGGTTGATAGCTCGGTTGGGGGGAAAACGGGAATCAACGCGCGGCATGGTAAAAACCTGATCGGGGCGTTTCATCAGCCGTCACTGGTGCTGGCCGATACGGCTTTGCTCGGCACGCTCCAGCCACGTGATTTTCTGGCGGGCTACGGCGAAGTGGTCAAATACGGGCTGCTGGGTGATTCTGCGTTTTTCGATTGGTTGGAGAAACTTGGTCCAGCGATGGCGGCAGGTGATATGGATGCACGGGTGCAGGCGGTGACCCGCTCGGTGCAGATGAAAGCCGACATCGTGCAGCGCGATGAGACCGAGCAGGGTGACCGCGCTTTGCTTAATCTAGGCCATACATTCTGTCACGCCTTGGAAGCAGCGACGGGGTATTCTGACCGATTGCTGCACGGCGAAGGTGTGGCGATTGGGTGCGGGATGGCGTTTGAACTTTCGGCGCGAATGGGGCTGTGTTCCCAAGAAAACCCAAGCCGTGTGCGCGAACATATCCGCAGCATGGGCATGAAGGTTGATCTGCGCGACATCGACGGCGATTTGCCTGACGCAGAAGCGCTTTTGGCATTGATGGGCCAAGATAAAAAGGTCGTTGCAGGCAAGCTGCGGTTCATTCTTGCACGTGATATCGGGGATGCGTTTATCACGTCGGAGGTGCCGCGTGATAAGGTGCTTGGCGTCCTGAAGGACGCGCTCGCGGAAAGGTAGGATGGGTTAAAACCCATCCTACGGCGTTGTTTTAGAACGGAATTTCGTCGTCCATATCGGAACGACCACCACCGCCAGAAGAGCCACCAGAGTTTCCACCGCTGTTGCCACCACCGTAGCTGCCGCCACCTTGATTGCCCCCGCCGTAACCGCCTTGGTCTCCACCATCATAGCCACCACCACCGCCTTGGCCGCCGTCATAACCGCCGCCACCTTGGCCGCCACCTTCACCGCGTCCATCAAGCATGGTCAGCGTGCCGCCAAATCCTTGCAACACAACTTCGGTGCTATAGCGATCGGTGCCGTCTTGGGCCTGATACTTGCGGGTCTGCAACGCGCCTTCGATATAAACTTTTGAGCCTTTTTTGAGGTATTGTTCGGCAATACGCACCAGACCATCGTTGAAGATGGCGACTGAGTGCCATTCGGTCTTTTCACGGCGCTCGCCCGTGTTCTTGTCTTTCCAGTTTTCGGAAGTGGCGATGCGCAAATTGCACACTTTGCCGCCGTTTCCGAATGTCCGCACTTCTGGGTCGCGCCCCAGATTGCCGATCAAGATGACTTTGTTGACGCTTCCGGCCATGTTTCTTCCCTTCACGATTCTTCTGTTTGGATCGTTGTGACAGATTGCGGCGACAAGGTTAACAGTTCTTTGACTTAACCCAAGGGCTAGCAGTTTTTGAATTTTGCGTTAAACTCTGTTCGAATTGAAAAGACTGGGATGTTCTGGATGAGAGTATTGGGTACCGTTGCATGTATTGCGGCATTAAGCGCGCCTGTTAGTGTCTTTGCGGATACGATCTCGACTCGGTCGCGCAATGCGCTGTTTCAAAACCAATTGAGCGTTTTGGATAGCCGTTCGTCCAAACAATACAGCAATTCCGTGCGCTTACAGCCGCCGCGTGCCACCGTGCCGACGGTGACGACCCCAAGCCCGACCTACAGTGGACGCTATACGGGCCAGTATCTCAGCGTCGGACGGGCCGCTGCACGTCGCCACAATATCCCCGAAGATTTGTTCCTGCGCCTTGTGCAACAAGAGAGTGGCTGGAACGCTGGCGCGCGCTCTCATAAGGGCGCGATTGGTTTGGCGCAGTTGATGCCGCAAACCGCAAGGGCCTTAGGCGTAAATCCGCATAACCCATCCGAAAACCTAGAGGGCGGTGCGCGCTATTTACGCCGTCAGTATGAGACATTCGGTAACTGGCGCCTTGCTTTGGCCGCTTACAATGCAGGACCCGGTGCCGTTGAAAAATACAATGGCATTCCGCCCTATAAAGAAACCCGCAACTATGTGCGGGTCATCTGGGGTAGTTGATCAGGTCAATTTCGAAGTCTAAGTCAAAAGCGGCGCGTAGGTGATACGCGCCGCTTTTGTTTTATTCGGCGGCGATTTGAATAACAGGCTCCATCGTCGCCAGCTCAGCATCGCTGAGGTGACATTTGACCTGATGACCCGTTACCAAGCTGCGCATCGGCGGCACCTCTTTATCACAGAGCCCGCCCGCAACCTTTGATTTCCAATTACACCGTGTCTGGAACGGGCAACCGGGGGGCGGGTTCATGGCGGAGGGGATATCGCCCTCGAGCACCACGTGTTTCTTCTTCACCTTGGTATCCGCGATAGGAACCGCAGACAAAAGGGCCTCGGTATAAGGGTGGTAGGGCGGTGAGAAGACCTGATCGGTGCTGCCGATTTCAACCACATGGCCCAGATACATCACCATCACCCGGTCCGACAGGTAGCGCACGATCGAAAGGTCGTGGCTGATGAATAACAACGTTGTCTTATGTTCGCGTTGAATTTCCATTAACAGATCGGTCACCGCCGCTTGGACGGACACATCAAGCGCCGAGACAGGTTCGTCTGCGACCACGATCCGCGCGTCGCCCGCAAAGGCCCGCGCGATGCCAACCCGTTGTTTTTGCCCACCAGAAAGCTGTCGTGGCATACGGTCTGCAAAGGCGCGGGGGAGCTTTACGAGGTCTAGCAGTTTGAGCATCCGTTCGCGGCGCTCGGCATCGTTGTTGCCGACCTTAAAGATCTCTAGCGCCCGCATGATTTGCCGGCCCACCGTCATCGAAGGGTTGAGCGTGTCGAAGGGGTTTTGGAACACCATCTGAATATCGGCCACGGTTTTGGTGTCGCGCGCCTCAATTGCCGTGGAACCGATTGATTTCCCATCCAAAAAGATGTCGCCAGAGGTGGCAGTTTCAAGACCCATCAAGACCTTAGCAAAGGTGGATTTCCCGCATCCGGATTCGCCCACGATGGCAAGAGTTTCGGATTCGCGGGCCTCGAATGACAAGGTTTCGTTGGCTTTCACCACTTTTTTGTCGCCGCCACCAAAGAGCGCGTTTGCCGCGACTTCATAGTATTTCTTGAGGTTGTCGATCTTGAGAACCACTTCACCGATGGGCGCTTTTTCCTTTTGGGCACCAAGGGTGATCGGCGCATTCCAATCGATTTCGGTATTGCGTAAACAACGGGTTTGGTGCCGTTCGCCGCCTTTGACAATCTCCATTGGTATGTAACCTTGGTCACAGCGGCCAGCTTGGAAATAGTCGCAGCGTGGGCCAAAATTACACCCCTCTGGCCGTTCGTGCGGCAGTGGGAAGTTGCCCGGGATCGCCACCAGAGGACGCGTGTTTTTGTCGGCGCCAGGCAATGGGATGGAGCGGAAAAGGGCCTGTGTATAAGGGTGTTGCATGTCGTCGAAGACGTCTTCGATTGAGCCGCGCTCCACCGCTTCGCCCGAGTACATCACGCAGATACGGTCGCAGGTTTCCAGCACGAGGCCGAGGTTGTGCGAGATGAACAGCATCGAGGTGCCGTATTTCTTGCCCAAGTCTTTCACGAGTTCCACAACGGCAGCCTCGACGGTGACGTCGAGTGCAGTTGTTGGCTCGTCAAGGATCAGCAAAGAAGGCTTTGACATCAAGGCCATAGCGATCACGATCCGCTGTTGCTGACCGCCAGAAAGCTGGTGCGGGTAGGATTTCAGAATACGGGCAGGGTCGGGGAGTTTGACGTCGGTGACCACTTCTAATGCGCGCGTGTAGGCTTCTTCGCGGGAGCAGTTTTCGTGGATCATGGGGACTTCCATGAGCTGTTCGCCGATCTTCATGGCGGGGTTCAAACTTGCCATAGGCTCTTGATAAATCATGGCAATTTCGGAACCACGGATGTCACGCAGACGTTCTGGCGACATCGTGTTCAGCTCTTCGCCTTTGAACTTGATCGAGCCGCCAACGATACGGCCGTTCACGCCCAAATCTTGCATGACGCCAAGCGCCACTGTGGATTTACCACACCCAGATTCGCCCACGATTCCAAGGGCTTCGCCGGGCATAATGGAGGCGGAAAAGTCCATCACGGCGGGGATTTCGCGCAGGCGTGTGAAGAACGAAATGGAGAGTTTGTCGATCTCTAGGATCGGGCCATCGTATTTTTGCTTTTCCATTAAGAAATGCCTCCGATGTTCAAAGTTGCGCCTGTGATTTGCGTGCACCGCGCGTGCACAGAGCGTGCACCGCAGTGAGGAGCTGAAAGGTTAACTATTTGCATGATCAATCCTTCAAGCTTTCTTCACGCAGACCGTCGGCCAGCAGGTTGAGACCCAGCACGAGCGAGAGCAGCGCAATCGCAGGTGGCAGAGCAGGGTGCGCCACGATCAGCAGGAGTTTGCGGCCTTCGTTGATTGTGGAGCCCCAATCGGGAGACTCTGGTGGCAGACCAAGGCCAAAGAAGCCGAGAGTACCCAAGAGGATCGTGGTGTAGCCGATGCGCAGACAAAAATCGACAATCAGCGGCCCGCGTGCGTTGGGCAGGATTTCCCACAGCATAATGTACCATGAGCCTTCGCCACGTGTTTGGGCGGCGGCGACATAGTCGCGCGTGTGCAGATCGAGTGCGAGACCGCGCACAATACGGAACACGGTGGGCGAGTTCACAAAGACCACCGACACGAACACCACGAGGATTCCCGGATTGATGTCAAAACCGTCAATCGCGTCGGGCAGGAAGTTCAACACAGTGCCGTCTTGCGAGATGAGCGAGAGATAGAGCCAGCCCAAGACGCCGAGCACGACGATCAGCATCGGGTTACGCTTGGATGGTTGTGTGTAGTAGCGCGAGTTCAAGAGCACGCCGAAGAACACCATCGGAAAGACGAAGAGGAAGGCTGCCATAAACGATGGAATGCCTGTGGCTACGATTTCGGGTGTGACAAGCAGGTAGAACAGCAAGATCACGGGGAAGGCGAGGATCAGGTTGGCAAGGAAGGACAGCACGGTGTCGAGTTTGCCGCCAAAGTAGCCCGCAGGCAGACCAAGGGTGATGCCGACCATGAAGGCAAAGAGTGTGGCGAGCGGTGCAATCGCGATCACGATGACGGAGCCTTTGATTACGCGGCTAAAGATATCGCGTGCGAGGTTGTCGCCGCCAAGCAGGTAGTGCGGCCAATCGCCAGTGCTTCCGTCTGGCATGGGCACACCGGGCGCCTTGTTTTTGAGGCCCGAAACCTGACCCAGCGGATCATGGGTGACGAGCATGTCAAAGCCACCGGCGAAGAGCGCAGTGAAAACCCAGAACATCACGAGCCCAAAGCCGATCATACCAACGGTGCTGTCAAACAGTTTGCCGTAGAGGCCCAGCTTGCGTTTGAAGTAGATTGACAGTGAGAAGGTCACGATCAGCGCAATCCAGACGGGCAGGAGCCGTTTGGCCATGACGCCGATGATCCCAGCCTGTCCGTAGGGTGCCAAAACACCCGCCACAAGATAGAGAACGGCGGCTGCGATCACGGCGAGGAAAGCGACATTGGCCACATTCTCGATGCCCGAGCTAATGCCGCCGCGTTTCATCAGCGAGCCGTCTGCGTTGGATTGAAGCGTCATGGGGGCCGCAAAGAACGACATCACGAATTGGATGATATACGCGAAGACGAGGCATGTCGCGCTGATCAATATGAAGGGGTTCAAAAAGGCGCCTGTTGCGCCGGTCCAGCTAAGCGGTTCCATGTGCAATTGTCCTTTAAGCGATGCGAATGCGTGGGTTGAGGAAGACATAACCGATATCGGAAATCAGTTGTGTAACGAGCACCACAACAACCGAGACAACAGAAACGCCAAGTAGCAGTTCGATGTCATTGGTGGATGCGGCCTCAACGAGGGTCCAGCCGAAACCTTTGTAACTAAACAGGCTTTCGACAATTACGACGCCATTCAAGAGCCAAGGGAATTGCAGCATGATCACAGTGAAAGGTGCGATTAGCGCATTACGCAGCGCGTGTTTCATCACGATTGTTCTGAATGCCACGCCCTTAAGCCGTGCTGTCCGAATGTACTGTGCTGTCATCACTTCGGTCATCGAGGCCCGTGTCATCCGTGCGATATAGCCCATCCCGTAAAGCGCGATGGTGATGACGGGCAAAAAGAAGTTCTGGAAGGTGGCATCGTCGAGCGCCGAGTTGGCGTTTCCTTTAAACCACTGCATCCCGAAGGTTGCCGTTCCAAAGAGCGCAATCAGCACAACACCTGATACATATTCGGGGGTTGCGGTGGTAATGATCGAGAATGTCGAAAGGGTTCGGTCAGTCCGCGAGCCTTCGTTCATGCCTGCCAGCACGCCGATAATCAACGCGCCGGGCACCATGACGAGCATCACAAAGCCCATGAGTTTGGCAGTATGTCCAAGGCGGATCGAGATGATCTGGCTGACGTCTTCTTTAAAGCGGGTGGAGAAGCCCCATTCGCCTTGCAGTACGCCGCAGAATTTGGGGGCATCTTCAACCGATGAGCCTCTTGTCGCACAGCGCGCGCGAACCTCACCGTCGCTGCCAGTGATGACGTAGCCCGGCAAAAGGCCAATCCACTCACCGTATTTAATCGGAAGCGCCTGAGAATAGCCGCGATTTTCAAGATAAGTCACAACGGCCTCATCGGACATCCGAGAGTTGCCTTGTGTCTTCGCAAGCTTTTCGAGGTTTGGATCGAGATTGGTGAGCCAAAACACCACAAATGTCAGGCAGAGTGCCGTGAGGATCATAACCCCAAGGCGCTTCAGAATAAACAGTCCCATGACGTCCCCTGTTAGTTTTGTATCTCGGACTTAGTGTCCGTTGATCGCAGGTCGAAAAAGGCCGCCCCACGTGAATGGGGCGGCCAATTGATTTTTAAGCTGCGTAAGCGATCTTATAGATCTGCGGCAGGTATGCGATGTGCATGTCCCAGCCAACCAGACCCGGCTTTGCGTGGCGGAATATCGAGCGCCAGTATGGCTGAACAGTCACGCCTTCGTCGGTCATGATGGCCTGAATTTTTGCCATCACTTCGCGACGCTTGTCGGCATCAGCAAGGCTGTTTGCCTCAGTCAGAAGTGTGTCGAACTCTGCGTTTGCAAAGCCAGATTCGTTCCATGCTTCGCCAGACTTATAAGCCAGCGCCAGTACTTGTGTCCCAAGTGGGCGGTGGTTCCAGTTTGTTGAAGAGAACGGATACTTTGTCCAGTCGTTCCAGAATGTCGAACCTGGGATGACTGTCCGCTTTACGTTAAAGCCTGCGTCACGCATTTGTGCCGCAACCACGTCGTTTGTGTTCTTGAGCCAGTCATCATCAACGGAGATGAGGTCGAACTCATAGTCCTGCATGCCTGCTTCGGTCATCAGGGCCATGGCAGCTGCCGGATCGTAAGGCAGTGCAGGCACGTCAGCCCATTCAGGATGCATTGGGCCTACGTGCTGGTTGCGGGCTGGTTGGCCCAGACCTGCAACACCAAGCTCAAGGCAAACTGCGTTATCGACGGACATTGCAATCGCCTGACGCACGCGCTTGTCGGCGTAAGGCATTTTGCCGTCAACTTCGGCCACTTGGTTGGTCCGGATGGATACTGTCGCACCAGATGCGATTTCGGATTTATCCCAGCCGAGGCCGTCCATGACTTCGATAAAGTCGCCAGTTGTTTCATACAACATGTCAACTTCGTCGGACGCTGCAGCCGCTGCAAGAGCGGATGGGTCAGTGCCAAGATCGATATAGGTGATCTTGTCCATATATGCGCCTTTACCAGCCGCATAACCCCACCAGTCGTGATCCGCGTTCCGCACGAGAACGGCTTTCACGCCAGCCTCGTTTGTTTCCGCAAGGTATGGACCCGTGCCGATCTGTGTTGAGAACATATCTTCGAGATTGTTATCAGCGTGTGTGATCGCAGCAGGATAGTCGGACATGCCCGCAATCAGCGAGATGTCTGGTACTGGTAAGTTCAGCTTAACAGTGTGGCTATCGACAATTTCGATGGTGCCTTCGCCGGCCATGCCTGTGGCTTCATCAATCAGAACCGCAAAACGGCCCGCCATTGAGTTGCCTTCAACGGCCTTATCACACCAGCCAGCAATGTTGCGTGCAACATCTTCTGCAGTGAAATCATCGCCATTGTTCCACTTTACGCCCTTACGAACGTTCAGCGTATAAACTGTGGAGTCTTCGTTGATCGACCAGCTTTCAAGCAGCATGGGTTGGAACGAACCGTCATTGTTGTACTCGACCAGATATTCCAACCAGCCAGAGGATACATAAGCAAACTCTGTCCAGTCATATGTGCGCGGATCTTTTGGCGCATAAACGGTCATCGCGATGCGGACTTCGCCGCCTTGCTGTGCGTGGGCCGCAGCCTTAACAGGCGAAGCAAGACCAAGCAGGCCATAAGCAGCAGTTGCAGTCAGACCAAGCGATGTTGTGCGTGTGAGGAATTCACGGCGGCTGAGTTTGCCCGCCTTTTCCTCATTTGCGTACATCAGCGCGGCTGGATGCATTTTCGTTTTATCAAATTGCGTCATTCGTTTCTCCCTGTGACACTTTTATAATTTCCGAGCGGTGTTTTGTTTTCTGAAATTGCGCGGTTATTGTTTGCATCTAATCCAGAAGCCTCCCGTTCCACGCCATTGCGCACTTTTTTCAATCAAAGGTCAATGAACCGTTTCGATAATCTTTTCACGTTTGCGACATTTACCCCGTTAGAAAACGACACCTCAGAAGGTTTTGATGTCGTCAATTGGCAGAAATGAAAAATGTTAATTTACGCGTGAAGATTGCTGCGATGCAGCACCAAATTTACGAAAACCACTTGGGGTTGTGCCTGTTTGGGAGGCAAAGCTGCGCGTGAAGTAGGCGGCTGAATGAAAGCCCAGTTGCGTGGCAATTTCATTCACTGGCGTACGTGTTTCGCGCAAGAGCATGCAGGCTTCGTAGTGGACGCGGTCGCGCAGGATCGCGAGGGCCGATTTCCCGCAAGTTTGGTTGCAACAGCGGGTCAGATGCGTGGGGGTAACGCCCAAAGCATGGGCATATTCAGCGACGCCGTGATCAGAGCGATAGCCGCGCTCGATCAGATCGGTAAATGCCGCAACAAGGCGGGCCGCCGACGTGCGCGCGCGTGATCTCTGGGTGTCAGCTGGGGCGTTTTCGATCTGGCGTTCAAAGAACACTGCAAAAAGCCCAAGGTGGTAGTGGGCGGCGCGCGAATGGGTCTGACCTGACGACTTTAGCTCTTTCTCAAGGTGCTCAATGATCGACAGCAATTCTTTTTGCACAGCAACATCGCGCAGGCGCAAATGGGTTGCCTCATCAGGCCATTCCGCAGCCATAGCCGCAGGGATCGTGAGCATTTGGCCAAAAACGGTTGGCCCAACGTCAAAGCCATACATCGTGTGCGCGGGGATAAAGATAAGGTTATTCGGACCATAACCGCTGGTCAGCCCTGCGATCGTGATCCGCCCTTGGCCTTTGGTGATGAACAAGAGGCGCGGCGTCGCATGGCTGCGCATGGCCTCGGTTCTCCAGCGTCCTGTTGAAGGGTTTTGAGCGATCGGCGTCAATGCAAGTGCGGTTTTCTGCTGTTCAGTGGCAAATTGCATTGGTGTCCCTTTAGCTTTCAATCTGGTTACGATTGCATTTATCGTCACGGTTAAACAACGTATAAATTAGCTAACAAATGTTAAAGCTGTGGATAAACTTGTGGACGAAATGTCCAAATGGCACCAGTTTTTGTGCTTGGACCTGAACCACGTGCGCTGGCGCTTTGCGTATTGCCGAGAGGCGGTGATCGCGCTGTCGCGTGCGTCTTGCAAGCTGAGGGTCCCTGTCAGATGTGCTATCATTTCGGGGGCGCCAATCGCCTTTGCGGACTGATGCGACGGGTCCCAATGCGGCAATATCGCTTGCGCTTCGGCCAATGCTCCTTGGTCCAGCATGATATCAAACCGCTGTGCGATCCGCGCGTTGAGCCAGTCAGTTGGGACATCAAGCGTGATTTTTGTGGCGTCGTCGGGGGCCAGCAAAGGCGGTGGGGTATCGTCCTGCCAATCGGCCAAAGAGCGGCCAGTTTGCGTCAGAACCTCCCACGCGCGTTGGACGCGCATGCGGTTATTGACGTCGATCCGCGCTGTTGTCTGCGGGTCGAGATCCGCCAGTAAGTCTTGTAATGACAGCATGTTACCTTGTGTTCTTAACGCAAGGTCTGTGGCGGGAATATCGGCCAACCCATGGGTGAGCGCATGAAAGTTCAGACCTGTCCCGCCCACGATAATCGGGCGCTCTTTGGCGGCAAGGAACGGCGTGACCTCGCGCAGCCATTCACCTGTAGAATAGGGCGCGTCAAAGGGGATGTGCCCATAGAGGGCATGCGGAGCCTGCGCCAAATCGGCATCGTCAGGGCGTGCAGTCAGGATGCGCCAGCCGTCAAACACCTGAAGCGCGTCAGCATTCACGATCACCCCGCCTTGAGTGCGTGCGATGTGGAGTGCTAGTGCGGATTTGCCAGAGGCCGTGGGGCCAGCAATCAGCACGGGTTTATGGGCGGCGATTTCAATCATGGGGCGTTCCTACGGCAGGTCGCCACATCAATCTAGCATTTTGACCATAAGAACAGTCAAACGCACATTGAAACCTCCCGCATTTTCATACAGTTTAACACAGGCTTCATCATAATTGCGAAAAGGGCATCACATGACCGAGACGGAAAAAACATCCTACAACCGCGTGATGCTAAAAATTTCGGGTGAGGCGCTGATGGGTGACACGGCGTATGGCCTGAACCCGCCAACTGTTCAGCGCATCGCACGCGAAGTCAAAACCGTGCACGACATGGGTGTTGAGATTTGTATGGTTATCGGCGGTGGCAATATTTTCCGCGGCTTGCAAGGCTCTGCCCAAGGTATGGAGCGCACGACAGCGGATTATATGGGCATGTTGGCCACCGTGATGAACGCGCTGGCGATGCAGTCTGCAATGGAAGATTTGGGCATTCATACCCGCGTGATCAGCGCGATCCGGATGGACGAAGTGGCCGAGCCCTATATCCGCCGCCGTGCCGTGCGTCACCTTGAAAAAAAGCGCGTCGTGATTTTTGCAGCCGGCACAGGTAACCCTTATTTCACGACCGATACGGCAGCCACTTTGCGCGCCAACGAGATGGCCTGTGAGGCGATTTTCAAAGGCACAAAGGTTGATGGCGTCTACGACAAAGACCCAGCCAAGCACGCGGACGCTGTCCGTTATGACAATGTGACCTATGACGAAGTGCTGCAAAAGCATCTGGCGGTGATGGATGCCTCGGCGATTGCCTTGGCGCGCGACAACCATTTGCCGATCATCGTCTTTAGCCTTGATGAACCCGGCGGGTTCCGGGGCATTTTGGCAGGTGAGGGAACTTATACCAAGGTTCACGGGTAAGGATTGTTGGCGTCCTCAGCTTTTACGAGTTGAGGGTTCCGATGGGCATATCGCTATTCCCGACGCATATTGTTCGCAAGACCGCGGCCTTCTGGCCGCGGCTCACTAACAGGGTTTGGTTCGGTTTTCAGCGCGATAGATCGGCATTGTTGGCGCAAATTCTAATAGCGCGCGTTTGCCCCATCAGGGCTTTTGTGCAGATGTGCAACTAAGCTTAGTGCTCTGGCCGACATTTGAACAGTTTGTAGCTTCAGCCGCCCCAAGGGACCCAGACGCTGTCATCTCGACAACGCTGCCATAAGTTGTCATTTTTGGTTTGGAATAAGCGCGCAAGGCTTTGCTTGCGTTAGCTGTTTGAAATAAATTTACACTTTGCATTTGTATAGCTCCTATGACCGCAATCGAAAATGCGAGTTGCTGTCGATGTGATTAACTAAATCTTAACAGGTTTGGTGGGGCGTGGATAGACAAAAGTGCTCCGTTTTTAAAGGGCCTTGATGAATGCTGTCAGGGGCACTTGTGCGCTGTTAATGCTTAGCCTGATGGAAAGGGTGGGTTTGGGGAGCGCTTGAGGCCCATCAAATCATTTGTCGATGCAATCTCCTTAAATCATCGGCGTATTTTGCTGAAAATCTGCACCTCGCGCGGTCTATCTTGGCAATGTTGGGTGTAAAGCCGCCAAGCCGCGCCTGACGTCTATACATTTGAGAATGGCTGGCATAAGAAAGACTTAACGAATAATAGCCGCTGAGGACCGCATGTCTGACGATTTTATGCTTGATACCGACGATCTTGAACGCCGCATGGACGGTGCCATTGCCAATTTGCGCGTTGAATTCGCATCTTTGCGCACGGGCCGCGCCTCTGGTTCCATGTTGGAGCCTGTGATGGTGGATGCTTACGGCACGATGACGCCGATCAACCAAGTGGGGACGGTCAACGTCCCAGAGCCACGCATGGTCACCATCAACGTTTGGGATAAGGCGCTTGTGTCCAAGGTTGAAAAAGCGATTTTGAACAGTGGCTTGGGGATCAATCCTCAGCTTAACGGCACGATTATTATGTTGCCGATCCCTGAATTGAACGAAGAACGTCGTCGTGATCTGACCAAGGTTGCGGGTGATTATGCCGAGCGCGCCCGTGTTTCCGTGCGCAACTTGCGTCGTGACGGTATGGACCAGATCAAGAAGGCTAAGAGCGACGGGTTGTCCGAGGACGATCAGAAATTCTGGGAATCGACGGTTCAGGATATGACCAACGCCTATATCAAGAAGGTCGACGAGACCCTTGAGACCAAACAAGCCGAGATTATGCAGGTCTGACCCAAGGGGAGGCCAATATTATGGCCAAGGACACATCCGACACAGCCCAAGGGCCTGCTCATGTTGCGATCATTATGGATGGCAACGGGCGGTGGGCACAGCAACGTGGGCGACCACGCTTGTTTGGGCATCATGCGGGCGCAAAGCGTGTGCGTGAGATCGTTGAATCCTGTCCAGTTCTTGGCGTAAAATATCTGACGATATTTGCATTCTCGACCGAGAATTGGAAACGTACGCAGGCCGAAGTGTCTGGTTTGATGCGTCTTTTCCGTAAATACTTCGAGAAAGAGGCGAAGGCGTTATTTGAAGATGGTGTCCGCGTTCGGTTTATTGGTGACCGCATCAAGCTTGACGAAAAGCTGGTGACTTTGATGGATAACCTTGAGCTTCATACGGCGGGCAATGATCGGGTGCATCTGACGATTGCGCTGAATTACGGTGGTCGTGATGAGGTGACCCGCGCGGCCCAGCGTATGGCGATCGAGATCGAGGAGGGGCGTTTGACCCATGCTGAGGTTGATGCCGAAACGCTGACGCGGTTCTTAGATACGCGGTTTTTGCCCGATCCCGATTTGGTCATCCGCACGAGTGGCGAGGCCCGCATTTCGAACTTTTTGCTGTGGCAATCGGCCTATTCGGAATACGAGTTTGTAGACACGCTTTGGCCTGATTTTACAGCAGCAGAGTTTTCAGAAATTTTGTCGGGCTTCGGGGCTCGCGAGCGGCGATTTGGCGGGGCGAAAGTATAATGGCGAGCAATTGGGACGACCTGAACGCACGTGGCATTTCGGCCATTGTGATGGTGATCGTTGGCGCGTTTGATGTCTATATGGGCGGGATTTGGTTCCACTTCCTTGTGATGTTCGCGACCGGTGTGATGATCTGGGAATTGTGGTCAATGATTGCCCCAAGCCGCACAACGGGCGCGATGTTGATGGCGGTGGCCACGGTTGCGATTTTATCTGTTCAGATTGAAGAGCAAAATGAAATATTGCCGTTTTTGTTTTTGATTATCCCAGCGATTGGCGCGGTTTTGCTGAAGAAACTGCGGATCGCGTTCTTCTTTTACGCGCTGGCTATTATCGTCGCGGGCTTTGCGCTGGTGATGTTTCGCGACCAGTTTGGTGCGCTATGGATCGTCTGGCTGTTGTTGGTGGTGATTGCCTCTGATGTGCTGGGATATTTCGCGGGGCGAACATTTGGCGGTCCAAAGTTTTGGCCAGCAATTAGCCCTAAAAAGACATGGAGCGGCACGGTCGCGGGCTGGATCGGCGCGGGCATTGTTGGGCTGGTTTTCGCGTTGTTTACTGAGGCGAGCATGATTTTGGTGCCGTTGTCGATGCTGTTGAGCTTTGCCGGGCAGCTTGGTGATATCGCCGAAAGTGCCATTAAGCGCCGCACGGGGATCAAGGACAGCTCGAGCCTCATTCCGGGTCATGGCGGATTGCTGGATCGCTTTGATGCGCTGTTGTTTGTCGCCTTGGTGATGTTTGCTTTGACGATGCTGTTTAGCCTCAATGGAATTACTTTTTGAAGTCGGTTACGATTTTTGGAGCGACAGGGTCGGTAGGGCAAAGTGCGGTTGATCTAATCGTGCGACACCCTGAGGATTATGACGTCGTGGCCCTGACGGGCGGGCGCAATATAACGCAATTAGCGAAAGATGCGGTGCGCTTGAAGGCAAAGGTCGCGGTGACCTGTCATGACGATTTACTCAATGATTTAAAGTCACTACTTGATGGAACGGGCGTGGAGGTTGCCGCGGGCACGACCGCGATTGCCGAAGTAGCACACCGTCGTGCGGATTGGACATTATCGGCGATTATCGGGGCGGCGGGTTTGGTTCCGGGGCTGACGGCATTGTCCCATGGCACGACGCTGGCGCTGGCCAATAAGGAAAGCTTGGTGACGGCGGGGCCACTGTTGATGCAGACCGCCAAGGATCACGGTGCTACGATTTTACCCGTAGATAGCGAACATTCGGCTGTGTTTCAGGCGCTGGTTGGCGAAGAGATGGACGCCGTTGAGCGGATCATTATCACGGCCTCTGGTGGCGCGTTTCGCGATTGGCCGGTTGAAAAACTGGCGGGGGCGACTTTGGCCGAGGCCTCGTCCCACCCCAACTGGGATATGGGCCAGCGGATCACGATTGATAGTGCGTCTATGTTTAACAAGGGCATGGAGCTAATTGAAACAAAAGAGTTTTTCGACGTCGATCCTAAGATGATCGAAGTGCTGGTGCACCGCGAGAGCCTTGTGCATGCGCTTGTTGGTTTCACTGACGGGGCGCTGATGGCCCATGTTGGCCCGCCTGATATGCGCCACGCGATTGGCTATGCATTGCATTGGCCCAAGCGCGGGAACTTGCCAGTAGAGCGGCTCGATTTGGCTAAAATTGGTCGTTTGAGCTTTGAAGCCCCTGACCCCGCGCGGTATCCTGCTCTCCAGATTGCGGCGGATGTGATGGAGATGGGCGGGCTTGCCGGGGCTGCGTTTAATGCGGCCAAGGAACGCGCGCTTGATCTTTTTATTGCGGATAAGATCGGATTTTTGGACATGGCGCGGATCGTATCACGGGTAATTGACACGATGTCGGCGCGAGATGGGCTGCAAAACGCCCAAATTACGCTAGAGAACGTGATGGAAATAGATGCTTTGGCCCGCGTGCGCGCGCAAGAAGCGATGAGTGAGCTAGGATAGACTTTTGGATTTTGCACAAATTTTGCCGACGTTTGGCAATACCGCCTTTACGATCATTACCTTTGTGGTGGCCTTGTCGATCATCGTGGCGATCCATGAATATGGCCATTATATCGTTGGCCGTTGGAGTGGCATTCATGCAGAGGTATTCAGCCTTGGCTTTGGACCCGTGCTCGCATCCCGTGTCGATAAGTGGGGGACGAAATGGCAATTTGCCGCGCTACCCTTTGGCGGTTATGTGAGGTTTTTAGGCGATACCAATGCGGCGAGTGCTGGCCTTGAGAGCGATGAAGGCCTTCCAGAAGTCGACCGCAGGCGCACGATGGCAGGTGCGCCGCTTTGGGCTCGGACGCTGACGGTTCTGGCGGGACCAGTTTTCAACTTTATCCTTGCGATAGCGATATTTGCGGGCGTTGCATTGACCGATGGCAAAGCCAAAGATCCCGTTTCTTTTGACACCCTCAATGCCTTGCCCGCGCAATTTGTTTCCGAATTCCAGAAAGGTGATCAGATTTTGACCGTCGAGGGCATGACCTTTGGGGCCGAAGATTTTGAAATCACCGATCTCCCTTTTGAGCTGACGCTGAACTATGAAGTGATGCGTGACGGTGTTGTCACCGCAATCAAAGGCCCGTATTTGATGCCTGCTTTGGCATCGTCGATTACTCCGCGATCTGCGGCGGATGACGCAGGATTGCGCAAAGGGGACGTGATTACAGCGATAGATGGCACGCCAGTGGTGGGTTTCAGACAGATTGTTGATGCGGTCAAAGCCGTAGATGGCAAGCCGCTGACGTTGGATGTTTGGCGGGATGGCGCGATGGCGTCGTTCACATTGGCGCCACGCCGCGTTGATATGCCCTTGGAAGCAGGCGGCTTTGAAACCCGTTGGTTGATTGGCATTGGCGGGTCGTTCTTTTTCAAAGCAGAAACCGAATCCGTGAGCGTTTTGAGCTCGTTTACAACGGCTTGGGATCAATTGACCCGCGTGTTGAGCGGATCACTGTCGGGGCTATGGCATGTGATGTCTGGTCAAATCTCAACCTGTAACTTGTCAGGACCCGTGGGCATTGCGCAGACCAGCGGCTCAATGGCCGAGCAGGGCACAGTCAATTACATTTGGTTTGTCGGGATGTTGTCGGCCGCGGTGGGGCTTCTTAATCTGTTTCCCGTTCCTATTCTCGATGGTGGCCATCTTGTGTTTTATGCCTATGAGGCTGTGTTCCGCCGGAAGCCATCCGAAAGCGTTTATAACGTTTTGATGCTTCTTGGTTTGGGGCTAATCGGCGCGATGATGATTTTTGCTTTGCTCAACGACATTTTGCTTTGCCCTTAAATGGGGCAGGGCATTGCCACAATTGTGCCATGTTTTTTCGTTAACTATTTAGCGATAAAGATGGAGTTCACGTAATGCAGTATATTTCTCAGGGCTATAAAGGCTTTTCATTCCTTGTTCGCTTGAATGCGGACCGGTTCATGATGCTGGGGACTTTGGTTGCAGCGCTTTATTTGGGCTCCTATCTCGCACTGGTCTAACGGTCTTTTTCAACATTATTGATCAGCAATAACGCGCCCATTGTGGCGCGTTTGTTCGTTTTGACATCACGCGCTTGGTCCGTTAACCCCTAGGTTACAGGGATGTTAAAACAGGCGATAAAATGAACCGTGGAAATGTCGGAGCTAAGGCGCAATCTAATACCGTAGGCCAGTGGCTATTTTTCGTTTTGTTTCTGGGGTTTAGTGCCCTTGTTGCAACCCAATCCTTCGCTCAAAGCTATACGTTCAGCACCGTTCAAATTGACGGAAACCAGCGTGTTGAGGATGGCACGATCCTGTCCTACGCGGGAATCACCCGAGGCGTTGCGGTTTCGGTTGGCGAATTAAACGACGCGGCCCAGCGGGTTCGCGCGTCTGGATTGTTCCAAACTGTTGACGTGGCCGCAAACGGTGGCACCCTTGTGATTACAGTTGTCGAGTTGCCGACGATCAATGTTATCAATGTTGAAGGTAACACCAAGATTAAAGACGCGGAGTTGATGGCTCTGGTCGGCTCTCAACCGCGTCGTGCCTATAGTGCGTCGCAGGCCGAACTCGATACGGCGGCCATTTCCGAGTATTACGCGACAAAGGGCCGTATCAGCGCAACTGTGCGCCCACGCCTTATTACACGGTCCGACAACCGTGTTGATCTGGTGTTTGAAGTCGTCGAAGGCGGCGTGACAGAGATCGAAAATATCGCTTTTGTCGGCAATCGCACTTATTCTGAAGGCCGTTTGCGCCGTGTCCTTGAGACCAAGCAGGCAGGTATTCTGCGGTCGATCATTGGACGCGATACGTTTGTTGAAGATCGCATCGCTTTTGATCGTCGTGCTTTGACTGACTTTTATCAGTCGCGCGGCTTTATTGATTTTCAGGTTCAAAACGTTGATGTTGCTTTGACCCGTGAGCGTGACGCTTACTTGGTCACTTTCAACGTGCAAGAGGGTCAAAAGTTTAGCTTTGGCAATGTCACTGTCAGCAGCGAAATTCCCGAAGCTGACGCCGCCGTTTTCCGCAAAGCGCTCACTGTGAAACTTGGCGTGGTTTATTCGCCAACTGTTGTTGATACAGATATTGCCCGCCTCGAGCGGCTTGCAATTCAGCTTGGGATCAATTTCGTGCAAGTCGATCCGCGCATCACGCGTAATGACCGCGACCAGACTCTTGATATTGAGTTCGCGCTTGTGCGTGGCCCGCGTGTTTTTGTGGAACGGATCGACATCGAGGGCAACAACACGACACTTGACCGTATCGTCCGTAACCAGTTCCGCACTGTTGAGGGTGACCCGTTTAACCCACGCGAAATTCGCCAGAGCGCTGAGCGTATCCGTGCACTTGGGTTTTTCTCGAATGCTGATGTGCAGGCGCGCGAAGGCTCAACTGCCAACCAAGTTATTGTTGATGTGAACGTCGAAGAGGCCAACACAGGGTCGCTGTCATTTGGTGGTAACTACAACTCTGACACAGGGTTTGGTCTTTTGGCTGCATATCGCCAGAGCAACTTTTTGGGACGCGGTCAGGCGTTAAGTTTCCAGCTGTCAACAGCGCAGTCAAACCGTGTCGCGTCCTTGTCGTTTGTTGAGCCGCAATTCTTGGGCCGTGATTTGTCGTTTGGTTTTGAGATGAGCTATGCCACTACGGACAATGAGAACGCGCTTTATGACACCGAGAAATTCAACTTCCGCCCGTCGTTGATCTTCCCCGTGAGCGAGAATGGTCGCCTGCAGTTATTCTATGCGCTTGAGTATAGCGACATCACTGGTGAGGATGCGGGCGAATTGATTGTTGAGGATGCGAATTTTGGTGGCATTTGGGCAAGTTCGCTTGGGTATTCTTACAGCTTTGATACGCGCCGCACAGGGCTTAACCCAAATGCGGGTGTTTTGCTGCGGTTTGGTCAGGAGTTTGGCTTTGGTGACGCGCAATATGTGAAAACCACTGCTTTGGCGGCGGCCGAAACCAAAGTTTACAATGAAGAGATCACTCTGCGTGCGACGATTGAGGGCGGTTACCTCGACTATTCCAAAGGCACGAGCCGTATCACTGACCGTTTCTTCCTTGGCAGCCGTTTGATGCGTGGCTTTGAACCCGGTGGCGTTGGGCCTCGCGATGCGACATCGGACGATGCATTGGGCGGAAACACCTTTGCCGTGGCGCGTTTGGAAGCGGAGTTTCCACTTGGGTTGCCAAGCGAGTATGGAATCTCAGGCGGTGCGTTCATCGACTATGGGTCTGTTTGGGATATTGGCCGCACGCCACCAGCGGGTACAGACGTTTTGTATAACGAATTCATACCACGCACAGTCGCTGGCGTGTCGTTGTTCTGGGATACGCCTGTCGGACCTTTGCGGTTCAACTTTTCAGAGGCATTGGACGCGCAGGAATTCGATAACGTGAAGAACTTCGATATTACGATTTCGACGAACTTCTAATGCGGGGACGCCTGATCAGTTTGGCGCTCCTTGGTGCGTTGAGTGTGGGCACCCAAGCTTTGGCGCAAGAGGCGCTGCCGCTTGGGCAGTCTACCTCTAGCGTTGTCCTGATAGATACCGACGAGCTGTTTCGTAGGACCCTTATGGGCAAACGGATATCGGCTGAGTTTGAAACGCGTGCGCGCGATCTGCAGGCCGAGAACGAACGGATCACAACGGCGTTGACCGCCGAAGAAAAGAGCCTGACCGAGCGGCGCCCAACGATGGATCCCGTCGCGTTCCGCAAAGAAGCCGCGGAATTTGACACAAGGGTGCAGGGCATTCGTCGGGCGCGCGATGCGGCAATTGCTTCGTTTGAAGCCGAACGCGATGCGGCACCACGGGCGTTCCTAGAGAAAATTCGCCGGATCGTTGGGGATTTGATGCTGGAGCGCGGTGCTGTCGCCGTATTGGACCAGCGGATTGTTTTCCTGAGTTTGGGCAGTGCGGACATCACGAACGACGCAGTTGCGCGGATTGATCTTGTCTTGGGGGATGGGGCCGCGCCCGCTGAGGGCGTTAGCCCCAATGTTGATCCAATTACAGAGCCGACACCCGAGGCAGTTCCAGAGCAATAGGCTTTGCTTGCGAGCCGTTTACCGCTTTGGTAGGTGTAGCCAAACGATTTAGAATGGACGGACCCTATGACCGACACGCCAACCACCGCAGATATTAAGCTGATCCAAAAGATTATTCCGCATCGCTATCCGTTTTTGTTGGTCGATAAGGTCCGCGATATTGACGGGTTGAAGTCCGCTGTTGGTATCAAGAACGTCACAATGAACGAGCCGCATTTTCAGGGCCATTTCCCTGGTAATCCGATTATGCCCGGTGTCACGATTGTTGAGGCGATGGCGCAGACCGCAGCCGTGATGATCGGCACCAGCCTTGGCCTGACGGACGGCAATCTGAACGTCTATTTCATGGCGATTGATAACTGCAAATTCCGCCGCATGGTTGTTCCGGGTGATGTGCTTGAGATGCATCTTGAGACGACACGCGGCAAGGCGGGCGGCAAGGTTTGGCGCTTTAAGGGTGTGGCAACGGTCGAGGGTGAATTGGCGGCAGAAGCCGAGTTCACTGCGATGATGGACCTCAAAGCCTGATGTCTGGCGTTCACCCCTCGGCGGTGATTGAAAACGGTGCTGTGATCGGCGATGGCTGTGTGATTGGACCGTTTTGCCTTGTTGGTCCTGATGTTGTTTTGGGCCAAGGCGTTGTGTTGAAATCCCATGTGGTTGTCACAGGGGATACTCATATTGGCGACGAAACGGTTGTTTTCCCTTTTGCCGTGATTGGTGAAATTCCACAGGATTTGAAATTCGGCGGCGAGAAAACGCGCCTGCGCATCGGCAAACGCAACCGCATCCGCGAGCATGTGACGATGAACACAGGCACGGCTGGCGGTGGTGGAGAGACCCGCGTTGGCGATGACGGTTTGTTCATGGCGGGCTGTCATATTGCCCATGATGCACAGCTTGGAAACTGCGTGATTATCGTGAATTCGAGCGCTGTTGCCGGGCACTGTATTATCGAAGACGATGTGATTGTCGGTGGCCTTTGTGGCATCCATCAATTTGTGCGTATCGGACAGGGTGCCATTATCGGCGCGCTCTCGATGGTCACCAATGACGTGGTGCCGCATGGATTGGTCATGGGTCCTCGAGGTAAGCTTGATGGGCTGAACCTTGTGGGGCTTAAGCGCAAGGGCGTCGCACGTGCAGATATTACCGCGCTGCGTGCTGCGTTTCAGATGCTCAAAGATGGCGAGGGCACGTTCTATGACCGTGCTGAGCGACTGGCAGGCGAAAGCGACAGCGCCTATGTGCAGCAAATGGTGGCGTTTATTTTGGGCGAAACCGACCGTAATTTCCTGACGCCTAGCTGATGTTGGCGCTGATTGCAGGGACGGGCGGTTTGCCTGCCGCGATCCTGAAGGGGCGCGAGGCCTATGTTTGCGCGATGGTCGGGTTTGTGCCCGACGTCCCCGTTGATATCACGTTTCGCATTGAGCATTTGGGCAGTATTTTGGCGCATCTCAAAGGGCAGGGCGTTACGGAGGTTTGCTTTGCGGGCGCTGTGAAACGACCCAGGATTGACCCAAGCGCCATTGATGCCGCGACCCGGCCTTTGGTACCTATCATTCAGGCTGCGATTGCGGCTGGTGATGACGGAGCCTTGCGGGCGGTCATCGGGATATTTGAGAATGCTGGCTTTGTCGTGCGGGCCGCCCATGAGCTCGCACGTGAGTTGCTGCCCGTTGCGGGAGTGCCGACCAAGCGCAAGCCAGACGCCGATATGATGGCAGAGGCGGTTCTTGGGGATCGCGTGTTGGTGAAGTTAGGCGAGATGGACCGTGGGCAGGCCTGTGTGATCTCTCACGGAATGTTGCTGGTTGAGGAGGGGCCTGAGGGCACTGATGCCATGATTGCAGAGGTCAAAGCCAAGGGCGGTATTTTGTTCAAAGGGCCAAAGCCCAACCAAGACCGCCGCGCGGATTTGCCTGTGATTGGCGTTGGGACGGCGCAGGGCGTTGTGGCTGCTGGTCTCGACGGAATTGTGATCGAAGCGGGCGGCGTGATGGTTTTGGACCTGCCCGAGGTCTTAGAAATCTTAAACGGGGCCGATAAAGTGCTTTGGGTGCGCCCAAGGACGGAAACCTGATGCGGTTCTTTGTAATCGCAGGCGAAGCTTCTGGCGATAAGCTGGGGGCGGCGCTGATGGCGGGGCTCAAGTCGCTGACCGACGTGACGTTTGACGGTGTCGGCGGGCCGTTGATGCAGGCCGAGGGGCTAGAGAGCCGTTTCCCGATGGATGAGTTGTCGGTCATGGGGCTGGCCGAGATTTTGCCGAAATACCGCAGCCTGAAGGCCCGCGTTGTGCAAATGGCCGAGGCCGTCCTTGCGAGCCAGCCTGATGTGTTGATTACGATTGATAGCCCCGATTTCTGCCTGCGGGTTGCCAAGTTGGTGAAGGCAAAATCGAATGTGCGTTGCGTGCACTATGTCGCGCCGACGGTTTGGGCGTGGCGTCCAAAACGGGCGGAGAAAATGGCCGCTCATATTGATCATGTCTTGGCGCTGTTCCCGTTCGAGCCGCCACTGATGGAAGCGGCGGGCATGCGGTGCGATTTTGTCGGACATCCTGTGGTGATGGATCATATTGCCACTGAGGCCGAGGCGGCTACGTGGGGTGGTGATGGGCCGTTGGTTTTGGTTTTACCAGGGAGCAGACGCGGCGAGGTGTCCCGCTTGATGGATCGCTTTGGCGAGGTTGCGGGGACTGTCGCGCAGGCCCATCCCGCAGCGCGGTTTGTGATCCCGACGACTCCGAATGTGACCGCGTTGGTGAAAGAAAAAGCCGAGACGTGGCCTGTCTCCGTGCAGGTATTATCTAGTGATGATAAAGCGTTAAAGCGCGGTCTATTCGCGGCCGCAGATGTGGCTTTGGCGGCGTCTGGGACGGTGTCATTAGAGCTTGCGGCCAACGATACACCGATGGTGATTGCTTATGACATGTCGTGGCTTAGTCGGATTATCATCAGTCGGATGTTGCTTGTGGATACGGTGACGCTGGTGAATTTGGTCAGTGACACACGGGTTGTCCCAGAATTTATTGGAAAGAACTGTCAGCCTGCGCCGATTGCGGCGGCGGTGCTTGATGTGCTCGCCGATCCGATCCGTCAACGTGACGCTATGGCTCTGACGATGGACCGCTTGGGCCGTGGTGGCGAGGCACCGGGAGTGCGGGCTGCTAAGGCCGTTTTAGACGGGATAAAAGGCGGCCGTCGAGGATGATGAGCCCAAGTGCTAAGATGCCAAAGCCAACGTAGGCATTCAGCGGCAAGGCCTCGCCTAGGGTTACGGCACCAAGAATAATCGCGACTGGGGCCACGGTGAGGGTCACGAGCATCAAGTTGCCAGAACCCGCCAAAGCCAACACACGGTAATACAGCAGGTAGGCCACAGCGGTGGCGATGATGGCGTAATAGCCAATCGCGAGCCATGTCGCGGGGGCGAGGTTGAGGGTGATGGGGCCTTCTATGATCCACGCGAGCGGGATCATGACGAGGCTTGCGCCCGTGACCATGCCCGCGGCGGCGACTTGGGGTTTGAGATGCCCAATGGTTTTGCGCGCCCAGACGCCAGCCAGCGCATAAGACAGAGTGCCGCCGACAACGGCGAGTTGGGCGATGCTGCGAAGGTCGAAATGGGTCAGGTTCGCGAGGCCAATCGCGGTGGCCACCCCAAAGAACCCGGTAGTGACACCGATTGCCTTGCGCCAGCTGAGTTTCTCGTCAGCAAAGAAAATCGCGGCAGCTATAACGCCAAAGATCGCGGTGGAGGCGTTAAGAATCGCGGTGAGACCTGTCTCGATGTGGAGTTGCCCCCACGCCATAAGCGAGAAGGGAATCACATTGTTCAGAATGCCCATCACAAGGAACGCGGCCCAGATGCGCGGTTCACGTGGGATTGGGAGCCGTTTGAAGGCGATGTAACCCCAGAGAATCAGCATGGCCCAGCCTGTGCGATGGGCCACGGCTGTTAGGGGACCAAGTTCATTGAGTGCCACATGCACAGAGAGGAAAGAGCCGCCCCAGATCAAGGACAGGATCGCGATAAGAAGCCATGAATGGCCAGAGATGGTTTTTTGAATTTGGGTCATTTGGGAGTAGTGGGCTGGGTTCGCGGCAAGGGCAACCCGTAACTTGCGCAACAAAAAAGCCCCAACCAAATTGGCGGGGCTTTTGAGGTAAGTCTTGCGGCTCACTTAGTAAGTGTAAGCAACTTTCAGACCGATCGCGACAGCGGAGTTGTCGCTGAAATCGGAGGGTGTCACTGTCGTGGCCGATGTTGGCACGTTTGTTGTCGCGTCACCGGCCATGATGTAGCGCATGCCACCAGTTAGCTCTACGCCGTTGGCCATTGTGTATGTACCGCCAAGAGAAACCGACGTGTAACCGTCGGTTGGAGCGAGGTTGGTCGCGATGCCGCCTTGTGCTTCTTCGTAACCGACCGAGAACGCACCAGAGAAGCTGTCAGAGAACTTGCGACCAACACCAAGTGTGTAGGTTACAGTGTCTTCGGACCAATCGACGAGAGGGCCGAACAACGTGTCTGTAATATGTGCTTCTTTCCAGCCAGCCCAATGGACCGAACCGAACACGAGCGTGTTAGCGGCAACGCCAGATTGAAAATCCAAGTTCCAAGTTTCTGGCATTTCTGCTGCGAGGTCGCCAAATGTGCCGTCGAGTTCAAGGTCGATAGCGCTGCTATATGTCAGTGCAACGCGCATCGCGATGTCTTTGCGTTCGTATGCAACACCGGCAACATAGCCTGTACCTGAGCCGGAAGAGTAGGTTGATGCATATACGGGCGCACCAAGCACGAGACCGTAGTTGCCGCTTGCAGTCAGGTAGCGTGGGCCGAAGTGAATGCTCATATTTTCATTGAACTTATAGCGGCCAACAGCAGTGATTGCTGTCGTATTGACCGTCGCAACTGTTCCACCCAGCGGGTAGCCAGGATCGGTGTTGGTATATGCAACATCTGCGCCGAATGGTTGGTCGATGATCAGCGCGAGCGACACTTTGTCATCAATGTCTGTTTTAAATGCCAAACCTGCGTTGCCATAGGCATTTAACATATTGCCAGAACCCAATGCGCCGCCAGCAATGCTACCGGATACGGAAGGTGTCACATAGCCGTAGCTAAGCTCAACATATTTGCCGTCTTCAAAGATTGCGCCGATGCTTTAGCCCGAGCGATCAATGCCACCTGCGGTTGCTGCGGTTGTCGTCAGCATCAGTGCTGCGCCGACTGTAAGAATATTTTTCATGTCTCCATCCCTGTCATGAAATTTCAGTTGGAGTGACGTCAGAAAGGTAAACCGCTAACGGTCAATTAATGACGCCACGTCAGCAAAACTCCACTGACCAAGCGTCACAAAAATACACTGCTATCGGGCTGCTTTTGCCTGTCCAAACCGGATGTTGAGGTAATTTGCGCCAAATATGAGCGCACCCCCAAGAAATATCAACGCATCCACAGGCTCGTCATAGAGCATGATTCCCACCACAGCGATGATCGGCAGTCGTGCAAAATCAATCGGCATGACCACCGAGGCGGGCGCGATGGACAGCGCTTTGGTCATACAGAAATGTGCTGTTAGCCCCGCAACTCCGATCAGACAGACCCACGGCAAGGTTTGCGCATTTGGCAAGGCGATGTCACCGTCAAAGCCTGCGAAGATCAGGCCAAGGCAGGCCTGGATCGCGGTGAGGAAGAACATGATGCAAGTGATGGTTTCGGTCTGGGTCAGTTTGCGCGTGGCGATTGCAGTCAGGGCAAAAGCAATCGCGCAAAGGGCAGCCGAGATGAGGCCTGCATTTATCGCCTCGGGGTCAGGACGCGCCACGATTAAGATGCCGATAAACCCGATAGCGGCGGCAATGGCACCGATTTTAGTGATCCGCTCGCCGATTAAGATTGGCGAAAGGAGAATGACCCAAATTGGCGTGGTGAATTCGAGGGCAAAGACTTGGGCCAGCGGAATCACCGTAATGGCAAAGAACCACAGGTTTTGCCCTGTGAAATGGGCTGCGTTTCGCATGATATGAAGCGGCAGTTTATCGCGGCGGATTTGTCCAAGTGTGCCTGCGAAGGATGCCACAGACAGCACAATCGCCAGCCCAACCAAAGAGCGATACAGCATGATTTCAAAGGTATCGAGATTGCTTGCTGCCACACGCCCAGCCACGGCCATGGACGTGAACGCGGTGATCGCACCGATCATCCAGAGGGCAGCTTTGAGAGTGTTGTTCATGCGCCAAACACTTCACGCAGGCGCGGGAGAGATCAAGCGGAATTACGCATTAAACAGATCTGGCACATCTTTGACGACTCTACTGACGATCATATCAATTGCGGCCCCGAGGAAAAACCCGTCAAGCACCATCCAAAACGGATTGCGCATGAAATCAGGGAGATAACTGATGTCTTGCATAGCGACATTGATCATATCGTAGCCAAAGATCACACAGAGGAAGGTAAACCAAGCGCCCATAGCACCGCCGCGCAGAACTGGCGGGAGTGGAAAGTTGAGAAGTGGAACGCGTTTGATGATCCCGATGACCCCGACAATGCCGCCAATCGAAATGAAGAGGGCAAAGATACCCCATGCAAAAAGTGGATCGGCATTTGGGCTGATGACGCGTGTCCCAAAAAAACCAAACAAACCGACCAAGAAACCGAGCCCTTTTGCCAACGCGGAACGTGTCATCATAGGTGTGAAATTGAACATAGCGGATCCTTTCAACGGTTTTGATGCTGTCAGGTTAGCACATATACGTCTGCTGCGGCATGATGTATATCAAAAGGTGAATTTGAAACGATCAATATCGGCCTCAAAGTGCTTGGAAATAAGGGTGCGGGTGTGGCCGGTGTAAAGGTCACGGTAGGCGTCGCTTTGGGAGGTCACGTTTCTGTTTTCATGCACACTTTCCAAGACCAAGCGCCCTTCGGTCATTTCGGCGATGTCTCGGATTGCCCTGTCAAAATCCTCAAGCTTAAAGACGTAATCCATCAGAAGATTGCCGTTCGGATCACAAAGCCATTCTGATTGGGTCTTATGAAGGGTCGGGTAAACGCAGGTGTCGCTTGCAAAGAGATGGTGTTCGACAAAGGTCTCGAAGGGGATGTGCTCTTGGAGCAGGATGCCTTCGCGGCGGGCATAAAGCGACACAGCGCGCGCCCACGGATTACGGACACATGCGAATTTGAACGCCGCTGTAAAGGTTCTGTCGGCCGCTTCCCTGAGAACTTGATCAGTCAAAGGCAGGGTGGATGGAAAGGAGCGGTTTTTTCCAAGCGACGCGCGCAGGAAGGCGGGATAAATCAGGTCGCGAATCTGGCAAATATTCAAATGCGGACCGGGCACCATCGGTTTGCCTTTTTGGCGCAATTGGGAACGGATCGAGTTCGAGCCTGTTTTTGGAACCGCGATAAAGATGCAGTTGTGCGGCAGGTTAAGGGCTTCGTTCACATGGGTGAAGCCAGTGCCTTGAAATGAGATTTCGGGCTGCATCATTATTTTCGCATCCTTTCTGGTGTCACACTTGATGCTGGGTGGATTGCAGCTTGTCATGACACTTGGGGTAATCGCTAATGCAGCAAGCCTTCAAGGCGATGTTCGGCCCAACCGCTTTGCTTGGCTGCACTATAAGCTATGGCGCGTAAGGCATTGAACCAAATGGCAATACTTTCGCGAAATAAGGCGGTCTTGTTGAAGCTTCCATCTCGATTGCGACGCACTTTTTCGGACATGACGAGCGCAATGCTGGGGGACTGCGCGTCCAATTCCCACACCGCCCATTTGATTGAGGTCCAAGAGCGTGGCAAGTGGAACGCCTCCGTCACGACGATCAGGGATGCGGCATCTGGGATTAGTGGCAACGAGAAAAGCGCGTTTTGTAAAGTGGAATGGGCGCGGTTTTCGGTCAGAATTGCTGAGGCGGGCAGGCCAAATGCAATTGCGTAGCGGCTCATTTGCCCCGCGGCACTGGGACCGTCAAAAGTAGAGGTCCCACCAGTGAATAGGATTACAGGCGCGAGGCCTGCGCGGTAGAGTTCCACGCAACGATCTACGCGATTGAGGGTGGATTCGGCCAAAACGCCATATTTATCCATGCCGCCGCCAAGGCAGATAATCGCGTCGGCAGGGACAATCTTGTTGAGCTCCGGTTCAGGCCAAAGGAACGTCCAGCAAACCATCGCAAGCGACATAGCGACATAAGCCGCAATGCAAAGCTTGATCCATCGCCCGAAAATACGAGCGATGGGTCTTATTCCCACTCAATCGTTCCTGGAGGTTTGGAGGTGATGTCGTAGGTCACTCTGTTGATGCCTTGGACTTCGTTGATGATCCGCGTCGCCGTTTCGCCCAAGAATTCATGGGTGAAGGGGTAATAGTCGGCGGTCATGCCATCGACGGAAGTGACAGCACGTAGCGCACAGGCGAAGTCGTAGGTCCGACCGTCACCCATCACGCCAACAGTGCGCACAGGCAGGATCGCGACGAAAGCTTGCCAGATTTCATCGTAAAGCCCGTGTTTGCGGATTTGATCGATGTAGACCGCGTCGGCCTTGCGCAAAATTGCAAGCTTTTCTGACGTGATCTCACCGGGGCAACGGATGGCTAAACCTGGGCCAGGGAACGGGTGACGCCCAATGAAGGACGGCGGCAAGCCAAGTTCTACGCCCAGCGCGCGGACTTCGTCTTTGAAGAGTTCGCGCAGGGGTTCAACAAGTTTGAGGCCCATCTTTTCGGGTAGGCCACCGACGTTGTGGTGGCTTTTAATGGTCACGGAAGGTCCGCCAGAAAACGACACAGATTCGATCACGTCTGGATAGAGCGTCCCTTGGGCAAGGAATTCTGCGCCTTCAATGGTATTCGCGTGTTTCTGGAACACGTCGATGAAGAGGCGGCCAATGATCTTGCGCTTGGTTTCGGGGTCGGATTGGCCCTCAAGTTCGCCCATGAACAGGTCTTGCTCGTCGGCATAGATCAGCGGGATGTTGTAGTTTTCACGGAACATTTTGAGGACTTCTTCGGCCTCGTTTTGGCGCAAAAGGCCGTTGTTCACGAAAACGCAGGTCAATTGGTCGCCAATCGCTTCGTGGATCAGGACCGCAGCAACAGACGAATCGACGCCGCCAGACAGGCCGCAGATGACTTTCTTGTCGCCGACTTGGGCGCGGATCGCAGCGATCGCTTGTTCGCGGTAGGCGCCCATTGTCCAGTCGCCCTTAAAGCCCGCCAATTTGACGAAGTTCTCATAGAGCTTGGCGCCGTTGGGTGTGTGGTGGACCTCCGGGTGGAACTGCACGGCGTAGAAATTGCGCGACACGTCAGCGGTGATCGCGAAAGGCGCGTTTGGCGAAGTGCCATAAACCTCAAAGCCGGGGGCGATGGCGGAGACGTGGTCGCCGTGGCTCATCCAGACTTGTTCTTTTTCGCCTTCAAACCAACCGTTTAGAAGCTGAAGCTCATTCTGTGGCGTCACAAAGGCGCGGCCAAATTCGGCGGTGCCGTGTCCGCGATCAACCTGTCCGCCAAGCTGCTGCATCATGGTTTGTTGACCGTAGCAGATGCCCAAAACAGGCACGCCCAAGGTGAAAACCGCAGGGGCTGCGCGGGGCGATCCCTCGCGCGTCACGCTATCTGGACCGCCAGACAGGATCACAGCCTTTGGCGCGAATTCGGCCAAAAAGGCGTCGGTGACCTTCTGATAGGGGTGAATTTCACAATAGACGTTCAGCTCACGCAAACGACGCGCAATAAGCTGCGTCACTTGGCTACCGAAGTCGATGATAAGGAGGCGTTCGTGCGATTGTATATCCATGAGGCGTTTTAGACGGGGACAGGGCAGGTGTGCAAGAGTGTGCAATGTCGCTTTTGCGCCCGAAGTGGCGTTAATTTCGCAAGGCGCGGCACGGTCTCGTCGTATGACAACCCCAAGCAATTGATATTAGGAGAAGTCGTATGTCTGAGGCACAAGAAAATTCTGGTCGTCGCGCGCGTGGTGGCGGTGGTGCTGCCCGTCGTGCAGAGCGTACAGCCGTCAGCGTAGAGACAGCAAAATATATCGAGCGTAACATTCCGAACTATGAAGTTCTGGACGAGGCCGCGTTGGAGATCATCGAGCGCAATGCCGAAACAGTTTTGGCCGAAATTGGCGTGAACTTTGTCGATAGCCCTGAGGCGCTTGAGCGTTGGCGTGCTGCTGGTGCTGAGATTGAGGGCGAGCGGGTGCGTATTCCGCGTGGGCTTGCACGCAAGCTGTGCGCAACTGCCCCTGCGACGTTTACCCAGCATGCCCGCAACCCTGAACGGAACGTTGTGATTGGTGGCAAGAACCTTGTTCTGGCGCCAGTCTACGGCCCGCCATTTGTGCGTGATGCCGAGGGTGGCCGTCGTTATGCAACAATGGCCGATTTTGAGAAGTTCGTGAAGCTTGGCTATATGTCGAAATGGCTGCACCATTCTGGTGGTACGGTCTGCGAGCCAACTGATGTGCCAGTAAACAAGCGTCACTTGGATATGTTGCTCGCGCACATGACCTTGTCGGATAAGCCGTTCATGGGGTCTGTGACAGAGCCGTCCCGTGCGCAGGATTCTGTTGATATGTGTGGCATCCTCTTTGGTGAGGAGTTCGTGCAGAACAACACCGTGATGACCTCGCTCATTAACATCAACAGCCCGATGACATTCGACAGTATCATGATGGGTGCTTTGGAAGTGTTCGCAAAGAACAACCAAGCCTCGATCATTTCGCCGTTTATCGTGGGTGGTGCGATGGCGCCTGTGTCGGTTGCGGGCACATTGACCCAAGTTATGGCCGAGTGCCTTGCAGGTATCGCCTATTCACAGCTGATCCGTCCTGGAGCGCCTGTGATTATGGGGGCATTTGTGACCTCGATTGATATGAACTCTGGTGCGCCGACGTTTGGGACGCCTGAGGCTGCGCATATCACTTACGGCGTGGGCCAGTTGGCGCGTCGTTTGGGTGTGCCTTATCGTTCTGCGGGCTCGTTCTGTGGATCAAAGCTTCCTGATGCGCAGGCGGCTTACGAGACATCCAACAGCCTTCAGATGGGTCTTTTGTCTGGCGTGAACTTTATGTTGCACGCCTGCGGTTGGCTTGAGGGCGGATTGGTCGCCTCATTTGAAAAATTCGTGATGGACGCGGATCAACTTGGCACGCTGCACCACTTTGCACGCGGTGTGAATATGGATGAGAATGGTCAGGCGATGGGTGCCATTGCCGAGGTCGGACCAGGTGGTCACTACCTTGGGTGTGAGCATACCCAAGCCAACTTTAAGTCCGCTTTCTGGCGCTCTGATCTGTTCGATTATAAGCCGTTTGAGACATGGGACGAAGAGGGTGCGCGCGATACGCAAACCCTTGCTTCAATCCGTGTCCAGCGCATGATCGACACCTACCAGCAGCCGACCCTCGACCCTGAGATAGAGGCGCGTTTGCGGGCCTATGTGGCAGAGAAAAAGGCGAGCATGCCTGACGCCTTTATGTAGGGTAGCTAGAGGCGCGCAGATTGTCTCTGCCATCAATGCAATCAAAACTTCAACATGACAGGCCACCGAATAGGTGGCCTGTTTTGTTTTGCGTGCCTCGTCCATTATCGATTCGATATCAAGGAGTTGCATGACCGCGGGGGCAGGGCGCGGCAGGATTTCGGTTTTCAATAATCGTTTCAAATGTTGGCTTCTGACGTAGTCATCAAGGCCAAATCTGGCAGCGTTCACGAGGAGTTTTGGGCGACGAAGGCGAGCAATTCTTGTGGCAATATCAAGCATGTTCTTATCCTTTTGCGAGCAGTTTCGAATTGGATATTGGCACATGAATTTGGCGTGTTGCGCGACCTTCAAAATCACCGAACGGTGGGTCAAGGACTATTTATATTTTGGAAACAATAGTGGTCGTTAACGGAAACAATTAACCATTGAGTAACTAAAGACCGCCAAGGTTGTATTTGTGAAAGTTGATTCCGTCCGATGGGTCAGTGTGGCTCCTTGAAATCTGCGACTAAGGAGAGCGAAATGGGTGAATGTAATAAGAGCGATGCGGCTAATGACTTGCCAGCTTGGGTGCCGAAATCAGTTCAGCATTACCTTGCTCATACGGAAAGTGGATGTTCGATTCGTGAACTTGCGCGGTCCCAGGAGTGCCACCCCTCAACGATATTGCGCCAAGTCCGGAAACTAGAGCAACGCCGCGACGATCCTTTGGTTGACGACGCTTTGCGTGCGCTTTGCACAAAGAGTTCAGATCAATTTTCACGCCCCAAAGAGGAAGCCAAGACAATGCCGACAGTCACTCCACGCAAGTCGGAGGGCCCATATGACGGGCTTACACAAGACCGTATCGATCAAGAGTCGCGCCGTATTCTTTTACGCTTATGTGAGCCCGGGGCCGTGCTTGCGGTTGCCCGCGATATGGAAACGGCTGTTATTGTGCGAGAGAACTCTGAGCATGAAGCAATGCGCACGGCAGTTGTTGATCGCGACATCGCGCAGGCATTGGCCTTGAAGGGGTGGATTTCTTGTTCTGACACGGCCACGCGGGTCACACGGTACACGATTTCCGAAGCGGGGCGCACTGCGCTTCAGAAACTGATGGCACGCGTGGAAAATACAGCCTCTGGGTTTCGCGACAATGTGACAAAGTTCGATGCCAAGGGAACTTGGGATACTGGCGCCTTCGAAAGCAATATGGTTGGTCAAGTTTCAAGGCAGTACATGACTGAAAGCCCGTTGGTCGGGCTTGCACGCCGTCGCGACAGAGACGGTCAGATGTTTCTTATGCGTGAGTTTGTTGCCGTCGGTGAACGGCTCCGCGAGGACTTTGAACTCGCTAAAATGGGATCTGCTTTGCCCAAAGATATCGCGGCCTTTATGAAGCAACCTCCAAACGAGGCGGCCCCACGCAATGCTGCTTCTGCCCATGAAAGAGTACAGTCTGCTTTAAGGGATCTTGGCCCTGGCTTGGCGGACGTGGCCTATCACTGCTGCTGCCTTTTGGAAGGGTTGGAGGTCACTGAAAAGGCGATGGGGTGGTCTGCGCGATCGGGCAAGATCGTGTTGCGGATTGCTTTGCAGCGCCTCAAGCGACATTACGAAGAGCAGGGTAAATTTGGTCCGATGATTGGATGAATAAATGGCGCCATGTGTGATCGTCGATGCGTGTGTCCCATGTTGAACAGCAAGCCAGCGATTGCGCCGCCAACGCTTGGTGCCAAGATGAACAGCCAGAGTTGGGTCGCGCCTAAGATGACGGTCACAAGCAAGAATATTGCAATCAGCGCAAAGATGAACGCTGATCGGACGCTGTTCTCACCCAAATAACCCGCGCCATAGCCATTTTAACCAAGACGGTTTTTAGCGACTGTGTCGTCTGCGTTATCTTGTGCGATGATCATGAAGCCTAACGGAGCATCCGTTGCGCGGACCAATTGTGCGCCCTAAAAGACAGCGGAGCCACATCCAAAGTAGACGAGGATGAGGGGGCTGAGTGCTTAGACTGAGAAGATTTTGCTCAATAAATTACCCATTTTTTATTGTGCAGCTGCTGCGGGTAAATTTGCATAGCGGAATTGCTGACTGAACTGTTGTTGTCGTAGGATTAAGGCACTACGTTTGACCTAACTAGAAAATGGGAAATTTCCGTGCGTGACCTTAAAATCCCCGCTCAGCGCCATCCTGAAAAGGCCAAGCGTCCTGACAATGTACAACCCAAGAAACCTGACTGGATCAGGGTAAAGGCGCCGACGTCCGAGGGCTATAAGATCACGCGCGACATTATGCGTGAACACAAGCTCGTCACAGTTTGTGAAGAGGCTGGCTGTCCCAACGTTGGTGAATGTTGGTCGCAAGGCCATGCCACCATGATGATTATGGGCGAAGTCTGCACGCGGGCTTGTACGTTTTGTAATATCGCCACGGGCAAGCCGCCTGAAGATCTGGACGTATTCGAGCCCGGTCGTGTGGCCGATGCTGTGAAAAAGCTGGGTCTTAAGCACGTTGTGATTACATCCGTGGACCGTGACGATGTCGAAGATGGTGGTGCTGCGCATTTTGCTCAAACGATTCGCGCCGTGCGTAAGCAGTCGCCAGACACAACGATTGAAATTCTGACGCCTGACTTTATCCGCTGTCACCCTGACGTGCTACGGATTGTGGTCGAGGCCAAACCTGACGTGTTTAACCACAACCTTGAAACGGTTCCCGGCCTTTATCCAGAGGTCCGCCCCGGTGCTCGGTATTTCCATTCTTTGCGCCTGTTACAGCGTGTCAAAGAGCTTGATCCAACGATGTTCACCAAATCGGGCATCATGGTTGGTTTGGGCGAGGACAAGCAGGCCGTGACCCAAGTCATGGAAGATATGCGCGCCGCGGACATCGATTTTCTGACGATTGGCCAGTACTTGCAGCCAACGCCAAAACACCATGCTGTGGACCGTTTTGTCACCCCCGAAGAATTCGCGACCTACGAGAAGACCGCGTATAATAAAGGGTTCTTGATGGTGTCTGCGTCGCCGCTGACGCGGTCTAGCTATCACGCGGGCGATGATTTTGCCCGTCTGCGGGATGCGCGGTTGAAGAAGTTTGGGAATTAAAACGCTTGTTGCATGAGCGCTTTTGACGTCTTTTTTGTTATCCTGTGGCTTTGATCCGCTGGCTTAGCCAGATTGTTTCAAGTGGTGCAGGGCGCGCAAAGAGGAACCCCTGCACGAGTGGCACGCCAATTTTTTGCAACATATCTCGTTCCTCTGGGTGCTCTACGCCTTCGGCGATAAGTGTCGCGCCAATTTCAGAGGCAAAATTGACCATAGCTGCTGCCAATGCTTGACGTGCGGGATCTGCGTGAATGCCCGCGACCAATGCGCGGTCGAGTTTCATGTAATCAGGGCGTAAGCGTAAAACCGTGTTAAGGCCGGAATACCCCGCGCCAAGATCATCTATCGCAAACCGCACGCGTATGCGCCGCAGTTCTGACATCATTTTCAGCAGCTTCACGGGATCATCAATCGCGTCATGTTCGGTAATCTCGATAATGATGCGGTCACAGGGGGCGTTTTTCATGAGTTCAAAAAGCCTTCCAGAGATGATAGTTTCTGGTGAGGCATTCAACGATACGTAGACGTGGGGTGGCAGCATGTTGATCTGTTTCAAAGCTGCGCGAATCGCTGCGAGCTCGAGTTCACACTGAAGTCCGACTTTCTTGGCCTCTGCAAACCAGATGTCTGGCGATTGATAGACTACAGAGTCAAAGCGACTAAGCGCCTCGCTCCCGACAATCAAATTCTTCTCTAGATCAAAGATGGGCTGCCAGTAGATCGCAAAGGACTGATCTTCGATTGTTTTGTTGATCCGATCTGTAATCCGTTGCAGATCATTTGCCGCTTCTAAGCTTTTGTTCAGGGTGTTGCCGGCAAAGTTCGCGAACATAGTTGCGATATTATAATCGCGCTCGTTGAGAGACGGGTTCGGGCGTTGCGAGAAACAGCAGAATGTGCCGTAAAACTCTCCATTATTGCGAAATAGGGGGACGCTTACGTGGGATTCGACGCCCATTTCCTTGGTGATTGGTAGATCGCGGGCTAGAGGGAATTCAGAGACATTTGGCATCATGCGCGGCAGCTTTCCTTCAAGCATATAGCCGCAATAAAGATCGTTCATTGGCCGACTGGCGGTGATGTCGATCAAGCCGAGCCCTTTGGGATCAGATGCGCGCTGGAAGTGCACGGTATCGCCGATAAGCTCGGCCATGTAGGAAATATCCATACTCAAATGATCGCGCACCTTTTCGAGCGCTTCGCACATGATGGTTTCCGGATCGGCCTCGGCGTCGCCCCCCAATAGCGCAGATGAATCCGACATTCTGTTTCCTTTCAATCAGTATCTGCAATTAGCCAGAAATGCCTGATTGAAAAGTTAAGGTCTCAATTTGCCTAAAACAGTATTGAGTTTCCAAATGCGGTTCGCAGTTGGGGTTAAACGACCTGTAAGTGCGTCTTAATTCATTGAATTCTACGCACGCGATCGGCAGTCATCCAATCTGGGGTCAGTCCGAGTTTTTCCGCGCCAACAATCAGCAGGCAGACGACGATTACGCCAACCACTAGCTTCACGCGCCCCATACTAGGCGGGTTTTGCGCCCAGCGTTTCGCCATCAGGAGCCAGCGCAGGTTCATTCGGTGAACCTAACTTTACCGACGTAAGGCAAGTTGCGGTTGCGTTGCGCAAAGTCGATGCCGTAGCCAACGACAAACTCGTCAGGGATCGCAAAACCGACCCAATCAGGTTTGAAATCTACCTCGCGACGGGCGGGTTTATCCAGCAGAGCAATGGTCCGCATTCTTGCTGGTTTTTTGGTCATCAGGTAATCGTGCACATGGTGAAGGGTGTGGCCTGTGTCGATAATGTCTTCGACGACGAGCACATCGCGGCCCTCAATAGCGCCACGCAAGTCTTTAAAAATACGTACTTCTCGGCTGCTCTCCATGCCGTCGCCGTAGGAGGAGGCCTCGAGGAAATCGACCTCGACGGGCAGATCCAATTCGCGCACCAGATCGGCGATAAACACAAATGACCCGCGCAAGAGGCCCACGACCACAAGTTTGTCGGTATCTTTGAACGTGGTTTGTATTTCGCGGCTTAACTCTTCGATCCGTGCAGCGATCGACTTCGCGCTAATCATTGTGTCAATCACGTAAGGTTTGTGCGGCATGAGGCCCCCGGATACGGCAAAGGGTTGATTTATTGTGCTCATTCTACGACATCTGGGCGTGAAGTCACCCGCGAAAGACCAATATGACCAGTCATTCTGAAACCAAACACCTGCCTTACACGGCCGATCAAATGTATGCGCTGGTCGGAGATGTAGCCCAATACCCAAAGTTTTTGCCTTGGACGGCGGCTGCAAGGGTCCGCAGCGTGACCGAAAAGGGTGATCATGCGGAAATGCTCGCGGATCTGGTGATCTCGTTTAAGGTGTTCCGAGAGACGTTTGGCAGTCGGGTGCTGCTGTGGCCCGCGCTGCGGCAGATTGATACGTCTTATCTGGACGGGCCGTTTAAGTATCTGGAGAGCCGTTGGACGTTTCAAGATGTTGATGGCGGCTGCGAGGTCTCATTCAGTGTAGATTTTGAGTTTAAAAACAGATTATTGCAGGGCGCGGCTGGCATATTTTTCAACGAGGCGATGCACCGTATCGTGGGCGCATTTGAGACACGCGCCGAGGAGCTATATAGATGAGTATTGAGACGCAACTTGCTGATTTTGCGGTAAATTCAGAACCTTCTCCTGATGCGTTAGAGATGATGCGTCTTTCTCTGATGGATTGGGCCGTTTGTTGCATAGCCGGGCGTGAAGAGCCGCTGGCCGTGATCTTACGTGACAAGGGTCTATCAGAGGGCGGTAAGGCCGAGGCAAGTGTGATTGGCGGGGATAAGCTGCCTGCGCCGCGTGCTGCGATGATAAATGGTGCGGTTAGCCATGCGCTGGACTACGATGACACCCATTTCGCCCATATTGGCCATACCAGCGTCGGCGTTATTCCTGCGGCTTTGGTCGTAGCCGAGCGTGTGGGCGCGAGTTTCGACGACTTTTTAACAGCTTGTTTGATCGGGTCCGAGGGGGCTGTGCGTGTCGGCGTCCAGTTGGGCCGTGATCAGTATCAGGTTGGTTATCACCAGACCGCGACAGCGGGAGCCTTTGGCGCGTGTCTGGCAGCTTTGCGATTGCTCGGCGCGGATCAGGCGCAGGCGATCGCGGGCATCGGACTTGTCAGCAGCAAAGCCGCGGGGCTGAAGGCGCAGTTTGGCACTATGGCTAAACCGTTGAACGCAGGGCTGGCGGCAGAAGCGGGTGTTGAGGCGGCTCTTTGGGCGATGGCAGGAATGACATCAACAGAGCAAGGATTGCAGGCCTTTGGCGTCACCCATCACGGGGATGCGGATGCGGCGGCATTTGATGGATTGGGAGGGACTTGGCGGATGCTAGAGGTGTCTCACAAATTCCACGCGTGCTGCCATGGATTGCACGCGATGTTGGAGGCGTTAAGTGAGGTTTCAGTTGATCCTGCCGATGTAGTATCCGTTGAAATCACGACACATCCGCGCTGGATGACCGTGTGCAATAAGCCCGCGCCACATACGGGGCTTGAGGCGAAGTTCAGCTACGCACAAACGGCGGCGATGGCGTTGGTTGGGGGCGATACCTCCGCGATTGCGGCTTTTAGTGATATGGTGGCGCAGCGTTCTGATTTGGTGGCTTTGCGTGACGTGGTGTCCGTCGTGACTGCCGAAAGCCTGACCGAAATGCAGGCGCGTGTGCGTATCACTTTGCGCGACGGCGCCGTACTGGATGCTGCGCATGATCTTGAAGCACCCATGGCCTTAGAGGCACGTGCCGCGAAGTTGATGCGTAAGGCGCAAGGGCTGGTGCCTGATGCTGATGCGCTTTGGCAGGTTACTGATTTGGCTAGCCTGGCGGCCATCTTGCGCGCATAAAAAAGGGGGCCGCAATGGCCCCCGATTTCATTCCAGATCAATCCCTTAGGAGTTGAATTCATAGGCACGTTCGCCATGAACGGCGAGGTCGAGGCCGTTTACTTCGGTCTCATGATCCACGCGCAGCGGTGTGATTGCCTTACAGATGTAGATCAGCACGACTGTCACAACTGTTGTGAAAAGGCCCACTATTGCAAGCGATCCAAGCTGTGCCGCCCAAGAGCCAGCACCAAAGACGGCGATCATGATTGTCCCAAAAATACCACCAACACCGTGCACCGCAAAAACGTCGAGCGTATCGTCGATTTTGGCTTTGTTGCGGATGAAGATCACGCACTCTTGGCAGAGGATACCCGCGATAGCACCAATCGCGAGGGCCTCAACGGGGCCGACAAAACCAGATGCGGGGGTAATTGAGGCGAGGCCCGCGATTGTGCCTGTCACGAGGCCCACAAGGGAGGCGCGGCCGAACTTGATCCGCTCCCACAGCGCCCAAGTCAGCGACGCTGCGGCGGCAGAGAGATGCGTGACCGTGATCGCCATTGCGGCCCCACCATCAGCGGCCAGTTGCGAGCCACCGTTAAAGCCGAACCAGCCAACCCAAAGCATCGCGGCACCGATCATGACCATGCCAGGATTGTGCGGTGGCTTTGACGGGTCACGCCGTGCGCCGAGGAAGATTGCGAGGATGAGAGCCGCGAGACCTGCCGTTTCATGCACCACGATACCGCCCGCGAAATCGCGCACGCCCATGTCGCCAAAGATACCGCCATCGCTTAGGAAACCGCCGCCCCAGACCCAGTGGACCACAGGTGCATAACACAAGAGCATCCAGAGCGAAGAGAACAGGAGCACAAAGCCAAAGCCGATACGCTCAACATAGGCGCCGACGATCAACGCAGGTGTGATGATCGCAAAGGTCATTTGAAACGCGAAGAAGAGGATCTCGGGCAGGGTGCCTGCCAAAGTGTCGACGGTGATCCCGTTCAAGAACGCCTTATCCAATCCTCCCCAATAGGCGTTGCCAGAACCGCCGAAAGCGATTGAATAGCCAAAAGCGAACCACAGGATGCTCATCAAACAGGCAATGGCATAACAATGCATAAACACGCTGAGCACGTTGCGGGCGCGCACAAGTCCGCCGTAAAAAAGCGCAAGGCCTGGCAATGTCATGAAAAGGACCAGCGCGGTTGCGACCATGATCCAAGCGGTATCAGCACCATTCATATTTGAATTCCCCAAAATTAGTTGTCTTTGGGCTCTTAGGGCGGATTTCTTGCGGACAGAAAAGGCAAAGGCCGGTTTTTGCCGCTTAATTTTGGGGCGGTTTGTGTAGCGCTTAAAAAATGGGCGGCTTGCGGGGCATTTGGTTATTTTTGATGCGAAGGCGTGGTGAGCGCCTGCATAAGTAGCCCAATTGCATGTTCTGTCGCGGCATGGCGCACATTAGCACGACCAATGGCACCAAACTCAACCGTTTCTGTAATCGTTCCTGTCGTTGAGGTTAGCCCAAAACAGACACGGCCTTCGGGTTTATGCTCTGATCCGCCGGGGCCCGCGATGCCTGTTATGGCGACAGAAAGCTGCGCGTCGGAGTTTGCGACGGCGCCTTCAGCCATTTCCTTGGCAACTTGTTCAGATACCGCGCCGAAGGCGTCGAGGGTTTCAGGACGGACCCCAAGCATTCTGATCTTTGCGGCGTTCGTATAGGTGACAAAGCCACGGTCAAAGGCTGCTGAACTGCCCGCAGTGTTGGTGATCGCCGCGCTTACCATGCCACCAGTGCAACTTTCAGCGGTCGCAATAATCACATTCGCCGCGCGTGCGGCATCGATCAAACCCTGCATTACACAAATACCGCGTGATAAAGTCCGCCGATGATCACAACGCAGATGGCGGCAAATATCCCTGCGATCACATCGTCAAGCATGACGCCTGTTGCGTCATCACGCTTGTCCGCCCAACCAACAAGCCATGGTTTTGTAATATCGAACAGGCGGAATAGTGCGAAAGCAGTGATCCAGCCGGGCCAAAGCGCGAGGGCGTCCAGCCCGCGCGACGTCACAATGCTCGCGATTGGTAGCAGGGCGATCCATTGGCCGACGACCTCGTCGATTACGATCTCAGACGGGTCGTGGTTTTCTTTGCCTGCCGTTTCCATTTTGGTCGCCCAAAGGCCCAAGGCGTAGACGATACCACACGCGAAGATCAGCCCGTAAAGTCCTGAATATGTTATGATAATCCAAGCAAAAGGTAGGGCCGCGAGGGAGCCCCAAGTGCCTGGTGCGGGGCGCATGTGGCCCACATAAAAGAAGGTTGCGATGATTTTGCTCATGATTTCACCAATGTTGCTGTTGCGATTGCGGCAATGCCTTCTTCGCGGCCTGTAAAGCCAAGGCGCTCGGAGGTTGTGGCCTTGACGCTGATCCGATTGACGTCAAGCTCCATGATCGCGGCAAGCGCTGCTTTCATGGCTGGTTGGTGTGGTCCGATTTTTGGGTATTCGCAGACAAGTGTGCAGTCTACGTTGCTGACCTTAAACCCGTTTTGTGTGGCGAGGTTTACGGCGTGCCGTAAAAATACCCGACTTTCAGCCCCTTTCCATTGGGGATCGGAGGGCGGGAAGTGCTGGCCTATATCTCCCATGCCCAGCGCGCCATAAATGGCGTCCGTCACAGCATGCATCCCGACGTCAGCGTCCGAGTGACCTTGCAGGCTGCGCCCATGCGGCACCTTCACGCCGCAAAGCCAGACATGATCACCCACGCCAAAGCGATGGACGTCGTATCCATTACCGGTTCTTACATCCATTTCATATCCTAACAAGTTGTCAGCGCGTAAGAAATCATCTTTTGTTGTAATTTTAAGGTTGCGTTCACAGCCCGCAACAATCGCGACCTCAATTCCCGCAGCGCGAGCCACGGCGACGTCATCGGCGGCAGGCGTTGATTGGTGCTTGTGGGCCTCAAGGATGGCTTGGAAGTCGAAGCCTTGCGGCGTTTGCGCCCGAAAGAGCCCGCTGCGGTCCATTGTGCCACTGACGGTGCCGTCATGTCCCGTCCACAGCGCATCCGTTACGGCAAGGGCGGGTGCCGCACCCTTGTGGCTATCAAGTGCGCCAATGACAGATCGTATGATTTCGGCACTCACTAAGGGGCGAGCAGCATCATGGATCAGCACCTTGTCGGGGGAATATGCGCAAAGGGCCTCTAGTCCTGCGCAGACTGAGGCATCACGTGTTGCGCCGCCCATCGCGATACAGTCTGCCGTTAGCCCAAGCGCCTCCCAACGGGTAACGTCATCTTTGTGGAGCACAACGCAAATTATATTAACATGAGGTCGTAGCGTCTTGAAAGTGCGAGATATTACCACTTCATCGCGCAGGCTTTGCCATTGCTTTGGCACGTCACCGCCAGCGCGAGTGCCACGTCCAGCGGCGACGATAATTGCGGCAATGGTCATCAAGCGTTCCTTATGTTGGCTTTGGTGTAATCGGAGATCGCGGTTGGTGCAATTCCGCAATCCACTTGAGTTGCCGCCTAATATTTAGGCGTTATGTGTTTTCTGCATGTTTTTTGCGCGCCAATCCATTGCCTCGCTTAAGCGAAGCGCGTATCCAAGCTACAAATATCTTTTCAAATGGTGCCTAATCTTCTGTGACCTATCTTAACGCGATTTCCCTGACTTCGGTTTCATTGACCCCACCTGTGGCGCTCGCACCGCTTGCGGGGATTACTGATCTGCCGTTTCGCCAATTGGTCGCGTCATTTGGGGTCGGCTGGGTCGTCAGCGAAATGGTCGCAAGCCAGGAAATGGTACAAGCCAAACCGGGTGTGCGTGAACGGGCCGAGTTGGGCTTTGATCAGGCCGGAACGGCTGTGCAGATCGCGGGGCGGGATGCCTATTGGATGGCCGAGGCTGCGAAGATGGTGGCGGATAACGGTGCTGCAATCATTGATATCAACATGGGTTGTCCTGCCAAGAAGGTCACAAATGGCTATTCGGGGTCGGCCTTGCTGCGTGACCCAGATCACGCGCTGAGCTTAATCGAAGCGGTGGTGAATGCCGTAGATGTACCTGTCACGCTCAAGACGCGGCTTGGTTGGGATGACAACTGCTTGAATGCTGCATCTGTTGCAGCACGTGCCGAGGCGGCGGGAATTCAGTTGGTTACGATCCACGGACGCACGCGGTGTCAATTCTACAAAGGGTCTGCCGACTGGGCGGCGATTTCGGATATCAAAGACGCCGTCTCGATCCCTGTGATTGCTAATGGCGATATCATGGGTGCGGACACGGCGAAAGAAGCGTTACGGCTATCGCGTGCGGACGGTGTGATGATTGGGCGCGGGGCGCAGGGGCGACCTTGGATTTTGGCCGAGGTGGCCGCAGAACTTCATGGCACGGCCTCACCGACGATTCCACAAGGCTTTGATCTGGTGCAGATGGTCAGCGGCCATTTTGAGGCCATGTTATCGTTTTATGGCAAAGAGTTAGGCCGCAGAGTCGCTCGCAAGCACCTTGGCTGGTACATGGATGATGCGCAAACCAGCGGCGAACTACGCCGCGCTATTTTGACGGAAGCCAGCCCAGAGGCCGTGTTGCGCCTGATTCCTGATGCTTTGGTGGGAAAGGCAGCCGCATGATCGAGGATACGTCACTTTGGGCCTCGCTGCCTGTGCCCGCACTTTTGCTCGATCAGGACGATTTGATTGTCGAAAGCAATCCTGCCGCCGAGAGTTTTCTCAATCTTTCAGCGAAGTCTCTTGTAGGCAAATCGCTGTGGGAAAAGGTGTTGATTGACGCGCCTTTGGAAGCAGCTTTTGGTCGGGCGCGGGACGGCCGGACCCCATTGTTCGTGAATGATGTTGATGTCGGCAGCGGCGAGCGCCCGCCGATGCAATGCAACATCCAGATTGCACCCCATCAGGGCAATGATGGCCTAATGATCATGATGATTAGCCCGCGTGAAATCGCGAGCCGCATGACCAAAAGCCACAACACCGGCAAGGCCGCGAAATCAGCAATTGGCATGGCCGAAATGCTGGCCCATGAGATCAAGAACCCGCTGGCCGGGATTACGGGTGCTGCGCAACTGCTCGCGATGGGACTGTCGGTCGAAGATCAGGAATTGACGGATCTGATTGTCGAGGAAAGCCGCCGTATCGTGAAGCTTTTGGAGCAGGTTGAGCAGTTCGGAAATCTACGCCCGCCACAGCTCAAGTCGATCAATATCCACGATGTGCTTGATCGCGCAAAAAAATCCGCAGCCGTCGGGTTTGGCGCGCATATGCTGTTTGTCGAAGACTACGACCCGTCGCTGCCCCATGTGTCGGGTGACGCGGATCAGTTGTTGCAGGTATTCCTGAACCTTTTGAAAAACGCCGCCGAAGCGAGCCCTGTCGCGGGGACCGTGCGCCTGCACAGCTTTTATGACCCGTCATTGCGGGTGCGCCGTCCTGATGGCACGCAAGCCCGCTTGCCGTTGCAGGTCGAGATTATCGATGACGGACCGGGGCTTCCCGCCGAAATCGCAGGCGATGTTTTTGAGCCGTTTATATCTGGCCGTGAGAACGGAACGGGGCTTGGGTTGGCGCTTGTTTCAAAACTGATCGGTGGCGCAGGCGGATGGATTTCCGTCGATAGCGTGCCGGGGCGCACGGTGTTTCGCGTGTCCTTGCCATTGGCCCCACAAATTGCAGGAGAGAGTTAATGGATGGTACCGTCTTAATCGCTGATGACGACCGCACAATTCGCACCGTTTTGACCCAAGCTTTGACGCGGGCAGGGTGCAAGGTCCATGCGACGTCATCTCTTGTTACGCTGATGCGTTGGGTGGAGGAGGGCAAAGGGGACTTGGTAATATCCGACGTGGTCATGCCAGATGGCAATGGGCTTGAGCAGTTGCCGAAAATTAGCGCCGCAAGACCGGGGTTGCCTGTCATCGTCATTTCGGCTCAGAACACCATTATGACCGCTATTCAGGCAGCAGAGGCCGATGCCTATGACTACTTGCCAAAGCCCTTTGATCTGCCTGATTTGATGAAACGGGCGGCGCGTGCGCTGGAGATAAAGCGACGGACGCCGCAGGCAAAAACAAGTAGTGGCGAAGCTGAACCCAGCGATTTGCCCTTGGTTGGACGCACTGCCGCGATGCAAGGGCTGTACCGCCTTGTGGCACGGGTGATGAATACAACAATGCCTGTTTTGATCACGGGCGAAAGCGGGACGGGAAAATCTCTTATTGCCCGCGCGATCCACGACTTTTCAGATAGGCGTAATTTGCCCTTTGTTGTAGTGTCAGGCGCTGATCTGGAAGGGATGGAAGGACCGCAAGCGGCCTTGTCGCGTGCCAAAGGTGGCTCGCTTTTGTTTGATGAGGTCAGCGATCTTACTGACGTGGCGCAGGGGCGCATTGTGCGCATGCTGGACGCGCTTGGGGATACGGCCCCTCGGATTATGGCGACCTCTCAATCGGACCTCATGGCGCGTCTTGAGGCGGGCACGTTTCGTGATGATCTGTTTTACCGTTTGGGTGGCGTGACGATTGATGTACCGTCTTTACGCGAAAGGGTCGATGATATCCCCTTGCTTGCCGCACATTTCTTGGCGCGACTGGAACGCGAAGGTGCGCCTCTGCGCAGGCTTGGAAATAGCGCGATGGATCTGGTCAGGTCCTACAGCTGGCCTGGAAACGTGCGCCAACTTGAAAACGCGATCCGCCGGTTGGTTTTCACAGCGACCGAAGAAGAAATCACGCGCGGCGAAGTTGAAGTCGTTCTTGGCAATCAGCCCGCGATGGAACCTTTGCGCCAAGGCACACCAACCGACAAGCTGTCAGGCTCGGTCGCCAAGCACCTGCGTCGGTATTTTGACCTGCATGGGGGCGAGCTTCCACCGGCGGGTCTTTATAATCGAATCTTACGCGAGGTTGAGGCGCCGCTTCTTGAGATTGCACTTGATGCGACAGGTGGAAATCAGGCGAAATGTGCTGACCTTCTTGGAATTAACCGAAATACTTTGCGAAAGAAGATCACAGAGCTCGATATCAACGTGACACGCCGCCGCAAATTGATGTAAAACCGCAACATAAGCGTGACGCGCGAGACGCAGCTATATCTTGGGCGTAACACGTAATGTGGTGGTTTGTGGGGGTAACCCTGCATGTATTAGGGTGGATGTGTGTGCAGCGTAGCTTAACACGCTTTAGTTTTGCACGGTTTAGCCGTTGGCGCAGGCTTCGTGCGGTACAAAACGCGACTGTGCTCGGGCTCGTCCTGCTTGGTCCGTTGCTGGCCGTGTTAACCTATGTCGTTCTTGGTCCATTGGTGCAGTCCTCGACCTCACCTTGGCTGAGATTGGTTCTCCTCGCAGACCTGATCTATGTGCTCGTGATTGCCAGCCTCGTGATGCAACGTGTCGCGCAGATGATCTCGGCGCGTCGTGCAAAATCGGCAGGTTCACGACTTCACTTACGTTTGACGGGTGTTTTCGCGCTTCTTGCGCTGACCCCAACTGTTTTGGTAGCGATATTTGCAATGCTCTCGATCAATGTGGGCCTTGAAGGCTGGTTTTCTGATAGGGTCAGAACAGTTCTCAGCACATCTTTGACCACCGCACAGGCCTATGAGCGCGAAGAACGCCAAGAGCTCACCCGTGATGCCCAAGCGCTCGCGGCTTATTTGCGCACGGAACGCTTGCGTAACTTTTTTATGGATGATGGGGACGTGCGCCAAGCGATTGCACAGGTGCAAAACCAGATTGATCGTGGCCTGTCCGAAGTCTTTTTTGTGAATGGCAGTGCCGAGATTATGACGCGTGGGGCAGGGTCATATGACTTTGACTTTGAACCTCCGTTACCATCTGATTTTGAAACGGCTCTGGAAGATGGGCTTTATATCGTTGAGGATGCCACCAACGACGAATATCGCGCTCTTATCGCGATGCCAAATTTTCAGGACCGCTATCTTTATGTGACCCGCGAAGTCGACGGCAAAATCTTGGCGCTGTTGGATCAGACCACGCAAACGGTCGCACTTTACGAACAGCTAGAAAATGATCGCGGCCGGCTGCTGTTTAATTTCGGTCTCATCTATTTGGGCTTTGCTGTGATCTTGATCTTGGCCGCGATTTGGCTTGGCCTTTGGTTTGCTGAAAGGCTGTCGCGCCCTGTCGGTCGTCTGGTCACAGCGTCGCAACGGGTTGGTGCGGGTGATCTTGATGTGCGCGTGATTGAGGACGACGGTGACGACGAGATTTCGCAGCTTGGCCATTACTTTAACCAAATGACGACGCAACTCAAAAGACAACGTGACGAATTGTTAGAGACGAACCGCTTGTCTGAACGCAGGCGGCGTCTGTTTGACAGTGTTCTTGGGTCCGTGACCTCTGGCGTTGTCGGACTTGATGCGTCAGGCCACGTGGCCTTTGTAAACCGGTCTGCACAGCGGCTTTTGGCGGTGAGTGAAGCACAAGAGGCGCAAGCGCTTGCCGTTGCCGTCCCAGAGTTCACGTCGCTGTTTGATGAAATGCGCAAAGAGGGCCGTGAGGTCGCGCAAGACCAAGTCAATTTGATCCGAGACGGCAAACAAGAAAGCCTGCTCGTCCGTATGTCGCCGCGTCGCAATACCGAGGGCGCACTGGAAGGCTACGTGGTTGCATTTGATGACGTGACTGATCTGGTGAGCGCGCAGCGGATGGCCGCATGGGGCGACGTGGCCCGCAGGATCGCCCACGAGATCAAAAATCCGCTGACACCAATTCAGCTCTCTGCTGAACGGATCAAGCGGAAGTTCTCCAAAGAGGTCCAAGACGCCGAGAAACTTGAGCAGCTTACCGATGTTATTATTCGCCAAACCAATGGCTTGCGGCGTATTGTCGACGAATTTTCAAAGTTTGCACGCATGCCAGAGCCAGAATTGGCCGCCACTGATCTGGTGCATTTGGTCAGGGATGCCGTGACTTTGCAGGAGGTCGGTCAGCCGAGTGTAAAGTTCAAGTCAGAGCTATTGGATGCGGATTTGCCAATTGATCTTGATGAAACGATGATTACGCAGGCGCTAACAAATTTGATTAAGAACGCGGGCGAAGCCACTGAAACCTATGTCGAAAAGAACGGCGCTGAGGGGTACAACCCTGAAGTTCGTGTTGCGATGGACGTCACGGATGTGGCTGTGCATATCTCGATTAGCGACAATGGTATTGGCTTACCTCATGACAGGGCGCGACTATTTGAGCCCTATGTGACGACGCGCGACAGCGGAACAGGTCTTGGCCTGCCGATCGTGAAAAAGATTATCGAAGAACATGGCGGCCATCTGGTTTTGACCGATGCCGAAGATTTTAACGGCGGGGGTCATTTAGGGGCCAAAGCTGTAATTACACTTCCTCTCGCGCCAAAAGGTTCAGAGGAACATATGGAAGTAAAGAGGGCAAAATGAGCGATATTCTTATCACTGATGACGAACGCGACATTCGCGAGCTAATCTCGGATATTTTGCAAGATGAGGGGTTTACGACCCGTCTTGCAGGTACCTCTGATGAATGCATGGCCGAAATCGCAGCCAATCCACCCGCGTTGATGATCCTCGATATCTGGCTCAAAGACAGCAACATGGACGGGATCGACATTCTGAAATCGGTCAAGCGCGATCACCCTGATATTCCGATCGTCATTATTTCCGGGCATGGCAATATCGAGATCGCCGTGGCTGCGATTAAACAGGGCGCTTATGACTTCATCGAAAAGCCATTCAATATTGATCAACTGATGGTCGTTATTCGTCGCGCGATGGAGACCAGTAAATTGCGTCGCGAGAACCTTGAGTTGAAGCGTGGCGAAGTCAGCAACACTGATATGCTTGGCGATAGTGCGGCGTTCCGTACGCTCAAATCCCAGCTCGACAAAGTGACCAAGTCCAATGGCCGCGTGATGCTGACGGGGCCTGCGGGATCTGGCAAAGAGATTGCGGCCCGCTACATCCACGCGAATTCCAGCCGCGCCAATGCTCCGTTTGTGACGGTCAGTTCGGCATCTGTTGAACCAGATCGCATGGAAGAGGTGCTGTTCGGGCGCGAAGGTGGTAGCCGCGGAATTGAAAAAGGTCTTTTGGAAGAGGCCAATGGCGGCGTTATCTACTTTGAAGAAATCGCAGATATGCCGCTTGGCACACAGTCCAAAATCCTGCGCGTCCTTGTTGATCAGCGTTTCCAGCGGGTTGGCGGCAACGACAAGGTGCAAGTTGATTTGCGCGTTATTTCATCCACTAACCGCGATTTGAATGCCGCTATTGAGGCGGGAACTTTCCGTGAAGAATTATTCCACCGCTTGAATGTCGTGCCTATTGCGGTGCCAAGCTTAGAGGAGCGCCGCGAGGATATCCCTGTATTGGCCGAATATTTCATCGATATGTTCAACAAGGTTCAGGGCCTGCCACTGCGCAAGCTTGCCGATGACGCGCGGGCCTTGCTGCAAACGATGCTCTGGCCCGGAAACGTGCGGCAGTTGAAGAACGTGGTCGAACGCGTGCTGATCCTTGGTGATACATCTGATGAGATCACGGCAAAGGAACTGCCCGCATCTGACGAAGCTTCGGCGGTTGAGGACGGTCGTATCGTATTGTCTGGTGGCCTTGCGACATTGCCGCTTCGCGAAGCCCGCGAGCTTTTTGAGCGCGAGTATTTGCTCACACAAATCAACCGTTTTGGCGGCAACATCAGCCGCACGGCCTCCTTCGTTGGCATGGAGCGGTCTGCCTTGCACCGTAAGCTGAAATCGTTGGGGGTTGCGACCACCAACAAAGCGGGCGGGCGCGTTGCCTATGTGGAAAGTGAAAGCTGAATTGACGGGGCAGTTGTGCTCTGGCACGACGGGCGCTGATCTAGGAGAGACGCGATGAAAGTAATTATCTGTGGCGCAGGCCAAGTCGGTTGGCAAATTGCGCGTCACTTGTCGGGCGAAAAGAACGACGTCACGGTTGTGGATAGCAACCCTGAACTCGTGCGCCGTGCGACGGATACCCTTGATGTGCAAGGGATTTCTGGCTTTGCGAGCTACCCCGACGTTCTTGAACGGGCAGGCGCGCGCGATGCCGATATGATCATTGCTGCGACCCATTCCGACGAGGTCAATATGGTGACCTGTCAAGTGGCGCATTCTGTGTTTTCAATCCAACGCAAGATCGCGCGACTACGTGCTCAAAGCTATCTAACCGCGATTTACTCTGATCTTTACCGCCGCGAACACCTGCCGATTGACGTAGTGATTTCGCCAGAAAAGGAGGTGGCAGAAGCAGCCTTGCAACGCCTTGCGGCACCTGCGGCCTTTGACACCGAAAGCTTTATGGAAGGTAACGCGCAGTTGCTGGGTATTTTGATTGCGGACGAATGTCCTGTGATCAATACGCCGCTGCGCCAGTTGACCGATCTTTTCTCGACCCTGCGTGCCATTGTTGTGGGCATTCGTCGTGAAGGCACATTGTTTGTACCCTCAGCGGGCGATCAGCTGTTTCCCGGTGACGAGTGCTATCTCTTTACTGAAACCCGCGACATGAACCGCACCATGGAGATTTTTGGCAAAAAGCAGGCAAAGCAAGAACGTATCGTCATTATTGGTGGCGGGAATGTTGGGCTTGCCGTGGCGCGTGCCCTTGAGGCTCGCACCGACCGCGTGCGGGTAAAGATCATTGAAAAGGACCGACGTATCGCCGAGTTGGCTGCCGACGCTTTGGACCGGACAATCGTTTTGCATGGCGATGGCCTCAGCAGCGCGATGCTGGAAGAAGCAAACATTCGGTCTGCTGATGCGGTTCTGGCTGTTACGGACGATGATAAAACAAACCTGTTGGCCTCCGTCAGGGCCAAGGAAATGGGCTGTGAACTGGCGATTACGTTGATCAACGATCCAACGTTGGTGCCTCTGATGGGGCCGCTCAATATTGACGCCTACATTAACCCACGTGCAACGACGGTAAGCTCGATCTTGCGCCACATCAGGCATGGCCGTGTGCGCGGCGTCTATTCTATTGGTGACGCCGAGGCCGAGGTGATCGAGGCGCAAGTTCTTGGAACCTCTCCAATTTCCGGGCATCGCATCAAAGACATCCAGTTTCCAGAAGGCACGTTGGTTTGTTCGGTGATGAAGGATGGTGTCATCCATAAGCCAACGGGCGAGACACGTATCGACGAAGGTGACGTGATTGCAATCTTTGCAATCGCAGATGATGTGCCTGAGGTGGAGCGTCTCTTGCAGGTTTCAATCGATTATTTCTGATGGGCACAGCAATCCAAAAGCTACCTCTGTTTGTAATCCTGATGGGCTTTGGCGCGTTGGCAATGCTAGTGCCTGCGTCCCATGCGCTGGTGGTGCACGATTATAACACCATGCGGATCTTCTTTTATGGGACGATCCTGTTTTCCCTTCTGACGCTAATCATTGGGTTGGCGACCGCTGGGTATGAGCCAAAAAGCGTGGCACGCAGCCAATTGGTAGCTCTTCTGGCGGCATTTAGCTGTTTGCCGCTGATGTTCGCCATCCCGTTCTACGAGGCCGTGGGCAACACGAGTTTTGTAAATGCGTGGTTTGAGATGGTGTCTTGTATGACGACAACAGGGGCTACGGTTTATGACAACGTGGGCCGTCTGACGCCGTCTTTGCACCTGTGGCGGGGGCTTGTTGGTTGGCTGGGTGGTTTATTGGTCTGGATCACCGCGATTTCTATCTTTGCACCGATGAACCTTGGCGGCTTTGAGGTCCGTGCAGATGGTGCGGCGGGCAAGGGAGCATCTGGCTTTTCGCAATTTGGCGGCGTGGCTGATCCTTCCGAGAGATTGCTGCGCTTCGCGATCAAACTCACACCTCTCTACATTGGCCTGACAGCTATTTTGTGGTTCGGATTGGTCAGTACGGGTGAACTGGGCTATGTGGCCCTCATCCATGCAATGTCCGTTCTTTCCACATCTGGTATTACGCCTGTTGGTGGGCTTTATTACGCGGCCTCAGGGTTTTGGGGCGAGTTGATGATCTTGGCATTTTTCCTACTGGCGATCTCACGGCTGAGCTTTAGTTCTGGCTTGGTTGGCGAAAAGGATCGGGGTCTCTCCAAGGATCCAGAGTTCCGGACTGGCGTCATTTTGATCTTAACGGTCACAGGTCTTTTGTTTTTGCGCCACTTCGTTGCTGCTGTTGATGGCGAGGCGACCACAAATTTGCTAAAGATCGCGCAAGCTATTTGGGGTGATCTGTTCACGATTGCGTCATTTTTGACGACCACCGGATTTGAATCGCGCTATTGGCTAAGTGCGACGGATTGGTCTGGGCTACATACGCCCGGCGTTTTTCTGATCGGTCTGGCGCTTATTGGTGGCGGCGTTGCAACAACAGCTGGGGGCGTAAAGCTGTTGCGCATCTATGCGCTTTTTCGTCATTCCGAGCGCGAATTGCAGAGGCTGCTGCACCCCTCATCGGTCAGTGGTGGTGGGCGTGAGGCGCGGCGTATTCGCAAGCAAGGTGCCTATATTAGCTGGATTTTCTTCATGTTGTTCGCGATGTCTATCGCCGGCGTTATGCTTGCGTTGTCGCTCACGGGCGTGCAATTCGAGACAACGATGATCCTCGCTGTATCCGCGCTGACGACGACTGGTCCCTTGGCGGATATTGCGGCCGAAAGCCCGATTTCGTTTTCTGGCATTCCGGACGCGGCCAAGGTCATTCTGGCCTTTGCGATGGTCCTTGGGCGGCTTGAGACCTTGGCAATTATTGCACTTTTCAACCCAGAAATCTGGCGAAACTAGACTTTGCTTTTTTGGGCTGGAAACTCGTGTTTTTGCGTTACATACTAGCATGATAAACGAGGGAAGGCCGAATTGCGGCCATAAGAATAAAAAAGGGGTCCCCCGATGGCGGCCGATAGAGCTAATCTTCAAGATGCATTTCTCAATCACGTTCGCAAAGCAAAAGTTCCCGTCACTATATTTTTGGTGAACGGCGTTAAACTTCAGGGTGTTATCACATGGTTTGATAGCTTCTGCGTGCTATTGCGCCGCGACGGTCAATCCCAACTGGTCTACAAGAGTGCCATTTCGACAATAATGCCTGCTCAACCGATCAGCCTGTATGAAGGCGAAGAATAACTTTGCAAGAACACGATAAGCTCGCCACGCGGGCTTGGGTCCTGCACCCAGACTTGAAATCCGACTTTACCCGCAGGGATGCGATTCCCGCGCTCGAAGAGGCTGTGGCCCTTGCTGCGGCATTGCCTGACATTGAAGTCGTAGGAAGCACATCCGTCCGTTTGCCAAAAAGGCATGCTGGGATGTTGTTCGGTAAAGGCAAGATCGAAGAACTCCGCGTTATTTTCAAAGAGGCCGAGGTCGAGCTTGTCTTGATTGATGGCGCCGTAACGCCCGTTCAGCAACGGAACCTTGAAAAGGCTTGGGACGTGAAGGTTCTTGATCGCACGGGTCTCATCCTCGAGATATTCTCAGACCGTGCCCGTACATCGGAAGGTGTGTTGCAGGTTGAGATGGCGGCTTTGTCCTATCAACGCACACGACTTGTCCGCGCTTGGACCCACCTAGAGCGGCAACGTGGCGGCATGGGTTTCATGGGCGGTCCAGGTGAGACACAGATCGAATCTGACCGTCGCGCAATTGACGACCATTTGGTACGTCTGCGCGATAAGCTTGCCAAGGTCGTGAAAACCCGCGCCTTGCACCGTGCTTCGCGCGCAAAGGTACCTTACCCGATTGTCGCTTTGGTGGGCTACACCAACGCGGGTAAATCGACGCTGTTCAACCGTCTGACAGGCGCGGATGTTTTCGTCAAAGACATGCTTTTTGCGACCCTTGATCCGACTATGCGTAAAATCGAATTGCCTTCGGGCGACGAGATTATCATGTCCGACACGGTTGGTTTCATTTCCGATCTGCCGACTGAATTGGTTGCGGCTTTCCGTGCGACCTTGGAAGAGGTGCTTGACGCCGATCTGATCGTGCACGTCCGTGATATCAGCCACGCGCAGACCGAAGAGCAAGCAAAGAACGTGAAGGCGATTCTAGGCGCTTTGGGTGTGTCCGAGACGGCCCCTATGATCGAAGTCTGGAACAAGATCGATAAGATGCCAGAGGACGAGCGTGCCGCAGTAGAGGCGCAATCCGCACGGACCGATGATCTGTTCGCAATTTCGGCTGTCACCGGCGACGGTATGGATGACTTGCTGGGCTCATTGGCTGAGCATCTCAAAGACCCACGTCGCGCCGAGACCTTTACGCTGTCTTATGCTGAGGGCCGCAAGCGGGCTTGGCTCTTTGAGCAGGGTATCGTCACGGAAGAAGTCCAAGATGAAAACGGCTATACCGTCTCCGTCTTTTGGACGATCATGCAAAAAGAGCGTTACAGCCGCCTTTAAGGTGCGGCTGGAACCAGTTCGGTAATCCCAACAGCAGCGGCGCGGGCCAGATCACGGTCGAGAGACATCGGGATATATTCACCGCGCCGCCATAGCTCACCCAAGTTATCATAGTAGCGCGACAGAGGATGGCCGGACTGACCCGTCGCCGTCACAAATACCGAACTGTCAGGATCGGCAAAGTCGTAAACGCCACGGTAGCCTGCCGCATGCACGTTCTGAAACGGGTTTGGCCCCTCACCAGAGGTACGCCCTCGTTGAAGCGTATTGTCGCCGCCGCTGGTTGATTGGCGGATGTTTACGAACCAGTTGAGTATCGGCGCTGTGCCCAACACAGGATGGTCGTGGGTCGCTTGATGCAAATCACCCCAACGCAGTGCCGCAACATCTGTTCCCCCATTTTCAGCGATCCAAAGCAGGGCATCATCAAGCGCAAGGCGCGCAATATCAGAGCAGGTTTCAACCGGTGCTGATTGCAGGATATCGCACCATACTGCCGCTCCGTCTGTGTTGCGGAAAACCCGTTCGATAAACACAGGATTGGGATGTGTGAATTCGGCAGCAAGAGGTCCAAGCTCGTCTTGGATCAAGCGTTCTTGGAGATGGCGGAGCCATGCCGCATAAAGTAGCGGCTCTGGCAGGTGCTCGTTCATCTCGCCGTTCCACGCTGCCAAAAGTTCTAACGCTTGCTGACGGCGGCGTTCTGGCGTGCCGTCTGCTGCGGCTTCACCAGTGAACCATAAATCGGCACCGATGAGCGGCAGTAGATTCCGCGCCGTGTAGCTGACTGTGTCCAATTGCGCTTCGATAAAGCTGTCTCGGGTATGGACCGCGCGGCTTTGCATCAAACGTCCCCAACGGTTGATCCGCTGCGTGTCACCCCATTCAAATGACACGTGTTTCGGGAAGGGGCGATCAATCATCTTATTGTTGGTATTGCCAAGGATACCGCCTACGGGATTGACGAATTCCGGGTTGTCAGAATAGGGCAGGCGACCTTGCCAGCGGTTCGTTTGGATGTAGCCATAAGACGGCAAACGCCCTAGGCTTTGGCTTTTGGGATCGCGGGCAGGCATCGCCCCGATTGTTTTCATCGCGATCTGATTGCGATCCGCGAGGGTCAGGTTTTGGCTCGGCGCAATATAGCGCTCGCCTGCGCGGATCGCTTCTTGCACCGTGTGCGCATGGGCAATCGCAAGGGCCGCCGACATTGTGGTGTCTTTGTCAGACAGGGCCGTCCAACCGATCGCGGCAACATGGCCCTCTGGCGTAATGCCGCCAAGGTCATATTGTGCCGCGGGCAGGATTGGCCCGTTCTGGCTCCAAAGCAGTTTTAGGGTCACCGCTGGCGCATCTTTGATATTGATAATGCTCTCGCGACTTTTGAATTTTGCCCATCCTGTCGGCGCGCGGTATTGCATCGGATCTTCTGGGTTAAGCTCTTCGAGAAACACGTCTTGATCATCAAGATAACTGCTTGTGATCCCCCAACCAAGATCAGCGCTACGCCCTGACATGACAGCCGGAACACCAGGAATAGTGCCACCGATCACGCCGCCGGATTGCAACTCAAAACGGGCCAAATACCAGACAGTCGGCGCCGTCAGTTCAAGGTGCGGGTCATTGGCAAGCAGCGTAGAGCCGGTAGCAGAGCGCGTCGGGTTTGCAGCCCATGCATTGGATGCGCCTGCCAACTCAGGCGGCTGGATTGGGTTAAAGCCGTTGGAGGCCATGCGCGTATTAGGCGTATAGCGCGGCAGGTCTGGGAAAAGGCTCGCGTAGCTTGGCAGCATCGCAATGCCACGGCTCGGATCATCGGGAAGGATATCTGCAAGGCGTTCCGGTTCAAGCATCAGTGAAGTCCGGGCGCGAAGGACCTCTGATTGGAGATGACCCGAAAGCTGCAGTGAAAGTAGCTTAAGGATCGCGATACTATCGGCGGGTTGCCAAGGGGCCACGGGATGGTTGAAGAGCCACATCTCGGGCGCACCGCGACCCCGTGAGCCTTTGTTGATCTCTGCCAGCCACGCGTTCACGCCTGCGGAATAAGCCTCTAGTGCGGCCATCGTCGTTTCGTCCTGTGCCGCGACGGATGCAACCGCAAGATTGTAGAGATCAAACCTACGCACGACCTTATCGATCCCAAGGGTGGTTTCGCCGAAAAGTTCAGAAAGCCGCCCTTGCACGGTTCGCCGCAACATCGTCATTTGCCACAGGCGGTCTTGCGCGTGTGCATATCCAAGCGCGAAGTAGACATCGTCATCGTTCTCACCAAATATATGGGGCACGTTGGCGTTGTCACGAATGATCTCGACGGGCGCTTGCAGGCCAAGTGCTGATGCTTGCGCATCATATTCGGGTAATGAACGGGACGCGAAATAATAGGCGAGCCCAAAGGCGGCAACAATCAGGAATATCAATAGAGAAGCGAGGCGGAGTAGCCAGCGGAAGATCAGCGCCATGAATAAGCAAGCCTAAAATAGGTTACGGGTTGCCCAATGGTTTAGCGGGTTCTGGCGTGGTCTGCCACCACTGAGACGTAACTCAGTGGTGGCAAAAATCATTTAACGTTCCGGCATGAGGCCGCGCGGGCTAAATCGCAGTACGATCAGCAAGACGAGCCCCATTGTGAACAGACGGAAGTGGGCCGCCGCGTCCTGCATGCTGATACGGAACCAGTTGTCAGGCGAGAGACCCGACGTCGTGATTTCCGCGATCCAGTGGCCCAGCGGTTCAACCATGACCCAGAGCCACCAAATCAGGAAGCCGCCCAAGACCGAGCCAAAGTTATTACCAGACCCGCCAACGATCACCATGACCCAGATCAGGAATGTAAAGCGCAGCGGCTGATAAGTGCCCGGCGTGAGCTGACCGTCGAGCGTGGTCATCATCGCGCCTGCAATGCCGCAAATTGCAGAGCCTAGGATAAAGATTTGCAAATGGCGCGCGGTCACGTTTTTGCCCATCGCTTCTGCCGCGACTTCGTTGTCACGGATCGCACGCATCATACGGCCCCATGGGCTTTTGAGGGCGCGTTCGGCAAGCCAAAGCAGGATTAACAGTACAATGGTAAAGAGGACGACGTAACCGACCTTCGTGTAAAGCGTAGAGGCTGTAACAGGGTCGAGACCCAATGACGCCGCACGCTCAATAAAGGACGGGTCGACCTGCAAGTCCGCCTCGTAAGGCACAGGACGCGGCAGACCCACGACGTTTTTCACACCACGACCCAGCCAGTCTTCGTTCTTCATCACTGCAATGATGATCTCGGCAATGCCGAGTGTCGCAATCGCGAGGTAATCAGAGCGCAAACCCAAAGCGGTTTTACCAATCACCCAAGCTGCACCAGCGGCAAGCAATCCACCAACAGGCCAAGCAACAACCGTCAACCAGCCGAGGTCTTTGTAGTTCTCGCCACCCCAGTTGAGACCGCCAAGATAGCCCGTTGCCGCAGGATTGATCGCTTCAACGCCAGCAACACCGCCGTCAAATACGGCACGGAACGCCATGAAACCAAGGATCAACAAGACGACCATCAACACATTGCGCATCCGGCCTTTTGGCAGCCAGCGGTAGGTAAAGATAGCACCAACAATTGTGACAGCCCCCAAGATCAAACTGATCAGGATTTGCCAACCGCCTTCAGACCATGCGCCCGGTGTCGTCGGCATTGAAACCAGAACCGTGGCCAAGCCACCCAAGGCAACGAAGCCCATGATCCCGATGTTAAACAGTCCAGCAAAGCCCCACTGAAGGTTCACGCCCAATGACATGATGGCGCCAATTAAGGCAAAGCAAACCATCTTGAGCGCAGAGTCCCATGAACCCGAGAAAATCCAGAACGTTGTGGACCCTTCGAGGATATAAAGCATCGCCACAAAGGCGACGAGAAGTGTGTTGCGCATGGTCAGGGTCATACTGATTGTCCTTTAAACAGGCCTGTTGGCTTAAACAGCAGGACGATAATGAGGATCGCAAAGCTCACCGCAAATTTGTAGTCGGTTGAAAGCAGTTGCACGAGGCTATCGGGTTCCCATCCGTTTGGAGCCATATAGCCGATCACCTTTTTAAAGGCGTAGGTGATGGTCACTTCAGAGAACGCGATCACAAAACCACCGCCAATAGCACCCAAAGGATTGCCAAGACCGCCAACAACGGCACTGGCAAAGATGGGCAGGAGAAGCTGAAAGTATGTGAAGGCTTTGAAGGACTTATCTAGGCCATAAAGCACGCCAGCAGTCGTGGCCAAGGCGGCAACGATCATCCAAGTGACCATCACAACCTTTTCAGGGTTAATGCCAGACAGCAGCGCCAAGTCTTCATTATCAGAGAAGGCACGCATGGATTTACCTGTGCGGGTCTTGTTGAGGAACCAGAACAACAGCGCCACGGCAATCATTGCCACAACAACAGTGATCCCTTGAGTGGTTTTGATCGCAAGACCTTCCTCAAGCCCAGTCATTTCCTTAAATGTCTTAACGGACATAATGAAACGTTCGCCATCGGCGAAATTGATGTCACGGACACCAATGATGAAACGCACAATCCCGTTCATGATGAACATCACACCCATGGATACGATCACAAGGATCACGGGTGCAGCTTTTTGTTCACGATAAAAGCGGTAGACGACGCGGTCGGTGACGAGCACCAAAACGCAGGTCAGCATGATTGCAAAGGGCAGGGCGAGCAGGGCGGTTGGCAGCGGACCAAAGGTGATCCCCAGCGCCAAAAGCCCGTTGGTGATGAGAATAGTCATCGCGGTGCCAAAGGCCATGGTGTCACCATGGGCAAAGTTCGAGAACCGCAAGATGCCATAGATCAGCGTGACACCCAGCGCGCCAAGGGCAAGTTGCGCACCATAAGCAAGGCCCGGCACGATCACATAGTTCGCGAGTGCCACAAAGGCGTTAATAAAGTCCATTAGCTAACCGCCTCTTTGCAGGTTCCTAGATAGAAGAGCGCGATGCCTTCCTCTAGCATGTGGATTGAATAGCGACCGACACCATCTTTTACACTCAAGAGCATCTGCGTGTCGTCTGCCCCAAATGTTGTGAACCCGTAATGGGTAGGTGTTCCAAATGCGCGCGCTTTGAATGTTTCGGACATATCATCACTGACTTCGGTCGTGACTTGGTCCGTTTCCATCTGCTGCGGATCGCGGCTGAAAGACATGTCGTAATTTGCGTCTTGGCAGGTCTCTGTGTCAAAGCATTCAGTGTGGAAGTTGCAATTGACCGTCACCAATTCGGCCGAAGCGACCTGTGGTACGGCGGTCAAGAGCGTCAAAATAAAGGGCTTCATCACATCAACCACCCAAGAAACTGCGGCGGACTTCTTCGTCGGCCAAAAGTTCTTTGCCTGTGCCCGTGTGAGCATTGCGGCCCTGTACAAGAACATAAGCTTTGTCTGCAATTTCAAGCGCTTGTCGGGCGTTCTGTTCCACCATCAGGATCGGGATGCCTGTACGGGCAACTTCGATAATACGGTCAAACAATTCGTCCATCACGATGGGCGACACGCCTGCGGTAGGCTCGTCGAGCATCAGAACCTTCGGCTTGGTCATCAATGCACGGCCAACGGCCACTTGCTGACGTTGACCACCCGAAAGCTCGCCTGCGGACTGATACCGCTTTTCCTTGAGGATCGGGAACAGGTCATAGATTTGCGCCATTGTATCGCGGAAATCGTCGGTACGGATAAACGCGCCCATCTCTAGGTTTTCTTCGACTGTCATCGTCGTGAAGATATTGTGGGTCTGCGGCACAAAGCCCATTCCCTTTACAACACGTTGTTGCGGCGTCAGGATGGTGATGTCTTCGCCGTCTAGACGCACAGCGCCTTTATTGACGTTCAGCATCCCGAAAAGGGCCTTCATCGCCGTGGATTTGCCAGCGCCGTTTGGCCCAACAATCACGGCAATCTCGCCTGGATCAACGGAAATAGTGCAGTCGTGCAGGATGTCGGGGCCTTTGCCGTAGCCGCCCGTCATCGCGTCGCCGATCAGAAATGGTTCACTCATGCGCCCACTTTGTCCTTATTTTTCAGACCAGTACCAAGGTAGGCCTCGATGACTTGTTCGTTTGCTTTGATTTCAGCCAAGGTGCCTTGCGCCAGAACCTTGCCCTCGGCCATACAGATGACCGGATCGCAAAGGCGGCCAATGAAATCCATGTCATGCTCGATGACGACAAAGGTATAGCCGCGCTCTTTATTCAGACGGATGATCGCGTCGCCGATTGTGTTCAGCAGGGTGCGGTTCACGCCTGCGCCGACCTCGTCGAGAAACACGATCTTGGCGTCGACCATCATGGTGCGGCCAAGCTCAAGAAGCTTTTTCTGGCCGCCAGACAGATTGCCCGCTTTTTCTTCTTTGAGATGCTCGATGGTCAGGAATTCGATCACCTCGTCAGCCTTTGCCAAAAGGGCGCGCTCTTCATCCGCGATCCGCTTACGGCCAAACCATGCGTTCCACAGCGTCTCGCCTGATTGTGCACCGGGCACCATCATCAGGTTCTCGCGAACTGACATGGTTGAGAATTCATGCGCGATTTGGAAGGTACGCAGCAAACCTTTGTGGAACAACTCATGTGGCGGCAGGCCAGTGATGTCCTCGCCCATCATTGTCACGCGACCAGACGACGACTGAAGAACACCCGCGATCACGTTGAAAAGAGTAGTTTTTCCTGCACCATTCGGGCCAATCAGCCCTGTGATGGAGCCTTCTTCGATGCGCAAAGATGCGCCATCTACAGCGCGAAAACCACCAAAGGTCTTCACTAAGTTCTCAACGACGATCATGTAGTATCCCCCGCACGTATTGGACGTGTCGTATCATAATGAAATGGCGCAGGGATTGCCCCCGCGCCATTTCGATTTCGCTAAAGCTTAACGGTAGCCAACTGTTGAGTAAACGCCATCAGCAAAGAGAATTTCCTGATAGTTACCAGCAGATTCACCCGGTCCGATCAGCTCAACTGCGGATGCACCAACATAGTCGATGTCGCCGCCAGCAGCCAAAATCTCAAGGCCTTTTGCCAATTCACCTGGGAAAATCTGTTCGCCTGGTGCGTTTGCTACGTCCATGACTTTGTCTTTGAAGTCAGCAGAAGCAGAAGATCCAGCAGCCTGCATTGCAAGCATGATTAACGCAGCAGCGTCGTAGCTCTCTGGTGAGAACGCGCCAGTGCCGTCAAAGCCAGCAGCAGCAGCTAGCTCAACATACATGCCGGAGCCTGCATTGTCTGTGCCTGGGTATGCGCCGTAAGAACCGTCGATTTCGCCACCGAAGTTTTCGTTCAGCTTTTCACCTACCATGCCGTCTGGAACATAGAATGTGTCAAACGCGCCTGTGTCGATTGCGGAACGAATGATGCCGGAACCACCTTGGTCAACGTAGCCAGCAACAACGAGAACTTCGCCACCAGCGGATGCAAGCGCACCAACTTCAGCGGAGTAGTCTGCTTTGCCGTCTTCGTGCGCTGCAGTGATCGTGACAGTGCCGCCATCTGCTTCAAACGCAGCTTGGAACGCATCAGCCAAACCTTTGCCGTAGTCGTTGTTTGTATATGTCAAAGCAACGGACTTCACGCCCTTGTCATGCAGAATTTCTGTCATGATCACACCCTGACGCGCGTCAGATGGTGCTGTGCGGAAAAACAAACCGTTGTCTTCGGCTGTGGACAGGCCTGGCGAAGTTGCGGATGGGGAAATCATCACAACACCGTTTGCCAAGGCGACGTTTGCAAGGATCGCACCAGTCACGCCGGAACAGTCAGCACCCATGATGGCGTTAACTTTGTCAGCAGTCACAAGACGCTCAGCAGCTGTTGTTGCAGCGCCCGCATCAATACATGTGCTGTCTGCACGCACAGACGTGACTGTTGAGCCATCAAGAAGCTTACCGGACTCGGAGACTTCTTTCATCGCAAGCTCAGCGCCTGCGCCCATTGCTGGAGTGATGGATTCAAGTGGACCAGTGAAGCCCAAGATCACGCCGATTTTTACGTCTTCTGCAAATGCAGCTGTGGACATCATCGCTACAGCGGATGTCGCCATTAGTAGTTTTTTCATAAGTATTCTCCCTAGGTGGATATCTTTATCCTGTCAGCCAGATTAGCAGGCCTATTGAGAATGTGAAGTGTGAAACCAAGGGTAAATCACGCGAAAAATGGAGAGTTTGCGGGAAAAACGCCTGTAAAATCCGGGTTTACACAGAAAGTCGGCTCGCGTGCGCACCACGCTCGCGGTAAGGTGTAGTGTCGTAGTGCGAACGGTAGCATTTGGAGAAATGCGAAGGTGAGGCGAATCCGCAAGCGAGGGCCACATTGATCACCGTCATATCGGTTTGCATCAAGAGATTGCGCGCCTTTTGCAAACGCAACTCCATGTAATATCGCTTTGGGCTGCGCGACAGATACCGACGGAACAAACGCTCGAGCTGGCGTGTCGACATGCCGACATCTTTGGCCAAGGTTGCAGGACTGATCGGTTCTTCGATACTGGTTTCCATAATCTGAATGACACGGCTGAGCTTCGGATGCCGCACACCAATACGCGTCGGGATCGATAGGCGTTGCGTGTCTTGGTCCGTACGGATCGACGAATAAATAAGTATATCTGCAACGGCACTGGCGAGTTCTTCACCATGGTCGTCGGCAATCAATTTCAGCATCAAGTCAATAGAGGCGGTTCCGCCCGCAGTCGTAATCCGATTGCCATCAACTACGAAAACCGATTTTGTCAGCGTAACTTCTTCAAATTCTTCGGTAAAGCTGTCTTGGTTCTCCCAGTGGATCGTGGCCTTGCGACCATCCAAAAGGCCAGCCTTGGCCATCGTATATCCAGCGGTGCAAAGCCCACCAATAATCACCCCACGGCGCGCCTCGCGGCGGGTCCAGTTCAGGACTTTCTTGGTCGTGGCTTGCTGTATGCCGATACCGCCACATAGCATAATTGTATCGTCGCGCTCTAATTCAACGAAGTCCGAATCAAGATGGAATGTGCACCCGTTCGAACAGGTCGCATTCTCGCCACCCTCTCCAATAATCGACCAAGAGTATAGCTTTTTGCCAGCAGTCCGGTTCGCAACACGCAGGCTCTCAATGGCCGACGCAAAGCAAAGCATCGTGAACTGATCCATCAACACAAAGACAAAGCGGCGTGGCTTGCCAGTGAATTTAATGTCTACGGTTTGTGGCTCAACTATCATCAAGGGTCCCAATTCTCGAATTTCGCACGACAACAACAGCTTTGACTGCGAACAGCAAGCCTATTGCACGCTATTATTGACACTACAATGGTTGCAATTCCCCAATTATATGTGCCTTTTGGCATTGCTCGCCAATTTATGCGGGCTATAACCATCCGTGCTACCGCTAACAGCGCATGCAATACTGATATATGGAGCAAGACTATGACTGATTGGCAAAAATCTGACTGGCGCAAAAAGCCTCGTGTTCAGATGCCTGATTATCTCGACGCGGACGCCTTGAAGGCTGTTGAGGGTCGTTTGAGCTCCTATCCACCGCTGGTGTTTGCTGGTGAGGCCCGTAAGCTTAAGGCGCAACTTGGCGCTGTGAGCCGTGGTGATGCCTTCCTTTTGCAGGGTGGCGATTGCGCCGAGAGCTTTGCCGAATTTGGCGCCGATAGCATACGCGACACATTTAAAGTGATGTTGCAGATGGCAATGGTCCTGACCTACGGCGCAAAAGTGCCTGTGGTCAAAGTTGGCCGTATGGCGGGCCAAATGGCTAAGCCGCGCTCTGCACCAACTGAAACCATCGGCGGCGTGGAACTTCCAAGCTATCGTGGCGACATTATCAACGGCTTTGATTTCACACCTGAGGCCCGTATCCCTGACCCGACCCGTATGGAGCAGGCGTATTTGCAGGCAGCGGCAACGCTGAACTTGCTGCGCGCTTTCTCGACAGGTGGTTACGCCGATGTGCGCAAGGTCCACGCTTGGACGCTTGGCTTTACCGCAGGTCCAGAGGCCGAGAAATACCGCGAGATGGCAGAACGCATTGGCGACACGCTTGATTTCATGGAAGCCGCTGGCATCCGTGACGAGGCATCCCACACCATGCAGACCGTAGATTTCTACACATCTCACGAGGCGCTTTTGCTGGAATATGAAGAGGCGCTGACACGCGTCGATTCAACATCTGGCAAGTGGCTTGCGGGTTCTGGTCACATGATCTGGATCGGTGACCGGACACGTCAGCCTGACGGCGCACATGTTGAATTCTGCAAAGGTGTTCAAAACCCGATTGGTCTTAAGTGCGGCCCAACCATGACATCCGGCCACCTGAAGTCTTTGATGTCCTCACTGAACCCAGACAATGAAGCGGGACGTCTGACGTTGATCTGCCGCTTTGGTGCGGGTTCCGTGGGCGAGCATCTGCCACGCTTGATCAAAGCCGTGGAAGAAGAGGGCGCCAAGGTTGTTTGGACCTGTGACGCGATGCACGGCAACACGATCAAATCGACAACGGGCTACAAAACCCGTCCGTTTGAAAGCGTGCTGCGCGAAGTGCGCGAATTCTTTGGTGTGCATAACGCCGAAGGCACTGTGCCAGGTGGTGTTCACTTCGAGATGACAGGCAAAGACGTGACCGAGTGCACGGGTGGTGTACGTGCGGTGACGGATGAGGATCTGTCTGATCGCTACCACACGGCATGTGATCCGCGTCTGAACGCGTCGCAATCGCTTGAGCTAGCCTTCCTCGTTTCCGAGGAGCTTTCGGCGCGTCGCAACAAGTTGGACGCGGCGAAAGCAGGCTAATTTTTTAGCCGTTATTGACGACCAAACGAAGGGCTGAGCGCATGTCGCTTGGCCCTTTTTGCTTGACGGGGGCCTTAGCGGAATACATTGATAATGGCTCATAACGCATTGGTAAATGGCCATTAATTTGCACGCGGCGACGTTGCCCAAGGGATCGGTCAGTGACCAAAGCACCGATTGCACGGGTCACTTCGCCAAGGTGATCCGTCAGAGGCATAAGCAGCAAGGCGCCTTGAACCTCAGGACGCAGAAGGGCCGCTGGGCGATGGAGTGGAATCATGATGAGAGCCGGATCAGAAAAAACGCTCTCCACATGCACCGAAAGGGTGCTGCGGTCATCCGCATCAAAAAACGCGCTGATCGGCATGCCGCGCGGGTCCATCCGCAAAACATCGTGAAGGTTTTGGCCCGCAATCCGAATGCGCGCTACACCAGGGGCGACACGGTGAAGGATAAACGTCCAACTCAGCGCCTTGTCGATAGCTGCTGGGTCAACATCTGCCCGCGCTGGGGTGTTTTGCCCGTGCCGCAACGATTGCCAGTGATTTTCTAGTAGCGCCATGGCGGGGTGCGGTCTTGAGCCCATCGGGTCCGTATCTGTATCGCGAAAATATGTAACACTCATTGCATTCATCCAATTTCAAAGAGCACGCGAGTACTCTGTGTCCGTTGCATTTCATATTAATACATTTTTAACGGTCATATCACTTAACAAAGTGTTAAACGGTTAACGGTATCTGGGGGCGAACCCTTGCTCAGTGTAAGTGATTTACCGTAGGAGCAGTGAAGTAATAGATGAGGAAGGCGAAGTATATGATCCAATCCATGACGGCATATGCCAGCCAAACAGGCACTTTGGACGCGGCGAGTTGGGCTTGGGAACTGCGCGGCGTGAATGCCCGTGGCCTTGATCTGCGGTTGCGCATCCCCGACGGTCTCGACGGTGTAGAAGCCGCTGTCCGCACGGCGCTCACGACAGCCTTGAAGCGCGGCAATGTCACATTGAATTTGCGCCTGACCCGCGAATCTGGTGGCCAAGCGATGTCGCTTGATTTGCCAACTCTTGATTCTGTGCTCGGTGCGCTCGACACTGTTCAAGAACGCGCGTTTGAGATGGGCGTGACCCTTGCGCAACCTAATTCAGCGGATGTTTTGGCCCAGCGCGGTGTTATCGTGTTTGGAGCGACTGACGAAAACAGTGACGCGCTGGCCAAAGCCGTGCTGCAAGATATTCCCGCTCTGATCACAGATTTCTGTGCCATGCGGGCGGCCGAGGGTGCAGCCCTTGGTGCGGTTATTGCGAGCCAGCTAGATGAAATCGCAGGCCTGATTGCACAGGCCGAAACCGCCGCTGAAGTGCGCCGTCCAGAAGTTAAGGCGTCATTGACTGCAGCACTGCAAAGGGTAATCGAGGACATTGCAGACGTCGATGAGGCGCGCGTCGCGCAAGAGCTTGCTTTACTGGCTGTCAAATCAGACATCACTGAAGAAATCGACCGCCTGAAAACCCACGTCATCGCGGCTCGTGATCTGTTAAAGGATACGAAACCGATTGGGCGTAAGCTCGACTTTCTTGCACAAGAATTTAACCGCGAGGCAAATACGCTGTGTTCAAAAGCCGGTGCATCAGCGCTGACATCCGTTGGTCTTGATCTGAAGGCTGTGATAGAGCAAATGCGTGAGCAAATTCAAAACGTAGAGTAAGTACATGAAAAGACGCGGCTTATTAATCATTTTGTCCTCACCGTCCGGTGCTGGAAAATCCACACTTGCTGGCCGCCTGCGGGCTTGGGACAGCAGCCTGAGCTTTTCGGTATCCGCCACCACACGCGAGCCGCGGACGGGGGAAGTAGACGGCAAAGACTATTTCTTTGTGACGACCGAAGAATTTCAATCGCAAGTATCCAATGGCGAAATGCTGGAACATGCCCGCGTATTTGGCAATTACTACGGCTCACCCAAAGGACCCGTGCAAGAGGCGATCGACGCAGGGCGCGATGTTCTCTTCGACATTGATTGGCAGGGTGCACAGCAGATAAGCAAATCTGCGCTCAGCGATCATGTCCTTTCTATTTTCATTCTGCCGCCATCCATCACCGAATTACACCGTCGTTTGGTGTCACGTGGCCAAGATGACGCCGAGACGATTGAGCGCCGTATGCAGAAAAGTTGGGATGAGATTAGCCATTGGGATGGTTACGATTATGTCATGGTCAACGATGACTTGGATGAAACCGAGGCGCGGCTCAAAACGATCATTAGTGCCGAGCGTCTGCGTGCCAGCCAGCAGCCCAACTTGATGACTCACGTCCGCGAGCTGCAAGCACAATTTGAGGAACGGTCATGATATATGCATTGGGCGAAAATAAACCAAATATCGCCGCTGACGCTTGGACGGCGCCGGGCAGCCATGCAATGGGCAAGGTGACGCTTTTGGCGGGCGCCTCCGTTTGGTTCGGGGCTGTTTTGCGCGGTGACAATGAGATGATTACCGTGGGTTTAGGAAGCAATGTTCAGGAAAATTGCGTTTTGCATACCGACATGGGGTTCCCGCTGACCATTGGTGCGGATTGCACGATTGGCCATAAGGCGATGCTGCATGGCTGCACGATCGGCGACAATAGTTTGATTGGTATGGGGGCGATTGTTCTTAACGGAGCTGTGATCGGGAAAAACTGCTTAATCGGAGCAGGGGCATTGGTGACAGAAGGCAAAGTCATTCCGGACGGATCACTGGTCATGGGATCGCCTGCAAAATTAGTGCGTGACCTTGACGCTGCTGCAATTGCGAAACTGACGCTCTCGGCCCGCAACTACGCCCAAAACGCCGCGCGGTTTCGCGAACAACTGACGGCGTTGTAACGCGTCGCGGGTCTCTATGATCCGCCGCAGTCAGAAAGAACCCGCTATTGTCCGATGTGATAGAACCAAAAATGAAGCGACTGGTGCAAGCGATCCCGATGCCTGCGGCTTTGATCGGCGCAAGCCCGCGGGTTGTTTGCACAAATAGCGGATTTGACGAACTCTTTGGTGAGGATGTTGTTGGCCGCTATTTCGTCGCGGCTTTGCGGCAGCCCGCGGTGATTGAGGCGATTGAGGTCGCTTTTCGCGACGCGGCCGAGCACACCGCTCATTACCTCGGGCGTGATGGATCGACTGACGCAACATTCCAGATGTTTGCAAGGTCGGTGGGTGAAGATGTTCTGATTACATTTTCAGACCGCACCGTGACCGAGGCCGCCGTGCGGATGCGCAGTGATTTCATCGCAAACGTGAGCCACGAACTTCGCACGCCATTGACGGCGCTCCAAGGGTTTATCGAAACGCTGCGGGGGGCCGCGCGCAACGATCCCGAAATCCGTGATCGCTTTTTGCAAATCATGGACCAAGAGGCTGGACGAATGACGCGTTTGGTTGACGAGCTCATGTCGCTTAGCCGGTTGGAGCAAGTGGAACGCACCCGTCCGACCGAAATTGTTTCGCTAAAGTCGGTTCTATCAGCCGCACAAGAGGGGTTAGAGCCGATTTTGCAGGCGGCAGCTTTGACAATGACATTGTCATTGCCTGCGGACGAGATCACCGTACGTGGTGATTTCGCGCAGCTTCAGCAAGTTTTCACAAACCTGATGGAAAACGCCGTGAAATATGGAGCTAAGGGCGGCCGTATTGACGTGGCATTATCCACGATGTCCCATCAAAAGCTTCTTCGTGGTGCGGGCGCGGTGGTCACTGTGCACGACTACGGCGACGGGATTGCCTCCCATCATATCCCGCGCCTCACGGAGCGATTCTACCGCGTCGATAGCCATAGGTCACGCGCGGTTGGCGGCACTGGATTGGGGCTCGCCATCGTAAAACACATCGTCAATCGGCACCGTGGGCGCATGAAGATCGACAGTATCGAGGGCGAAGGCACAACCATTTCCGTTATTTTGCCAGAATAACCCAGACTGTCACAAAACTCTTACAATTGTGTCACAAAAGCTTTGTGAGCGTCACATAGGTCTGTGGCATCGAAGCGCGCATAGGGTGCACTTCGATTGACTGACAATTTTGGGGGATATCCTTTGTCGATCTTGAAACTGACCGCATCCACAATCGCAATTGCTGCGATCACATCAACTTGCGCCATGGCGCGTGACAACGTGCAGGTGGCAGGCTCTTCCACTGTTTTACCATATGCATCCATCGTGGCTGAACTCTTTGGCGAGAACTTTGACTACCCAACACCTGTTGTTGAATCTGGCGGCTCTTCCGCAGGGTTAAAGCGCTTTTGCGAAGGCGTTGGCGAAAACACAATCGACATCGCAAACGCATCACGTCAGATCAAAGACAGCGAACTTGCAGCTTGTGCCGATGCAGGCGTGACAGACATCGTCGAAGTGCGCATTGGCTATGATGGCATTGTGTTTGCATCGGGTATCGACGGCAACCACTTCGCGTTTACACCAGCTGATTTGTACAATGCTTTGGCGGCCCAGATCGTTGTTGACGGTGCTTTGGTTGCAAACCCGAACACAACTTGGGACCAAGTGAACCCAGCATTCCCAGCGCAGCCAATCCAAGCGTTTATTCCAGGAACAAAGCACGGCACACGCGAAGTGTTTGAGGAAAAAGTGATACTTGCAGGCTGTGAAGAGGCGGGCGCGTTGGAAGTGATTGCGGCGGCAAACGGCGGCGACGAGAAAGCAGCAGAAGCCACTTGTATGATTATCCGCACCGATGGCCGCTCGGTCGACGTTGACGGCGACTACACCGAGACATTGGCCCGCATTCAGGCTGATGCAAACGGCATCGGCGTCTTTGGCCTCGCATTCTACGAAAACAACACTGACAAGTTGCAAGTCGCGACAATGTCGGGTGTGGTGCCTACAACTGACAGCATCGCATCTGGCGATTACCCAGTGTCGCGTCCGCTCTACTTTTACATCAAAGCAGCACACCTTGATTTGATCCCCGGATTGCAGGACTTCGCGGACTTCTTTGTCTCCGACGATATTGCGGGTCCAGATGGTCCTTTGGCGGAATACGGTCTGGTATCTGACCCAGAGCTGGCCGAAGTACAGGCAACCGTTACAGACGCCGTACTGATGTCCGCAAACTAAAACAGACAGGTAGTGGGGCGGGCAAACGTTCGCCTCACTATTTTAACAGAAAGACCCATAAATGCAGCCACTCTATGTGCCTTTGATTGTCTCCGCGCTGCTCGCGGTTTTCGGTTTTATGATTGCGTCGCGGCGTGCGGTCTCTGTCTCTGGCGGAGACGCGCGAACCTTGTCCTCCTTGCCACGTCAATATGGCCTTAACACTGCGCTCTCGGTCATTATCCCGACGTCCGTTGCTGTGCTCATAGGCCTCATGGTCAGCAGTTTAGGCAGTCTGTTGCCATGGATTGTTTTGGCGGTCGCCATCTTCGGCTTTGCCTATTCGATCGCGCGAATTACGCCAGAATTTCGGGCGCGTCGCTATGCGGAGGCATGGATCAAGCTTGTGCTCATTGCAGCCTCGGCCGTGGCGATCCTCACCACTATCGGCATCGTGCTTTCGATGTTGTTTGAGACACGCCATTTCTTTGCGCAATATGATTGGAAGGCTTTCTTTTTCTCGACAGAATGGTCGCCAAACTTTCGTGGAAACTCTGCACTTGGGATCATCCCGCTGCTTTGGGGCACATTTTATATCAGCTTGATTGCCTTGGCTTTTGCCGTGCCAATCGGGCTGTTCGCCGCGATTTATTTATCGGAATACGCAAGCCGCCGAATGCGGTCAGTCGCCAAGCCCGCGATTGAAATTCTCGCAGGAATCCCGACCATTGTTTACGGTCTTTTTGCGCTGATCACCGTCGGCCCATTCCTGCGCGATCACTTTTCGCAGCCGATGGGTTTTGGCGACAGCGCATCAAGTGTGATGACAGCAGGCCTCGTGATGGGCGTGATGTTGATCCCTTTCGTGTCGTCATTGTCCGACGACATTATCAACGCAGTACCACAAGCGATGCGTGACGGATCGCTGGGCTTAGGGGCGACCAAATCCGAGACCATCCGTCAGGTCGTCATTCCAGCCGCACTACCGGGTATTGTGGGGGCGATCCTTTTGGCCGCGTCCCGCGCCATTGGAGAGACCATGATCGTGGTTCTGGGGGCAGGGGCCGCGGCCCGTATGTCGATGAACCCGTTTGAGGCGATGACCACGGTCACCGTCAAAATCGTAAGCCAGCTTACGGGCGACACAGACTTCGCCAGCCCAGAAACCCTCGTGGCTTTTGCGCTTGGCCTTACTCTTTTTGCTATCACGCTCATGCTGAACGTGTTGGCTCTCTACATCGTGCGCAAATATCGGGAGCAGTACGAATGACCCATAAATCCTTGCTCAAAGTTGATGCGCGGACAAAGAAACGGAACGCTGCCGAAAAGCGGTTTAAGACCTACGGTTTTGCGGCGATCATCGTGTCAATGTTGGCACTGGTCACATTGCTGACTTCTGTTATTGGCACTGGCGCATCGGCGTTCAAACAAACCTATGCGACAGTCACAGTCCAGTTGCCCGAAGATAAGCTCGACAAATCTGGCGTCCGCGACATCGATGTGATGAAAAAGGTCACAACGATTGGCTATGCCAAGATCCTAAACCAAGGGCTGACCGATACGGTTGCTGCGACAGGTATCGCAACAGAGCTGAGCACCAAGGATATAGGTGGTATGCTCTCAAAAGAAGCGGCCGCCACTATCCGCGACCACATTCTTGCCAACCCAGATTTGATTGGCCAGGAGGTGACACTTGATTTGCTGATGAATGGCCGCACCGATGGCTACTTCAAGGGCCGCGTGACGATGGAAAGTGCGGCTCTTGATAGCAACACTTCACCCGAAGAACTGGCACTGGCACAGGCCTTGGCGGACGCCGATATTGTACACACAAAATTCAACTGGGCGTTCCTGACCAACCCCGATGCCTCTGATCAACGGCCCGAAGCCGCAGGTCTGGGCGTGGCGATCTTGGGCTCGCTTTATATGATGATCATTGTGCTTGTAGTCTCGCTGCCGATTGGGGTCGCCGCCAGCATTTATCTCGAAGAATTCGCGCCCAAGAACCGCTGGACCGACCTCATCGAGGTGAACATCTCGAACCTCGCAGCTGTTCCGTCCATCGTTTACGGTATCTTGGGTTTGGCGATCTTCATCAACTTCATGGAGTTCAACCAATCCTCGCCACTTGTCGGCGGTTTGGTTCTGTCTCTGATGACATTGCCGCGCATCATCATCCCCGCACGCGCCGCTCTGAAATCCGTACCACCATCGATCCGCGACGCGGCATTGGGGGTAGGGGCATCAAAGATGCAATCGTTGTTCCACCACGTGCTGCCTCTCGCGGCACCGGGGATTCTGACGGGCGTCATCATCGGTTTGGGCCAAGCTTTGGGCGAAACCGCACCGCTATTGCTGATCGGGATGGTGGCCTTTGTGCGGGAATATCCTGCGGCTTACACGCCAGATGCAGGCCTCTTTGGCGAGGCGTCTACTGCGCTACCAGTGCAGGTCTTTAACTGGACCCAACGTGCCGATCCTGGCTTTGTTGAGCGGGCCTCTGGCGCGATTATTACTCTCCTTATTTTCCTTCTGATCATGAACGCAGTCACGATCTTCTTGCGCCGCAAGTTCGAGCGTCGGTGGTAGGCTATGAAAGATACACACATGCAAAATTCCAAAATTTCGGCCAAGGGCGTTCAGGTCTATTACGGCGACAACCATGCGATCAAAGACGTGGACGTTGAAATTGCCGATAAAACTGTAACCGCCTTTATCGGGCCTTCGGGTTGCGGCAAATCCACGTTTTTGCGTTGCCTGAACAGGATGAACGACACGATTGATATCTGCCGCGTGACGGGCGAGATCAAAATCGACAACGAAGACATCTATAATCCCAAGGTCGACCCTGTACAGCTCCGCGCCAAGGTAGGCATGGTGTTCCAAAAGCCGAACCCATTTCCAAAGTCGATCTATGACAACGTGGCATATGGCCCGAAAATTCACGGGTTAGCCCGCAACAAAGCCGAGCTGGACGAAATCGTCGAGAACGCGTTGCGCAAGGCCGCCCTTTGGAACGAAGCCAAGGACCGCCTTAATAGCCCGGGAACAGGACTTTCTGGTGGTCAACAGCAACGCCTTTGCATCGCCCGCGCCATTGCAACCGCGCCTGAAATCCTGCTGATGGACGAGCCTTGCTCGGCGCTTGATCCAATAGCCACGGCACAGGTGGAGGAATTGATCGACGAATTGCGCCAATCGTTTAGCGTGGTTATCGTGACCCACTCGATGCAGCAAGCCGCGCGGGTCAGTCAGAAAACTGCCTTCTTTCACTTGGGCAACCTTGTGGAATATGATGATACGACCAAGATTTTCACCAACCCAGAAGACCCGCGCACAGAGAGCTATATCTCTGGTCGGATCGGTTAAGGATCGCATTATGACGCAACATATTTCTTCCGCTTACGACCGCGACCTAGAGGCCATCCAGACCCTTGTGGTCAAAATGGGTGGCATGGTAGAAAACGCCATCATGTCGGCTGTGACATCCTTGGAAACCCGCGATCTGGAACTGGCCGAAAAAGTCCGCGCGGCTGACAAACAAATCGACGCGCTTGAGTTACAGATCAACGAGGAGGCGGCCCGTGTGATCGCCCTGCGTGCGCCTGTGTCCAAAGACCTGCGTGCGATCCTGACCGTGATGCGGATCGCGGCTAGCCTTGAGCGGATCGGCGACTATGCCAAGAACATGGCCAAGCGCACGGCAACCCTCGTGGACATGCCCCAGATTAGCGGCTCTGACGCAGCACTGCGCCGTATGGCCCGCGAAGTGCAGACGATGCTCAAAGACATGCTCGACGCTTATCTACGTGGCGACGTGGAATTGGCCGAAAACGTGCGCCAACATGACCATGAAGTCGACCAAATGTACAACGCACTGTTCCGCGAATTTCTGACGTTCATGATGGAAGATCCCCGCAATATTACCGCCTGTATGCACCTGCATTTCATGGCGAAAAACGTCGAGCGCATGGGCGACTTGGTGACTAACATGGCCGAACAACTGATCTATCAGATCACAGGTGAATTGCCTGACGAAGCGCGGCCCAAAGGCGACAAGACTGCCTTTATGACAAAGCTTTAAGGGATCAGATGGCACAGCAACCTCATATCCTCGTGGTCGAAGATGAGGCCGCTCAGCGCGAAATTCTCGCCTATAATCTTCAGGCGGAAGGGTTCCGGGTTTCTTGCGCGGAAGATGGGGAAGCTGGACTTTTGGCCGTTGCCGAAGATCCGCCAGATGTCATCGTGCTTGATTGGATGATGCCGCATCTGTCGGGGATCGAGGTCTGCCGCCAACTGAAAATACGTAGCGAGACACGCAGCATCCCGATCATTATGCTGTCGGCGCGATCCGAGGACATCGACAAGGTCCGTGGGCTGGAAACGGGGGCCGAAGACTACGTGGTGAAACCTTACTCTGTCGCAGAATTAATGGCCCGCGTGCGCGCGCAATTGCGCCGTGTACGGCCAGCGACAGTGGGGCAAGTGCTGGCCTACGGTGATATCGCCTTGGACGCTGAAACTCACCGTGTCACCCGAGCGGATGCTGAGGTAAAACTCGGCCCAACCGAGTTTCGCTTGCTCGCGACATTCATGGAGAAACCGGGGCGTGTTTGGTCCCGAGAGGCGCTTCTTGACCGTGTCTGGGGCCGCGACGTCTATGTCGACACCCGTACCGTTGATGTGCATGTTGGCCGACTGCGCAAAGCGCTAAGTCAGGCAGGGGGCGATGATCCGTTACGCACAGTGCGCGGGGCAGGCTACGCCTTAGGTTAAGGTTAGTGTTCCTTGGGCTGTTCATTTCCGCCCTTGTTATTGGGCGGATTTATTCACAAGCTGTCACTTAAGTTGAAACCATGACCACGCGCGCTTGACCTGAAAATGGAGGTACGATGACCACTCTGAAATTTGACCCGCCACAGCTGCATGCCTTACCAATTGTTGGTGACGACGCAGGCTATCCTGTGAACCGTGTTTTCTGCGTTGGGCGCAACTATGCGGCCCATGCCGCTGAAATGGGCGGTGAGGTTGACCGCGAGGCGCCGTGGTATTTCACTAAGTCTGCACAAGCGATCTGTCAAAGCGGCCAAACGGCGCCATATCCGCCAGGCACTTCCAATTACCACTACGAGATGGAGCTGGTTGTGGCCCTTGGGAAGCCTGTATTTCGGGGTAATGCGGGCAGGGCGTTGGATGCGGTCTACGGCTACGCCTGCGGTTTGGACATGACCCGCCGAGATCGACAGCAAGATGGCAAAGACAACCGCAGGCCGTGGTCGCTTGGTAAAGACGTTGAAAACTCAGCGGTCATTGGCGCGATAACGCCGCGCGAAAACTTCGAGGATGTGTCAGACCAGCGTATCATGCTCAGCGTGAACGACGAGATCAAACAAGATGCGCTGATATCAGACATGGTTTGGTCCGTGCCCGAGATCATCAGCCATCTGTCGCAGTATTATCATCTTCAAGCAGGTGATCTCATCATGACGGGTACGCCAGCGGGTGTCGGACCTGTGATTGCTGGAGACCATCTGAAAGGTGCGATTTCAGGGCTGTCAGATGTAGAACTGACCATAGGGGCGGCTGAGTAGCACGAGAGGCACGACTTTATATCGCTCCACGCGATTTTCCAATATACGCATAATCAGTATTATGTAATATAAGTAGGTGACTTGGATACGGTTTTGATCAGTTTGTCCAACTATCAGGCCCTGCATCACCCAGCGCAATGAATGCACCGCACATTCCCTGTCCGTCCCAAGGCCTTGCTGCGGTGCTCATTACGCTTTAGCCCAGTACAGTGTCCAAGACCAAATACGAAAGATATGCCTCTGGCACGTCGTCGAGCGACTGGTATGTCGTTGAAGTTGGATTCTGACCGTCATATTCGGTCACGCGGTATGCCCAAGTGTGACTGTCATCGCCGTTGACTTGGATGCGCAGGTCGCGGTCGCCGTCGGTCTGATAGGCAAAGATGATTTCGTCGCCGCTGTCCAATGTGGTCTCGGACAAGGCCACGACGCCAGTGTCGAAATACGACGTTGTGCGGCTATCCCAAGCGCGGACGTCCAGCGTATCGACTTCCGTCCGTGTACTCCGGTCGCCGTTCTCGTCCCACTGCTCAACACGCACGATGCCGTTGTCATAGGTCGTTGTGCGTTCGGATTTCAGGCCATTGGTCGCATAAAAAGTGTCGATGGTTTCCCAATTGCGGGCATTATCGTAGTCGGTCTGTATGATCTCGGTCAAATTGCCGTCGTCGTAGTATTCTACATTTACGACACCATCATCAAACTCAATATAACGTCCTCGCACTTGGCCAGTTACATGAAAATATGTTTCTTTCACATTCCAATTGAAGGTGTCGTCCCCATCATACCAAATCTTTCTCGTCAAAAGGCCGTCGAGAGACGTCGATGAATAGAACAGACCATTGTCCATCCTGATGGACGAATACATACAGCCATCTTCGGTAATACTGGTAGCTTTTTCCGACCAATCGTATTGATCCCCCCAATCATAAATCCAGTGAGATCCCTGAATTCCGTAGTCTGTCGAAATGAATTCTTCCGTTTGATCATCATTGACGAGGTGTATGTCGACGGCTCCCCAGTTTAGCGGAAGAACATCGAAATAGTATTCAGCAATGCCCTGAACTATGCCTTCTGAGGTGCGCGTGGTCCAAGAATAGGCATTCTCTAGATCTTCTTCGACGACAGTTACATAGTAAAAGTCTCTGTATGACGCGGTTCTTACGCGACCGTCATCAAATTGGGTTACTTGTTGAACCTCGTTGAAGGTAACTAAATCCGTGGATGTAAATATCGTGGTCCAACCCGTGACATCGTTATGATCGATGCGCAATTCCGTCACGATATGATTGTATGAGTATTCACCTTCTGACATCTCATAGGTCTGTGAAATCTCGATGCCATTGTCATAGACTATATTCGAGGCAACCAGCACACCGTTTTCGTCAAACTCTTGAACACGGGTATCCCAGCTAAACTGGTTGTCAGTGTCAACTTGTGTCGTGATGGGCATGGCAACAAATTCCTCATATTTTTTGTCTTAATTCGTTGATTTTTATTGAAACCACCCCACAAAAACAACCCACAGATGTGGAAACAATCGGATCCCCTGCCCCAGCACACGAAAAAGCCCGCCTGAGTGCTCAGACGGGCCTTTGAACTGTTGCCTAGGTTAGGCTTAGTTCTTCATTTTTGCCACTTCAGCTGCGAAATCTTCTTTTACAACTTCGATGCCTTCGCCCACCTCGATGCGCGAGAAGCCAGTGATCACAACGCCAGCTTCAGCAGCAGCTGCGCCAACAGTCAGGTCTGGGTTAACAACGAATTGCTGATTGAGCAAAGTGATTTCAGCCATGTATTTCTGCATACGGCCAACGATCATTTTCTCGATCACGGCGTCTGGCTTGCCAGATTCACGTGCGATCTCGATCTGAACGCTCTTCTCTTTTTCAACAACTGCTGGGTCAAGATCTGCTTCGGACAAGGACACTGGGTTCACAGCAGCGATGTGCATGGCAACCTGTCGGCCGAATGCTTCGTTGTCGCCAGTCATCGCAACCAGAACGCCGATGTTGCCCATGTCTGTGGCAGCAGCATTGTGCACATAGGACACAACTGTTTCGCCTTCGAGTGTCGCCATACGGCGCACGGACATGTTCTCACCGATGATCGCAATTGCGTCTGTTACAGCTTGCTCAACTGTCTTGCCGCCCATGTCAGCCGCTTTGAGTGCGTCGGTATCGCCAACGGTCAAAGCAACGTTTGCGATTTTCGCAACCATAGCTTGGAAGTCAGAGTTCTTCGCAACAAAGTCGGTCTCGGAGTTCACTTCAACAGCGATACCCTTGCCACCAGAAACAGCAACGGCAACAAGGCCTTCTGCAGCTGTACGGCCAGATTTTTTCGCAGCTTTTGCTAGGCCCTTGGTGCGCAGCCAGTCAACGGATGCTTCCATGTCGCCATTGTTTTCAGTCAACGCTTTTTTAGCGTCCATCATGCCTGCGCCAGTGCTGTCGCGCAGTTCTTTTACCATTGCAGCGGTAATTGCCATGTTAACTCTCCATTACGGAATTTAAATTGGGTCGAGGCAGGGTTCACCCCTGCCCCGTATCAGTTTTGCGAAAACAGCTTACTGCTGTTCAGCAGCAACAACTTCTTCTGCGAACTCTTCCATCGCGCCCATGTCAACGCCAGCGGCGCCAAGCTGAGCCTGCATGCCGTCGAGGGCTGCACGTGCTGCGAGGTCAGTGTAAAGCGCGATTGCGCGTGCCGCATCGTCGTTGCCTGGGATGATGTAATCAACGCCATCTGGGGAACAGTTTGTGTCAACGATAGCGATCACAGGAATGCCGAGCTTTTTCGCTTCAAGGATTGCGAGGTCTTCTTTGTTGACGTCGATGACGAACAACAGGTCAGGAACGCCGCCCATTTCGCGGATACCGCCCAAGGAAGCTTGCAATTTGCCCTGCTCACGCTCCATGCCAAGACGCTCTTTCTTGGTCAAACCTGCGAAACCGTTCTCGGAAGCCTCGTCAATCGCCTTCAGACGGTTGATGGACTGGGAAACAGTCTGCCAGTTTGTGAGTGTGCCGCCGAGCCAGCGGTGGTTCATGTAGAACTGTGCGCAACGCTCTGCCGCATCAGCAACAGGCTTTTGCGCCTGACGCTTTGTGCCAACAAAAAGAACGCGGCCGCCCTTTGCGACTGTGTCGCGGATAACCTGCAAAGCTTCAGCAAGCATTGGAACTGTTTGTGTCAGGTCCATGATGTGAATGCCGTTGCGGCTACCGTAAATGTGGTTTTGCATCTTTGGGTTCCAGCGCGCTGTCTGGTGGCCAAAGTGAACGCCTGCTTCAAGCAATTGGCGCATGGTGAACTCTGGAAGAGCCATGTTGGTATTCCTTTTCCGGTTTTAACCAAGGACGGAGGGTGAAGGCGCAGAATGCGACAACCGGTGGATTATTTGGGATTTCTCCCCAAGTAACCCGCCCCCGTCTGGGGATTTCGTGCCGCCCCTTTAGCTGCAGTTTTGGGGCGGCGCAAGTCTAGATAGCAAATTGCGCCGTTATCTAAAGAAATACCCTCTCAATGAACCAATATGCGCCGACAAAGGCGATGGCCGCAGAGGCAGGGATCGCCACGAGGCGGCGGAAGGCCGCGACGTGGTCGCGCAACTGGATGGAGCCCACGCAAAGCACAAAGATCACCAGTAGCGGTGCCGCAAAGAGCCAGACTGGTGCTTCCATCGCATCAACCAAACCGATCGGGTTCAACCAGATCAAAGCAGCCGCCGTCGCGATCAACACGCCGTAAAGCACAAAACCTTGCGACGCTTCATTCTCGCCGCGATCCACCCGCAATGCTTGCCAAACGCACAAGAACATCACGATGATCACCGCCAATTGGCCCAGTTCGACACCGATGTTAAACCCGATCAGCGCAGGCACAAAGGACGCTTCTGGCAAGCCAAACTCGGCCAGCACAGAGGCAAAGCCAAGCCCGTGCAATAAGCCAAAACCAAAGACAACGAACGGACGCCAGCGGCTTAGATTGCTGAGGAAGATATTTTCAACTGCAACATAAACAATCGAGGCGGCAATCAGCGGCTCTACGATGCTACCCGGCAAGACGACATAGCCCAACGCGGCGAGCGCCAGCGTGATTGTATGGGCCAGCGTGAACAGCGATATCTGCAACAGCAGTGGACGCATTTTTGACGACAGGAAGAACAGCCCCAAGACAAACAAAATGTGATCAAGACCTTTCGGCACAATGTGATCAAACCCGACAGGGATATAGCTCACAAATGTTTCCCAGCCCGTCGCCTGCCCGCCACCTGCCAAAACAATCGGATCAGATAACGCGCCCGCTTCCAAGTACCCGTCATAAGGTGCCTCAACACCCATCTGGCGCAGAACGAGCACGCCGAATTCTTTGGCCCAGCCAACTTGTACCTCTTTTGAGCCCGCAGGCAATGCCGCCGTGAAGCTGATTTCGGACGCACGTGTGACCTCGATGTCGCCCAAAGGCCCTACTGCAACACCAATAAGCTCCGGTGTAATCGCCACACCATCAGCCGTAATCGTCATACTCTCGGCCATCTGAGGCCAGAACGTCTGAAAACGCGCTTCCAACGCCGCAGGCTCCATCGCCCGCAACGCATCATATGTCGATGCTTCTGCGGACAGGGCCGTGTCAGACACATCCGTCATATCAATGCCCGCGATAAAGCTTTCCAAATTTAGCCGCACATCAAATTGCAACTGATCACCGTCTTGGGTCATATCCGCGATAGAGGGCAAAACCTCATGTGCATAAGCAGATGACAGGGTTGTAACCCAGATCAGAACGGCGCTTGACAATGCGCGGACAAAAGCCAGTTTGGAGGGTAACGAAAAGGAATGCGACATGCGTAAATTTGCTCTCATATTAGGTCTTTTGGCGGGTCCGGTCTCGGCCCATGAATTTTGGTTGGAGCCAACCGCCTATCAGGTCCCTTCGGACGGTAGGCTGGTCGCTAATATTGTCAATGGACAGAATTTTGAGGGGGTGATCTTACCGCTTGTGCCGCAGCGTATCGCAAACTTTGCCAAATTCGCAGGGGACCTCACTGCGATTGTTGAAGGGCGCACTGGCGATACCCCTGCCCTTGATAACCCAGCTTTGGCCGAAGGACTAAACGTTGTCGCATATCAGGCCCGCAACGCCACCGTGGATTATGAGAACTGGGAGAAGTTCCAGAAGTTCCTCACGCACAAAGACCTCGGTGACCAGCTATCCAATCACGAAGCCCGCGGATTACCGTTAGAGGGCTTCAAAGAGGTTTACTCGCGATACTCCAAGACCTTGATTGGTGTCGGCAACGCAATCGGCGCAGATCGTAGGGTCGGCCTTGAGACCGAAATCCTGGCACTGACCAATCCCTATACAGACGACCTCTCGGTTGGGATGCGTGTTCAGGTCTACTATCGCAATGATCTGCGCGCTGACACGCAAGTCGAAGTGTTCGAGAAAGCGCCTGATGAAACGGTCATCATCACAACCGTGCGCACCGATGCTGAAGGTATTGCAACCGTGCCAGTCAAATCGGGCTACACCTATATGCTTGATGCCGTCGTTTTGAGAGAGCCTAGCGATGAGGTCGCCGCAGAAACAGGTGCTGTCTATCAAACCCTTTGGGCAAACTTGACTTTTGCAGCCCCCTGACTTGCGCTGCCCCCCAACCTGCGCCAAAAGCGTTCCATGAAGAAAGCACCTGATATTCTTTGCGTGGGCTCTGTCCTTTGGGACGTGATCGGACGCGCCGCCAATCACATGCGTGTGGGTTCTGACGTGCCGGGGCGCATCACGCGCTTGCCCGGCGGTGTTGCTATGAACATCGCGATGACCCTGCGCCGTTTTGGTATGACGCCTGCACTTCTGTCGGCCATTGGGCGCGACGCCGAGGGCGAGGAACTCGTCGCCGAGGCCACCCGTATGGGTCTGGTGACCGATCACCTCTACCGCTCTGATGATCTGCCAACCGACGTCTATATGGCGATCGAAGGGGCCAACGGCCTGATTGCGGCAATCGCCGACGCGCACTCGCTTGAGGCCTCAGGCGACAAAATTCTGCGCCCCCTCACCGACGGACGCCTTGGATCACTGGACTCTCCGTATAAGGGGACGGTCGCCCTCGACGGTAACCTCACCGAGGACCTCCTGCAAACCATCGCCACCTCACCGCTTTTTGTGAACGCTGATCTGCGTGTGGCTCCTGCGTCCCCCGGGAAAGCGGCGCGGCTTTTGGCGCTGATGGATCATCCGACGGCGACGATTTACGTGAACTTGGAAGAGGCGGGCCTACTCTGCCAAACCACGTATGAAACCTCATCCGAAGGCGCTGCCGGTCTGCTCAAACGCGGCGCGCACCGTGTTCTGGTCACCGACGGAGGTAACGCCGCCGCCGAAGGCACCGCAGGTGACATCATCACCCACACCCCGCCCGCCGTCATGGTCACACGCGTGACAGGGGCAGGCGACACATTCATGGCGGCCCACATCGCCTCCGAGGCGCAAGGCATGGATCGCGCGTCCGCGCTGACCCGCGCCTCAAACGCCGCCGCAACTTACGTTTCAGGAGAAACACCCCTATGACGATCCCTATGGTATTCAGCGACGAAGTCGCAGCCGCCCGCAAATCTGGCACAGCCATTGTGGCGCTTGAGAGCACCATCATCACCCACGGCATGCCCTTCCCGCAAAACGTGGGAACCGCGCGGATCGTAGAGCAAGACGTGCGCGACGGCGGGGCTACGCCTGCAACAATCGCCGTGATGAATGGCAAACTGCATATCGGCCTTGAGGCAGACGAACTCGACAGCCTTGGCCAAGCGCAACACGTCGCTAAACTGTCACGCGCTGATATCGCGGCATGCATCGCCACAGGCGGCACTGGGGCCACCACGGTTGCGGCCACGATGATCGCAGCGCAGCTTGCGGGTATCTCCGTCTTTGCCACAGGTGGGATCGGCGGCGTGCACCGCGGCGCGGAAACCACCTTTGATATATCCGCCGACCTGCACGAATTGGCACGAACCGCCGTAACGGTTGTCGCCGCTGGGGCCAAAGCGATCCTTGATCTTGAGAAAACCTTTGAGGTCTTGGAAACCCTCGGCGTGCCCGTCATCGCCTACGGCCAAGACACCCTGCCCGCCTTCTGGTCCGCGACATCTGACATGCCTGCACCCTTGCGGATGGACACGGCGGCCCAAATCGCCAGCGCCCAAATCATGCGCACGGCCATGGGCCTCGCAGGTGGGCAGTTGATCTGCAACCCGATCCCCAAAGAGGCGGAAATCGCGGCTGCGGTCCTCGCACCTGTGATTGCCCAAGCGCTCGCAGAAGCCGAAGCACAGAAAATTAGCGCCAAAGCCGTGACACCATTCCTGCTCGATCGCATCTTCAACCTGACCGAAGGCCGCTGTTTGACGTCAAACATCGCCCTTGTGCGTAACAATGCGCGTTTGGCAGCCGAAATCGCGGCTGAAATGGTCAAACAACAAGGTTAATGGCGTCGTTGCTAAAGTTGTATGCAACCCTCAGTTTTCAGCTTTGCATGGCCATATGCGGTAAGATATCGCCTTCCCAAATTTCGAAAGTTGACGATGAAATATCAAATAATAACCAAGATTTGCTCTCTTTCAGTCGCACTTGTGATGTGGGTATTTCAACCTGCTCAAGCCGACCCTGTAACGGAAGGCATTGAATGCCTGCAGGCCCAACTCAACGATCTTGGCTAAAATGTAGGAGAAGTTGATGGCGCGTTTGGGCAAAAAACACGCACTGCGATAGATCGGTTAAGGCAAAGTGAAAAATTTGCCGACTTACCCGACGCCAACGGTGGAAATTCCATGGTGTTGTGCCGTCTACTCGCAGAAATAGATTCAAAAATGTCTGCACATTTTCCTGCCTCAGAAATGGGTGCGCATGCAATAATTGGGAACAATTTGAACAGGGAACTGCAGTACTTGCAAAACGACACTTTGACCAAACAATTAAAGAGTTGTTTGAGCATATTGGCTACAAACTTCCTTTGAATATCAATTTCATATTCTCAGCGGATCTGACCGAACTTATCGACGCCAGCTATGCAGCATTCGACGGGCAGGTTTCGAAACAGAGACTTTCCGACAGTTTGTCTCAGCTTTGCCCTGGGAAGTCGTTAGATGGTGCGATGTCACCAACTTTGATTGTCGTCTGCGGACATGCCTTTGACCCGAATTCCGGCGCAGGCCGTTTGCCGGTTCGCGATTTGCGTATTCTAATCGCACATGAAGCTGTTCATGATATTCAGCACCAACTTTCTGGACCGGTTATGAAAGATGCGCGACCGACACCGCGAGGACTGGGGGAGCGTTGGATCAAAGAGGCCGTGGCTCAAGCCATTGCACTAGAGGTCATTGACGGTGCTAATGCCGCACAAGAAGCGGCGGGTGAGCTGACGCAAGAAGAATTGGCGGCCATTCCAACGCTGTTAGAAAAGAGCAGCTACGCGAAAACCGACTATAATATTGGAGCGAAAATGGTCTGGAGGTTAACTAACGGCCGTTCCGCAGTTGAAGCGCTCGCCTATTTTGAAAATCTAGGATTGGGCATGCGAGATGCCGACGCATTTGAAACAGCGTTTGGTGTTTCAATGACTAGCATTTCTAATTGGTAGAGTAGACGCCTTTGCGGGGGGTGGACCATTGTTATACAGAACCAAATGAGCGCTATTTAGGATGTTCCTCGCTTGTCTTGCGGTGCTGCAGCTCCTAGATGTTCTGAAACCAAGGGCGGAACACCATGCAAATCGACCACTCAACAGACGATAAAAAGGTAAAGCGCGGGGTTTTTGCGCGTATTCGCGGCAACTTCCTTGCGGGTCTGATTATCGTCGCCCCTATTGGTCTGACATTCTGGCTGATCTGGACTGTTGTTGGTTGGGTCGACGGTTGGGTTTGGCCGTTTATCCCGCGTGATTTTCATCCTGAAGAAATGATTAACCACTATTTCGGCACCGAGGGGGCTCCGCCGATTACCGTGAACGTGCGCGGTATTGGTGTGGTCATTTTCCTCGTGTTCACAATAATTGTGGGCTGGATCGGCAAAGGTATCATGGGCCGCTCGCTCCTCCGATTTGGCGAGCGGTTGGTCGACCGTATGCCTGTTGTGCGTTCCATCTATAATGGTGTGAAACAAATCGCAGAAACTGTGTTTTCCCAACGGGATACGTCATTCGATAAAGCCTGTTTGATCGAATATCCACGGGTCGGTATTTGGGCCATCGCCTTTGTCTCGACCAATGCGAAAGGCGAAATCCATAGCAAAATTTCGGCCGATGGTAAGGAAATCGCAACAGTGTTCCTGCCAACAACACCGAACCCGACCTCTGGTTTTTTGCTATTTTTGTCACGCGCCGACATCAGAGAACTGGATATGAGCGTCGAAGATGCGGCCAAGCTCGTGATCTCGGCGGGCCTTGTCTACCCGCACGATAAGCCCGCAAGCGAACTTCAATAGTGTTCCCTGCCGCGGCGACAGGCTTTTCCACTGGTTTTTCATTGATCCTCGCCATTGGCGCCCAAAACGCCTTTGTGCTGCGGCAAGGATTGATCCGCAAACACGTCTTTTGGTTGTGCCTTCTCTGCGCCGTTTCCGACGCGATCCTCATTGCGGCTGGCGTTTTGGGCTTTGCGGCAATCGTCCAACAATGGCCGCTTTTACCACAAATCATGCGCTGGGGTGGCGCTGCATTCCTACTGGTTTACGGCGCACAACGGCTTTGGGCCGCCTATAAAGGTCAATACCACCTGCAACTTTCAGGCCATTCGGCGGGGCTCTGGGCGACCTTAGCAACCGCCGCCGCCTTCACATGGCTCAACCCCCATGTCTATCTCGATACCCTAGGCCTTATCGGTGCGGTATCGACGCAATATCACATGAACTTTGAACGCCATGCCTTTGGAATTGGGGCGATAACTTCGTCTTTTGTATTCTTCTTCGGCCTTGGTTATGGCGCCCGCCTGCTCGCTCCAATCATGCAATCGGCGCGAGCGTGGCAGGTTTTAGACGTTATCATCGGCCTCGTGATGTGGGCCTTGGCCGTGATGCTGCTGCTTTAAAGCGCCGTCCAACCACCATCGACGCTGATCGTGGTGCCTGTGATCTGGGCCGCCGCATCCGAGCACAAGAAATTGACCGTGCCGCCAAGCTGCTCGACAGTTGCAAATTCTTTCGACGGCTGACGCGCTAACATCACCTCGCGGATCACAGTTTCGCGGTCCATGCCGTATTCTTTCATTGTGTCGGGGATCTGCGCCTCAACCAATGGCGTCAGCACATACCCCGGGCAAACCGCGTTACAGGTGACACCTTTGCCCGCCGTCTCCAGCGCCGTCACTTTGGTAAAGCCCACGATCCCGTGCTTAGCCGCGACATAGGCCGACTTAAACGGAGAGGCCGTCAAGCCATGGGCCGATGCGATGTTGACCACACGGCCCCAGCCCCTCTCGCGCATCGCTGGAAGTGCTGCCGCAGTCGTATGGAAGGCAGAACTCAGGTTAATCGCGATAATTGCATCCCACTTCTCGGTGGGGAAGTCATCAATCGGCGCGACAAACTGTATACCCGCGTTATTTACCAGAATATCGCAGGTTCCTGCGTCTGCGATCAAGCGGCGGCAATCGGCGCCCTTGGACATATCGGCCGCGATATAGCGGACCGTCACACCAAACTCGGAGGCAAGGCTTTTGGCGAGCGCGTGATCTTCCGCGCGGTCGGTGAAGGAGTTCAGCACGACATTCGCGCCAGCGCGGGCCAATTCACGGGCGACGCCAAGGCCGATCCCCGAATTTGACCCTGTCACAACGGCAGTTTTCCCAACAAACGACATAAGCGATTCTCCGATTTCCAAATTCAATTTGTGTGAATATAGATGCTGCAACTGCAAAGACCACCGTTCAATCAATGCCTTGCGATGGGCATAGAGACCTTAATTTCTTAGGGTTGCGGGAATGAGCACTGCAAATCGGGCCAAAAAAAACGCCCGCACAAGGCGGGCGTAAAGTTATTGAGGCAGGTTTCATACAGGCAAGAAACCTATCGAGCAGTAAGGGTGTTATAAGCTTTTCATTGCCAGCGGCCAAGCTAAAAGTTTGAATTGTCTAAGAACCCTCTCTAGGCTGAAGTTCAATGCAGACAGGGACCAGAGGAATTGTTGCCAATATGAAACCAGAGTTTTTCGCGAATTTACGCAAGATTGGGGCCTCGGCCGCATTTGTATTTACCGCCACGGCGGCAATGGCCGAACCAAAGCATGGCATAGCTATGTATGGTGAACCCGCCCTACCACCAGATTTCGTGTCGCTCCCTTATGCGAACCCCGATGCGCCATTGGGTGGAAAGTTGGTAACCGCAAACGTGGGCACCTTCGACAGCCTCAATCCCTACATCCAAAAAGGGAATGTCCACTGGCAGATTCAGTATCTTACCGGCGACAGTCTGATGGGTCGTTCGTTGGACGAGCCGTTTTCGCTTTATGGCGTTATTGCCGAATCGATTGAGACCGGACCGAATCGCGAGTGGGTCGAATTCACGCTGCGTGAAAACGCGACCTTCACCGATGGCAGCCCGATTACGGTCGAAGATGTGATGTGGTCCTACGAGACCCTCGGCACCCAAGGCCACGGGCGCTACCGTGGCTTTTGGGAGAAAGTCGCTTCCATGGAGCAGACAGGCCCACGCTCAATCAAATTCACCTTTAACGAGGCCGACAACGAATTGGCCCTCTTGGCTGGTTTGCGCCCGATCCTAAAGAAAGCGCAGTGGGACGGTGTTGAGTTTGGTGAAAGCGGTTTGGACATCGTCCCAATCGTCTCTGGCGAATACAAAATCGCAGACTTTGAGGCTGGTCGCTTTATCTCTTTCCAGCGCGACCCTGACTATTGGGGCAAAGACATCCCCTTCATGCGCGGCGTTGGGAACCTTGATGAGGTCCGCCTCGAATTCTTCGGTGATGAAACGGCGGCCTTTGAGGCGTTTAAAGTGGGTGAAGTGAACACGCACCGCGAATTCAACGTCGCCAAATGGGACAGCCAGTTTGACTTTGAGCTGTTCAACAATGGCGACATCGTCAAATCTATTCTGCCACACGAACGCCCGTCTGGCATGACTGGCTTTGTGATGAACTCGCGCCGCGATCAGTTTAGTGACTGGCGCGTTCGTGATGCAATGATGCAGGCCTTCAATTTTGAATTCATCAACGAGGCGATGACAGGCTCACAGCAGCCGCGCATTACCTCTTATTGGTCGAACTCACCGCTTGGCATGGATCACGGTCCTGCTGCGGGTAAGGTTAAGGAATTCCTTGACCCCTTCGCTGCTGATCTGATCCCAGGCACACTTGAGGGCTACTCCCTGCCCGTCTCTGATGGCTCAGAGCGGAACCGTGCAGGTATCGGCGCAGCATTGGCGCAACTTGAGGCCGCTGGTTGGACTGTGCAGGACGGTGTGTTGAAAAACGCTGAAGGCAAACCGTTCACTTTTGAGATCCTGCTCGAAAACGGCAGCTCTGAGAACGCGGCCATCATTGACATGTACACACAGTCGCTGGGTCGTATCGGCATCACGCCTTCGGTGGCCTCTGTCGATGGCGCGCAATACAAAGAACGCACCGACGCCTTTGATTTTGACATGACCTACTATCGTCGCGGTGTTTCGCTTTCTCCGGGCAATGAGCAATACGCTTATTACGGCTCCGAGCGTGCTGACGAAGTTGGCGGTCGTAACTTGATGGGCGTGAAATCCGCAGCAGCGGACGCCATGATCGGCAAGCTGCTCACCTCTGAAAGCCAAGACGATTTTGTCGCGGCCGTGATGTCCCTTGATCGCGTGTTGACCGCTGGACGCTATGTGATCCCGATCTACCAGTGGAACATCAGCCGCATCGCGCACTCCAAAAATCTGCACTTCCCCACAGATTTGCCGATCTTTGGCGATTGGCCGGGTTGGCAACCAGATGTCTGGTGGTATGAAGAGTAAATCAAACGGGCCAGCAGCGATGCTGGCCCAACCATTTTGGACCCTGATATGATGATCAAACGTATAACCGTTGCCTTACTTCTCTCAACCCTGTCGGCCTGTGCAGTCGCCAAAACCGCAGGAAGCGTGGCCGTAGGCGCTGGTCAAGTTGTCTTGGGTGCGGCTGACGTCGTGTTGTAACTAAAGCAGGTCACTAAACACCATGAATATCCTTGTTCTTTGCACGGGCAATTCCGCGCGCTCTATTCTACTCGAAACGATCCTTTCGGAACTCTCAGACGGACGGATTAAAGGATTCTCCGCAGGCTCAAAGCCCGCAGGCAAGGTTCACCCGCAATCCCTGAAACTTCTCAGCGGCCTGAACTTCCCTACCAAAGACCTACGCTCAAAAAGCTGGGATGAATTCGGCGGCGACACAGCCCCCGTCATGGACGCCGTGATTACCGTTTGTGGCTCAGCTGCTGGCGAGACTTGTCCCTTTTGGGCAGGCGCCCCAATACGCGTGCATTGGGGCGTCGAAGACCCTGCCGCTGCCGCCGAGGCCGATTGGGAAGACGCGTTCCAAACCGCCTATGACAAACTGCACACCCGCGCCCAAGCGCTCTTTGCCCTCCCTTTCGAAGACATGGACCGCGCAGCACTAACCAAGGAGTTGAGCCGCATTGGTACACTCTAACCGTAAAAAACTCTTATCAGAGGCGCTTGGCACCGCTTTTCTGCTCATCGGTGTTGTGGGCTCTGGCATCATGGGCGAAAACCTCGCCGGTGGAAATACAGCGATCGCATTGCTGGCAAACGCCATCGCCACAGGCTGCATCCTCTATGTGATCATCACAACACTCGGCCCGATCTCGGGCGCGCATTTCAACCCCGTCGTGACCGTGGCCTTTGCCTTGCGCGGCGAACACGCTTGGGGAGGCGTCGCTCCCTATATCAGCGCCCAAATCATTGGCGGTATCTTAGGTGTCTGGGCGGCTCATCAGATGTTCGACCTCACAATTCTGCAATCCTCCACAACCCTCCGCACAGGCATCAACCAATGGTCGTCCGAAATCATCGCGACTTTCGGCCTCTTGTTCGTGATCTTCGGCGGGGTCAAACATAAGCCTGATACGGTGCCGACCCTTGTGGCGCTCTATATCACGGGTGCCTATTGGTTCACGTCCTCAACCAGCTTTGCCAACCCAGCCGTAACCATCGCACGTGGATTCACAGATACATTCGCAGGAATTCACCCCAACAATGTTTTGATGTTCATTGGCATGCAAATCGTTGGCCTCATCGTCGGTCACTTTGTGCTGACACGCCTTTTCTCAGACGAGCGACGTGACCCATAAAACCGTCGCGTCATCCGCGCTGCTCGAAATGAGGTTATGGCCCATCGACGCATCGTAATAAGCGCTATCGCCGCGCTTCAGATGCAGCGGCTCATAGAACTCCGTGAACAACGTCACAGTCCCCGTCAGAACATATAGAAATTCTTCGCCATCATGGCGGACCCAACCGTCGAAATCCTCCATCGCGCGCGCGCGAATACGGGCGCGATATGGCAGCATCTTCTTGACGCTTAGGCTTTCGGCCAGAATGTTGTGCTCATAGGTTGTGGTGATCTGATGGGTGCCCTCGCCTGCCTTGGTCACGGCCATGCGGCCATTCACTTGGTCTTTTGAAGGCGGCGTAAAGAGTTGCGGCACCGAAATCTCCAACCCGATCGCCAACTTTTTGAGCGCATCATAAGTCGGCGACATCTGCCCATTCTCGATCTTGGATAAGGTAGAGCGCGCAAGCCCCGCCTGTTTGGCCGCTTGCTCCAAGGTCCAGTTCCGAGACTTGCGCAGATCACGCACACGCACACCCAAATCCATCGGCTGCCCCGTCGTGTGGCTGCCGTCTTCATGGGCAATGCGGATCAAGTTTTTCGGATCAATATCAGACATTCCACCTTCATAGTTTGCAGGTCCGACCCTTGCAACCATCACGCGTCGGGCGTAGCGATAGAAAATGACCTTTTTACCCGCACCCACGCCCTTTAATATGGCAGCCCATGTGCTGCGCCACGCAGCTGATCTCGCTGGTAAAGTGGCGCTATCTATTGTGGCCCCTGACGGTTCCCAAGACTGGACCTACGCTCAGCTTGAGAGCGCTGTGCGCGGCTGTTCGACGGGTCTGCTGAACCTAGGCCTTGCTGCTGGCGACCGCGTGATCCTGCGCCTTGGTAATACCGCTGATTTCCCAATCACCTATCTGGCCTGCATCGCCGTGGATCTGATCCCCGTGCCGCTTTCTGCGCAACTGACAGCACCCGAGGTCGCCAAAATTAGCGCCAATATCCAACCCGCGCTCACGATCCAATCCGATGATATGCCCGTCGCGTCTGGGTCAACATTCCCCGCCGACGGATTGCATGCGCTCTACACTAACCTTCCTGCGTCCTACACCATGGGCGATCCGAACCGCCCCGCCTATATCATCCACACCTCAGGCACCTCGGGCCAATCGCGCGGCGTAATCCATGCACATCGCGCGGTTTGGGCAAGGCAAATGATGTGGGACGGCTGGTATGGCTTGCAGCCCTCGGACCGCCTCCTTCACGCTGGCGCATTCAACTGGACCTACACACTCGGGACAGGTCTCATGGACCCTTGGGCCATCGGGGCCACGGCCCTCATCCCCGCCGACGGAACCGACGCGAGCACCCTGCCCGCGCTCCTCGCGCAATATCGCGCCACGATCTTCGCCGCAGCCCCCGGTGTTTACCGCCGCCTCCTGCGCGCCGAGATGCCTGCGCTGCCGCATCTGCGCCACGGCCTATCTGCTGGTGAAAAGCTTCCCGAAGACACAGCAACCCTTTGGCGCAGATCCACTGGCACGGATATCCACGAGGCCTTTGGCATGTCCGAATGCTCGACGTTCGTCTCAGGCAGCCCCGCAAACCCAGCCCCCGCAGGCGCGTCAGGCTTCCCGCAATCAGGCCGCAACGTCGCCATCATCCAGAATAGCCAGCCCGTTACGGCAGGCCAAATAGGCACAATCGCAATCCACCGCAGCGATCAAGGGTTGATGCTCGGCTACCTGAACGCCCCCGAGGAAACCGCCGCCAAATACGACGGCGATTGGTTCCTCACCGGTGATATGGGCCAAATGGACCAAAGCGGTGCAGTTACCTATGCAGGCCGCGCCGATGATATGATGAATGCAGGCGGCTTTCGTGTCAGCCCGATTGAGGTAGAAGATGCACTCACGGCCCATCCACTGATCCACGAGTGCGCTGCAACCGAGATCAAAATCAAACAGGACGTGTGCGTCATTGCGGCCTTTTACACCAGCGCAGATGTGATAGATGAAGCGCAAATTACGGCCTTTTGCGCCGAGATCCTCGCAGGCTACAAACGCCCGCGCCTCTTTATCCGCGTTGAAACCTTACCGCGCGGTGGCAACAACAAACTCTTGCGGCGCATTTTACGCCAAGACTGGGAGACCTCACATGGTCAAGCTTGATATCATTTCCGATCCGATCTGCCCGTGGTGCTATATCGGCAAAACCAACCTCGACAACGCGCTTTTGCAATTCCCAGACCACCCGTTCTTCATCGAATGGCACCCGTTCCAATTGAACCCCGACATGCCCAGCGGCGGGATGGATCGGCGCGAATACCTCGAGACGAAATTCGGCGGCAAAGAAGGCGCGGTCAAGGCCTATGCGTCCGTGGTGGAACATGCCGAACGCGTCGGCGCTCTGATCAATTTCGACGCGATGAAAGTCACACCTAACACTATCGACGCCCACCGCCTAATCCATTGGGCAGGCATCGAACAGCGGCAATCCTTCGTCGTTGACCTGCTGTTCAAGGCCTACTTTGTGGAAGGGCGCGACATTGGCAGCCACGAGGTTCTGGCAGACATCGCCGACACCGCTGAAATGGACGCAGCCATGGTCACGCGCCTGCTGGCAACCGACGAAGATACCCAAATGCTACGCGACCGTGACGCCCATAGCCGCAAAATGGGCGTGAACTCCGTGCCGACGTTCATCGTGGCCTCACAGCACGCTGTGCCCGGCGCGCAGCCAACTGAAACTTGGGTGCAAATCATCACCGATATCCAAGCCCAAATCGCCGCCACCGCGCAGGCCGAAACATAAAGAAGTAAGCCAATGCAGGCCCCAACCAAAAAACTCCACGAGCGCGAATTCATTGCACTCGTCGCAATGCTCTTTGCCTCTGTTGCGTTCTCAATCGATGCCATGTTGCCCGCGCTTTCGACCATCGGCGAAGAACTCTCTCCCGCCGATCCATCACGCGCGGCACTGGTGGTTGGCATCTTTGTACTTGGCATGGGGCTCGGCACACTCTTCTCCGGTCCGCTCTCAGACGCATACGGGCGAAAGGCCTTGGTCCTTTGGCCATTTGCGGCCTTTATCGCAGGCTCGCTCCTTTGCGCCATCGCCCCAACGTTTGAGCTGCTTCTTGCAGGCCGCTTTATCCAAGGTATCGCCGTCGCAGGGCCAAGGATCGCAGGCATGGCAATGGTCCGCGATCTGTATTCGGGCACAAAAATGGCCTCGATCATGTCGCTTGCAATGATCATCTTCGGACTTGTACCTGCCGTCGCACCGCTCATCGGGCAGGCAATCAATAACGCCTTTGGCTGGCACAGCATTTTCATCGCCATGGCCGCACTTGGCGTCGTTCTCTCAATTTGGTTCGGTTTGCGCCAGCCTGAATCCCATCCTGTGGAAGCACGCCGACCCATGCGGATCGGCACGCTCTGGGACGCCACCAAAATGGCGTTCAGCAACCGCGTTTTCCGCTATAGCGTTGCGGTTCTGACCTGCCTTTATGGCGCGCTGTTCACGCAAATCTCACTGATCCAACCGATCTTTGAGACTTACTACGACAAGGCCGAAAGCTTTCCACTTTGGTTCGGCGCAATAGCCCTTCTGACCATGTCCTCAAGCGTTATCAATGCCAAAATCGTAGGCCGCCTCGGTATGCGTAAAATCATCCAATCTGTGCTGATCGTGCAAATCATCTTGGCAAGCACTGTGACACTCGTTCAGCTCACCACAGGCACCCTACCGTTCTGGATGTTCTTCATCTGGGCCACGTCCGTTATGTTCGTCGTAGGCTTTACCTTCGGGAACCTGAACGCGCTGTCGATGGAACCGATGGGCAAGATCGCGGGCCTCGCGGCCTCAATCTCTGGCTCCATCTGCACTGTGCTTGCGGCCTTCATCTCTATTGGTGTCAGCCTCGTATTTGACGGCACACCATTGGCGCTGACAATCGGTGTGCTGGCCTGCGCGACCTCAGGATTTATTCTGATGCGCCTCCTTGGGCCACGCAGAGCAACCGACGAATCCTAGACCTTCTTAGCCTCGGCCAGCTTCGCGGCAAGATCACGGGCGATGTTAAATGCGCCTTGGATCTTGTCGCGTTCTTTGGACCAGTCTTGCAGAATGACAATCTTATTGTCCTTCACCTTCGCTTGACCGCGTTGCTCGTGAATGAAGTGAACAAGTCCTTCAGGTGACGCGAATTTATCGTTGTGGAACATGACGGTCGCGCCCTTTGGCCCTGCGTCCAGCTTGGCAATACCCGCCTTCTTGCACATCGCCTTGATGCGCACGACCAGCATCAGCGTATTCACCTCACGCGGCAATTTGCCAAAGCGGTCGATCAGTTCAGCAGCAAAGCCTTCAAGCTCCACTTTCGTGGTCAGTTCAGACAGGCGACGATACAGACCCAGACGGACATCCAGATCAGGCACGTATTCCTCTGGGATCAAAACAGGCACGCCCAGATTGATCTGTGGCGCCCAATGGCCATCGTCGATAATACCCTCGGCCTGACCAGAGCGGATCGCGTTGATCTGATCTTCGAGCATCTGCTGATAAAGCTCATAGCCCACTTCGCGCATCTGGCCCGACTGCTCTTCGCCCAGCAGGTTCCCTGCCCCGCGAATATCCAAATCTTGGCTTGCCAGCGTGAACCCCGCCCCAAGGCTGTCGAGGCTGCCCAAAACGCGCAAACGCTTTTGCGCCGTATCAGTCAGCTTCTGCCGCGGCTTGGTCGTAAGGTACGCATAGGCACGGGTCTTAGAGCGCCCAACACGGCCCCTGATCTGGTATAGCTGGCTCAATCCGAACATATCCGCACGCCAAACAACCATCGTATTCGCCGTCGGAATGTCGAGGCCCGATTCCACAATCGTGGTCGCCAGCAGGACGTCGTATTTCCCGTCATAAAACGCGTTCATACGGTCGTCGAGCTCCCCCGCCGCCATCTGACCAGTGGCCGAGATATAACTGACCTCTGGCACTTCGTTTTTCAGGAACGCTTCCATCTCTGGCATATCCGCAATGCGCGGCACCACAATAAACGATTGCCCACCACGATAATGCTCGCGCAGCAGCGCCTCACGGATCGTGATCGTGTCAAATTCGGACACATAAGTACGGATCGCCAAGCGGTCGATAGGTGGCGTGCCGATGATTGACAAATCCCGCACGCCAGACAAAGAAAGCTGCAAAGTCCGTGGGATAGGTGTCGCAGTTAATGTAAGAACATGCACATCGGTGCGGAGTTGCTTCAGGCGTTCCTTATGCTGAACGCCGAATTTCTGTTCTTCATCAATAACAAGCAAGCCAAGGTTCTTAAACCGCACGCCTTTGGCGAGCAACGCATGCGTTCCGATGATGATATCGGCGGTACCAGACGTGATTCCCTCACGGGTTAGCGTGGCGTCCCGCGCACTTACAAACCGTGATAAAGGTCTGACATTAATCGGAAAACCACGGAAACGCTCCGCGAAACTCTGATAATGTTGCCGTGCCAAAAGCGTCGTTGGCGCGATAATCGCCACCTGTACGCCCGACATCGCCGCCACAAAGGCTGCGCGGATCGCGACCTCGGTTTTACCAAAACCAACATCTCCACAGATCAAACGGTCCATCGGCTGACCCGACGCCAAATCCGTTAGAACATCGTCAATCGAGCTCAACTGATCGTCGGTTTCCATATAGGGAAAACGCGCCAAAAACTGATCCCAAAGCCCGTCAGGACGCTCCAAAACAGGCGCCGTGCGCAAGGCCCGCTCTGCCGCAACGCGAATAAGCCGCTCGGCAATCTGGCGGATACGTTCCTTAAGCTTCGCCTTCTTCGCCTGCCAAGCACCGCCACCAAGCTTGTCCAAAAGGCCCGTCTCATGGCCGTATTTCGACAGCAGTTCGATATTCTCAACTGGCAAGTAAAGCTTTGAATTTTCAGCATATTCAATAAGCAGACATTCGTGGGCCGCACCAATAGCTGTGATGACCTCAAGCCCGACAAACCGCCCCACACCGTGGTCGACGTGGACCACCAAATCCTCGGGCGCAAGGCTATTGGCCTCCGTCAAGAAGTTGTCGGCACGCCGTTTTCGCTTACCAGAACGGATCAAGCGATCGCCCAGCACGTCCTGCTCGGAAATCACCGTAAATTCTGGTGTCTCAAAACCCGCATCCAGCGTCCAAACCGCCAAATGCACCCCGTGTTTGCCAACACGTTTGAAATCGGACACAGGGATCGTCTCGGTGATCCCCTCATCCTCGATCAATCCCATTAGGCGCTCACGTGCACCTTCGGAATAGGACGCGATAATGACAGGTCCAACTTCAAGCTTTGCCTTAATATGACCCGCTAAAGCACCGAAAAGGCTAATGGTTTCCTGCTGACGTTCAGGCGCGAAATTTCGCCCATCGCGCGCGCCTGCATCAATGACGCCAACGCCTGTGGCCTGCTTGTTGGGCGAAAACTGCAAGACGCGCTTATCGGCCAAGGCCGCATCCCATGCCGCATCATCAAGATACAATAGTGCAGGTTTGGCAGGCTTATAAACACTGTCCATCCGCCCCTTTTGGGTCAGCGCGTGCATCCGCGTGCCGTATTGATCGGCGATGCTTTCCCAGCGCGCCAGACGCTGCGGGCTGATCTGGTCATCAAGGCTGATCGTGACCCGCGGCAGGTAATCAAACAGCGTTTCCAGATCGTCTTGGAAGAACCCGAGCCAATGCTCGATCCCCCCATGTTTACGCCCTGCACTGACGGCTTCATAAAGCGGATCATCAGTGCCCGCGGCACCAAATTCGATACGGTAATTTTGCCGGAACCGCGTAATCGCAGCCTCGTCCAAAATGACCTCGGACACAGGTGCCAGCTCGATATCTTTCAACGTCTCAGTGGTCCGCTGCGTATCAGGATCAAACCGTCGCGCGCCATCCAGAACATCGCCGAACAGATCAAGCCGAATTGGCCCTGTTTGCCCCGGTGGATAGATATCAATGATTCCGCCGCGCACCGCATAATCGCCCGCTTCCATCACAGTCGGGCTTTGCGTGAAGCCCATCCGCACAAGGAACTGACGCAAGGCACTTTCATCAATACGGTCACCAACGCGCGCCTTAAACGCCGCATCACGCAGCAAGGACCGCGCAGGCACCCGCTGGGTTGCGGCCGACATCGTGGTCAGCAGCACGAACTTCTCAGGCAAGCCATGCACAAGGCCCGCCAGAACCGCCATTCGAGCTGCAGAAATATCCGCATTGGGTGACACACGGTCATATGGCAAACAGTCCCAGCCTGGAAACACAAACACAGGCATATCGGGCGCAAAAAACGCAAGCGAAGACTGCAATGCAGCCAACCGCTTATCATCACGCGCGACATGGGCAACGGGGCCGCCCTTGGCGACTTCGTCAAGGATCAAACGCGCGTCAAACCCTTCGGGTGCGCCACTCACAATGATATGCTTGGAATTCTTCATAGCAGCCCACCTATCCCGCAACCGCGCCGTGTCAACCGCTTAGAAGACGCGAACAACTGCCAAATTGTGAAACATGCCATAAAGCGCAGTGGTGAAAATCGCGATCATCCCGATAATCTGGGTATAAAAGCGATGGCGATGCAGGACGGCAATCAAATCGTCGCCCGCAGGATTGGTCGCCTCTATCAGGCGACTGGTTGAAATGCCTAGGGCGCCGACAAATGACATCGGAAACAAGAGCAAGAACAGCGCCTGCGCAAATTCAACTTTGTACCAAAAAGCCAATGATGCCAGCGCGGTCAGTCCGAAAAACAGAAACCCGATCAACCACATCCCCGCAACGGCTGCAGTGTTTAACTGGCGGCTCGCATTGACACGGACCAGATCAGCCAGATCAATTTCTGCTTGGCCGCCCTGCCGCTTTGCGCGTTGAACCATGTCATACGGCACGCCAAGGACCCAGTGACTTACAGTTGACCATGCAATGGCAATGAATAGCCAATACCAAAGGCTTGAGAACGACCGAAGGTCGATCACTTGCAAAATAGCTTTATTCCAATCCAACGTCGTGGCCTGACTTTGTTTCTTTGCGATTATTGCGACAATACCTGCGCAAGTTGAGGTTGCCCAGACTTGCGAGCATACAAAATCCATGCCACCAAAAGGGTGTGACCAGAAAGGCCCGCATTATGAAACCGACCGTCCCTTCCTTCCCCGCCATGCGCTTACGGCGAATGCGCCAAAGCCCTGCCTTGCGTAGTCTTGTGAGCCAGAATTCACTTTCGCCCAGTGATCTTATCTGGCCGATCTTTGTGATGGACGGAACGGACACAGAAACGCCGATTGCGTCAATGCCCGGTGTGACGCGCAAAACCGTTGATCGCGCCGTGATTGCCGCCCGCGAGGCCCACGCCCTTGGTATTCCAGCGATCTGCATCTTTCCCTATACGGGGATGGACGCGCGAACCGAGGATTGCGCGCTCGCTTGGTCGCCTGAGAATATCTCAAACCAAGCGATCCGCGCCATCAAAGACGCTGTGCCTGACATTGCGATCATGACCGATATCGCGCTCGATCCGTATAACGTCAACGGCCACGACGGCTTTGTTGAGAATGGCGAGATCGTGAATGATCGTACGGTCGAGGCGCTGGTGAAAATGGCGCTGGCACAGGCGAAGGCTGGGGCCGATATCCTTGGGCCGTCGGATATGATGGATGGTCGGATTGCGGCGATCCGCGCAGCTCTCGAATCCGAGCGCCACCAGAACGTCACGATCCTGTCCTACACGGCCAAATACGCCAGCAGCTTTTACGGCCCATTCCGCGATGCGGTTGGCGCATCATCTGCCCTCACTGGCGACAAAAAAACCTATCAAATGGATCCCGCAAATTCAGACGAAGCCTTGCGTTTGGTCGAGCGTGACCTGATGGAAGGCGCCGATATGGTCATGGTCAAACCTGGCATGCCTTACCTCGACATTTGCCGCCGCGTGAAAGACACGTTCGGCGTGCCAACCTTTGCCTACCAAGTGTCTGGCGAATACGCGATGCTGCAAGCCGCCGCACAAAACGGCTGGCTCGATGGCGACGCTGTCATGATGGAAAGCCTGATGTGCTTCAAACGCGCAGGTTGCGACGGCGTTCTCACCTATTTTGCGCCTGCGGCAGCAAAGATCCTGAACGGCTAATCACTGACCGTTCTGGGGCAAACCATCCGTTATGCCATAATAATCGCCCTTATCATCCGTAAAAATATGGAGCGCCAATTGCGACTGGGTCGGCCCGTCAAAGGCCCCCATCGCAATCGCAGTCCAGTCTTGGAACAAGGGATCAAAAAACATGAAGCATCCGCAGGTTTTACAAAACCCGCGACGCACCTTTTCCGAGGCTTGATACCACGTCACATTGTCCGCGCCCGTCACCGTCACAGCAGATTTCGGAAATTCCGCCGAGGCCCAATAATGACCCGATTGCTTGCGGCAGCGCGAACAATGGCAGGCGTTTGGTGCAGATATCGGAGCAGCCACATCGACAGTTACCGCACCGCAATTAAACGAGGCTTTTGGCATAAATCCCCCTTTCTTGGTCACATTTCGCTCATCCATCATCTAATGCGTGACAGATTCGCGCAAATTGTTTATGTAACAATTGAAAGAGGCGGAAACAGCCTCTGAAAACAAGGCATAGAGGCAGTATTATGACCCATCTCACTCGAAGGACATTCGCGCTTGGCGCGGTGGCTGGAACCAGTTTGGCTGCGTGCGGCAACGGTATCGGCGGCAACGGCGCATCAACAATTGACGCCCGTGTTGGCAGCACCGTTAACTTCATGTTTGACCGCTACCCTGGCACACGTGATCTCGCTGGAAAATCCGCGGGCATGCTGGTGATGCCGCTTGTAACCGAAGTTGGCCTTGGCCTTGGCGGCTCTTTCGGGCGCGGCGCTTTGCAAGTTGGCGGCTCGACCGTCGATTACTACTCGGCGGCTTCTGGGTCTGCGGGCCTGCAGATTGGAGCGCAGCAATATAGCCACGTTCTGTTCTTTATGACACAAAACGCGTTGATTGATTTCCGTCAATCGCAAGGTTGGGCCGCTGGTGCCGACCTCGAATATGCGATCAGTGACCAAGGTGAAACCCTGCGCGCCGAGACAACCACGTCATTGGCGCCAGTCATCGCTGTCGTCTTTGCCCAAGCAGGTCTGCGCGTTGGTGCCACCCTAGAGGGCACCAAATACACTCGGATCATTCCGTAAGCCATTGAAGTGCTGCGGGTTTTACGCCCGCAGCTTTTCGCCTTTCGGATCAAACGGCGGCTCTGACAAGACGACACCACGATGCGGCTTGCCTAAAATCATGACGTCCACTTCCGTGCCAGCAGCAACGCCTTTCAGATACCCAAGTGCGAGCGACATCTCGACCCCATATCCGTAAGTGCCTGAACTGACGCGCCCAACAGGCGTGCCATCGGTCAGGAAAATAGGCTCGCCACCAGTGGCATCTGCCGTGGTCACCTCCGTCACATGGATCAATGACATCACTTCACGTGGTGCATTATCTTTGATCCGTAAGTATGCGTCTTTATGAAGAAATTCCTTCTCAAGCTTGATCAAACCAGCCAAACTAACTTCCTGCGGCCAATACTCAGGCGAATACTCGCGAGACCAAGATCCATAGCCTTTCTCAACACGCAACGACATCAACGCACGGCTCCCAACTGGCCCCGCACCAACGGCTTTACCCGCATCCAAAAGCGCCTCGTATAGCTTCAATTGATCCGCTTGCTCGCAATGTAATTCCCAACCCAGATCACCCGTAAACGACACACGCAGCGCCACAACAGGCACACCCGCAATCTCGATCTGCTGTGACCGCATGAACGGGAACGCCGCCGTGCTCAGGTCCGCATTGGTCAAACGGGTCAGCAATTCACGCGACTTCGGTCCTGCCACGTTAAACCCACACATAGCATCCGTACGGCTCTCAAACGTCGTGCCCTCGGGCAGCGGGACCATCTTCCAGAAACGGCTGTGATACCGCTCTGACATACCGCCGCCGATGATCATAAACTCATCATCCGACAGCTTTGTCACAGTGAAGTCGCCCGCAATCCCGCCACGCACGCCAATCAGCGGCGTCAGGCAAGACCGCCCAACCAGCTTTGGCATATTATTAGCGAAAACGGCATTGAGCCAATCAGCAGCGCCAGCACCTTTCACAAAATACTTCGCAAAGTTGGAGATATCGATGATGCCTGCATGCTCCCGCAGCATCCGCGCCTCGGTCCCCACAGGCTCAAACCAGTTCTGGCGGGTAAAGCCATTCGTGTCCTTGGTTCCAACTTCTTCGGCAAACCACAACGGATGTTCCCAGCCATAGTTGAGCCCCATCACAGCACCCATGGATTTCTGCAAATCATGCGCTGGCCGCACGCGTACAGGGCGTCCTGCGGCGCGTTCTTCGTTCGGGAAGTGGATCGAGAAACGGTTCGCATATTGGTCGCGCACACGCTCTTTCGTAAACGCTTCGTCGGCCCATTTGCCAAACCGCGCCACATCCCACGCAAACATATCGTATTGGCTTTCGCCCTCGATCATCCATTGCGCTGCCACCAGTCCCATACCGCCTGATTGGCTAAATCCTGGAATAATGCCGTTACAACAGAAGTAGTTGCGCAAATCAGGGTGCGGACCATACAGCACGTTACTATCAGGCGACCAGATCATCGGGCCGTTAATAACCCGCTTAATTCCAGCAGAGCCAACAACAGGCACGCGGTCGATCGCGCGCATCATATTGTCCTCAATCCGCTCCAGATCGTCGGCAAACAACTCATGGCCAAAGCCTTGCGGTGTGCCATCCTCAGCCCAAAACTTCATGTTCTTCTCATATGCGCCCACTAGCAAACCCTTGCCCTCTTGGCGCAAGTAATACTCACCATCACGGTCGGCCACAGAGGGCAAACGACGATCCATCGCCGCAATTTCAGGGATGCTCTCTGTCACAAAATACTGATGCTCTGTAGGAATAAGCGGCAGCTTAATGCCCGCGAGTGCGGCAACCTCCCTGCCCCAAAGCCCCGCCGCGTTCACGACCCATTGCGCATGAATATCACCCTTCGGCGTACGTACGATCCAGCTGCCATCTGGTTGCTGCTCGGTCGCAGTCACAGGACAGAACCGCTCAATCTCCGCACCCATTTTACGCGCACCCGTCGCATAGGCATTGGTCACACCACTTGGGTCGACGTTGCCGCCATCAGGCTCATACATAATGCAGCGGATACCGTCGAAATTCACCAAAGGATGCAGGCGCTCGGCCTCATCGCGGCTCACCTCATGGAAATTCATCTTGTAAAACTTGGCCTTAGCGGCCTGAAGCCGCAACTGGTGCTCTCGTGCCTCGGTCTGCGCCAGATACAGCGACCCGGGCTGGAACACACCACAAGACTGGCCCGTCTCGGCCTCGAGCTCGTTATAGAGGTTCATCGTATAGTGCTGAATGCGCGAAATATTGGTGCTGTCATGCAGCCCGTGAATGTTCGCCGCCGCATGCCACGTCGATCCAGAGGTCAACTCATCACGCTCCAACAGAATGCTATCGGTCCAGCCCAACTTCGCCAAATGGTACAAAATCGAGCAGCCAATCACGCCGCCTCCGATGACAACGGCTTGGGCATGGGTACGCATGGAATTTCCTCTAAATGCAAATCGCTTCGCCTAAACCTGACGTAACCACCCCGAAACAGTTTGCCTCACAGCGACATTTCCGTGTCAGCTTTGCTGAATGTCTGGTGCGACCTGCGCCAAAAGCCGTGCGCGGTCCCCCTCAAACGGCATCGCATCCAAGGCGCGGGCCAATTCGAGCTTGGCAAATTCAAACGCGGCCTCACGTATGCCCGCATCGCCGTGATTGCGCAGGCTTTGCATCGCCTTTTGCAACCTGATCTGGACCTCAACAAGTTGTGCCCCGTCGCGGGCCAATGCGGCAAACCCCGAGCGGATCAGTTCAGTCGCCCGTATCGGGCGCACATAGACACGGTTAAACTTTGCGTCCTTCCCGCAATCTGCTTCGTCCTGATAATGTGCCAAAACCTTGGTCAGTCTTGTGATTACATCAATCGCGGTACCCGCATCATTGATACCTGGGGACAAGGCTTTGCTAGCCATTTCGCCCATGACCAATAAGCCAAACCTTAGGTCTTGGTCGAAGCTGCGCAAATCGCCCAAGACTATCGGATCCGAGAATTTTTCAGTCTTTTCAACAGGCGACGTCACATAAGCGATCAAATCTCCCGCAACGACAAAGCTGCCGACATTGATGATAACATAGACGTTCACATCCGCCGCCTCGGCGGCCTTTTGCAATTGCCCTGCATATATGAACTGCACATAGCCCGACACTTTGGCCCTAATCTCGAACGCGCCCTCCGGCACATCTGTCAAAGGGCGACCACCCAAACACGGCACGGACAACCTTTCCTTCAGACGCAGTGACGTGATCTCTTCCATCTCACGCGCCGTTTCAATCAGACTGCCAAAGTTCTGCAAATGCAGTGTCCAGCGAATGATATAGACAACAATAATCGCCATGACCCCAACGGTCAGATAGAAAATCAAGAACGCATGGGCATCGGTCAAAACCCCTGTTTCACGCAGCACGATCCCGACTGTCGCATAGACATAGGCTCCGATAAATGTGGCCAGCGTGTTCTGCGTCGTGCGGTCCTCCAGCATCAAACGGTGAATACGCGGCGTCCATTGTGTTGATGTCGCGCGGTACACCGTGACCATGACCGACAGCGAAAAATGTGGTGACCGCCAGCATCGAATTAGGTTCAGGACTCATAACCAGAATATGACTGTTGCTGCCAGTGCAATGGCTGACAGGAATACCTTGGGGCATCGGTCATATCGGGTTGCGACGCGGCGCCAGTCTTTGAGCCTGCCAAACATTCTCTCAATGCGGTTGCGGCGTTTGTAACGGCGCTTGTCGTATCTAA